>Ga0080007_1075467_pt1 | contig 36154 bp, 35 predicted proteins | sample OctOCTMetagenome_FD_69210 | JGI IMG/M metagenome (GOLD analysis project Ga0080007, IMG submission 69210) | Hot spring and microbial mat streamer communities from Octopus Spring Streamers, Yellowstone National Park, USA - OCT_B (SPADES... | ecosystem: Environmental > Aquatic > Thermal springs >...
CCCTCCAGGCGCTGGCGGAGGGGGGCCCCCCGGCCTGCGTCCCCCCCCAGCTGCCGCTTCCACACCTCCAGCTGGCTCTTCCGCTGAAACTCCACCCAGGCCCCCTCGGCCGCCTTGAGCCTGGAATCGGCCTCCTTCAGCCGGTCCGCCACCAAGGCCTCCGCCTCCTTCACCGTGAGCCCGGCCACCAGGTTCTCAATGGACAGGTTGGGGAGCTGGGCCTTGTACTCCGCCAGGCGGGCCTCGGCGTCCTGAAGGAGGGCCTGCTTCTGCGCCAGGTCCTTCTGCAAGGCGATGAGCCTGGCCTGGGCCGAGGCGTAGCCTTCGGTATAGGCGGAAAGCTCCGCCTGCCAGACGGGGATCTGCTCCCGCCCCTTAAACTTCTCCAAAACCTGGGCGGCCTGGGTGTAGGACTGGCGCACCCGCTCCAGCTCCTTCGCCAAAGAGGCCTGGGCCTCTGCTAAACGCCGGTTGATGATGGCCAGCTGCTCGGGAGGCGTCCCGATGGGCACGATGGCCTCCTGCCGGCGCATCTCCGCCAGGGTGGCCTGGATCCGCCCCTGGACCGCCGCCAGGTCCCGCTCCAGGCCCGCCAGCTCCGTGTCCAGGCCCACCCTCTCCTGGGTCTTGGCGTCTAGCTCCGCCCGGTCCTGGGGCAGGGTGGTGGTCTTGTTAAAGGCCTCCCAGCGGGCCTGGGCCTCCCGGTAGGCTTTCTCGGCGGGGGTCACCTGCTCCTCCAGGGCCTTGAGGCTGGCCTCGAGGCGGGCCAGGGGGATGGCGTTCACCCGCCTCTTCACCGCCTCCACCCAGAGGTTGGCCGCCTTGGCCGCCACCTGGGGGTCCGGGGCCTGAACGGTGAGGCTGGCCACGATGGGGGGCACCTGGTTAGGGTTAGCCGCCTGGAGCTTGGGGGAGATGTCCTTGACCTTGAGGTCCCGCATCATCCGCTCAATCCCCCGTAGGCTTCCCCGGTCCTGCCAGCGCGTGGGGAGTTTGCCCTCCTTCCGCAGGGCCTCCCACACCTCCCCCACCGTCTCCTCAGAAAGGGCCAAGGCCTTTAGCCCCTCAAAGGTGATGGGCGTGGCCTGCTGCACCTGGATTCTCTGCTCCAGCTGGGCCTGCACCTGCACCGGGGCCACGCTGAGGGTGGCCGTGGAGGCGTAGGTGGGCTCGGCGATGAGGAAGCCGTAGATGAGGGCCAGGGCGGCCAGGATCAGGGGAAAGGCCCAGAGGTACACCCGGTGCCGCTTCAGGACCTCCACGATGTCCCGCAGGGAAAGCTCGTCTTGGGGGGTCTCCACCATAAGCTTCCTAAAGTCTACTAGACAGGATGTAAAGGTCCAGCCAAATGGACCAGTAGACCAAAACCCCCGCCCCAAGGGCGAGCCAAAGGATCCCGCGCCTCCTCCACCGCAGGTGGGTCAAGAGGTCCAAGAGGGTAAGGTCTTTGGGTTCCATACCCTTGCCTCACTTCGCCCGGAAGCCCGAGAGGACCACCCAGATCGTGCGAAGGAGAATCCGGAGGTCCAGGAAGAAGGAGAGGTGCTTGACGTAGTAAAGGTCGTAGCTCAGCTTCACCAGGGTTTCCTCCTTCCCCTCGGCGTAGCCATGGTGCACCTGGGCCCACCCCGTGAGGCCGGGCTGCACCGTGTGCCTGAGGGCGTAAAGGGGGATCTCTCGGGCGTAGGTCTCGGCCAGGACCCGCTGCTCGGGCCGGGGGCCCACGAGGGCCATCTCCCCCCTGAGGACGTTCCAGAGCTGGGGAAGCTCGTCCAAGCGATAGCGGCGGAGAAAGCGGCCTAGGGGAGTGATCCTCTCCGCCTCCTCCCCGGCGTAGGCCCCCTCCCGGGGAGCCCCCCGCATGGTGCGGAACTTGTAGGCCTTGAAGCCCCTCCCCCCGAGGCCCACCCGCTCCTGGGCGAAGAGCACAGGCCTCCCCAGGTCCAGGTAAACCGCAAGGGCCACGAGGAGCCCCACGAGAAGGGCGAGGGGAGAAAGGAAGAGCACAAGCCCCACCTCCCAGGCCCGCTTGAACAGGGGGTAAAGGCCCCGTTCCCGCTCCGCCAGGGCAAAGAGTCCCTCGGCCAGCTCCAGGGGAACCCGCCCCGTGTAGCCCTCGTACACCCTCGCGGCGTGGAGGATGGGCAGGCCGCGGAAGGCGGCCTCGGCCAGGAGGGGAAGGGCCCTGGGGTCCAGGCGGTGCAGGTCAGCCACCACCCCCTCCACCCCCTCGAGGCCCCTCAAGGGGGGAAGCTCCCTGCCCAGGGCCCGGAGGAGCCCATCGGCCACGCCCCCGGGGAGGAGGGCGAGCCTCACCGGAGGAAGACCCCTCAGGTAGAGGAGGAGAAGGGGGAAGGCCAGGAGGGTCGCGGTGAGGAGATAGCCCCTGGAGTAGTACAGCCGCCCCATGGCCAGGACGGCCACCAGGAAGAGGGTGAAGAGGAGAAGGTTAAAGCCCACCAGGCTCCAGGACTCCTGCCCAGGGTACCGGGCCATCCGCTCCGTGGCCAAGAAGGCCAGGAGGTGGGCCAGGGCGGTGAGCCCCACCAGGAGCCATACCCCCTCCCCCCACGGGGGGGCCCCGAAAAGGAGGAGCCCGGCGACCAAGGAGGGCAGAGGCGCCAAGGCCAAGGCCAAGCCCGTTCGGGAACGGGTCTGGGCCACGCGGTAAGGGATACGCAGCTCCAAAGCGCTCACGCCAGCCATCTTACCCTAACGCCAGCCATCTTACCCTAAGAACTCAAACGGAGCATGAAAAAACCCTAACCCAGGATCTCCTCGTAAAGCCGCCAGGTCTCCCGGAGCATCCTCTCCAGGGTGAAAGCCTCCTCGTACCGCTTCCGCCCCGCCTCCCCCAGGGAGGCCCTGAGCCTTGGGTTTTGCAGAAGCCGCGCGAGCCTCTCCCGAAACCCCACCTCGTCCCCCCGCCCCACCAGAAACCCTGTCTTGCCCTCCACCACCGCCTCTTTCACCCCTCCCACGTCCGTGGCCACCACGGGAAGACCGGAGCGCATGGCCTCCAGCACGGAAAGGGGAAGGCCTTCCCAGTGGGTGGCGAGGGCGAAGACCTGAGCTCCCGCCAGGACCTCCGCCACGTCCCGCCTCGCCCCGAGGAAGCGCACCCGCTCCGCAAGGCCGAGAGCCTGGGCCAAGGCCCGCGCTTGGGGAAGGAGGGGACCCTCCCCCACCAGGTCCAGGGTCCAGGGAAGCTCCCTTAGGCCCGCAAGGGCCCGGAGGAGGAGGGCGTGGTCCTTTGGAGGGGCGAAGCGGGCCACCATGACGAGCCTCGGGGGGTGGGCCTCGGGGCGGGCCCTTAGGGGAGTATCGGGCACGCCGTTCCAGATCACCTTGAGCCTTTCCGAGGGGACCACCCGGTGGCGGAGGGCGAGGTCCCGGTCGTAATGGGACACGGCGATCACCCGGTCCCCAAGCCTTCCGGCAAAGCGCTCCATGGCGAGGGCGAGCCTCCTCCGCCCTTTCGGCACCCCTTCGGTGAAGGCCCAACCATGGGCGGTGTAGACGCTTTTCACGCCCAAGGCCCTCGCCGCAAGCCGCCCGAGGAACCCGGCCTTGGAGGAGTGGGCGTGAACGAGGTGGGGGCGGAGGCGCTTGAGAAGGGCCCCGACCTCCAAAAGGGCAGGGAGGTCCTGGTGGGGGCGTATGGGCTGGACCAGTCCCCTCAGGAGGTGAACCTCCACCCCAACCTTCCTCGCCTCCTCAACGAGAAACCCATCCCGGTCCTCCCCCACCCCAAGGTGGACCTCGGCCTGGCCCCTAAAAGCCCGGAGTAGCTCCAGGACGTGCACCTGGGCTCCGCCAGGCTCAGCGCGGGTAATGAGGTACAGGAGACGCATACTTAGCCCAAATTGACCCAAGTAAAAGCCAAAGGTGCCGCCAATGAATAGTGTCTATGACCAGACTTTCAACCAAAATACCCAAAAGAGACGCGAGATAAATTTCGTGCCATAAGCTCCGTTGCCTAAACGCTTGGTAAACTGCCCAAACAAGAGAAACTCCCATCAAAAGAAGCCACGTCCCAAAACCCATCCAACCAGCCTCAAACAAAAGGCGAACATAGGTACTATGGGTCGCATATGAAAGGAGAATTTCGGACAGTCCTGGGCCATAACCAAGGGGTCTTTCCAAGGCGAGGCGAAGAGCTTGTTCTTGAGTGGAAAATCTATCAGCATCGTAGGACTTAAGCCCAAGCCGTTCCACCAGCAGGCTCTCAGGAAACGCAAAGGCATAAACAGCCGCAAAACCAACGAGAAGAACAAAGACCACAAAAACCCAGATGCGCTTCCAGGGTCGTAAAAGCCACCAACCAAGTACCGAAACAGCTGCGTTGACCCAGGCTCCCCGGGATAAAGAAGAAAGAATGCCCACGTATAAAAGCAGGGCAGTCCAAAATCTGCGTCCGCCCTCCTGCTCCCATCGAGCCAAGGCTAAGATGAAAGCTGGAACCAAAAAAGCGCCAAAAACATTTGGATCCTTAAAAAAGGCGAACGCCCTGGACTCTGACCAAAGCAGAGCCTCCAATCCTGGCACCCTTAAGAAGGCCAAAACCCCCAAAAAAGCAGAAACCAAAGCCGCCACTTCATAACCCCGGAGAAGGAAAACGCCAGCTCCTTGCGGTAACCCCATAAGAGCAATGGCGGTGCCAGAGAGATAAAAGGTCACAAAAGCGTAAAACAAGACCCTACCTGGCTCCACCGAAAGTCCAACTGCCATTGCTGGTACATGGAACAAAATAAATAAAACGATCAACACAATAGGGAGGAGTTGATAAGAACGCCAAGAAAGCGTTGGGCCAAAAAGCACTATGACGAGGAAAAACAAGATGTCATAGGGAGCGGGCTCCCATCGTACGAACCCAACCAGGAAACCTAGCAAACCTACGACTCGCTTTCCTGGCCAGAACGCACGTCGCTCGTTCGCATCATTTCTTGCCCCCATCACACCTCCTTATCTCTACCGCCTAGGCACTCCAAGGACTCGGCTTCTGTGGGAAAGCCACATTAGCTATCTTTCACGCACTAAAAGCTCCCTTAGCTACGCTGCTCAAGACCTCTGCCAGGTAGCGAGCCTGTTCCCGACGTGAATATCTTCCGATGGCCTGCGGATCTCCAAGCCACCGTGGACAACCAAAGGCTCGCTTCTCGTCCAGCCACCGATGCAACCATGGCAATATCTCCTCAGCATGCTGGACATGGACACCTGCATTAGTCTCTTGAAGGAGTTCTGCGATCACCCCATCCGTTGGTCCAACGCTTAAAATTGGGCGCTTCGCTCCGAGATATTCAAAAACCTTCCCCGTGTACACCCCCTTAGCCTTCGGGTCGGTCCACTCTAACAATAGGAGCACATCGGCAGAAACTTGGGCTTTTAGAGCCTCCTCATAAGGCACCTCACCCATGAACCGTACCATAGGGCGCACGTCCGGATAGGACTCAAGCAAAGACCAAACTACATTCAGCCTGCGGCCATAGAAGTCTATTTGCACATCCCTGGAACGGATTTTCCCCTCCTTGAGCATCATTTGCAAGGCGGCAAACAATGTCCTCGGATCCCGATGTACAGGATAAACCGAGCCCGTGTAAACGATCCTCAGAGGCCCGGACGGATCGGAAGGAGGAGGTTCATTTGGGAAATCTTCGGGATCAAAGCCGTTTGGTATAACGTAGGTAGGTTTCCCATGAAGTTGCTCTAACTGGCGTTTGAGAGGCTCGGATACCGTTATCAGCCCAGCGGCAGGCTCTATGGTCTTCTTTTCTAAAAGAACTTCTATCCAGCGCAAGAGGACGTTCCTCGGCAGGACGTGGTTCTGACTCCACAAATCGCGAAAATCCGCCATCCAAGGAATAGCCAAGCGCCGACTGAGCAGGGAAGCAATGAGATGGCTGGTATTAGGCAAGGAGGAGCTTAGGATCACCTCCGGCCGCTCTTCTCGCGCGATGCGCTCTATTTTGGGATATTCAAGAAGCCAGGGTACAGCCTCGTCAGGAAAACATATAAACTGCTTATAGACCCAGTAGGCTAAGTAGCCCAATCGGCGCAGGGGATTCCGTGATTTTAGCCTTCCTTCGGGGTTGTTTTCTGGCGCACTACTTAACGCTCTCGCAAACCCTCGGACGGGCGAAAGGGCTCTTGTTGCGTATAAAAGTTCATTCAAGGACAGGTCACGAGTCCGGTAAACCCGCCCTTGACGTAGCTCGTCAGCAAGAGTCCCGTGTCGCATGTATAGGTCGCTGTGCGGCTCTACAGTTACAACGATGGGCTCCCATCCGAACTCCGGCAGGTATTTTGCCCACTTAGCAGGCCGTAAAGCCCCAATGGTCCGCTTGGGTGGATACCAGTACGTGACTATGAGTACTTTGCGCATAAGAATCTTTTAGCTCGTTGCCCGATACTGGCTTCGCAGGGCTCCTGCAATGTGCTTCGCAGCTTGCCCATCGCCGAAGGGATGATATCTGTACTCTAAACTTTCAACTGGTAGAGCTAAGCTTTCCCGTATTTTTTCCATGATTTTGCCTAGCGACACCATGACTAACCGATTCCAACCCCCATGGAGGGTTTCAACCCACTCCGTTTCGTCACGTAGAGTAACGCACGGCACCCGAAAGAAAAATGCCTCCTTCTGCACCCCTCCCGAGTCCGTAGCGATAAGGCGGGCGTTCTTCTCCAGCATCAGCATGTCCAGGTAGCCCACCGGGTCTAGGGTCAGGACCTCCTTGAAAAAGCGCTCAAGCCCAAAAGCACGGGCCCGCTTCCGGGTCCTGGGGTGGACAGGAAAGACCACAGGGATTTCCCTGTGCAGGAGGGCAAGGGCCTCGAGGATCGCCCCAAGCCTCTCGGGGTCGTCCGTGTTTTCCGCCCGGTGAACCGTGGCGAGGAGGTACTCCTTGGGCTTGAGACCAAGCCTATCCAGGATGCGGCTTTCCCGCTCCGCCTTGGCCCCGTAGTAGAGAGCGGCATCGTACATGACATCCCCCACCAGCTTTATCCTATCCTCATCTATCCCTTCCCGCAAAAGGTTCCTCACGGCGGTTTCGGAGGGGGCGAAGAGGAGGTCCGAGGCATGATCCGTGAGAACCCGGTTGATCTCCTCGGGCATCCTCCGGTTGAAGGAGCGGAGGCCCGCCTCCACGTGGGCCACAGGGATATGGAGCTTCACCGCCGCGATGGTCCCCGCCAGGGTGCTATCCGTGTCCCCATAGACCAACACCCAGTCGGGGCGCTCTTCTAGGAGTACCCGCTCTATGGCCTCTATCATGCGCCCCGTGTTCTCTCCGTGGGTGCCCCCGCCGATGCCCAGGTGGTAGTCGGGAGAAGGGATGTCCAGCTCCCGGAAGAAGACCTCGGAGAGCCCGGGGTCGTAGTGCTGGCCCGTGTGGACCAACACCTCCAAAAGCCCCGCCTCCCTGATGGCGCGGGAAACCACGGCGGCCTTGACGAACTGGGGACGCGCCCCCACGACTGAAACGACCTTCATGAGTGGTTCACCTCAAACACCCGCACCACGCACACAAGTTTACCCATCGTACTCGCCGAAGCCAAAAGAGCGCTTCCCCTCTGTGGCAAGCTCCCACGCCTTCCTGAGCGCAACAGGTTACGGTCGGGAACATAGGCTTTATTCACCTTTCGCTCCAGCAACCCTGGGTGCAGACAAACCTTCGTCCCCCGCAAGCCATAGCAAAATGACCCAGTATAAAGCGTACAAGGCTACGTAGAGCCACGTAAGAAGCCTCAAAGCTTCCTCCGGCGACAGCTGGACTATGAAAAGCGCCCCTACCGCTAAAACAGACAAGGCATCATACACCAACTTTGCCCAAGGAAATCGCGAAAGAAACACCACCCGGCTTACAGGGCTTACCACAAGCTGCGCCACCATCCAAGGTGCCATGATACTCATCATCTCGCCGGCGAGCGCCCAGGGTTCTCCAAAGACCCAAGTGGCCAGGAAAGGGGCCGCAATCCCAAGAGCCAGGCCAAATGGAAGAGCCATAAGCAAGAGCCTAGCCGAGGTTTGCACCAAAAACGGTCTAACCCGTTGCAGATCCGCCCGCGCCAGCTCAGCAGCACGACCGTAAAAGACATCCGCCACAGCTCCCCCCACGAGGGAAACTGGCAAGCCCACAGCCCTCTGGGCCAAGGCCAAGGCGCCACCCACCGCAGGGCCATATAAGGCTACAAAAACAGGCACTGGGGCCATCAAGGCGAGCATGTCGAGGAAAGATGAAGGCAGCTGAAGCAAGGGAAAGGAGCGAAACCTAAGAAGAACATCCAGGTGCCACCAGGGACCAGAAGTCCGGGGTAAGACGCGCCACAGGGCGGTGAGACCCAAGAAGCGGCCGACGGTCTCTCCCAAAAGAAGCCCTCCAACACCAGCAGGGGACAGCAAAATCTGACTCACAGGTCTGATCACTCCTTGAGCCACCGCAAAGCGTCCCACCAGCCCGAAAGCACCCTGGCGCACGGCATAGTAGCGAAGAGCCATTCCCCAGGCCGTTCCTGTGAGGGCAGCGAAGCCCAGGGGTGCAGCCCAGGAAGGAAGCGCTCCGTAGCCCAAAAGGTCCGCCCGGCGCATGAGCTCCAGGACCAGAACACCCAGGAAGCCCATAACGACGGCCAGGGCTAGGGTGCTCCGGGTCAGGGCCAGGGCCTCCTCCTCAGAGCTAGCGGCCACGATGGCCACCTCGTAGCGCAGGGTGGCCGCCACCGAGGCCACCCCCAAAAAGCTGACAAAAAGGCCCCAAAGACCTAAGGCCTCCGGACTATAAAGGCGGGTAAGAAGGGGAAGGAAAAGAACGCCAGCTACCTGTGCCAGGGCCGTTCCCCCGGCGATGGCCAGCACGCCCCGGAAGAAGGTGCTTTGGCGCAGGCGGCGCAAGACCCTCATAAGCCCTTCAGAGCGCCCCACAAGGCCTCTCGCACCCGGCTCAGGTTTTCCGCATCCAGGGCGGGTCCCATGGGGAGGGAAAGGACCTCCTCGCTGGCCCGCTCAGCCTGGGGCAAGGAAAACCCCATGTGGGCGTAAACAGGAAGGCGGTGGAGGGGAACGGGGTAGTAGACCATGGTGCCGATGCCCTGGGCCTCGAGGGCCCGCTGCACCTCATCCCGCCGCCCAGGAATCCGCACCGTGTACTGGTGAAAAACGTGGCCTGGGGAGACCTCCGGCAGAACAAGCCCCGGGATGTCCGAAAGAAGTTCGTTGTAGCGCAGGGCCACCTGACGGCGGGCCTCGTTCCAGGCGTCCACGCGAGGAAGCTTGACCCTTAGGAGGGCCGCCTGAAGGGCGTCCAGGCGGGAGTTATAGCCTACAGCCTCGTTGTAGTACTTCCGCCGGGAACCGTGGGCCCTCAGCATCCGGGCCCTCTCCGCCACCTCATCGCTGTTCGTGGCGATGAGCCCCCCGTCCCCAAAGCCCCCCAGGTTCTTGGTGGGAAAGAAGGAGAAGGCCCCGGCATCCCCCAGGGTGCCCACCTTCCTGCCCTTGTGGGTGGCCCCGAAGGCCTGGGCGCAGTCCTCCAGCACCTTGAGGCCGTGGGAGCGGGCGATCTCCAGGATGGGGTCCATCTCGGCGGGCAGGCCGTAGAGGTGGACGGGGAGGATGGCCTTGGTCCGAGGGGTGATGGCGGAGGGTATTAGGTCGGGGTTAATGTTGAAGGTCCTCGGGTCTATGTCCACGAAGACCGGGGTCGCCCCCACCAGGCTGATGGCCTCGGCGGTGGCGAAGAAGGTGAAGGGGGTGGTGATCACCTCGTCCCCCGGGCCCACGCCCAGGGCGCGGAGGGCGATGACCAGGGCGTCGGTCCCCGAGTTCACCCCAATGGCGTGCTTCACCCCCAGGTATTGGGCCACCTCCTCCTCAAAGGCCTCCACCTCGGGGCCCAGGATGTACCGCCCCGAGCGCATCACCCGGCGGAAGGCCTCTTCCAGCTCAGGCCAGAGGAACTCCACCTCGGGAAGCGGGTCGTAGACGGGTATCCTCAAAGCTCACCCCCAGGCGGGCTCAATCATACTCCACCCCGAAGGCCTTGGACCAGGCCACCAGGTTGACCCACCGCCACACCCGAAAGTCAAAGCGCTTCCGCCCCTCGGCCACTTCCCGCCACTCCTTAAGCACCTCCTCCGGGCAGAGGGCGGGGATGGACCTCAGGACCTCTCCCCGGAGCAGGGCCTCCACCCAGGGGCCAAGGGCCCTAAGCCAGCGGAGTTCGGGCGTGGCGAAGCCGATCTTGTCCCTCCTGCCGAGCACCTCCTCGGGAACCAGGCCCCGCATGGCCTCCCGGAACACGGCCTTGCTGGTGCCATCGGGAGCCAGGATGTACGCCTCGGGCAAGCCAAGGACGAAGCGGACAAGGGCGGGGGTGAGAAAGGGCACTCGGCTCTCTATGGAGTGGGCCATGGAGTTTCGGTCCTCGTACCGGAGGAGCATGGGTAGGCTCGTCTCGGTGAGGGCTTCCAGGAGTTCCTGGCGGAGGTGGTCCCTACGGGGGCCCAGGAGGCGGGAGGGCGGCTTCGGCGCCACGCCCCTCTCGGCGAACCAGGAGGCGTTGAGCCACGGGGGAAGAAGGGCCTCCCCGCCCAGGCGGCGGGCGAGGGGCTGGAGGGCAGGGGGAAGAAGCCTCCCCAGAACCCGCTTCCAGGTTCCCTCCCTACCGGGTAGCCGGGAGAGCCTCCGGAGAAGGGCCAAGGCCTCGAGGGGCCTCCCCGAGGCCAGGAGGGAGGCCACCCGGGCGGCTCCGTAGCTCACGTAGCCCGCCAACAGCTCATCGGCCCCCTGGCCGTCCAGCATGACCTTGATGCCCTCCTCCCTCGCCCTCCGGAAAACCCGGTACTGGGCGTAGACGCTGGTGCTGCCGAAGGGCTCCCCCTGGATGCGAACCAGAGCGCCCAGATCCTGTGCCAGCTCCTCGGGGGCGATGCGCACCTTGTGGACCCGCACGCCACAGGCCTCCGCCACCCGGTCCACGTAACGCTCCTCAGAAACCGCCTCGTCCTCGGCCACGAAGCTGAAAGCGTTAAGCTCCAGGTGGGGCTCCAGATGGCGCACGACGCACACGATGGCCGAGGAGTCTATTCCCCCAGAAAGGGCAAACCCCAGGGGCACGTCGCTCCTCAAGTGCAAGCGCACGCTCTCTAAAAAGAGCTCCCTGAGCCTGTCAGCCGCTTCCTTAAAGCTCAGATTCCCCCCTTCCTCCGGGAAGAGGTTCCAGTAGCGGACGAGCTCCGCCCCCTCCGGCGCTTCCAGGGGCACCCGTAGGTAGTGGCCGGGAGGCACCTGGCGCACCTCGACGAAAAGGGTCTCCCCGCCGTGGTCGGTGAGGCCGAAGCGGAGGTAGGCGTAGAGCCTCCCGGGGTTCACGCGTCTCCTCACCCCTGGGAGGGAGAGGAGAGGGGGAATCTCGGAGGCGAAGGCGAGGCCTCCGGGAAGGAAGGCGTAGTAAAGGGGTTTGATGCCGAAGAAGTCCCGCACCAGGTAGAGGACCTTCTCCTCTGTGTCCAAGAGGGCAAAGGCGAACATGCCCACAAGACGCATGAGGCTCCCCTCGCCCCACTCCCGCCAGGCGGCGAGGAGGACCTCGGTGTCCGAGGCGCTTCGGAAAGCGTGGCCCCTCGCCTTGAGGGCCTCGCGAAGCTCCAGGAAGTTGTAGACCTCCCCGTTGTAGACCACGTAGAGGCGCCCGTCCGGGGAGGGCATGGGCTGCCACCCCGCCTCCGTGAGGTCCAGTATGGAGAGGCGCCTATGGGCGAGCCCCAGGCGAAAGCTCTCCACGGGGACCGGATCCCGCACGGCCACAGGGCCCTCCCTGCCCCAGAGGAGATAGCCCCAGTCGTCGGGTCCCCTGTGGGCGAGGGCACGGGAAAGGCCCTCTAGGAGGACCACCCCCCTGGGGTCAGGGGTGCGGAGAGCGAGGCCGGCGATGCCGCACATAGGCTACCCCACCCTCTCCACCCGCTCAGGAGTCGCCTGGCGGTAGCGCCTGCCGCAAGCCCCGCAGGTAGCCTCCTCGCCCGCAAACACAAGCCTTTCCCCGCACTCGCACACCCAGCCAAGCCTGCGGGCGGGTACCCCAGCCACCAAGGCGTAAGGGGGGACATCCTTGGTGACCACGGTTCCAGCGGCCACGAAGGCCCACTCCCCAATGGTCACCCCGCAGACGATGGTGGCGTTGGCCCCGATGGTGGCTCCCCTTTTGACCACGGTGGGCAGGAAATCCTCGGGGCGGTTGCGGGGAAAGGAGGCGCGGGGGGTGCGCACGTTGGTGAAAACCGCCGAGGGGCCCACGAAGACCCCGTCCTCCAGGGTCACGCCCTCATACACGGAGACGTTGTTCTGAATCTTCACCCCGTTACCGATCCGAACCCCTTTGGCCACGAAGACGTTTTGCCCCAGGGTGCAACCCTCGCCGATCTCTGCGCCCGCCATGACGTGGCAAAAGTGCCAGATGCGGGTCCCCTTACCCACCTTGGCCCCTTCGTCCACGTAGGCGCTCTCGTGCTTGAAGTAGTCCATGGCTCACCTCAAAAAGGGATGGCGGACCTCGGGCGTGGGGTCCTTGAGGGGAAGGGTGCGCACCTCCGCCGCTACCCGGATGGCCTCCCTGGCCTCGGCGAGGCCAAACCCCTCCCCCGCCAAGGTCTTGCGGTAGACCTCGGTGTGGAGGTCGGTGAAGCCCTCGGAGAACTCCACTTCTTCCCCGTCTATGGCGATGGAGCGGTACGTGCGCTTGCCCTGGGAGCGCCACGGCTCGGGCACGAAGGAGGGATCTATGGACAAGAACCAGCGCACCCGGGCCCGCTTTAGCTCCAGGTACCCGGCGTTCACCGTGGGGGTGCGGGCGTGGACCTCCACCCGCTCGGCCTCGCCGAAAAACCAGGTGAGGAGGTCAAAGAAGTGAATGCCGATGTTGGTGGCGAGCCCCCCGCTCTTGGCCTCCTCTGCCTTCCAGGTCTTCAGGTACCAGGCCCCCCGGCCGGTGACGTAGGTGAGGAGGACCTCAAAGGGACCCTCCTCCTTGAGAAGACGCTCCCTAAGGGCCACCAGGGAGGGGTGGACCCTGAGCTGGAGGATGGTGTAGACCCGCCTCCCCGTCCGCTCCTCCCAGGCCTTGAGGTTCTCCACCTCCTCCGGCCAGAGGACCAGGGGCTTTTCGGAGATGGCGTCCGCCCCCAGCCGGAAAGCCATGCGGATGTGCGGTAGGTGAAGGTAGTTGGGGGCGGCGACGCTCAAGTACTCCACCCCCTGGCCCCGAACCGCCAGGTCCTCGAGGTAGGCTTCAAACAACTCCGGCTCGGTGAAGAAGGCCGCCTCAGGAAAGTAACTGTCCACTATCCCCACGCTGGTGGCCGGGTCCAGGGCCGCCACCAGGCTCCCCCCCACCTCCTTTATGGCCTTTAGGTGGCGGGGGGCGATGTAGCCCGCGAGTCCCGTCAGGGCGAAGCGCCTCACAGGAGGACCACCTTCCCTTCCGTGAGCTCCCTGGGCAGGTACCGGGTGGCGCCCCGGGTGTCCAACACCCTCTTGGCCCGGCGCACCAACTCACCATAGTCAAAATTGCTGTGGTCCGTGGCCACGATCACCAGGTCCTGGGAAGCCAGGAGGTCCTCGCTTAAGGGGACGCTTTCCATGCGGAGGCCACGGTCCTGGAAGCTTGGGATCAGGGGGTCGTGGTAGGCCACCTCGGCCCCCAGGCGCTTTAGGCCCCGGATGACCTCTATGGCCGGGCTCTCCCGGTGGTCGGCCACGTCCCGCTTGTAGGCCACGCCCAGGACCAGCACCTTAGCCCCCCGCACCGGGATGCCCTCTTGGGCCAGGAGGCGGAGGGCCTTCTCCACGGTGAACTCGGGCATCTTTCGGTTGATCTCCCCTGCCAGGGCGATGAAGTGGGTGTTGAAGTTGTACTCCTTGGCCTTCCACTCCAGGTAGTGGGGGTCTATGGGGATGCAGTGCCCCCCCACGCCGGGGCCGGGGTAGAAGGGCATGATGCCGAAGGGCTTGGTGAAGGCGGCGTCCAGCACCTCCCAGACGTTGAGCCCCATCCGGTCGCAGAGCATGGCCAGCTCGTTCACCAGGGCGATGTTCACCGCCCGAAAGGTGTTCTCAAAGACCTTGACCATCTCCGCCGCCTTGGCGCTGGACACCGGGACCACCCGTTCAATGGTCTGGCCGTAAAAGTGAACGCCCGCCTCCAGGGATCTGGGGCCTATCCCGCCCACCACCTTGGTGGTGTTCTTTGTGGTGTAGCGCCTGTTGCCGGGGTCCACCCGCTCGGGGGAGTGGACCAGGAAGAAGTCCTCCTCCACCTTGAGGCCGCTTTCTTCCAAGATGGGGAGCATGACCTCCTCGGTGGTGCCGGGATAGGTGGTGGACTCAAGGCTCACGAGCTGGCCTGGGCGGAGGCGCTTGGCGATCTCCCTCGTCACCCGCTCCACGTACTGGAGGTCGGGGGTGAGGTTCCGGGTGAGAGGCGTGGGCACGGCGATGACGATGACGTCCATCTCCGGGACCCGCTCAAAGCCGGTTTCGGCGGAGAGGAGGCCCTTGGCCACTACCTCCTTCAGCTCCTCCACCCCAACGTCCCCGATGTAGCTCTCCCCACGGTTCACCTTTTGCACCCGCGAGGGGTTCTGCTCCACGCCCAGGACGCGGAAACCAACCTTGGCCTTTTCCACGGCGAAGGGAAGGCCCACGTACCCTAAGCCCACCACCCCCACCACGGCGGTACGGCGGGAGATCTTTTCTTTTAAGGCTTCCAGAAGTGCGTTTGTGGCCGTCATAAGCTACCCCAACTCTATCAAAAACCGCATCTCGTTCTGGTTTCTCCCAAGTTGCCCACGCCCAGCGGGGTGAGCGAGGCGAAGTCCCGGGCAATAACCCCACGGAGGCCCTCGGTGCCGAAACCAGTCGGCGCACTCATGGGAGGGAGTATAACACGCCCTCTCCCGCCGGAGGAGGGAAAGGGATTAGGATGAAGGTATGCCCGAGGACCGGATGCTGGAGCGCCTGGAAAAGCTGGAGGGGATCGTGGAGACCACGGTCCAAATACTCCCTCCCCTGATCAACGACCTCTCCCGGCGCATTGACGGCCTACGGGAAGAGGTCCAGGGAATGGAGGCCAAGCTAGAGGGAAGGATCCAGGCGTTAGAGAGCAAGCTGGAAAGGCAAATGCAAGCGGTAGAGACCAAGCTGGAAGGGCGAATCCAAGAAGTTAAGACCAGTCTGGAAGGGCGAATCCAGGCAGTAGAGACCAAGCTGGAAGGACGGATTCAAGAAGTTGAGGCCAAGCTGGAGAGGCAGATCCAGGCCGCAGAGACCAAGCTGGAAGGACGAATCCAAGAAGTTGAAATCAAGCTGGAGAGGCAAATCCAGGCAGCAGAGACCAAGCTAGGGGAGCGAATCCAGGCGGTAGAGACCAGGCTAGAAGGGCGGATCCAAGAAGTTGAATCCAAGCTGGAAGGACGGATCCAAGAAGTTGAGGCCAAGCTGGAAGGGCGAATCCAAGCAGTAGAAACTAAGCTGGAGAGGCAAATCCAAGCGGTAGAGACCAGGCTAGAAGGGCGGATCCAAGAAGTTGAATCCAAGCTGGAAGGACGGATCCAAGAAGTTGAGATCAAGCTGGAGAGGCAAATCCAGGCCGTAGAAACTAAGCTGGAAGGGCAAATCCAAGAAGCTAAGACCAGTCTGGAAGGGCAAATCCGGGCGGTAGAGACCAGCTTGGAGGAGCGAATCCAGGCGGTAGAGACCAAGCTGGAAGGGCGCATTGAAAGCCTGCGCCAGGAGGTGAAGGCCGAGATCAACACCGCCTTCAACAAGACCATGCTCCTCCTCACCGCCATAGGGGTGGTCCTAGCCCTTCTCTCCCTCATTCGCTGAGCCATGGGTAAAATGAGTCCCATGATCCGCTGGATGGTTCTCGCCCTGGCCTGGTGGGGCCCGGTCCTGGCCCAGGACTGGGGGCTCACCCAAAGCCAGACCCTGACGACAGGAGGGGCCAAGGGGTGGCGCTACACCCTAAGCCCGAGGGGCGAGGAGGCCCGGGCCCTGTGGGAGGGCCTATCCCTCCAGTACCGGGATCTCCTCCGGGCGGGGTATCGGGTAGACCTGGGGGGGTGGCGGCTCTACTTCCTCGGGGGGAAGCTCCGCCTGGAGAGGCACTGCCAGGCGGTGAACCCGGCCTGCTTCACCTTCGGGGCCCTGCCCGTGGACAAGGCTCGGCAGGACCGCTTCCTGATGGAGCTCGCCGCCCTCCTGGACCGGGCCCTGGGGGAGGCGGCCCGCACCGGGGGCACGGTCACCCTAAGCCGGCTTTTCCGGGTGGAGCTGAGGCGGAACCAGGCCCCGCCCTACCCGGCGGCTCCCTCGGGCTGGAAGCCCTGAGGCTGGGGTATCCTCTTTCACATGAAGCGGGCGCTGGTCTGGGTTCTCCTCTTGGGCGCCGCCTTGGCGGGCCCGTGCGCGGAAAGGCCCTACACCCTGGAGACCGAGGAGGGGCTTCTGGGAGGCGAGGAGATGAGCTACGACGGGGAAGCCCTGGTCTTTGAGGGCCGGGCCTGCCTGGAGGGGAAGGGCTTCCGCCTCGAAGCCCCAAGGATCGTCTACCTGGAAGGGGAGGGAAGTTTTCAGGCCGAGGGGCTCACCGGGCTGGCCCAGGGCTGGCGCCTGGAGGCGGGGCGCCTGGAGGGCAAGCTCCTGAAGGAGGTGCGCCTGGCCCGGGGGCGCTTGAGGGCGGAGGCGGCCGAGCTTACCCTCAGCTCCCCTCCGGAGGGCCGGAAGGTCCGCCTCACCACCCCCGCCTACCGGGTGCGGGCCGAGAAGGCCTCCTTCACCGAGAAGAAGGCCCGGCTCTTTGGCTTCCTCGCCACCCCCTGCCCCTGCGGGGAGGACCTCCGGCTTTCCCTGGAGGAGGCCACCTTCCTGGTGGACACCGGCGAGCTTAGGGGAGAGGCCCATCTGGGCCTTTTCGGCCTGGAGGTGCCCCTTTCCGAGGCCAGGGTCAACCTGAACCGCACCCCCAGGCTGGAAAGCCCCCTGGTCTTTTCCGCCTCGGACGCCGGGGGCTACACCCTGGGCCTCAGGGACTTCCCCCTGCCCCGGCCAGGGGAGGAGGTGGGGGCCTGGAAGAGGCGGATCACCCTTCTCGCAAGCGGCCTCACCACCTCCAAGGAGAGCCTCCTCTTTGGGCTCAAGGAGGGCGGCCTGGGGGCCGAGGTGCGCCTGGGCTACGGAGCCGGGGTGCGGGCCTTTTGGGATGACCTCCTCCTCGCCGCCACGCCCCTTCCCCCCGACGCCACCACCCCCCGCCTCGAGGCCCGCTACACCCCCCGCTTCCTCCTGGAGGGGGCCGAGCTGAAGCCCTTTGTGCGCTACGCCGAGACCGCGAGCGCCCAGGGGTGGACCCTGGGCCTGGAGGGCCGCTACCCCTGGGGCTTCCGGGAGGGCCCCTTTTCCTTAAGGCTGGAACCGGGCCTCCTCCTCGCCCTCTACCCTGGCCGGGACCCCTACCTTTCCCTCTGGGGAAGCCTTCGGGCGGCGTTCCGGGAAGGCGAGGCCAGGGCGGAGGTGGGCTACTGGGGCCGGCTGGAGCCCTTCGGCCCCCGGAACCTCTTCGCCTACGAGGCCAGGCCCGAGGGGCAGCGCCTGGACCTCCTCCTGGCCTATGGGCCGCTGGAGGGGCGGTACTACCTGGAAAACCCCCTGGGAAACCGGATGGTGGGGGTGGAGGTGGCCTACGGGGACGGGGCCCTGGGCCGCTTCCGGGTGGGCTGGCGGGAGGGGAGCTACCCGGAGTGGCTCCTCGCCTACGCCATGCCCGAGCCCGACCGCGCCTGCTGCCAGGCCCTGTGGCTGGCGCCCCAGGTGGGCCTGGGCCCCGAGGGGGTGAGCCGGTACGGCCTCACCTTGCGCCTTTACGATGGCTGCTTCGCCTACGAGCTTAAGGCCCAGAACGTCCTCAAGGGCCAGTACGGCGAGGCCACGGGGTTTTCCTTGGGCTTTGGCCTGAGGGTCAGGTAGGCCTTCAGCGGGGCTCCACCGTGAGTTCCCTCAGAAAGAGGTTCCGGTCCTCGGGAGGCTGGTAGAGGTCGTTGGTGAAGGCCAGGACCAGGGTCCCCTCCCCCGTGGCCTCCACCCTCACTTCCCGGCGCCCCCGCACCTCCCCCTGCCAGAGGACCCGCCGCCCCTCCACCACCATGGCCCAGGGCCCCCTCCCCTGGGCCAGCGTGCCCTCGAGGACCATCCGTACCCGGGCCCTCCGGCAGAGGGGGATCTCCAGGGCCCCGTTGCTGTAAAGGGCCGCCTCCCTGGGCAGGGGGCCGGGGAGGCAGGCCAGGGGGAGGTCCCTTTGGGTGCCCAAAGCGTTTTCCAGGAGGAAAAGGCTGCCTCCGAAGCTGAGGATAAGGGTAAGGGAACCCAGAACCCACCTCACCGCTCCACCTCAAAAGGGAGAACGTACCGGGGCTTTTGGGCCAGACGGTGCTGGCCGAAGAGGACGATGCGCACCTGGTACCTCCCCGGGGGCAGGTTCTCGGGGAAGGAGAAGAGAATGGGCTTGCTGGCGTCCCACTCCCACCCAAGCCTCCGGCACCCCTCCCGGCAGAGCCAGACCTGGGCCCGGTACCCCTCGCCCTGGAGGCGGACCGCCCCCACCCCCTTCCCCTGGGGGATGGCGGCGTAGAGGAGGGTGGGGGGCGGAGGAGCGGTCCGGGTAGCCAGGTAGAGGAAGGGGAGGCCCAAAAGAAGGGCCGAGGCCCCGGCCAGGCCCAGGGCCAGGGGCGGGCGGAAGCCCCGGAGGAGGGCCATCCCTCCCGCCAGGAAGAAGACCTCCCCCCGGAAGGGGCTGGGCACGCTGAAGGGGTTGTCCACCATGCCCATGGCCAGAAAGGCCAGCAATAGGGAGAAGAGGAGCCCACTCCCCCAGGCCCCCGCCAGAAAGGCGCCCATCAAAAGGAGAAGGCCCATGGCCCCCAAGAGGCCGCTTTCCCCCAGGGACTGCAGGAGGTGGTTGTGGGCGAAGGTCCAGAGGCCCCCCAAGGGCTTCAGGGCCTCGGGGCAGGCCACTCCCCGCCTCTCCAGGAAGGGGAAGAGGAAGCAGTCCCCGAAGAGGACCCCCTTGAGCTTGTCCCCCAGGAGGTAGGGCCCGACCCCGGTCCAGGGGTGGGCCTGGAAGACCTCGTAGGCCCTGAGCCAAAGCCCCTCCCGGCCGGAAAGCTGGGTCTGGAAGAAGCGCTGGGCGACGGGCGCCTCTAAACTTCCCGCCAGCAAGAGGAAAAGCCCCGCCGCCCCCAGGGCCAGCCACCCCTGCCTTTGGAAGAGGACCCCCGCCGCCCCGCCCACCAGGAGGGCCAGAAGCCCCCCCCGGCTTCCCGAGAGGAGGAGGACCACCCCGCCGAGGAGCCCCAGGAGGACCCTAAAGGGCCAGGGGTAGCGGACGTGGAGGGCCAGGAGGATTCCCAGGGTCCCCATGAGCCCCAGGCCCACGGGGGAGTGGTAGGGGTGGAGGAGCCTCTCGGAGGACACCCGGTCCCCGAAGGCCAGGTAGGAGGCCAGGAAGGCCTCCAGGTAGAGGACGAAGAGGCCGTAGCCCAAAGGCCCCAGGCCCACCGGGGCCAGGGCCACCCCCGCCCCCACCAGGCCCAGGACGTAGAGGAGGCGGAGCGCGGCCAGCGTAAGGGCCTCCTTCCCCACGAAGAGGGCGGGGAGGAGGAGGGAGAGACCGTAGAGGGCCAAAACCGCCCAGGCGGCCTTGGGAAGCTTCCGGAGCTGGGGGAGGAAGAGGGGGCTTAGCAGGCTTAGGGGGGGGAAGATGGGGCTTAGGGCCAGGCCCCAGGCCAGCGCGCGCACGGGCCCAATATACAAGGCTTTGGAGGAGGAGAGCCAGGCGGAATACCACCCCATGCTGGCTTGCGCCAGGGCATGGTGGGCCGAAGGAAACGGGAAACAAGGGTATAAGGCCCTTCTCAGAAAGCTGGGGTATAGTGCAGGCCATGAGGCTTCTTCCCCTGGCCCTCTTTCTTTCCCTGGCCCTGGCGGCCCGCTTCGCCGCCTTCAGCGTGGAGCCCGCCGGTCCCCAGCGGGTCAACCTGGACACCGGGGTCACCACCCTGCCCCAGGGGGGGGTCTTGGTGGACAACGAGAACGGCCTCCGTCTAAGAGCGGGCTACATAGAGTACAAGGAGGGGGCCTTCATCCGGGCCCGGGCCCTGGAGCTCCTCTCGGCCAAGGAGACCTTCCGGGCCCAGAGCCTGGACTACGACATCCCCAGGCAGGAGGCCCGCTTCGGCGCCTTGGTCTTTGCCAACGCCGACTTCAAGGGCCTGAGCGCTGAAAGGGCCCTGGCCCTTTTCGCCGAGGACATCGTGGTCCTGAAGGGGAAGGTGCGGGCGGACTCTCCCCGCCTCGAGGCGGAGACCCTGGTGGCGGACCTGAAGGCCCGGGAGGCCCTGGTCCTGGGGCGCTTCACCTATCAGGAGGGGAAGGCCACCCTGAGAGGCCAGGGGCCCTCCGCCAGGCTTTACCTGCGCTTCGTCGGGGGTAAGGTCCAGGCCAGCACCAAGCTCCCCCAAGAGGCCTCCCGCCTGGCCGCCTACGCCTCCAGGCTCCCATGACCCTCTACCGCCACCTCCTCAAGGAGAGCCTCCCCCTCCTCCTCCTCACCCTCCTCTTCCTCACGGCCATCTTCCTCTTCGGCTTCTTCTACGCCGGGGCGAGGTGGCTGGAGGGGGTGCCCATCCCCAAGATCCTCCGCTGGCTCTCCTACCACGTGCCTGGGGTCCTGGTCCAGGCCTTTCCCATCGCCTCGGTGACCACCACCGTCCTGGTCTTCGGCCGCCTGGCGGCGGAAGGGGCCCAGTTCGCCCTCCTTTCCGGAGGAGTGCCCCTGTGGCGGGCCGCCCTTCCCCTTCTTTGGCTTGGGGCCCTCCTCTCCGTGGCCGCCCTGTACCTCCAGGAGTACGTGGTCCCCGAGGCCAACAACCGGGTACGGGCGGCCTGGTGGGACGAGATCCACACCCAGGGGGCGGGGCTTTTCCGCCTCAAGGGCATGCAGATCCCCATCGGCCAGGGGCGAAGCCTCTACTTTGAGGACTTTGACATGGAAAGGAAGGAGATGGTGGGGGTGCGCATCGTCTCCTTCCAGGGCGAGGTGGGCACCTTCCTCTTCGCCGAGCGGGGCACCTGGGAGGACCGCCTCATCACCCTGAGGGGTTACCGCTTCTACCGGGTGGACTTCCGGGAGGTGCCGGGGCTAGAAGGGGCCAAGGACCTCCTGGCCCAGGTGCGGCGGGTCTTCCGGGCGGTGAGCCGGGGGGAGGTCTTGGAGGTGGAGTCCGACCTCTCCCGGGCCCGGGCCATCGCCGACTACGCCGACACCTTCAGCTTCGGCCAGAACAGCCTCTCCCAGGCCTGGCGGAAGGCCAGGGACCCCTTCCTCCCCCCCCTGGAGCGGGACCGGGCCCGGCTGGAGTTTCACTCCAAGCTGGCCCTGCCCCTGGCCAACCTGGTCCTGGTGCTGCTGGCGGCGGCCATGGCCCTCCGCTACGGGCGGAGCACGGGCCTGGCCCTGGGGCTCAGCGTGGTCCTGGCCCTGGGGTACTACGGGGCCTTCTTCCTGGGCCGCGCCCTGGCGGGGGTGGGGGCCCTGCCCCCGGAGCTTGGGGCCTGGGGGGCCAACCTCCTCTTCTTCCTCCTGGGGGTGCGGGCCCTGAGGTGAACTCGGGGCTGGGCCCCCCAGGCTGGCCCAGACCCGCATGGGGTGGCCCTAGGCGTGGGCCACCAGCTCCCCTTTGACCCGCCTCTTGGGCCTGGCCTTGGCCCGGGCCTCGAGGGCCTTCAGGCCCCCCACCAGGGCCAGGTCCAGGACCTGGTCCAGGTGCTCCACGAACTGGAAGGTCATGTTCTGCCGGAGGGGCTTCGGGATGTCGGCCAGGTCGGGCTCGTTCTGCCTGGGCAGGATGACCTCCCGGATCCCGGCGCGCCTGGCCCCCAGGACCTTCTCCTTCACCCCGCCGATGGGGAGAACCCGGCCCGTGAGGGTGATCTCCCCGGTCATGGCGATGTCGTGGCGCACAGGAACCTCCGTGAGGGCCGAGACCAGGGCGCTCACGATGGCCGCGCCCGCCGAAGGCCCCTCCTTGGGGATGGCCCCCGCGGGCACGTGGATGTGGATGTCGCCCTTCTCAAAGCGCTCCAGGGGGATGCCGAAGCGCTCGGCGTTCTTCTTGGCGTAGGAGAGGGCGGCCCGGGCGGACTCCTTCATCACGTCCCCCAGCTGCCCGGTCAGGATCAGGTTCCCCTTGCCGGGCATCACCGAGACCTCCACGAACATGATGTCGCCGCCCACCGGGGTGTAGTACATCCCCGTGGCCACCCCCACCTGGGGCTCGCGGGCCTCGGTCTCGGGGAGGAAGCGGGGCGGGCCCAGGTACCTCTCTAGGTCCTTCTCCGTGATGCGCACCCGCTTCTTGCCCTCCTCCAGGATCTGGCGGGCCGCCTTGCGCAAAAGGGCCCCGATCTCCCGCTCCAGCTGCCTGACCCCCGCCTCCCGGGTGTAGTGGGTGATGAGGCGCATGATGGCCGCCTCCGTCACCACCACCTGCCCCTCGGAGAGGCCCGTCTCCCGCATCTGCCGGGGCAGGAGGTAGCGCTTGGCGATCTCCAGCTTCTCCTGCTCAATGTAGCTGGTGAACTCAATGGCCTCCATGCGGTCCATGAGGGGGGCGGGGATGTTCTGCGGGAAGTTGGCGGTGCAGATGAACATCACCTCGGAGAGGTCAAAGGGCACCCCCAGGTAGTGGTCCACGAACTCCTTGTTCTGGGCGGGGTCCAGGACCTCTAGAAGGGCCGCCGCCGGGTCCCCCTGGTAGGAGATGCCCAGCTTGTCCACCTCGTCCAGGAGGAAGACGGGGTTCTTGGTGCCCGCCTGCCTCAGGCCCTGGATGATGCGTCCGGGCATGGCCCCGATATAGGTGCGGCGGTGGCCCCGGATGTCGGACTCGTCCCGCACGCCGCCTAGGGAGATGCGCACGTACTTGCGCCCCAGGGCCTCGGCGATGCTCCTCGCGATGGAGGTCTTGCCCACCCCGGGAGGCCCCACGAAGAGGAGGATGGGGCCCTTGTTCACCTCGTCCTCGGGGATCTCCCCCCGCCTGGCCCGCTCCACCTTGAGCTTGCGCACCGCCAGGTACTCCAGCACCCGGTCCTTGACCTTCTCCAGGCCGTAGTGGTCCCGCTCCAGGACCTCCTTGGCCCTCTCCAGGTCCAGGTTGTCCTCGGTGCGCGCGTTCCAGGGGAGGTTCACGATCCAGTCCAGGTAGGTGCGGATGACGCTGGCCTCCGCCGAGTCGGGGTGCATGCGGGCGAAGCGGTTCAGCTCCCGCTCCGCCTCCTGGCGCACCACGGGAGGCAGGTTCAGGGCCTCCACCTTCTGCCTGAACTCCTCCACCTCCTCAGCCCCCTCCTCCCCGTGGAGCTCCCGCTGGATGGCCTTCATCTGCTCGCGGAGGAAGTACTCCCTCTGGTTGCGGTCAATCTCCTCCTTGACCTGCTGCTGGATGCGCCTCTGGGTTTCTATGAGCTCCAGCTCCGCCCCCAGGAGGACCAGGACCCGCTTGAGGCGCTCGGCCACGTCGGCGGTCTCCAGGACCCGCTGTTTGTCCTCGAGGCGGAACTCCATGTGGAAGGCGACGTAGTCGGCGAGCTGGCTGGGGTCTTCCAGGTTGAGGACGAACTGGGCCACCTCAGGGGGCAGGTACTTGCCCTCCTTGAGCAGGGCCTGGAACTTCTCCTTCACCTCCCGCACCAGGGCCTTGACCAGGATGGGGTCCCCGGGCTCGTCGGGGATCACCTCCCCCTGGGCCTCGAGGTGGTCCCCCCGGCCCAGCCAGGCCTTGACCCGCACCCGGGCGAAGGCCTGCACCAGCACCTGGACGGAGCCGTCCGGGTTCTTGCGCATCTTGAGGATGTTGCAGGCGGTGCCCACCTCGTAGAGGTCCGAGGGCTTGGGGTTCTCCACCTCCTTGTCCTTCTGGCTCACGATGAGGAGCACGCGCTCGCGGGCCAGGGCCTCGTCAATGGCCCGGATGGAGATGGGACGGCCCGCGTCAATGGGCATGACCATGGTGGGGTAGATGACCGACCCCCTCACAGGGCACACGGGCAGGGTTTCCGGCAGCATGCTCTCCCTCCTTTCTTTAGGCGGTCTCTTGGGGTCTGTCCATAGCCTGAGCCTACCTATGTCAAGTTTACTGCAAAAGCCTCTTTCACGCAAAGGGGTAGGCCCCCAGGGCGTATTCTGGTGGCGTGCGGCCTCTTCTCCTCCTCGCCCTTCTACTCTTTCTGTCCCTGGGCCTGGGCCAGAAGTCGGGGGGTGGGGTGGGCGGCCGGCCCTACACCCCCTTCCCCAGCCCGCCGCCCCCCATGAGCCCCGGGCCCGCCCCTTCCTACCCCATGCCCGTCCCCTACCCTTACCCGGGCCCGGTCTACGTCTACCCAGGCGGGGGCGGGAGCCTGGGGGTGGCGCCGGTCCTGGTCTTTTTCGGCCTCTTTTTGCTGGGGGTCTGGATGGTGCGGGGCCTGAGCCGGGCCGGGGAAGGGGTGGCCCCTGCCAGCGTGGGGCGGCTCCGCCTGGCCCTCCTGGTGCGCCCCGAGGTCCAGCGGGCCATCCGCCGCCTGGCCGAGGCCGCCGACACCACCACGTCCAAGGGGCTGGCCGACCTGGTGGACGAGATGGCCCTCCTTCTCCTCAAGGAGGAGCCCGCCTGGCGCTTCGCCAGCTACGAGGCCTCTTTCGGAGACGAGGAGAGGGCCCTGGCCCTCTTTGACGCCTGGACGCTGGAAGACCGCAGCGCCTACCAGGAGACCTTCCGCCACTTTGAGGGCAAGAAGGTGGCGGCCCCCTACACCCCCAGGGTGGAGCCCGGGGGGCGGTACCTGGTGGCCTCCCTCCTCCTGGCGGTGCGGGGGGAGCTCCCCAGGCCCGGCCCCCTGGACCGAAAGAGGGTCAAGGAGGTCCTCATGGCCTTCGCCGGCAGCACCCCCTTCACCCTCATGGCCTTCCACCTGGCCTGGACGCCGGAGGCGGAGGGGGAGGGGCTCACGGAGGAGGAGCTCCTCGCCCTCTTCCCCCATCTGGACAAGGTTTAAAAGCCCAGGGCCGAGGCCGCCCCTTTGAGGATCTCGGCGCTCCGCCTGAGGGCCTGGCGCTCCTCCTCGTTCAGCCGGGGGTAAAGGGTGGCCTCCACCCCACGAGCCCCCAGGATGCGGGGCAGAGAAAGGGCCACCTCCTCCACCCCCTCCACTTCCGGGGTGAAGAGGCTAACCGTAAACACCCCCTTCTCGTCGGTGAGGATGGCCCGGGTGAGCCGGGCCAGGCCCGCTCCGATGCCGTAGTAGGTGGCCCCCTTACCCTCAATGATGCGGTAAGCGGCCCGGCGCACCCCTTCGTCTATCCGGAGGCGGTCGTCGGGGGTAAGGGCGCGCCCCCTGGCCTGGGCGAAGGCCTCGAGGTCCACCCCTCCCACCTGGGCGCTGGACCAAACCAGGACCTCCGAGTCCCCGTGCTCCCCCACCACGAAGGCGTGGACCGACCGGGGGGCCACCAGGAGGTGCTGGGCCAGGAGGGCCCGGAAGCGGGCGGTGTCCAGGATGGTCCCCGAGCCCACCACCCGCTCCGGGGGTAGGCCGGAGAGGCGGTAGGCCACCTGGGTCATCACGTCCACGGGGTTCGTGGCGATCAGGAGGACCGCCTCCGGGGCGGCCTTCAGGATCTTGGGGACCACGTCGGCGAAGACCTGGGCGTTGCGGTCCAGAAGCCGGAGCCTGGTCTCCCCCGGGCGTTGGGCCACCCCCGCGGCCACAATCACCACCCTGGCCCCCTCCAGGTCCTCGTACCAGCCGGAGCGCACCCAGACCGGGTGGGCGAAGGGGGTGGCGTGGAGGATGTCCTCGGCGTGGGCCTGGGCCAGCTTCCGATCCAGGCCCACCAGCACCACCTCCCGGGCCACCCCCTGGAGGACCAAGGCATACGCCGTGGCGCTCCCCACGAAGCCGCTACCCACGATGCCGACCTTCACGGGTAGAGTATACCCGTGGTGGAGATCGGCAAAAGGCGCGTCACCTTCTACCCTCCGCCCCAGGCCAAGGCCCTGATCGGGGACTTCACCGACTGGGAAAGGAACCCCATACCCCTGACGGGCCCCCTCACCCTGGAGTTCCCCGAAGGGGCCTACGTGGAGTACGCCTACCTGGACGAGGCGGGGAGGCCCTTTCCCGACCCCGATAACCCCGAGCGGGCCGACAACCCCTGGTGGACCTACCCCAGGGCCATAAGGCTTCCCGGCTTCCGCTACGAGGCCCCCCCGGAACCCCAGGCGGAACCCAGGGTGGAGCGGCATCGCCTGGGGGAGAGGCGCTACTACGTGGCCCAAACGGGCGAGGCCCCCAAGGCCACGGTGGTGGCCCAGGACGGGGTGGCCTTCTACCGCACCGCCGGCCTCCACAAGGTGGCCCAGGCCCTTCGGGAAGCGGGGGAGATCCCTCCGGTGCGCCTGGTCTTCGTGGAGCCCATAGACCGGAACGCGGAATACCGCTTCAGCGAGGCCTACGAAGGCGAGTTCCACCGGGTTCTGGACGAGGTGGAGAAGGCCTACGGCCCCCTGGGGGAGGTGGTCTTGGTGGGCGCCTCGCTGGGAGGGCTCTTCTCCCTGTGGCAGGCCCTGAGGCACCCCAGCCGCTTCGCCAAGGTCCTGGCCCTCTCCCCCGCCCTCAAGGCCCACCCCGGGGGCCAGGACGCCTACCGGGACCAGGAGTGGCTCCTTTCGCGCTACGCCGAGGCCGAGAACCTCCCCAGGCTCTACCTAGAGGTGGGGCTTCTGGAATGGCTTCTCGGCCCCAACCGCCGCTTCGCCGGGCTATTCGCCGACCGGAAGGCTCCCCACGCCTATAGGGAGAGGCCTTCCGGCCACAACTGGGTCACCTGGAGGCAGGCCCTGGCCCCCGGGCTCCGCTACCTCCTGGGAGATGCCTAGGGACTGGGAGGCCTTCTACCGGGAAAGGGAAGAGGCGCGCGCCCCCGCCTTCGTGGTGCGGGCCTACGGGCCCTTTGCGCCCCCGGGCCCCGTCCTGGACCTGGCGGGGGGCCTGGGGCGGAACGCCCGCTACTTCCTCCAGAGGGGGCGCCCGGTGGTCCTGGTGGAAAGGAGCCGGGAGGCCCTGAGGCGGCTTGCGGGGACCCCGGGCCTCGAGCTTCTGGAGATGGACCTCGAGGCCTTCCCCCTCCGCCTCCCCAAAGGCCCCTTCGCCGCCATCGTCGTGAGCTACTACGTGAACCGCCCCCTCCTCGCCCTCCTTCCCCCCCTCCTCCTCCCGGGAGGGCTCCTCCTGGTGGAGGGCTTCAGCCGGAAGGAGGCCAGGAGGCGGGGCAGGCCCCAAAGCCCCTTCTACTGGGAACCCCTGGAGCTCCTCACCCCTCCTTCAGGCCTCCTCCTTCGGGCCTACGGGGAGGGGTGGATGGAGGGGTTTAGGGTCTTTGCCGTCCACCTACGCCCGTAGGCCCCGGGCCACCAGCTCGGCGATGTCCAGGACCTCGGGGGCCTCCTGGTCCTGGGCCACCTCCACGTTCATCATGGCCATGCAGAAGGGGCAGCCCGTGGCGATGACCTCCGCCCCCGTGCCCTTGAGCTCCAGGTAGCGGTTCTGGGAAACCCGCATGGCCCCGGGCTCCTCCTCCTTCCAGAACTGGGCGCCGCCGGCCCCGCAGCAGAAGCTCTTCTCCCGGCTCCGCTCGGGCTCGGCGAGCTTGTAGCCCACCCCCTTCAGCACCTCCCGGGGCGCCTCGTAGACCCCGTTGTGGCGGCCCAGGTAGCAGGGGTCGTGGAAGACCACCTTCCTGGTCTCCTCGCTGACCTTAAGCCTCCCCTCTTGGAGAAGCTCGGCGATGAACTCCGAGTGGTGGACCACCCTATAGTTCCCGCCAAAGTCCTTGTACTCGTTGCCGATGGTGTGGAAGCAGTGGGGGCAGGTGGTGACGATGGTCTTGGGGGCCACCCGGTTCAGGGTCTCCACGTTCTCCGTGGCCAGCTGGAAGAACAGGTACTCGTTGCCCGCCCGCCTGGCGGCGTCCCCGGTGCACTTCTCCTCCGTGCCCAAGACCGCCCAGTCCACCCCGGCGGCGTTGAGGATCTGGGCCATGCTCCGGGCGATCCTCTGGGCCCGGGGGTCGTAGCTGGCGGCGCACCCCACCCAGTAGAGGACCTCGGGGTGGGGCTTTTCCGCCACCTTGGGCACGGGAAGCCCCTCGGCCCAGTCCAGGCGCTTGGCCTGGCTGATGCCCCAGGGGTTGCCCGCCCTCTCCATGCCCCGGAAGGCGTTGTTGAGCTCCTGGGGAAACTCGCCCTCCATGAGGACCTTGGCCCGGCGCACGTCCAGGATGTGGAGCATGGGCTCGTTGCCCACCGGGCAAACTTCCACGCAGGCCATGCAGGTGGTGCAGGCCCAGAGGGCCTCCTCGTTGAGGGCGAACTCCATGAGGGGCCTTGGGCTTTCCTTCCCCGAGGCGAACCCGGGGAGGATCTCGTTGAGCTCGTAGCGCTCGGAGATGAGGATGGCGGCGGGGCTCAGGGCCTTGCCCGTGGTGTAGGCGGGGCAGGCCTCCTGGCAGCGGTTGCACATGATGCAGGCGTAAGCGTCCAGAAGGCGCTTCCAGGAAAGGTCTTCCAGCTTCTCCGCCCCAAACTTTTCCTCTTCCTTTTCAAGGTCCAGGGGAACCAGGGCCCCGGGCTTCTTCTTGCCGAAGGCCAGGTTGATGGGGGCCATCATCAGGTGGATGTGCTTGGAGCGGGGGAAGTAGGGCAGGAAGAGGAGGATGGAGCCCAAGGCGCCCCACCAGAAGAAGTGCTCCCCAAGGGTTAAGGCCTGGGGGGAAAGCCCCGCGAAGACCTGGCTCAGGGCGCTGGCCACAGGCTGGAAGGGATCGGGGCCGTCTTTGGCCAGGGCGAAGGCCTTGGAGAGGAGGCGGCTGCCCACGTGGAAGGTGATGAAGGCCCCCACGATGGCCGAGTCCCGGGGGATGCCCTGGCGCACCTTTTCGTGGAGGGGGACCTTGGAGTTCCAGGTGAAGTCCCGGGGCGCCACCACGTAGCGGCGGAGCATGAGGCCCAGGATGCCCACCAGGATGAGGGCCGTGAGGAGGTCGGCGATGAGGTTATAAGGGTTCCAGAAGCCCCCCCGGGCATGGAGGCCGAAGAGGCCCTCAAGGAGGTCCACCAGGTTCACCAGGAGGTAGTAGACGAAGCCGTAGAAGACGAAGGCGTGGAGGAGGGAAACCAGAGGCCTCCTCTTGAAGACCGTCCGCTGGGTGAGGGCGAGCCAAAGCGCCCGCCCGATGCGCTGGGGCAGGCGGTCAAAGCGGTCCTCGGGACGGCCCCGCCTGATGGCCAGGTAGACCCGGCGGAAGCCGGTGTAGGCGTAGTAGAGGCTTGCCGCCATGAGGAGGACGAAGAGGATTTTTTCCGGTAGGGTCAGCATGGGCGCCACCTCCTTATACTCGGTAAAAGTTTACCCCATTCCCCGGGCCTGGCAAGAGCGTACAATGGCCTGCCGTGGAAACGGTGGCCTTCCCGGCGCTCCTCTTCTTCGGGCTTGTGAACCTCTACGTGTTTCACCGCTTTAAGAAGCCCCTCCTCCCGCTTCTGGTAGCCCTTCTCCTAAGCTTTTTCGTCTTCTTCCTGAACTCCGTTTTGGGCCTTCTCCTCTTCCTCCTGGGCCAGACCCTGGCCTTCTACGCCGCCGGGAAGAGGTAGTGGACGCCAAGGGCCACCAGGAGGCCCAGAAGAGCCCCCACGAAGACCTCCAGGTAGGTGTGGCCCAGAAGCTCCTTCAGGGGGGCCGGGGTGGGGCCCAGCTCCTGCAGGCGGCGGATCTCCTGCACCAGCTGGTTCAGGAGCTGGGCGTGGAGGCCCGCCGCCCGGCGGATCCCCGTGGCGTCGTACATGACGACGAGGGCGAAGACGGCGGCCACGGCGAAGAGGGCGCTGTCAAAGCCCTCTTCCAGGCCCACGCTGACGGCTAAGGCGCTCACCGTGGCCGAGTGGCTGGAGGGCATCCCCCCGGCCTCCAGAAAGCGCCCCCACTGGAAGCGGCCCTCGAGGCGGTAGTAGACGAAAAGCTTTAGGGTCTGGGCCAGGAGGTTGGCCAGGATGGCCGTCCAGAAGATCCCGTTAGCGAGGAGCTCCATACCGCCTCAAGAGGGCCGCCTTCACGGTGTTGGCCATCAGCATGGCCACGGTCATGGGCCCCACGCCCCCGGGCACCGGGGTGAGGGCCCCCGCCACTTCCGCCACCTCCGGGTGCACGTCCCCAAGAAGCCTCCCCTCCACCCGGTTCACCCCCACGTCCACCACCACCGCCCCGGGGCGCACCCAGGCCTTGCGCACCAGGTGGGGGCGGCCCGCGGCCACCACCAGCACCTGGGCCCGCCTCGTCACCTCCGGCAGGTTCTCGGTCTTGGAGTGGGCCAGGGTGGGGGTGGCGTCCTCCCGGAGGAGAAGGGCCGCCAAAGGCTTCCCCACGATGTTGGAGCGGCCGATGACCACCACCTCCTTGCCCCTCAGCTCCACGCCGTAGTGCCGGAGGAGGCGGATCACCCCAAGAGGCGTGCAGGGGAAAAGCCCCTCCCCCCCGCTCCAGAGCCGCCCCACGTTCACCGGGTGGAAGCCGTCCACGTCCTTCAGGGGAGAGATGGCCTCCAGGATTCGCTCGGCGCGGATGTGGCGGGGCAGCGGGAGCTGGACCAGGATGCCGTCCACGTCCTCGTCCCGGTTCAGGGCCTCTAGGCGCTCAAGAAGGGCCTCCTCCGGGAAGTCCTCGGGGTAGACCTCCACCTGGCTCCTGAGGCCCAGCTCCCGGGCCCGCCGGTCCTTGAGGCGCACGTAAGAGACCGAGGCCGGGTCCTCCCCAAGCCGGATCACCCGCAAAGAGGGCACGAAGGAAAGGGAGGCGAGCTTTTCCTTTAGCTCCTTGTAAACCGCCTCCGCCGCCTCGTGGCCGGAAAGGGTGCGCGCCTGGGTCACCTAGTCCTCCTTGGGCACCGTCTTGATCTCTCCCCCCTGGACCCGCCGGTAAAGCCTCCCCAGGACCCCGTTCACAAAGGCCCCGGAGTGCTCGCCCCCGTAGCGGTTGGCGATCTTCACCGCCACCTCAATGAGGGGGGCGAAGGGGGTGGGCTCGTAGAGCATCTCGTAGGTGGCCAGGCGGAGGATGGTGAGGTCGGTCTTGGCCATCTGGCCGAAGTCCCAGCCCTCCACCGTCTCCTTAAGGATGCGGTCCACCTCCTCCTGGTGCGCCTTGTACCCCAAAAGAAGCCGCCTGGCGAAGGCCACCCCCTCCCCGTCCAGGGGGTCCCCGTAGGGGTCCTCCTCCCCGCCCATCTCCTCCAGGGCGTGCCTCAGGGCCTCCTCCAGGTCCACACCCCCCTGGGTGTGGGCGAAGAGGGCCCGCATGGCCAGTTCCCGCGCCCGCCTACGCATGCCCCCCCGGCCGGTACTCCACCTGGGCCACGGCGACGTTCACCGCCTTGACCTTCTCGCCGGTGGCCACGAAGAGGGCCTCGGCCACCGCCCTCTGGACCTCCTTGGCCGGCTCGGGGATGGCCGCCCCGCAGTCCACGGAGAGGACCAGGTCCGCGGAAAGCCCCTCGGGATGGCGCTCCACCTTGATGGGCTTCGTGCGGCGGAAGACCTCCCCCAGGGAGGGGGGGGCCACCTCCAGGGGGCGGACCCCCTCCAAGCCCTCCAAGGCGTGGGCCACCAGGCCCTCGAGGGCGTGGTCGCTGATCTCGTAGTCCACCATCACACGCCCAGTCTACAACTCCATCCGCCGGGCCACGAAGTTGGTGTAGACGGCCCCCCGGCGGAAGAAGGCGTTCTGGAGGACCTTCTGGTGGAAGGGGATGGTGGTCTTGAGCCCGGGACCCTCAATGACCGTCTCCCCCAGGGCCCGCTCCATGCGCCTTATGGCCTCCTCCCGGCTGGGGGCCCAGGCGATGATCTTGGCGATCAGGCTGTCGTAGTGAGGGGGGATCTGGTAGCCGGCGTAGAGGTGGCTGTCCACCCTGATGCCGGGCCCCCCGGGGAAGAGCAGGGTCTCCACCTTGCCGATGGAGGGCCTGAAGCCCTTCTCCGGGTCCTCGGCGTTGACGCGCACCTCTATGGCGTGGCCCCGGACCTCAATCTCCTCCTGCTTGAGCCAGAGCCTCTCCCCCATGGCGATCCTAAACTGAGCCTGGACCAGGTCCACCCCCGTTACCATCTCCGTGACGGGGTGCTCCACCTGGATGCGGGTGTTCATCTCAATGAAGTAGAAGTTGCCCTCCTTGTCCACCAAAAACTCCAGGGTCCCGGCGGAGACGTAGCCCACGTGCTCCGCAAGCCTCCTGGCCGCCTCGGCGATGGCCCGCCGGGTCTCCAGGGGCAGGATGCTGGGGGCCTCCTCCAAAAGCTTCTGGTGGCGGCGCTGGATGGAGCAGTCCCGTTCCCAGAGGTGGACCACCCGCTCCCCGTCCCCCAGAACCTGGATCTCTATGTGCTTGGGCTCCTCAATGTACTTCTCCAGGTAGACGGCGGGGTTGCCGAAGGCGGCCCGGGCCTCCTCCTGGGCCTGCAGGACGGCCCTTTCCAAGTCCTCTTCGGTGTGGACCACCCGCATCCCCCGCCCCCCGCCCCCGGCCGAGGCCTTGAGGATGACGGGATAGCCGATCTCCTGGGCAGCCCGCTTGGCCTCCTCCACGCTCTCCACCTCGTCCGTGCCCGGGACCGTGGGCACCCCCGCCTCCCGGGCCACCTTGCGGGCCGTGGCCTTGTCCCCCAGGGCCCGCATGTTCTCCGGCGTGGGGCCGATAAAGGTGATCCCGTGCTCACGGCACATCTCGGCGAAGGTGGCGTTCTCGGCCAGGAAGCCGTAACCGGGATGGATGGCGTCGGCCCCGGTGACGATGGCGGCGGAGAGGAGGTTGGGGATGTTGAGGTAGCTCTGCCCGGAAGGGGGAGGCCCGATGCAGATGGCCTCGTCGGCCAGGAGCACAGGGAGGCTCTTCTCGTCGGCGGTGGAGTGGGCCACCACGGTCTTGATGCCCAGCTCCCTGGCCGCCCGGATGATCCTCAAGGCGATCTCCCCCCGGTTGGCGATCAGGACCTTCTTCATAGGGGCTGGATGAGGAAGAGGGGCTGGCCGTACTCCACGGGCTCCCCGTTTTCCACCAGGATCTTCTTGACGATGCCGGAGACCTCAGACTCAATCTCGTTCATGAGCTTCATGGCCTCAATGATGCAGAGGACCTGCCCCTTCTCCACCCGGTCCCCCTCCTTGACGTAAGGGGGGGCGTCGGGGGCGGGGGCCCGGTAGAAGGTGCCCACGATGGGGGCCCGGATCTCCACGCACCCCGGGCACCCGTCGGCCTTGGAGGCCTCGGGTGCGGGGGCCGCCTCCGCCGGGGCGGGGGCCGGAGCCAGCGCAGGGGCGGGGACGGGGGCCGGAGCCTGGGCGGGCACCGGGGCCGCTACCTGGGGCACGGCCACCATCTGGACCTCCCCACCCCGGCGCACGGTGAGCTTGTAGTCGGGGGTCTCCAGGGTGAGCTCGCTCACCCCGTGCTCCACCAGGGCCTGCAGGATCTGCTTTAGCTCCTTTGGCGTCATACCGCACCTCGTGGCATAAAGCTTACCCCAGGATTCCCTGAGGAAAAGCTTTGTACCCGGTCAAAAAACCCGGGCCAAAGCCCGGGTTCTTACTTCGGCCGGCCTTTCAGGCCCGGCCCACGTACTCGCCGGTGCGGGTGTCCACCTTGATGACCTCCCCCGGCTCCACGAAGAGGGGGACCTGGACCACGGCCCCGGTCTCGAGGGTGGCGGGCTTGGAGCCTCCGGAGACCGTGTCCCCCCGCACCCCAGGGGGCGTGTCCACGATCTTCAGCTCCACCACCGTGGGCGGGGTGATCTTGAGGGGCCGCCCCTCGTACATGTCCCCCAGGACCGTCATCCCCTCCTTGAGGAAGCGGGCCGCCTCTACCCGCGCCTTTGGCACGTGGAACTGCTCGTAGGTCTCCAGGTCCATGAAGACCAGCTCATCCCCCTCGGGGTAAAGGTACTGGAGCTCCCGCGTCTCCACGTAGATGTCCTCCAGCTTCTCCCCCGAGTTGAAGGTGCGCTCCACCGTGGCCCCGGTCTCCAGGTTCTTGAACTTGGCCACCACCTTGGCCCCGCCACGGCCGAGCTTCTGGTGCTGGTACTCCACGCACTCCCAAAGCCCGCCTTCCATCTTCACCTTGGTGCCCGGGCGCAGGTCGGTCACGCTGATCATGCTCTCTCCTCCTGGGGCTTCTCCAGGTCCAGGACCTGGGGCTTCAGCCCTAATAAGTCAATATAGCGAAGATAATCCGCTTCCCCAAGCTCCCGGCCCGCCAGGGCCACGAGAAGGGCCTCCATCACGTTGGTGCCGAAGCTCCTACCCGAAAGCCTGGGGGTGGTGGTGATGAGGTACCTGGCCCCCCTGGCCCTCAAGAAGGCCACGTCCTCCTCGGTGGTGGTGTTGGTGAGGACGCTTTTCCCCCGCATGTCCTCGGGCATGTGGCGCTTGAGGTAGTGCCAGTCCCCCGCCACCAGGTCCGCAAAGCGGTAGTAGCGGCTCCGCCAGTCCACCACCCGCGCCTCCTGCTTCTCCCCCGTGGGGTAGAGGAGGCTGAAGGGAAGCTTGGTCAAAACAGGAAGCAGGAGGTAGGCCAGCTTCTGCAACAAAGAAAGCCGGTAGATGGGGATGGGAAGCCCCAGGGCGAAGATGAAGTCCCCGTAGAGGACCTGGGCTCCCACCTCGTCCAGGGCCTCGGCCAGGCCGAAGCGGTCCACGGCGGAGGGGAGGAGCACCTTGGTCTTCTTCCAGTCAAAGAGGGTGGAGAGCTCGTGCACGGCCCGGCGTTCCAGGGTGTGCTTGAGGCCCGAGCCGTCCACCACCGGGGTCTTCTTGGCGGCCTCCTTGAGCTTTTGGGCGTCCCGGATCACGTAGCGGCGCCCTCCCGCCACCAAATAGAGGTCTATGCCCCCCAGGCCGATGGCGTCCACCTTGCCGTCCAGCTCCCGGATGAGGCAGATGGCCCCCTGGAAGTCCCCGTCCGTGCCCCGCCTTTCCAGCACCACCTTCTCCCCCAGGACCTCCACCTCGGCCACGGAGTCCCGGCGGCTACTCCCCAGGGAAACGGAGACCACGCGCTTGGCCACGGGGGGCTATTCTACCCGGGAAAGGAGGGCCAGGAGAAGAAGGAGGAAGGCCAGGACGAAGAAGGGCCAGGTGCGCCTGGCCCCCACAAGCCGGGCCAGGGTGCCGAAGACGGCGGCCCCGAAGGCCAGGGCCAGGAAGAGGGCGGTCAGGTTTTCCAAGAAGGCCTTCACGCCGCCAGTCTAGCGCAACGCTCGGCGCAAAAAGGCGAGGGCCCGTTCCCGGAAAACCCGGTCCGCCTCACCCCGGAAGAGGCGCCCCGCAGGATAGGCCAAGCACGCCACCGGCTTACCCAGGTCCTCGAGCCTCCGGCAGAGGGTGAAGCTCCACTCAGGAGGCACCTGGGCGTCCTTTGTGCCGTGATGGACGCTATAGGGCACGGAAAGCTCCTCCAGGTAGGTCCAGGGGGAGGCCGCTTTGAGGACCTCCTCGGCCGGGGTGAAGAGCTCCCCGCTCCGCCTCCCCTGGGACCAGGAGCGGATCCTTTCCAGGTTCAGCCGCTCGTCGCCGCTCATGCCGGCGTAGAGGACCACCCCCTTCAGCCTGGAGTCCACTAGGCTCACCACCTGGGCCACGCCGCCCCCCATGGAGTGGCCGAAGAGGGCGATCCTGGCGGGGTCGGCCTAGGGGAAGGCCCCTTTTCGCACCTCGGCCAGCAGGCTCAGGACGTGCACGGCGTAAGGGTGGCGCAAGCCCCTGGCGGGAGATCCCTCTGAGGGCGGATGGCCCCGGTAGTTGGGGTGGAGGACCAAAAACCGTTCCGTGACCCATCATCATCTATTTCACCCCTCAACGGGGCGATGACGATGGGCCACTTCCTGCTTCACCGACCCGTGGCTCGTAGACCGGCTCAAGGGAGCCGTTCCGCCGCCAGAGGGGTCTCCGCAGGCGTGA
>Ga0080007_1066109_pt1 | contig 35307 bp, 40 predicted proteins | sample OctOCTMetagenome_FD_69210 | JGI IMG/M metagenome (GOLD analysis project Ga0080007, IMG submission 69210) | Hot spring and microbial mat streamer communities from Octopus Spring Streamers, Yellowstone National Park, USA - OCT_B (SPADES... | ecosystem: Environmental > Aquatic > Thermal springs >...
ACACCAGAACCTACCCCTACTATTACTATTAATAGAGAAGAAGTGGAAAGACTTAAAGATAGATATAGAGAGATTTTAGCTAAAGAATATCCAACTTTGTGGAATTTATTAAATTCACCTTCCCCTCCTATTGTTGTAAATTATTCCGATGTGGCAAGAAAGTATTTTATTAGAACAACTTGGTTAAAAACTAAGATTGTTAACGGTGATAGAAACTTTCTTTTTGCCGTACAATCAGAAGAAGATGGTAAAATTAAAATCATATTGCCTATAGCGCCTAAAAGCGGCCTTTATCAATCTAAAACCATACCAGACAGATTAGAAATAGAGGCTTTTGAGGGAATTAAAGATAGAACACCCGTAGATGATGTTATATGGGTATTAGACGAAACCTCTTTCAATGAATTACAAATTGCAATTTCAGTTAAGACAGCTTCACTTGACGAAGAAATTAAAATGAACAGAGTAGATTCAAAATTAGTTTTAGAAGCTGTTCCAGGTGAAGGTAAAATTTGTAGATGGTGTGTTGTGGAAATTCGCGGATGGAATATGCCAAAACCTAAAATATTAACAGATGAAGAAAAAGAAAAATATTTTTTAGCGTCTGTTTTTTTAGTTATTTTAATGGAAAGATTAATTTCTAAAACAAGTAAAACTTTCCAAGCTCCCGAAAATGTCAAAAAGTTTTTAAACAATTATTATAGATTACACTCCCCTCACAACATCGTATTATCATCTGAAAACTCGTTTCAAGCAGTATTAGAATTAATATTAGAAATTATGGAAAAATGGGAAAAATAATTTTTAGGAATCTTTATAGTAAAATAAGAAAAGGATCGATTAGAAATATGAATTTTGTTTTAAAACAAAATTTTTATATTATAGTGTTAATCATAACTTTAACACGGTTTTTTATATTTATTGATAGAGTATATGCAATGCCTGGTTGGACATTTGTAGATGAAGAGGGTAATATTGGTAGTTCAAGAGACTGCCCCGAAGGAGTCGCTTCATTTTGTCAAACTGCCTGTGGACCTGGAACTGTTAATAATTGTGCACAATATGGAATTTCAAATCCCCCCTGTGCTCTTTATGCAGTTAAAAAAGAGACTCGATGTTATATTCCAGACCCTAAAAGCGGTGCAGAAATTTTAAGAGAAGTGAGGATTGCATGGGAGTTAAAGGAAGAATATCAATGTTCTACTGCTGATAAACTTCAGGCTGGAGCAAGAGAAATTATATCTGGTACGTATAAAGGGCAAAGAATAGAAGGAACAAGAAAAGATGGTTATTTAGCTTGGGGTAATGGTACTTATGATCCTAATTTAGGATATTATTGTTATTCCGGATCATTTTACAAAGTTTGCTGTGATTCAGAAGGCAAAGTTGCACCTTCAGTTGCATATCCATTTCAAGATGGTTATTGGCCAGAAGAGGGTTGGTGTGGAGGAAAAACATGGAAGAGAATTTACAGTGATAGCGAGACAAATATTCCGGTAGGTCAAAAACATCCAAGATGTGAAGAGGGTGCAATTTCTTGCACCACTCAAGTTTCTGGAAATCAGGTTACTTTTACTGCAAATTCTACGCAAACTGGAACAATAAAAATTTCAATTGGAAATAGAGTAGTAAGAACTTGTACTAATACTAATACTTGCTCTTATACAACAACTGGATCTGGGAATATAACAGCAAATGCTACCTTGGAGGTAAATAACCAAGTTGTTGCTTCTACAACCTGCCAAGCTACTTTAGGAGGCGGAACTCCTCTTCCAGGAAACCCACCAACCCCACCAAGATATGGAGGAATTTGTTCTCCTTATATAGCAAATAGAATTTCTTATCCTAATAGTACCTCTCAATTTTCTTCTGCGGGACAAGTTTCAAAACTTAATTCTCCTTCTTCAGGACCAGAAGTAAAAAAAGGAGATAACCTTTACTTAGATGTAAGTCTTCAAAACGCAGGAGTCAATGCAAATGCAACTTGTAAATATAAAAATTGTGTAAATTATCAAAAAGGTTGGTGTGTATATATAAATAAAAATGTTCCTAGCGCAGGTTGCAGATGGACATGTAATTATTCTGATGTTTTAACAAGCGGTTCATGTGGTTCTTGTTCTGGTTCAGCACCAAATTGTTGGTGTAATGCTTGGTCAAATGAAACTTATACAGAAACAATAACTAATCCTTCTAGATGCAGCGTAAGATCTCCTGGTGTTACTATAAGAGTTTCGATTGAAGACCTTCGAAAATTTTTTGACGTCTCGTTAAATCTTAATAATAGCTTTTCTGTAAATCCTGAAACTAATATTTCAAATAGTTCTATAACGCTTTCTTCTATGGGTCAGTGGGCAAGGAGCTTAACGCCTCCTTGGGATAGCTTTATTTCTCCATTAAGGCATGGTTACTTTTATCTAAGATCAGAAAAAATTTCTGGTTCAATTTATAACGTACCAGATACAATTACAAGATCTGATTCAATGGATAGAAATTATGTCGATTGTGAAGAATGCACTTGGTCAGGAGGAGGTTGGAGCTGTAGATTTGCGGGTGTTGATAAAGGTTCTTATACAATATTTAATGAAAGTAGTCCTTCAAACCCACGTTTTGTTAGAGGCTTAGATCCTTTAAATGTTCCTTGGGGAAGAATTGAATTTTACGTTAAACCTACAACAATCAGTATGTCTTTAAATTTAGATAAACCAAATATCAATCATCCTTCTGATATTAGAACACAAAAAAGAGATTACATTGTTGGTTATGGATTTAATATAAACTACTCGTTAACACCTAATGGCAATTGGGGAAATGATAAAGGTATGTACGAGCTTAAAGTAAATGGAAGCACATTATTTAGCGGGAATAGACCTGAAAGTGGTAATTATTATTATACTCCTCTTAGAGCTGGTTCATACACTTTTGATCTTTGCCATAACTTTGATGAACAAAGACATTCAAGAAGAGAAGCTGGTGAGGCTTATAGAGGAGATGGATTTATTTGCACAAGTCAAAATATAACTGTTTACCGTTACGTTTGCGGTCAAGGATTTTGCTGGGAATGCAATAGTGAACCAGACTTTACAAATCTTAAGGCTTCTTGCAACATTGTTGAAACAGCTAAATGTGAAGCTTACATTGGAAGTGATTGTAGGGCTAAAGGTAGAGAATAAAATAAATGAAAGGATTTACACTGCTTGAAGTATCTATTGTTCTTTTAATTTTAGGTATTGTTACTGGGAGCTTTTTAGGTTTTTTTAGTTTCAATAAAACGTTTTTCTATTTAAGAGATAAAGCCAAAAATTTTACTAATGCTTTAAATATTATTTCAGATATGGGTCAAAAATTAATTGAAAAGCCTACTGGTAATTATTTTTGCGGTTATGGCATTTATTTTCCTTCTCCGACAAGATATGAAGTTTTAGCTTTTTCAACTTCAACAAAGCTTTGCGAAGATCTTCCAGCTACTTCTACTACTATGAACGATTTTATTAATCAAAATTTGGCTCAAAAAAAATATGTACTCAAAGACGGTTCAATTTCAACCTCTTCTCTCAAAGAATTTTCTTTAAATGAAGATTTATTATATAACTCTCAAATTATTTTTTCTACTTCTTCAGAATGCAGATCTTCTTACACGCCACCAATTGTTTTCCTATATATATACTCCTATTCAGATCTTTTCTTTATGTATCAAGGAAATGGAAATAATTGGTATAAAATAAATGCTTCTTATCTTTACATTTGTTTTCAAAAAGGTTCTGAAAGATATAAAATTAAAATTAATAAATTAGGACAGGTAAGTATTGAAAGATGAAAAGTAAAGGAGCAAGTTTTGGCGAAATAATGATAGTTTTTTTAATAATTTCTGTTGCTTTGATTGTTTTTTTAAGAATTACTTCAGATTATTTGAAATCTCTTGTTTTTGTTAAAGAATTTTTTATTTTAAATAGCCTCCTTCAATCTAAATATCAGCTTCTTATTGCTTATAGAAATAAAGCTTTAGAAAGACCTTTTGGAGGAGAAACTATCCAAACAGCAGTTTGGCCAAGTTTCCCAAATAATTTTTGCATTGATTTTGATGCTTCAACTGGGAAAATAAATGTTAACTCTGCTTCAACCTGTGAATTTAAATTGATTAATGGACTAAGATTAAACTATGCCACATATACAATAAGTTCAGCCCCTTTTAACGATTATTACATTTTTTCTATCAGAGCTTATGACAGGCTTAGAAGAATTTCCTCAGAAATAGAAAATATTTATATAACAAAATGGCATCCAGCTTTTTAAAGAATAAAAATTCTTATACTCTTTTAGAAGTTACTATAGTTTTGCTTTTACTTTCTTTTGCTATTTTAATCGTTTCTCAAATTTATTTAAATGTAATAAATACTTCGATAATAGTAAATGATTATTATCAGTCTTTAGAAAACGTAAGATTAGGGACAGAAAAACTTTGGAGAATTTTAAAATATGGTTGGAGCTTCAAGGTCTTAAACAATGGTCAAGGTTTAAGTTTTCAAAAAAAGGATTGCACAACTACTACTATAAGTTTTGATTCTTTAAACAGAATTTTAAATTATCAAGAAGAAAATTTAAATCCAGAATCAGTTTTTGATCCTGATCTTGTAAAAGTAAATAGAATTATTTTTGTAACTGACACGCCTAATGTAAATGAAAACTACGCTTATTTTCAGTATGCTCCTAAAGTAATTGTAATTTTTTATGACTTAGAAATAAGATCTAAAAGAGGTGTAACTACAAGTTTAGTTTTTGAGCAAGCTGTTGCGCCTTTAAATAGTACTTATACGAGTAATTTATGCCAAAGATGAAAAAAAGATCACAAATTCTTATTTTAACTCTTTTTGTAATGTTTGTTTCTCTATCTACTGTTTTAGTTCTTTTAATTCCTGTAAATTATCAGCTAGTTAGAGTAAGAAAAATTATTTATTCTTTTCAAGCTTTTTCGGAAGCAGAATCTAATTTAGAAATAGGCAATTTATATGTGACAAGGAATTCAACCGTTGAAAATCATAATTACACTGTAAATGTAGAGGATATTTCTAAATGCCAAGAATTCGGAAAAAAAGTTGATATTGATCCAGGTAGAGGATGGATTTATTATAGTTGCATAAAAATTGAAATTGTACCTAATAACAAACCTACAAGCACTGAAGTTTATTACTCATCAGTTTCTCGTCCTGGAGCACGTATAGGCGAATATAGCTTTTATTCTAAACTTATTTCTGAAGGAAATTATAAAGGACTGAAAAGAGTTTTAGATTTTGACTTTCTGCCCTAAAACTTAATACTTCTAGATTGCGTTATAATTAAATTGAAAAAGAAATAAACAGATCTCGTGAATATGAAGAATAATAATTTCTGGTGGCAAAAAATTTTTGATGAGAGATATTTAAAGATTTATTCTTTTGGGATAACAGAAGAAAGAACAAATAAAGAATTAAAATTTTTGCTTACTTTCATTAAAAAGAAATTTAAAAATAGAAAAATAAAAATTTTGGATCTTGCTTGTGGTTACGGAAGACACTCTTTGCCTTTAGCTGAAAATGGATATGAAGTAATTGGCGTAGATTATTCAAAATATTTCTTAAGTTTAGCTAAGGAAAAAGCTAAAGAATTAAAAATAAAAAATGTAAGATTTTTACGTAAAGATATAAGGAAAATAAATTTCAAAGAAGAATTTGATCTAGTTATTAACATGTTTAATTCTTTTGGTTACTTTGATAATAATGAAGACAATATTAAAGTTTTGAAAAACGTTTATGAATCTTTAAAAAGAGGAGGTTATTTTATTTTAGATTTAGAAAATCCTAATTTTTGTTGGAAATTTTTTCTAAAAAATCCTCAAGTAACCGAAGAAGGATTTTTATACTATGAGTTTAAAGAACCCAACAAAGAATTAGATATAAACACAAAAGTAATTCTAGATCATGTAAATAGATTTGTGATTTTACAAAGAAAATGGGAAGAAAATGGAAAAGAAAATTTATGGGAAGGCAAGTTTAAGTTATTTTATCCTGAAGAAATTTTGATCTATTTAAAACTTATTGGTTTTGAAAGAATAAAAATATTTGGTGATTTCGATTTTAAAAAAATATTTAATAAAGAATCTTCAAGAATGATATTTAAAGCTTTTAAAAGAGGTTAGGTTTTACTTTATTAAAGATAATATTTATAATACAATTATTTTAAAGAAATGACAAGAGAGGAGGCGAAAGAAAGAATTGAAAAATTAAAAGAAATAATTAATAAGGCTCGTTATGCTTACCATGTGTTGAATCAGGATCTTTATCCTCCAGAAGTTTTGGATGCTTTAAAAAAAGAACTTTTTGAATTGGAACAAAAGTTTCCTGAATTTATCACTCCAGATTCTCCTACGCAAAGGATAGGTGGTGAACCACTAAAAGAGTTTAAGAAAATAAGACATAAAGTTCCTATGCTTTCTTTTAATGATGCTTTTTCTTTTGAAGATTTGAAAAATTGGAATGAAAGAAATTTAAAACTCCTTCCACCAAACGTTAAATTAGATTATTTTTGTGAGCTTAAAATTGATGGTTTAGCTATTAAACTTGTTTATCGAAAGGGAATTTTAGAGCTTGGAGCTACAAGGGGAGACGGCTATTTAGGTGAGGATGTAACTCAAAATATAAAAACTATTGAAGCTATACCCCTTTCTTTACTTCCTTTGGAAGAAATAAAGGAAAATTTGAAAAAAGAAGGTTTGGAAAAAGTTATTAAATATTTTGAAAAAGGCTATCCAGAAGAAATAGAAGTAAGAGGTGAAGTTTTTATGCATAAAAAGGATTTTGAAGAGTTAAATAAAGAAAGAGAAAAAGAAGGAGAACCACTTTTTGCTAATCCAAGAAATGCCGCCGCTGGTTCCTTACGTCAGCTTGACCCTAAAATAACTGCTAAAAGAAAACTCGATTCTTTTGCTTACGATTTAGTTACAGATTTAGGTCAAGAAACACACGAAGAGGAGCATAAAATTTTAAAATGCTTAGGTTTTAAAACAAATCCCAATACTAAACTCTGTTTTTCTCTAGAGGAAGTTTTAGAATTTAGAAATTATTGGGAAAAAAATCGAGATAAATTAAGTTTTGAAATTGATGGTATTGTTGTTCAAATAAATAGTAATAAGATTTTTCAAGAACTGGGTGTTGTTGGAAAAGCGCCTCGGGGAGCTATTGCTTTTAAGTTTTCACCTAAAGAAGGAACAACCATTTTAGAAGACGTTATTTTTCAAGTCGGGAGGACAGGAATTGTTACACCTGTGGCTATTTTAAAACCAGTTGAAGTTGGTGGCGTTACTGTTTCTCGAGCTTCACTTCATAATGAAGACGAAATTAAAAGACTTGACGTTAAAATTGGAGATACTGTTGTTGTTGTCAGAGCTGGTGATGTTATTCCTCAAATTGAAAGAGTTATTAAAGAGCTTCGCACAGGTAAAGAAAAAGAAATTGTTTTTCCTAAAACTTGTCCAAGATGCGGTTTTCAACTAGTTAAAGAAGGTGCTTATTGGAAATGTCCTAATAAAAAGTGTTATGCTACTCAAAAAGAAAGAATTATTCATTTTGCTAGTAAAGCTGGTTTTGATATTTTAGGCTTAGGAGAAAAAATAGTAGAAAAACTTTTAGATGTTGGTTTAGTTAATGATCCTGCTGATCTTTTTAAACTTAAAGTTGGAGATTTAAGAAAACTTCCTGGTTTTGACGTTCTTTCTGAAAAAAATCTTTTAAAGAGCATCGAATCAAGGAAAAAAATAACTTTACCAAGACTTATTTATTCTTTAAGTATACCTCACATAGGAGAAGAAAATGCTAAACTTTTAGCAGAATTTTTTAGAAAAAGAAAAGAAATTAAAAAGCCAGATGATCTTATTTTAGTTTCACAAAAATTAAGATATTTTCATTATCAAGTTATACCAGGTTTTGGTGAAAAAGTTGCTAAAGCAGTCGACTCTTGGTTCAAAGATCCCAATCATCAAGAATTTTTAAGAAAATTAACTGAAGTAGGAATAGAAATTATTGAGGAAGAAGAAAAAACTGGACCTCAACCATTTAAAGGCCAAGTTTTCGCTTTTACTGGAGAGCTTTCTCGCTTTAGCAGAGAAGAAGCTAAAAAAAAAGTTGAAGCTTTAGGAGCAGAAACAACAGATAGCATTTCTTCAAGAGTTACCTATTTGGTTGTTGGACAAAATCCTGGTTCAAAACTCGAGAAGGCAAAAAAATATAAAAATATAAAGATAATAAGTGAAGAAGAATTTTATGAACTTTTAAGACCTTATTCAGCTGAGTAAATTTTTAAGTTCTTCAAAACTAATGCTCGCTTTGCCTAAAACAAAACCATCAAAATTAAGCTCAGAGTAAATTTTTTTTATTTTAGAGTTATAAGAGCCTCCATAAAAAATAGGGAAGAAGTAATTTTTTTTGTACCATTTGAGAAAATCATTTAAAAATTCTTTTGAAGGTAATTTACCACCTTCAGTGCTTATTGCCCACCAAGGTTCATAACAAAGATATATTTTTTTATAATTTTCCTTTTTAACCCTTTGAAGAAGAAAATTGAGATTTTTTTCTGTTTCTTCTCTTACTTCTTCAAAATTTTCTTTAGGTTCATAAGAATTTTCGCTAAAAAATATTACTAAATTTATCTTTTTATCTTGAAGTGTATTTACTTTATTTTCTATTACTTCTAAATTTTCTCCAACCTTGTATCTTTCCGAATGACCTAATAAAACAAAATGTGCTTTATTTATAAGCTCAAATTCATAAATAATTTCTCCTGTTTGCGGTTTTTCAGAAATAAAACCCAAATTTTGAAGCCCCACCTTAAAGCCTTTAATTTTTTTTCTTAAATTTAAATAAAAATAAGGATTTAAAGCAAGCCAAATCTTATTTTTGCTCTTTATTTTTCTTAATTTTTTAATTAAAGAAAGATAATCTTTTATTTTTTTAAAATAAGTTTTGAAATTTAAAACGTAAATCATTTTCTTTAATTTTATGAAAAATTCAGTAAAGAAAGAAAAACAAAACAAGCAGTTTCGGTTCTTAAATCAAAATTACCTAAAGAAATTAATTTAGCTTTTTCTCTTATCATTTTCTCTTCTTCTTCGCTAAAACCTCCTTCGGGACCAATAAGTAAATTTATTTCTTCTGGAAGTTCATTTAAATTTATTTTTTCTCCCCCTTTATGAGCTAAATAAAAATTTTCTTTAACCTCTTTTAAAATTTCTCCTAAGGTTTTTACTTCTTTTATTTCTGGCGTATGTTTCCAGCTAGTTACCTCTAAAGCAGAGCCTATAATTTTAAACCATCTTTGAGGAATTTCTTTTATTTTAAGACTGCTTCTTTGAGAAAGAACTGGTTGGAAAAGATAAACGCCAAGTTCTGTTCCTTTTTCTAAGATAAGCTCAAAATTTTCTTTTCTAATAAGTGAAAGATAAAGATTAACTTTTCTTTTAGGAACTAAATCTCTTTCTTTTAAACTTATTCTTTTAAAAATAAATTTTTTATTATCTAAAAGCTCATACTCTCCTTCTTGAGAAAAATTGTTAAGAAAGAAAATTTTATCTCCATTTTTTAGGCGAAGTACATTTTTTAAGCGATTTATAACTTCTTCATCTTCAATTTTCAAAAATTCTTTTAACTCTTGATGCCAAAGAAAAATTTTCCTTCTCATCTTAGTATGGTAAGAGCAATAATTTCTTTAGCGCCGCTTTTTTTAAGTTCTTCAGAAATTTCTTTTAACGTTGTCCCCGAGGTTTTAATGTCATCAACTAAAATTAATTTTTCTGGAGGTTTTTTAGTTACCCTAAAAGCATCTTTTAAATTATCTTTTCTTTCTTCTAAACTAAGCTCTGATTGGTCTTTAGTTTCTCTAACCTTTTCTATATAAGGAAAAATTTCAAGACCTAAAACATTTTTAATTCCTAAAGCTAAAACCTCTGCTTGATTAAATCCCCTTTGAAAATATTTTTTTCTATGAAGAGGTACATAAGTTAGAAAATAACCCTTAAAATCCAAATCTTTAATTTTTTCTCCTATTTTTTTACCTAAATCAAAGAAAACTTCGCTATAACCCTCATTTTTTGCAAAAATTATTTTTTCTTTTAACTTGCTTTCTTCATAAATTCCAAAACTTATAAGTCCTTTTATAAGACTTGAATGGTTTTGACATCTCTCTCCAAAGCTAATTCTTTTACCGCAAATAAAACAATTAAACCTCATATTAAAACCAACTTTTTCTAAACAACTATCACAAAAATAGCTCTTTTGCCAATTTAAGCAGAAAAGACAAAATTTAGGACTATAAATATCTAAAAATAGATTGTATAATTTATTAAGGATGGTTTTAAGCATTATTTTAGGAGAAAAAAGGCATTTAGGTATAGATTTGGGTTCTTTTAGCATTAAAATTGTTGAGGTTCTAGATAAAGGGAAAAATTTAGAAGTAGTTAATTTTGGTATTATCCCTATTATTAATTTTAAGCAGATTTATTCTGTTTCTAAGATTTTAGAAGAATCTTTAGCTTCTGTTTTAAAAGAATTTCTTACTTCTTTTAATATAAAATCAAAAGAAGCTATTTTTAGTCTGCCGACTCCTTATCTTCTTTTTTCAAGTTTTTTTGTTCCCAATATACCTGAAAAAAGTTTGCCTCAGGTTATCAAATTTGAAACCCAAAAACAAATTCCTTTAAGTTTAGAAGAAGTAGAAATAGAGTATAGATATTTTGATTTTGAAAAAGAAGGACAAAAAAATTGGCTTGTTTTTTTAACAGCTGTTCCTAAAACCTATTTTCAAAAAATAGAAAACATTGCTAAGCTTTCTAAATTAAATGTTAAAGGTTATGGAGCCGAATTTTTTAACTTAGAACCCTTTTTTGTTTTAAATAGAGGAACATTTTTTGCTGTTGATTTGGGTCATTCTTATTCCAATTTATTTGTTATTAAAGAAAATAAAACTATTTATGCGACTAAATTAAGTGTTAGAGGTTACGATTATTTGGATATGGTTATGAATATAACTAATTTTACTGAAGAAAAAACTGTTGAGTTTGTACAAAAAAAAGGTTTTAGTTTTAACCCCGAAGAGAGAGAACTTAAAAATATTTCCGACAGCTTTATGGATAATTTAGTCAAAACGATTGAAATTGAAGTGCAAAAAACAGAGGATAAACTTTTACTTAAACCAGAGAAGCTTTATCTTACAGGCGGCCTTTCTGCTTTGAACGGTTTTAAAGAAAAGTTTTCTCAAAGATTTAATAAATATCCTTTTGAAATTTTAGATATTACTGAATTTGTTTCTGGAGATAAATTTAAAATGCTTAAAGAAAAATCAACCTTATTTACACAAGCTTTAGGAGTTGTTTTTAGAAAAATAATGTCTTAAAATTTTTTTAATGGAAAGGTTTAAAATTTCTGAATTAATTCCTATCGGTCTTTTACTTCCTTTTCTTATAATTTTAGGTATCGAACTTCTTTTTGTCTATGGACTTTCCTATTACAATCAAAGTCAGGAAAATTTTCTTAATCAAAAAAAAGTAGAGCTTGACAGAAAGGAAAATGAAATCTTAAATAAGATAAAAAATAACGAAGCTTATTTTGTTTTCTCTCAATATGCTAATGCTTCTTTTCTAGCTCAAAACAAAATCTCTTTAAATACAGTTTTAGAAAAATTTAATGCTTCTATGCCGAAATTTTTAAATGTTAAAAATTTTAGTTATGATGAAGAAAATAAAGAAGTAAATTTAAATCTTTCTCTTAGAAGTTGGGATGAATATTTGAGATTTAGAAATTATCTTCAAAAAACAGCTAAGTTTAAAATTAAAAAAGAATCTTATCCGCAATATGATCAAAAGTCAGGTAATTTAACTTTTAATCTAACCTTAACCTTAACACCAGAATTTTTTAAATAATGAGGATTTTTATCAATCTTTTACCAATTATTTTGATTAGCCTTATCGCTTACGTTTTTGTAAAAAACCTTGTTCCTGAATATCAAAGAACTATTTCTTTAGCTCAAGAAATTAATAAACTAAATAATAGAGAAAAGGACTTGAAAGAACTTGAAAGAATAATTAATGAGCTTTCCAAAGATAAAAATATTGCTAAACTTATTGAAAGAAAGGAAACTTTAGAATTATGGCTTCCACGAGAACCACAAATTACAGAAATTATTGCTTATTTTGTAAATACTTATAGAACTTTAGGCATAGGAGAATTTCCTGGAACAAACTTTAATATTTCAGAAGAAGAAAAATATTTTGTCTCTCCTTTTGTCCTTCCTATTTCTTTTGTTACTTTCAGCCTTTCTTTTGATAATTTAGATATGAATAAAATCCAAGAATTTATTAGTTATGTTGACAAGTCTTCAAGAATTATGAAAATAAAAAAAGCTGATTTTTCCATTGATGAAAAAGGAGGCATTAAATCAAATTTTATTGTCGAAACTTATTATCTTATCTTAATGCCAACGAAAAAATGAAACTTTCGGCTTTAATAACTATTGCTGTTTTTTCCTTTGTAGCCTTTTTGGGTGTTGTTATTTTTCTTTTTTGGAAAGCAGGTATTTTCAAAGCTGAATACGAACCCTCAGATCTTTTAAAACTTATTCAAAGTCAGCTCGAATTTATAAAAAATTATGATTTTAAAAAATCTTCAAGTTACATTAATAATTTAAATACAGAAAAAGTGGTTCTACCAGAAATTCAAGAAGGAGAACTTGGTAGACCATCACTTTTTTCTAATCCTTACTGATGCAAGAAAAATTAATTATTGAACATTTCAAAGAAAAATATCCTAAGATTGAAGAGTGGCTTATGGAAGCAAAAATGGTTGGTATGAGCTTTGAAGAATATTTTTATAATAAAAATCTAATTCCCGTCTCTGAATTTTTAGATTTTAAAGCTAAAATTTATAATCTCCCCATTAAAAAATTTGAAATAGATGAAATTATTCCTTTAGAGATAATAAATAAAATTCCTGAAAAGACAGCTTTAAACTATAAGGTTCTTTGTTTTGACTATAAGCAAAATATTCTTTATTTAGGCGTTGTCGATCCTGAAATCCCACAACTTAATGAAAAAGTTATCGAAGTTTTAAAACAAACCTTGAAGCTTCAAGAAGTAAAACTTTTTCTTATTTCTATTCAAGATTTTTACATTCATCTTGAAGACTATCATAACTTTGAAGAAGAACTTAAAAAATTAGTTCTTGATTTTAGAAGTCAAAAAGGAAGGAAAGTAGAAGAAAAGGAAATGTTTGCTTTAGCCGAAGCGATTACTTCAGCAGAAGAAGGTCCAGTAATTAAAATGCTCGAAATAATCATAAGAAAAGCTGTAGCTTTAAAAGCTTCTGATATTCATATTGAACCTCTTCCTGACAGATTAAGAATAAGATTTAGGCTCTTTGGAGATTTAAAAACTGTAGCTGTTTTACCAAAAGATATGCAGCAACCACTTATTAACAGAGTTAAAATTTTAACAAATTTAAGACTTGATGAACAGAGAATTCCTCAAGATGCTAGATTTAGAGCTACAGTTCAAGGAAGAGAAATTGATTTTCGTGTAGGTATTTTTCCTACGATTAACGGCGAAAAAGCAGCTATAAGAATTTTAGATCCTTTAGTTGGCCTTAAAAAAATTCAAGATTTAGGTTTAGCTGATTATCATTATGAGATTATTAAAAGAAATATTAGAAGATCTTATGGCCTTATTTTAGTTACTGGTCCTACCGGATCAGGAAAAACAACCACTCTTAATGCTTTGCTTCAGGAGATAAATAGAGAAGAGATAAATATTGTTAGCTTAGAAGATCCGGTTGAATATAAAATTACTGGAGTTAATCAATCTCAAGTAAGACCGGAAATAGGCTATTCTTTTGCTAATGGTCTTAGAGAAATTTTACGTCAGGATCCCGATGTAATTTTAGTAGGTGAGATTAGAGATGAAGAAACAGCTGAACTTGTTACTCATGCAGCTTTAACAGGACATCTGGTTCTTTCCACTTTGCATACTAATACAAGCTTAGGAGCTATACCTCGTTTGATTGATATGGGCGTTAAACCTTATTTTATTCCTTCAATTATTAATTTAGTTATTGCTCAAAGACTAGTTAGACAAATTTGTCAAAATTGCAAGGAAGAAACTGAAGTGCCACTAGAACTTAAAAGCGAAATAGAAAAAGTTTTAGAAACAGCTCCAGAAAAATTTAAAAACATAAAAGTCAAAGCTTTTAAAGGTAAAGGTTGTGAGAAATGTAATTTTAGAGGTTATGTAGGAAGAATAGGAATTTTTGAAATGTTTGAAATGACAAAAGAAATAGCTTCAGCAATTTCTAAAGGGCTTACAGAAGCAGAAATGTTTGATTTAGTCAGAAAACAAGATTTTATCTCTATGAGACTAGATGGTATAATAAAAGCAAGTGAAGGTCGAGTTTTCATTGATGAAGTTTTCAAAGTTACTTAATGGATAAAAGACTTCAGGAAATTTTAGAATTTGCTATAAGTGAAAAAGCTTCCGATATTCATATTTTGCCAGGAAGTTTTCCTGTTATTAGAAAAGATGGTGAGCTTTTTTCTTTAATTCATTTTGATCCTATTACTTCTCAAGATTCAGAAAAAATGCTTTTTTCTCTTTTAGATGCAGAACTCAAGGAAAGAATTTTAAAGCAAAAAGATCTTGACTTTTCTTTTTATTTAACTGAATCAATTAGATTTAGAGCTAACGTCTATCTTCAGTTTAATGGTTGGGCTGGTGCTTTTAGAGTTATTCCTAATGAAATTAAGAGTATTGAAGAACTAAATCTACCTCCAATCTTACATGAATTTTTAGAAAGAAGACAAGGACTTATTTTAATAACAGGTCCAGCTGGTATGGGTAAATCAACAACCTTAGCTGCTATGATAGATGAAATTAATCATACAAGGCAAGATCACATTATCACTATTGAAGAGCCTATAGAGTATGTTTTTACTCCTGATAAATCAGTTATTTCTCAAAGAGAAATTCCTACCCATTCTCCTACTTGGCATCGAGCTTTAAAAGCAGCTTTAAGAGAAGACCCTGATGTCATTATGATAGGCGAGCTTCGAGATGCTCTTTCTATTTCTATTGCTTTAACAGCTGCTGAAACCGGACACCTTGTTTTAGCTACGCTTCATACTAATTCAGCTTCCCAAACTATTGATCGTATTATCGATGTTCTTCCTGAATCTCAAAAATCTCAAGCTAGACTTCAACTTGCTTCTACTTTAATAGGTATTTTGTCACAAAGACTTGTTCCTAAAGTTACTGGCGGAAGAGTTCCTGCTTGTGAAGTTTTAATTGCTAATAATGCCGTAAGGAATCTTATCAGAGAAAACAAAGTTTATCAAATTGATAACGTTATTGACACTTCTTTAAGTGAGGGTATGATCTCTTTAGATCGCTCTTTAGCTAATTTAGTGCAACTTGGTCATATTTCTTTAGAAAAAGCTCTTGAATTTAGCCTTAAACCAGAAAGATTAAAATACTTACTTGAACAATGAGATTTGAATATAAAGCTTTTACACAAGAAGGGGAATTTAAAAGAGGTATTGTTTCTGCAGATTCTAAAGAAGAAGCTTTAAGAATTTTACAAGAACAAGGGCTTTTTGTTACTTATTTAGGAGAGCCAAGAAGCAGGCTTTTAGAAATTTTTTTTCGAAAACCAGGTCTTAACGACATTTATCTTTTTTCTCGCCAGTTAAGTTATCTTATTAAATCACAAACTCCTCTTGATGAAGCAGTTAAATCTTTATCAGAAACTTCACAAAATTTTTTCTTTAGAGACATTTTAATTCAAATCTATAATGATCTTATTTCTGGTGTTCCCTTTTCAAAATCTTTAGAAAGATTTCCAGAAGTTTTTGATGCCTATTTTGTAGGTATGATTAAAATAGGTGAAACTGTTGGTACTTTAGATGAAACTTTAAATTATCTTTCTAAACACTTAGAAAACCAAATTAAATTTAGAAATAAAGCTTTGCAAGCTTTAATTTATCCTGCTATCGTTTTTGCTATGTTTATTGTAGTGATGCTTGTTCTTTTTTATTTTGTGATTCCGCAAATTACAAGAATGTTTGTAGAAAATAATATTCCTTTGCCAACAATTACAAAGATTTTTCAATTTATTTCTGATTTCATTTTAAACTTTGGCTTTTTCTTTCTTATTATTGTTTTTGCTTTCTTATATTATCTTTTTAAATATTTTCGAACTAAAGAAGGAAGAAAAATCTTTTTTGAGTTTATAAATTATGTACCAGTTTTAAGTCCTCTTTTTAAAAATATCTATACCGCTCAGTTTTTAGAGTCTCTTTTTTACTTAACTAAAGGAGGTGTACCTTTAGTTGAAGCTTTAGCAATTATAAGAGATAGCATTGCTCATCCTGCTTATGAATATGCTTTAGAATATATGATTGAAGAAGTCAAAAAAGGTAAGCCCCTGAGCGGTGCTATGGAAGAATTTTCGGAGCTTTTTCCAGCTATTATTATTCAAGCTATGAGAACTGCTGAAAAAACTGGACAAATGGCTGAAATTACTTATACTCTTTTAGAGTTTTATTCAGAAACAGTGGAAAATCAATTTGCTAATTTAGGTGAAGCTTTGCAGCCCTTTCTTATTTTAATTTTAGGTGGCGGTTTAGGACTTTTAGAAGCTTCTCTTTTAATACCTCTTTTAAACCTTACTAAATATATCCAAAACTTTTAACATCTATGTATGTTATCTTTTTAATCTTTGGCCTTTTTTGGGGTTCTTTTTTGAATAATGTTGCTTATAGACTTAAAGAAGGAGAAAGTTTTTTTTTAAATCGTTCGAAATGCCCATCTTGCGGTCACGTTTTAGAGGTAAAAGATTTAATTCCTCTTTTAAGCTTTATTTTGCTAAAAGGTAAATGTCGATACTGTCAAGCTAAAATTTCTTTAAGGTATCCTTTAACAGAAATAACTGCCTCACTTTTTACTTTTTCTTTAGCTTTATTTTTTAAGCCCTTTAACAACCTTTACTTTTTTATTCTTTTTCTTTTTTATTTTTTTCTTCTTTCAGTTCTTTTTATCTTAGCCTTATATGACTTTGATACTTATCTTGTCGATGATAGATTTTTAATTTTTCTCTTTATTTTAGGAATAATTTTTATTTCTTATCATTTTTATTTCAAACTTCCTTTTCCAGACTTTAGCTATCTTTTAAATTATTTTTTCATTCTCCCATCTTATTTGGAAACATTTTTTTCCTCTTTTCTTCTTTCTTCAATTTTTCTTTTTATTTATCTTCTTACTAAAGGAGAAGGTTTAGGTTTTGGAGATGTCAAAACAGTTTTCGCAATTGGTCTTTTTCTAAAACCTGGAGATGCTCTTCTTTTTTTAGTTTTTTCTTCTTTGTTTGGTTCAATTTATGGCCTTATCATATTTTTAAAAGAAAAAAATCTTAAAAAACCGATACCCTTCATACCTTTTTTCTTTTTAGGTCTTTTAAGTGTTATTTTATTTGGCAATCATTTTACGAGACTTTACATTCAACTTTTCCATTTTTAAAAGAGTTTTATTCATTTTGTGGTAAAATTAAATTATGTTAGATAAAGAAAAATTAAAACATTATGCTTTTTTAGCTCGGCTTACTTTAAGCGAAGAGGAATTAGAAACTTTTTCCTTGCAGCTTCAAAAAGTTTTAGATTATGTGATTAAAATAAACGAACTTGATTTAACTGATTTTGAACCGTTAACCAGTCTTCTGCCATCTTTACCTTTAAGAGAAGATAAGCCCGAAGAAAGCAAAAACAGAGAAGATATTATTAAAAACTTCCCTGATAGAGAAGGAAATTATCTAAAAGTTCCTAAAATTCTTTAAATATTTTTTAAAGATTAAAAGATTAAAAATATTTTATTTAAAAAATTTTTAAATATGGCTTTAATTAAAAAACCACCAATTGTTACTATTTTAGGACATGTTGATCACGGAAAGACTTCTCTTTTAGATTATATTAGAAAGACAAATGTAGCCAGTTTAGAAGCTGGTGGAATTACTCAAAAAATAGGAGCTTATGAAATAGAATTTAAAGGAGAAAAAATTACTTTCATTGATACTCCAGGGCATGAAGCTTTTACTAAACTTAGAGAAAGAGGATCTAAAATAGCAGATTTAGCCATTTTAGTTGTTGCTGCTGACGAAGGTGTTAAACCGCAAACCAAAGAAAGTTTAGAATTTTTAAAAGCATTTAATATACCTTTTATTGTTGCTTTAAATAAAATAGATAAAAAAGAAGCTGATCCTGAAAGAGTTTTAGGAGAACTTACAGAAATAGGGGTCATTCCAGAAAAATGGGGAGGAGAAACACCTATAATTTATACTTCAGCTAAAACAGGTGAAGGTGTTGATGAGCTTTTAGAAACAATAATTATTTTAAGAGACTTATACGATATAAAAACAGAAGACGAGGGCAGGGCTGAAGGTTATATTTTAGAAGTTTTTAAAGATCCTAAAAGAGGCATTTTGGCTAGTCTTATTATTAATAAAGGAGAGTTAAAATTTGGAGATTTTTTAGTTACGGCTTCTTCTTATGGTAAAGTAAGAATTTTAGAAGATGATTTGGGAAATAAAATAAAAGAAGCTAAACCTTCAAAACCTGTTTTAGTTGGTAATTTTGAAGCTTTACCTTCAGCAGGAGAAGAATTCAGAGTTATTTCAGAAGAAGAAAAAGAAAAAGTTCAGGAAATTCTTCAAGAAAAAGAAAAAGAATATTTTAAAAAGTTTATTTTTGTTTCTTCAGAGTCTAAAGGAGATATTAACTTAATTGTCAGAGCTGATCACATAGGTTCTTTAGAAGCTTTAGACAAAGTTTTACAAAATTTGGCCGAGAGACTTCAAATTAATATTAAAATTATAAAACAGGATTTAGGACCCATTACAAGCCAAGATTTAGATTTAGCCAAAGATTTTGAAGCTATTTTTGTTTCTTTTAATTTAAAAAATTCTAAAAATATCTTAGATGAAATTAGAAACCTTAATCTTGTAGTCATTGAAGATAATGTCATTTACAGAATTGAAGAAAAATTAGAAAATCTTATTAAAGGGAAAGAAGAAGAAAAAAATCTACCTAAAGGAAAACTTGAAGTTTTAGCTACTTTTAGTAAAACTAAAACCAAAAAAACAGTTGGTGGTAAAGTAATTTTAGGAAGGATTAAATTAGGGGATAAAATTATTATTTTAAGAAATGAAGAATTTATAGGAAGAGGTAAGATAATAAGTTTAGAAAAAAATAAATTATCCTCTGAAGAAGTTAAAGAAAATGAGCTTTGCGGTTTGATAGTAGAAACTTCAAAAGATATTGAAGTTGGTGATATAATAATAGCAGAATGATCAGCGATAAAATAAATAAAATTCTTTTCTTTGTTATTCTTATAAGTCTTCTTCTCTTTTTTACTATTCTTAATTTCAGATTCTATCAAGAATATCCCCAAATTTATACTCCTACAGAAGAAATAGAAACTTTTACTACCTCAGAAATTTCTCCAGAGATTATGCAAGAAATTTTTCCTACTTCGAGTTACTAAAAAATTTTTTCAGCTAATTCAAAGGGATCATAGGAAACAACAGAGTTCATAAAAACTTCTAAACTGCCGAAATCGCTCACTATTTTATGGCTTTCTCCTCTATCTACTAAGAAAGCAATATTTTTAATCTTTTCCGAATTTACGAGATAAAGAAAATTAAAATTTTCAAAACCAAAACTCCTTAATTTCTTTAAATAATTCCAAAAAGATAAAACATTTTCTCCTTTAAACTCACCTAAAAAGTCAATCTCTCTTTCTTTTATAGGTGTTAAACTTAAAAAAATTTTAAGTCCCTTTTCTTCTTTAGCTAAACCAAGAAAACTTAAAACCTTAAAGAGATCTTCAAAATAATCTCCTTTAAAGTTTTTTTGATATTCTTCCAATTTATTCTTTAAAAATTCAAATTTCATAGGTGTATGATAAAAAGAAAGAAGTTGAAAATGAGTATGATAAATAGAAGCACCTGATCTGTAATTGTAATTCCAAATTAAGATACTTGTTTTTGTTTTAAATTTCTCTTCAATTTTTTGAAACCATAAATGAGCTAAATCGAAAGCAGAAAGAAAATCTTTTTCATTAAGATCGTCTAATTCATGTTTTTTAAAGTAAAGAACGCTATGAAAAGGAGTCATTTTGGAAATGTTGCTTACAATCTTAGCCGACTCATTTTCTAAAGAGCCAAGTTCATCATTTACAGTTAAATCATTTCGACAGAAAGGATCATAATCATCTTTTAAAGAAAAACTTTTTTTAGGTAAATGTCTTTTAGCTCGTGAAGCATTAAAAATAGTTTCTGCATTTAAGATTTTATTTCTGACAATAGTAATTTTTTGATTTAAAAAATTAGGGAAAAGCTCTTTAGCTCTTGGATCTTCTAATTTTATTTCATATTCTTTGATTTCAAAAATTCTTTCAAAAATTTCTTTTATTTCTGGTTTCTGATTTAATTTATTTTCAATTTTTTCCTTCATTCAATTTTAAAAAATAATCTTTGCTTAAATTAAGTTCATTAGGCAATTTTTCTTCAAGCTTTTCTAAAATGATTTTAAATTCTTTTTTGATTTTATCCAAAAATTTTTTCTCCTCCTCATCCCATTTTTTAAGAACCAAATTACCTGCTAAAACTCTTTTCTTTTTTTGAATGCCAATTCTAAATCTCCAGAAATTTTTACTTTTTATTTCTTTAAAAATTGACTCGACACCCTTATGCCCGCCGCTTCCTGAAGCAAAAGAAACTTTAAAAAAAGGAAAAATAAGATCGGCTTCATCATGTATTACCAAAAGATTTTCTGGTTTTAATTTAAAAAATTTTAATGCTTCTTTAACGCTTTTACCGCTTTCATTCATATAACCTTTATTTGAAGCTAAAATTAAATGATTGTATTTTGCAAAATAAAAATTCTTTTCCTCTTTTCTTTCTTCTATATAAAAATCAATTATTTCTTTCCCTATATTATGTCTCGAAGAGTAGAATTCCTTCCCTTCATTACCTAAGCCAAAAACTAGCTTTATTTTTTCTTTCTTTTTCATGTTATAATTATTTTAAGAAGTAAATTTTATTTTTCGAAATGTCCAAAAAGGATTTTTTGACATTTTTAGAACTTTTTATTTTTTTTCTCTTTATTATTCCTATAAGACTTTTTGTTTTTGAACCTTTTTTTGTTCAAGGTAAAAGTATGGAGCCAAATTATTTCTCCTTCGATTACCTTATTGTTGACAAAATTAGCTATCTTTTTATTGAACCAAAAAGAGGAGACGTTATTGTTTTCAGGCCTCCTTTTAATGACAAAGTTTATTATATTAAAAGAATTATCGGGCTACCCGGAGAAAAAGTAGTTATTGAAAATTCAAAAATTATTATCTACAACAAAGATCACCCCAATGGTTTTGAACTAAAAGAAGATTATCTTCAAGGCCACTACACATCCGGGTTTAAAGAAATTACTTTGGGAAAAGACGAATATTTTGTTTTGGGGGATAATAGAGAAATAAGTTCTGATTCAAGAAGCTGGGGTCCAGTTAAAAGAGAAAGGATAGTTGGTCGAGTTTTCTTTCATTTTTCTTTTAAGAGAACATTAGATAATTTAAAAAGTATTTTAAAGATAAAAAATGAAGCTACCATTTAGTAAAATCAAAGGAACAAAAGATAAATATGGAAACGAAGCAGATTTTTACCTTAAACTTTATGACTTGCTTTTTAGGTTTTCTGTAAGTCATGGATTTAAATATGTAGAAACACCTCTTCTTGAAAATGAAAAAGTTTTTACTACTAGTTTAGGACAAACTTCTGATGTTGTTGAAAAAGAAATGTTTTATCTTAAAGGAAGTGAAAAGAAAGAAAAAATTGTTTTAAGGCCTGAAAATACAGCTCCTGTAGTGAGACTTTATTTTGAAGAAGGACTCCATACAGAACCTCAGCCCCTTCTTTTTTTCTATTTAGGAAAAATGTACCGTAAAGAAAATCCTCAAAGAGGAAGACTGAGAGAATTTACTCAATGGGGCGTAGAGATTATAAATACTGAAAGCCCCTTTGCTGATTTTTATGTTATATATGTAGGATATAAATTTCTTAAAGAAATATTAAACTTTACAAATTTGAAAGTCAAAATAAATAGTTTAGGTTGTGAAAAATGTAGGCCAAAATATAAAACTAAATTGATTTCTTACTATTCAAGATATAAAAATAAAATTTGTTATGACTGCCAAAGAAGACTTAAAGCTAACCCTCTTCGCCTTCTTGATTGTAAAAACGTTATTTGCCATCCATATAAAAAGAACGCTCCTTTTATTTTAGATTCTCTTTGTAAATTCTGTAATCTTCATTTTCAAGAAACCCTCTCTTATTTAGAAAAAACAAATACTTTTTATGAATTAGATAAAACTTTAGTTAGAGGTTTTGATTACTATGAAAGGACCGTTTTTGAATACTATCTTGAAGATGATAATTTAGCTTTGGGCGGTGGAGGAAGGTATGATTTAGGAAAAGCTTGGGGACAAAATTCTCTTCCAGGCGTTGGTTTTGCTTTAGGTTTGGAAAGATTAAAAATCGTTTTGGAAGGAAAAGGAATTAACCTCTTTTATTCTGAAAAACCTGATATTTTTGTTGCTTATGTAGGTGAAGAACTTAAAATGAAAGCTTTTGAAATTTTAGAAAATTTAAGAAAAGAAGGATTTAACGTAAGTTTTAATTTTTTTAAACAAGCTTTAAGCCAGCAACTTGAATATGCTAACAAAATTGGTGTAAAATATGTAATAATTGTTGGTTTTGAAGAAATGAGTAAAAATGCTGTTATTTTAAAAGATTTTGAAGAAGGAACACAAGAAACTATCTTTATTTCTAAATTAAGCGAAGAACTTAAGAAAAGATTAAGTCAAATAAAAAATGTCTGATTGCATTTTTTGTAAAATAGCAAAAAAAGAAATAGAAAGTTATGTTATTGAAGAAACTGAAAATTTTATTTCTTTTCTTGACATTAAACCACATGCTCCTGGGCATACTTTGCTTATTCCTAAAAAACATGTTGCCAATCTAGAAGAACTTCCTCAAGAGCTAGGTGAAGAATTTGTTTTTTTATCCAAAAGATTGGTTACGCTTCTTTCTAAAGCCCTAGAAACTAAAGATTTTACTATCGGAATAAATCATGGAAAATTAGCTGGTCAAGCTGTAGAACATTTACATCTTCATTTCATTCCTCGTTTTAAAGATGATAAAGGAGGTTCTATACATTCAGTTGTTTATAATCCTCCTAAAGAAGAATTGTCGGTTATTTATGAAAAAATTATGAAAGTTAAAAATGAGAGTTAAAGCTAAAAGAAAAGAAGGTGAGTCATTAACTCAATTTTTGAAAAGATTTTTAAATAGATATGCAAAAAGTGGTTTAGCTTTAGAAATAAAAGATAAAATGTATCGTAAAAGAAAAATGAATGAAAGAAGGAAATATGAAGCCAGAATTTATCGCTTAAAGCTTATGAGCTTTATAAAGCAGAAGCTAAAAGAAGGCATGCCTTTTGAAAAAGCTTATGAATTGGGTAAAAGATATATTAATTACATTAAATATACAGGTAGAGAAGATTAATGACTGAAAAAGTTTTGGGCATTGATTTAGGAAGCAAAATCCTAAAACTTTGTTTAGGAGAAGTAGAAGCTACAGGGGAACCTAAACTCTTAACTACTTTAAGTAAAGAAATTTCCTCTTTTAAAAATGGAGAAATAATTAATGAAGAAGATTTTTTAAACGAGGTCATTTTTTTTATAAATAACTTTTTGCAAAGTTTGCCTCATAAAGATATAAGCGTCGTTGTTTCTTTTTCTTCTTCGACATTTAACTTTCAAAAAGTGAGACCAAAATCTTTAGTTGAAAGCAAAACAATTGAAGAAAGTGACATTAGAAAATGTAAACATCTTGGAAGAACTTCTCTCATTTCCTCTTCTCAAGAAATCATTTATGAAGAAATTTCTAAGTTTTATCTTGATGGTTCTCAAACCCCTATAAGAAATCCTCTAGGACTAGAGGCGAGATACTTAGAAATAGATATGTCCGTGATTCAGATTTTCAGCGGTTTTTTTATTAAACTTGAAAAAGTTTTTGAAGAAAACAAAATAAAAGTTAATTTTTTTCTTCCTAATCCTCTTGGTGCTTCATTAGTAATTTTAGATTCAAAAAGCAAAGAAAGCGGTTCTTTAATTTTAGATTTTGGTTTTAATACTTTAAGTTCAGCATATTTTTATCAAGGCTCTCTTACTTCTTTTAACGTTTTTTCTTTTGGCTTAGAAAATCTTCTTAATGATTTTTTAAGCGAATCTTCTTTAACTTTTGAAGATTTAGAAAACTTTTTTAATGAATTTCGTCAAAATCCTAATAAGAAAACTTTTATAAAACTTGGAAAAACTAAAATTTCTTTTCAAAGTTTTCAAAAAATTTTAGAAAAAAAATTATCAAATCTTTTCAAGAAAAACAATTTTTTTGACTATTTTAATAAATTAAAATCCCAATTTCCTCTTTTGGGTGGAGTTTATATTATAGGTGGTGCTCTTATTTTCCCTCATTTAAATGAGGTTTTAAAAAAAATTTTAAAGATAAATGTTAAAGAAGGAAAAGACCTAAAGGGTGAATTAAAAGAAGAATATTTTATTTTTTTAAATAGCTGGGGTAATATTTTTTATTTTCTAAAATCACCAGAAGAAAAAAGTTTTTTTAAAGAAATTTTTGATGGTATCAAAAGATTTTTTTCTAATCTTTTGCCATTTTGAAATGTGTTAAAATTAATAAAATGAGGGAAGTTTATTTAGATTATGCTGCTACAACTCCTTTAAGAAAAGAAGTGAAAGAGGAGATGGAAAAGTATTTTTCTGAAATTTTTGCTAATCCTGTAAGTTTGCATTCTTTTGGCCAAAAAGCCTTAAAAGCTGTTGATGAATCAAGAGAAAAAATTAAAGAGATTCTTAAAGCAGAAAGTTATCGAGAAATAATTTTTACTGCCTCTTCTACTGAAGCCAATAACTATTCTCTTAAAGGTTTAATTTTCTATTTTTATTTCAAAAAAGGCTATAAAAAGTCTCATATTATTACTTCTTCTATAGAACATCCATCAATTTTAGATACTTTGGCTGATTTGGAAGATTTAGAAATTATCGAAGTAACTTATTTAAAACCAAAAGAAGATGGTTTAATAGAAGCTGAAGAGGTTATTTCACAAATTAAAGAAAATACCATTTTGGTGACCTTACATTATATAAATAGTGAGCTTGGAAATAGAGAACCTGTAGAAAAAATTGGTGAACTTTTAAAAAAAATAAATAAAGAAAGAAAAGAAAAAGTTTTTTATCATTTAGATGCTGCTCAAGCAGGACTTACGGAAAATTTAAATGTTCAAGATTTAAAATGCGATTTGATGACTCTTTCCTCTCATAAAATTTACGGGCCTAAAGGGATTGCTTGTATTTATATTAAATCAGGTACACCTCTTTTAAGACTTATTTCTGGATCTGGCCACGAATTTGATTTAAGAGGCGGGACAGAAGCAGTCCCTCTTATTGTTGGCTTTGCTAAGGCTATGGAACTTGCTTTTAATGAAAGAGAAAAGAATGTTAAGCATTTTAAAGAAATTAGAGATTATTTCCTTCAAAGATTAAAAGAAGAAAATGTAAGCTTTGAAGTTAATACTAATTTAGAGCATTCTTCCCCTAAAATTTTAAATCTTTATTTTCCTCAAAAATTATCCCAAGAAATTTTTCTTTACCTCGATTTTAATAAAATTTACGTTTCACCAGGTACTGCTTGTAAATCACGTTCTCCAGAACCCAGTTATATGGTTGCCGAAGTATTTAGAAGTAAAGAAAGAGCCAAAAGAAGTTTAAGATTTTCCTTTGGATTAGAAACAACAAAAGAAGATATAGATTATGTAGTTTATGTGCTTAAAAATTTTTTGATATAATATATTAGAAATGCAAAAAGGAGATTATCAAAAACTTATTTTTTTGTTTTTAATCTTTTTGTTTATTTTTTCATTTTTCTTTAATAGCAATTTTATTTTTTCACAAGCGCAAGATATTCTTAAAGAAATTTCTAATTTTTTAAAAGGTAATTTAAGCATACCTTCTTCTTTGAATACTCCCACACCAGTTACTCAAAATAAAACAGAATTTTCTTTATCTTTGCTTCCTTATTTAGAAAAAGAAATTACCGGAGTTGTCAAAAAAGCCTCTCCAGCAGTTGTAAGCATTGTTGTCAGTAAATACGTGCCTATAATTGAAAGATATTATTCTAACCCCTTTGAAGAATTTGAACTTCCACCAGAATTGGAACCCTTTTTTAAATTTGAATTTCAAGTTCCAAAGTATCGCACGAAAGGCTATGAAAAACATGAAGTAGGTGGAGGTACTGGATTTATTGTTTCTCCGGATGGCCTAATTTTAACTAATAAACATGTTGTTGATGATGACAAAGCAGAATACACTGTTTATTTAAATGATGGAAGAAAATTTAAAGCTAAAATTCTTCTCAAACACCCTGTTGATGACTTAGCTTTAATTAAAATAGATGCTTATAATTTACCCACCTTGCCATTAGGAAACTCAGATAATCTTCAAATAGGAGAATTTGTTATTGCTATTGGTAACGCTTTAGGAGAATTTCAAAATACTGTCAGCTTTGGTGTTATTTCTGGTCTAAAAAGAAATATTGTTGCTTCTGATGCCTTTGGAAAAACTCAAAGGCTTGAGGATTTAATTCAAACTGATGCTGCTATAAATTACGGAAATTCTGGTGGGCCTCTTATTAATATTTATGGAGAAGTAATTGGAGTTAACACAGCTATTGTCTCAGGAGCACAAAATATAGGCTTTGCTATTCCTATTAATAGAGCTAAAAGAATGATTGAAGAATGGAAAACAAAAGGTAAAGTAGAAATACCATTTTTAGGTATTAAATATGTTTTAGTAGATGAGAAAGTAAAAGAAAGATTTAATTTACCATATGCTTATGGGGCTTACGTATATACAGAAATTAAAAGCGACAAAGCTGTCATTCCCAACTCACCAGCAGAAAGAGCAGGCATAAAAGAAGGAGATTTGATTTTAGAAATCGACGGTGAAAAAATAAATTTACAAAATACTTTAGCAGCAGCTGTGAGAAAGAAAAAAGTTGGTGATGTAGTGACTTTAAAAATTTGGAGAGATGGTAAAATATTAGAAATTAAAGTTACTTTAGGAAAGTTACCAGAAAATCTTCTTTCTCAATAATATTTAAATAATAGAGCGCTTTTTCTAAAGTTGAAAATAAAAGTTCATATTCTTCTTCATCCAATTCTTGGTCAGATTTTTCCAAAAGAGAAATAGCTTTAACTGCTTTTTTAACATCTTCTTTATTTGGCAAATCATCATCGCTTATATTATTTATTTTTTCTTCAAAATTCTCTCCGCTATATCCTAAAACATCTAAAACGAAAAGGAAATAATTTTTTAGATTGATAAGACCTCTTTTATGGTTTTCTAAATAACTTTTTTTAATTTCTTCATAAGTCGGTGTTTTGCTTTTAAGTTCATTAAAATTTTTATATTTTTTAATAAGATCTAAAAGACCAAGCCAAAAACCTGTCTCGTCTTTATTTTTAATTTCAAAATAAAGCCATATAAGAAAAAGATTAAATGAATAAATAAGAGAAACAAAATAAAGAATAGTTTTTATAGTTTCGAAGTTTTTTATAAAAAAATCAAAAATTTTTTCAACGTCAAACATTATTTAAAACCTATTCTTTCTAAAAATTCAAAAATTGTTTCTTCTTCAAAAAGATTAGAAACCAGCTGAGCACCAACAGGAAGTTTTTTTCCGTTTTCTTCTGCAAAACCAATATTAAAAGAAAGTCCTGGTAAATAAGCTAAATTAATAGGAACAGTAAAGATATCAGAAAGATACATTGAAAGAGGATCCTGGGTTTTTTCTCCGAGTTTGAACGGTAAGGTAGGAGATGTTGGCATTAAAATAAGATCAACTTCTTTAAAAGCTTTCTGAAAATCCTCAAAAATAAATTTTCTTACTTTTAATGCTTTTCGATAATAAGCATCATAGTATCCATACGATAAAACGAAAGTACCGAGAAGTATTCTTCTTTTAACTTCATTTCCAAATCCTCTTTCTCTTGATTCCAAATATTTTTCCAGAAGTTTATCTGTTTTAAAAGAAAAGCCGTATTTAATACCATCATATCTTGCTAAATTAGAACTTACTTCAGCAGTCATCACCAGATAATAAGTAGGAAGAGCATAGGGCAAAGAAGGAAGTGATATTTTTTTAATTTCATAATCGCTTTTTATTTTTTCTAAAAATTTTTCAAAAACTTCTTTAACTTTTTCGTCGACACCTAATTCAAAAACTTCATTAGGTACTCCTATTTTTTTAACTTCTTTTAATTTAGCTTCATATTCCTTTGTGGTACTATCTCTTTCATCTTTACCTCTTATGATTCTAAAAACTGTTTTTACATCTTCCAAAGTTCTTGCAAAAGGGCCGATAACATCTAAAGATGAAGCCATCGCAATTAATCCATATCGTGAAACCGAAGAATAAGTTGGTTTAAGACCATAGACTCCACAAAAACCAGCTGGTTGCCTAATTGATCCTCCAGTATCAGATCCTAAGGCTATAGGAACTAAACCCCCACCTACTGCTGCCGCTGATCCTCCAGAACTTCCTCCTGGAACTCTTTCAGGATCGAAAGGATTTAAAGTAGGGAAAAAAGCAGAATTTTCTGTTGACGATCCCATAGCAAATTCATCTAAATTTGTTTTACCTATAATTACTGCTCCAGCTTCTTTAAGTTTTTTAATAACAGTGGCATCATAAGTAGCGATATAATTTTCTAAAATTTTTGAACCAGCAGTACATCTTTCTCCTTTAACTAAAATGTTATCCTTAATAGCTATAGGAACTCCCCAAAGAGGCAAATTTTTATCTTTTTCTTTAAGGCTTTCTAAAGTCTTAAAAGCTAACTCTTCAGTAAAAAAAAGGAAAGATCTTATTTTAGTATCTTCTTCTTTTAAAAATTCGAAATATTTTTCGTAAATAGTAAAAGGATCACTTTCTAAGACAAGTTCCTTAAATTTTTTAATAGTTAAATTTTTAAAATCCATTTCTCTAATTATAAATTAACTTTTCTTTATTTTTAAAAGTCTCTTCCTCCAAAGAAATTATTTTTTCCTTTATTTTTTCTTCAATTTCTAAAACCTCTTTCAAATTAGCCCTTGTCTTTACATTTCGAGGAACAAAAAGAGTGCAACAATCATCTCCTTTCATTTTTGAGATGCTTTCTGTGCCTATTTTTCTAGCAAAATTAATAATTTCCTCTTTATTAAAAGCTATAAGAGGCCTTAAAATTAAAGAATTTATACTTTGACTTATAACTTCCAAATTTTTTGTAGTTTGTGAGGCCACCTGTCCAAGATTTTCTCCAGTAATGAGAACGTCTAAATTAAGTTCATTTTTTAATCTTTCAGCTAAGCGAAACATCGATCTTCTATAAAAAATTACTAAATATTCATGAGGAACATTTAGAAAGTAAAATTTTTGAATCTCTAAAATGTTCATTAAATAAAGCTCAGAACCTAAATTATAATCATTTAAAACAGAAACAAGTTTTTTGACTTTTTCTAAAGATTCTAAACTTGTTTGCGGATAACTATGAAAATGAAGGAAAAATACTTTTAATCCTCTTTTCATAGCTAAAAAAGAAGCTACAGGTGAGTCAAAACCAGAAGAAATTAAAGATAAAGCTTTCCCATTTGAACCAACAGGAAGCCCTCCCCAACTTTTTATATTTTTAAAAGAGACAAAAAAATTTTTTCTTTTATAATAAACATAAATTTCTTTTTCAAAATTTTCTTTATCATATTTTTTACCTACTTTCTCTAAATTTTCAATAATAGTTTTTTTTATTTCTAAAGAGTTAAGAGGATAATCTTTATCACCTCTACTTACTTCAAGATAAAATCTTTCCTCATCTATTTTTTTTAAATTTTCTATTAATTCTTCTAAAGAGCTAAAAGGAAAAACAGGAGAAAAATGAGAGACACCAAAAATTTTTCCAATATCTTCTTCTGATTCTTTTTTTGTTTCTAAAAGATAAACTCCTCCCCACTTTTTCAAAGAAATAAAATTCTTCTTAAGTTTTGCTTTTATATTTCTTTCTAAAACCCTTTCAAAATATCTTCTATTTCTTCTTTTAAGTATGATTTCGTTTGTTTTTAAAAGATAAAGCATTATAATAATAAAAAATGTCTAAAGTTTTTTCTTTTTATTTTTCTTCTACCAAAGAAAAACTAATTTCTCCTATAGAAATTTTAACGCCAAAAAAGGAAAAGATTGTTTTGCCAAAACTTAGATATTTAGGATTTAAATTACCTAAAAATATGGATAATAAATTTTTAAGAAAGATTGGTGAAGATTCTATGAAAATAAGGAAAATCAAAGATCTTTATATTTTTGCTCTAGCAGATGGGATTGGTTGGAGAGGTAACGGTAAAGAAAATTTTCCTACACCTTCACCAGCTAAAAAGGCAGCTGATATTTTTACTTCTTTAATTTACAAAATAAAACCATTGGATGATTTGGAATATTTTCTTAGATTTTATTTTTCTTTAGCTAATAAAAAAATTTTTGAATTTAATTTAAAAAGATTAAAAAACGAAAAAATTAATTTTTGGAACATTGACTATGCTCACATTTCTGCTCTTTTAGCTCTTATAAAAGGAAATAAAATTTTTTACGGTCTTATAGGAGAAAATAGCGTTTTGGTTATTGATAAAAAAGGAAAGATTAAACATCAAAGTAAAAAAATAGATTGGTTTTATCAAAATTATCCTTTTAAAGATTTTATTAAAAAACTTGATTCTTTGAGAAAAAAAGAATTTAGAAATTATTATGATATGGAAAGATTAGGAAGAAAATATTTTCGAAATAAATTAGATGCAAATTACATTCCTTATGGATATGGTGTTTTAACAGGAGAAAAAGATGCTCTAATTTATGTCATCTATGACAAACTTGATTTGGAAAAAGAAGATATAGTTTTACTTTTTACAGATGGATTTTTGCCTTATTTAGATGAACCTGAATTTAAAAAGATTATTATTTCGAAAGATAAAAAAATAATAGAAAAGTTTTTGAAAGAAAAAAGAAACATAAATCCTATAAAATTTGGCAGCGAATTTTCCTTATTTATTTATTATCATTTTTAGCTTTTTTTCTTAACCGAATTGTGGTATAATTTAAATATTATGAGTAGTAAAATCACAGAAGGAATAATTTATATTTTAGCTTTAATTTTGAGTGATCTTTTTGGTTACAAATTGGTACCATTAAAGGATAAAACTATAACCTCAACTGAATCTAAGATTCAGCTATCTACATCATCAATAGTTACTTCTACATTAGATCTTTCTAAAGATAATTTAAAAATAGAAATAAATGATGGAACTTCAAGTTTAATTGTAACCTCTTCAATTAAAGATATTTTTGAAACTTCATCTTTGAAAAAATAAATGAAGGAAGAGATATCTTATCTTGATGGTGAGTTTTTGAAAAATTCTGAAGCTAAAATTTCTCCTTTTGATTTAGGTTTTACTCGCTCCTACGCTGTTTTCGAATTTTTAAGGACTTATAATCTTAAACCATTTCTTTTGGATGATCATTTAAAAAGGCTTTTCTTTTCTGCTAGAATTTTAGGAATAAAACATAAGTTTACTAAAGATTTTATTAAAAAAATAATTTTTAAACTTTTAGAGAAAAATAAAAACCTTAATTCTGAACTTAATTTGAGAATTTTTTTGACAGGAGGTGAAAGCAAGAACTTCCTTTTTTCTCAAAAACCAAAACTTTATATTATTGTTACCAAATTAAAACCAATTCCAGAAAAATTTTATCTAAAAGGAATAAAAATTATAACTAAAAATTTCCATCGAGATTTTCCTCAAGCAAAAAGCGTAAATTATAGCATTTTAATTAAATACCTAAAAGAAGCCAAAAGAAAAGGAGCTTTTGAAGTTCTTTTAGTAAATAATGAGGAAATTTTAGAATGTGCTACTTCAAATTTTTTCGCTATTATTAAAGGAAGAATCATAACTCCTCCTAAAGAAAAAATTTTAGAAGGAATTACAAGGAAATTCTTAATTTCTCTTATTAAAAAATATAAGTTTCCTTTTGAAGAAAGAAAAATTTTTATTAAAGAAATTAAAAATTTTGATGAAGCTTTTATTACTGCTACTAATAAAGAAATTTTGCCTGTGGTAAAATTAGATAAGCTAAAAATTGGCAAAGGAAAACCAGGAGAAATAACATTAAAACTTTTAGAAATTTTTAGAAAAGAAATAAATGAGAGATATTAATTTAGCCAGAGAAATTTTTAATAAAGTTTATGAAGGTTATGATGGTTATAAAATTTATTCTCAAGAAAAAGAAAACTTAAATCTTAATAAGACAAGTTTTATTTATGGCGAAATAATTTTTGATGAATTTGTAGAGCTGCTAAAAAAAGTAAATCCACAAAAAGATGATATCTTTTATGATTTAGGTTCAGGTTTAGGTAAGCCCTGTTTAGCAATAAGCCTTGCTTTTGAAATCAAAAAAGCAGTTGGCGTTGAACTTTTACCAGATTTTATAAAAGCTTCTAGAGAAGTTTATGAAAAAGCTAAAGAAATTTTTCCAGAAATAAACGAAATAGAATTTAGAGAAGAAAATTTTTTAGAAACTAATTTGGAGGAAGCAACCATTGTTTTTCTCCATGCTACTTGTTTTGATGAAAAAGAGATGGAAAAAATAGAAGAAAGATTTTTAAAATTAAAAAAAGAAAGCAGAATAATTGTTATTACTAAAAGTTTAAAAAATAGCGAATTTTTACTTTTAGAAGAGGGAAGCATAAAAATGAATTGGGGAACGGCCACTTTTAGAATCTATTATAAAAAATGAAAAAAACCATAATTATAACTCTTTCTTTGATAGCCTTTTTAATTTCTTCTTATCTTTATTTTCAAGGAAAAAATATAAGTTGTGCTTTAAATGGTTGCAATAATGTTCTATCAAGTCCTTATAGTAAAATTTTTAATATTGATAATTCTCTTTTAGGAATGTCTTATTTTTTTATTTCAGGTTTATTAGCCATAATTAATAAAGAAAATATTTTAAAATTTATATCTTTCTTTGCTTTCCTTTATGCTCTTTATCTTATCTTTGTTATGCTTTTTATTTTGAAAGAAATTTGCTATTATTGTTTAATTGTTGATCTTTCAGCAATAATTATTTTCGTTTTGAATTATGATTTTCGAAAATACTTTCAAAAAATTTTTAGAGGTTAAAGAATTGTTTAAAAGCTTAGTTAGTGATGATAAAAGCGTCGAAGATTTATTTAAGATTTTAGAAAAACCGCAAAGAGAAATTAAGGTTTATCTTCCTTTAAAAAGAGATAATGGAGAAATTGAAATTTTTGAAGGCCACAGGATTCAGTATAACAATTTTTTAGGTCCATATAAAGGAGGCATTAGATATTTTCCAGAGGTTAATGAAGATGAAATAAAAACTTTGGCCTTCTTGATGACAATAAAGTGTGCTTTAGTTAATTTACCTCTTGGCGGAGCAAAAGGAGGAATAAAAGTTGATCCTAAAAATTTATCAGAAAAAGAATTAGAAAATTTATCAAGAGAATATGTAAGAAAAATTTATGATTTTATAGGACCAGATAAAGATATTCCTGCTCCCGATGTTAATACCAATGCAAAAATAATGGACTGGATGGTAGATGAATATTTAAAAATTTCTAATTCAAAAGATATAAAACTTAAAGCAACCTTTACTGGAAAATCAATTCAAAATGACGGTTCAGAAGGAAGGGGAGAAGCAACAGGAAAAGGAGGAGAAACGATTTTAGAAAGATTTGTTGAAAAAATGGGCTTAAAAAAACCATTAACTGTAGCAATTCAAGGCTTCGGTAATGTTGGTTATAATTTAGCAAAATTTTTATATCAAAAAGGATATAGGTTAGTTGCTTTATCAGACAGCAAAGGAGGAATTTATAGTGAAAAAGGTTTTAATCCAGAACTTGTGATGGAATGTAAGAAAGAAAAAGGAATGATAGCTGGTTGTTACTGTGTTGGTAGCGTTTGTGATATAAGCTTAGGAAGAGATATTTCTAATGAAGAGCTTCTTGAGCTTGACGTTGATATTTTAATTCCAGCAGCTTTAGAAAATGTTATCAATGAAAAAAATGCAGATAAGATAAAAGCAAAAATAATTTTAGAAATGGCTAACAATCCTTTAACAGAAGAAGCAGATGAGATTTTAAATAGAAAAGGCGTTATTGTTATTCCTGATATTTTAGCCAATAGCGGTGGTGTTACAGTTTCTTATTTTGAAATGCTTCAAAATTTAAATAATGAAAAATGGAGCAAAGAAAAAGTTTTTGAAGAATTAGAAAAATATTTATCTAAATCTTTTGATGAAGTTTGGCAAATAAAAGAAAAATTAAATATTGATTTAAGAAAAGCATCATATATTGTTGCCCTAAGAAGAATTTATGAAAAATACATTAATTTAAAATGATTTTGGTTTATATCACAAATCCCAATAAAAATACTGCTCATAAAATTGGTAAATATTTGGTTGAAAAAAGATTATGTGCTTGTGTGAGTATTTTTCCTATCGAAAGTTATTATTGGTGGCAGGGTAAAATTGAAAAAGCAAAAGAATGGGTTATCATTGCTAAAACTTTAGAGAAAAATTATGAAAAAATTAAAAAAGAAATAAAAAATATTCATCCTTATAAAGTCCCTTGTATTATAAAAATTAAAGCTGAGGTAAATAAAGAATATTTAAATTGGTTAAAAGGCGAAATCAATTAGAAATTCTATCATAATATTATAATAATTATGTTATAATTATAAAAGGGTCGAATTTAATTAATAATTAATAATTTAAAAAAATGGGAAATCAAAATTGTAATTGTAATTGTAATTGCTGTCAGCATGAAGAAGGCGTTTGTAATTGCGGCTGTGGATGTTGTTCAAGAGTTTGTAAATGCGATTGTTGTGAACATAAAGACAATAAATGTAATTGCGATTGTGGATGTTGTTAATTAAAAATTTAAAATTAAATAAAGAAGAGATAGGTGTTTATATTTTGCGTTTTGGGCTTGCTATTGTTTTTCTTTATTTTGGAATTTCTCAAATTTTAGAT
>Ga0080007_1079796_pt1 | contig 34685 bp, 27 predicted proteins | sample OctOCTMetagenome_FD_69210 | JGI IMG/M metagenome (GOLD analysis project Ga0080007, IMG submission 69210) | Hot spring and microbial mat streamer communities from Octopus Spring Streamers, Yellowstone National Park, USA - OCT_B (SPADES... | ecosystem: Environmental > Aquatic > Thermal springs >...
CCAACGAGTTTGGAGAAGATTTTCGTTGCAGCGCCGTTCGTTGAGAGTTTCGACAGTGCAAGTTGGCGTAAAGCTGCAGCGTTTCATGAAGTCTTCTTTGGGCTTAGTGTCAAACGCAGGTTTGGGACGCCGAGAGCAATCACGAACAATCTTGTTCTCGATGACGAACTGCTTCGTGAAGTCAAGGAGTTTTCTGGTCATGATTGTCCATTTTGCAAAAGTGCGACGCAGTTAGATGACTTCGATTGTCGAGCATTGCATAACTTAGTCGTGGTTCATGAGATTGCGAACGAATTCAGGACGCAAATAACTTCAACAAATGGAGGTGCATTGAAGTATGGAGATCAAGATCGATCCGAAGATCGAGAAGTTGTTGCCGCCGCTGGAAGGTGAGGAGTATGAGCAGCTTGCTGAAGACATTGCTCAGCGTGGCGTGCAGGTTCCGATCGTTGTTGACCAAGATGGCTACATCATTGATGGTCACACTCGCTACAGGATTGCGACGGGACTTGGGATTGAAGTCCCGTATGTTCAGATCACTGTGACTGATGAAGATGAGAGGATTGAGCGTGCGTTGACGCTGAACATGCAGCGTCGGAAGCAAGTGTCTAAGGCGAAGTTGAAGACACTTGCGAAAGAGTTGCATCAGCGTGGCTGGTCTTACAACAGGATTGCTAAGGCGTTGAACCTGCCTGTGGGACTTGTTTACAATTGGCTTGCCGAGAAGAAGCCGAAGCCGATAAAGCAGCATGTTCGTGTATTCAAGCACTGGTTCGTTGACTTTGTTGGTTTGCTTCATGACTTTCTCGGCAGGCATGAAAGCTACATTCTGTTCCTCGATCGTGCAAGAGACACGGCTCGGTTAGATTACACTGAGTCTGATGGAGATCGCAAGGCGATTGAAGTTAGTCGCGTAGGCGTCGAAGAAGGCGAGGAAATCTTCTTGGTTCGGGTCTTAACTGTCGATGAAAGCGAAAACGAGGTCGAAGAGTTGCGTGAAAACGCTCCGTTTTCCATTGCTGCTCGGATAATCAGGAATGTCCTTAGACCGCCACTGCAGGAGCTTCTGGAGAAACTTTGATGCCAATTCTCCACTCGTTGCTGTGCCGATAGGTTGAAATCTTTGTCGTGGCATGTTATAGTTATAAGCGGGAATAGATAACTGGAAACGAGGTGTTGCGACTTATGGGAGCGAAAGAGCGGTTTCAGCTTAGGATTTATTTTGTCAGGCGTGAGTGGTTGACGCACTACTATGATGGCAAGGAATGGGTTCGTGGGACGACTGAGGGCAGGGTCACGAACCTGTTCTCCAGCGCGGTCAAAGATTACAGGTATGAACTCATCCCGCTAATTCCGCTCAACAGATTGGCAAAGTCCCTCGGCTACGAGAAAGGTTCGGCGTTGATGCTTCAACTTGCGCGTTACTACGCAGTGCCGTTAGTTCCTCTGGCGATTTCAGAGAAGCGACGAGTTTGGTGCGTTGTTCCATGCTATGGGTTTTTCCAGTTTCTGAAGGAAGAATTCAATCTTGAGCTTGACCAAATCCAGTTGTTCTTGTATGTCGACATCACTGGCATGTCGGATAAGGGCAAGAGGCTTGTGCTTGCTGGCTTAGTGGAACACAATGCATCGTTCGATAAGATTGGGAAGATCGTTTGCGTGCCCTATGAGGTGCTTCAGGCGTGTTACAATCTCGATCAAGTTGAAATGAGCAGATGGTCGTTGAGGACTGTGCTTGCGAAAGGGTTCAAAGCCTTGCTGCAGAAAAGACCGTTTACTCAAATTCGCAACCAAGGCAAAATGGTCGAGTACATAGCCGAGTCTCGCGTCTACGAAATCAACTCGATCACAAACAAACTCTTCGATGTATTCGACCGGGACATCGAGAAATTCCTTGATCGGATGGAGAGACTGATAAGCAGAGCCTTAATTGACACAAGCGATGACCTGCAGCGGACATATGTCAGGCTTCACGCCGACGGACCTTCGCAGGCAGATTGGGAGAAAAGCGAATGGTGGGATACAGAGAATGAGACCATCAACCCTATGTTCGCCATTTACTACGAAGCTCGCCGCAGGGTCTTGTGCAACATTTTCAGGAGAGCAAAGTTCACTGAGAATTACGTCAAAGTTTACCCAACATACTGGTCTCCGAAGCCTGACAGTTTGCTGACACGAGCGTTGAACGCAAGTTACAGGAGACTTCTTGACAAGAACGAGGAACTTTTCCGAAAGATGCGGGAAAAGAAAATCGAGTGCGTTAGAGTTGTTGCTTCGGTTCTGAAAGAGAAGGTGCTTCACATTCCAATTCCTAAGGGTGCGATCGAGCAGTTGAAGTCGAAGCTAAAGTCTGGAGAAGAGACGGTCAAGATTTTCCTGCGTTGGACTTACGAATTCTTCGGCTTCAATGGTTTGAAGGCAATGGTCTACGGAGACAAGCGAGCAACCGAAACGGTTCACGAACTTGCACGAAGTAAGTTTAGGTGGCTGGAGAAAGAGTTCACCGAATTCTTCAGGACGCTTTTCAACGCCACTCGTCCAGCGTGGACATTCTACATTCCAGACTACTGACCGCTGACATAAGCCTCCAACTTGGCTTCCTGCGCTGAAACCTCCACGGCGAACTTCGTCTGCGATTTGAGTAAATTTTGATTTCTACTTGCTGGCAATTGCATCTATGATTTATTAAGGCGTGGTTGCGCAGGATGAAATGGTTCTGCGTGGTCAGAATTGGTTTGAACCGGCAGGTGAAAGTCGAGTTTGGTTGAAGATTCGCTGTGATTGGTTTAACATTCTAACGGATCCTTTAGACGTATTTAACGGAGGAATTTAAAAAGAAAGAGAATATAACAGAGTTGTTTAACCAATAACAGCCAAACTCCAACCAGAGGTTGGGTTTGGGCAGCTAATTGACAGACCTTTCTACCGCCAGTCAAGAAAATATTACGAAATTGGACGGAGAATCGAAGCGGAAACGACTTAGAAAGCGTTGACAAATGGCTTCAAACTGCGATATTCCTGCGATTATTCCTGCAATTCAAGCAAGGGCGGTTGCTGCGTCGCTGATTAGTTGCAGACCGTTCCCGCAGCCGGTTGATGCTTCGCTGAGTGGTTGCAAAGCACCTCCCAGCGCGGTTGATTGTTCGCTGATTGGTTGCAAGGGCTTCCCGACCGACCGGCTCGGTTGTAGTTTTGCTGATTGGTTGCGGGTCTTCCAAGTCGCAACTTGGCTGGTTGGTTGCACCCAATTTCTCCAGTCTTGACGAATATCCGAAGAAGTGCGATAATTTATTCTGGAAGGTAGGTTTGAGAGCATGCGTTACTGGCATAATGGACAACCAGTGCATCCGATGAAGGTTTCGTATCTCTTTCCAGAGAGTTCTGCGTTTCTGACAGAGGAAGTGAAACTTTTCGCTCGCTCCTACGACGATGGCGTCGTCAGACTTTACGAGTTCGTTACCGGAGCGAAGACCTGCATTCCAGCCCACCTTAGAGTCTTCAACAAGACAATCAAAGTCCCAACCTACTACGGCGCAGCGGCGATGTATGCGATTCCGACTGGACTAAACCTCGACCTTTCGGACAACATTAGATTTGTCGTCATTTCCAAGTCTGAGGGACTTTTCGATGCGCTTTGCCTGCAAGCGCTCGGCAAGCTTGCAGGCTACCTTTACCTTTCGCAGTTTCCCGACGGTGTCTACGAACAAATTGCAAGGAAAGTCTGCGAGAGAGACTTTCCTGAGCAGCCTCCAGTTTCTTTCAACCTCGATATCGCTGGCGTGTTAGAGCCTTACTACAAACTTGCCCAGTTCATCAAGCCGACTGAACTTGCCGAAGACTACGAAGACTTTGCGTTCATGGTCGATCGCGCAAAGAGGTTTCTGAGCACATCCAACAGAAATTGGAACGCGTTTGTCTTTCGGACAGTTCTTTCGCTTGCGAGTTTCCTCAAGAAGCAAACTACAGCGACAGGGCTGAAGGAGGTAGTGTTGAATGGCGCAATCAAAGCGTTCAAACCGACCGAGCGATGATATTTCAACGAAGACTTCGGTTGCGATGATGGGCAGGTCAAGATTTTACTGGATGTTGCTGCCAGAAGAACTTAGGAAGGCAATCCTGAAAGCCATCGGCGAAGTTTCGGTCATTCTCATGAAGCGACTTACCGAATATGCGCAAGAGTTGCAGACCAAAGACAGGATTGCTGCGACATTTCTGACGACGCTATTTGTTGCTCGCTTCAACAAACTCGGCAAGTTTGCCATCTCGAGGCAGAACGAGAAGGTTTCGAGCCCGATTGAGTATCTGTTTACTACCGGAGTTGCTTTGGATGAGTTATACTTTCCTGAGGACATGATTTGGCTTTGCGGGAAAGTTCCGACGAGGGTTTGGTGGTGGTTGGTGATAGACCCGATAAAGCGAAGGCGATTTTTCGAGTTCATTCGGGAGCAGTTTCCTGACCCAATCCCAGTCGAACGGAGGGTCAACGATGAGAACACCGTCGTCGGCGACAGTAATGATGCCGAAAACGCTGTTGAAGGACATTCAGAAAGAACTGAACAGCAAGGTGGCTGAGTTTGTGGACACGCTTTCGCAGTTTCAGGAACTCAGGCTTCGGTTGAAAGAAATGCTTGACGATGCGATTGCGAGCGGTAAGGTTCAGGTCAAGACTTCAAGAGATGTCCATCAACTTGTCGATGCCTTTGCCAAACTTGCCGATGTAGAAGCGAAGCTCGCCATAGCGCTGACATCGTTGATGCGAGCGATGAACGAGCGAGATGCAGTTGCGGTTGCGATGGTTTCTGCTGTTTCTTCAATAACGCTTGAGCAGCCAGAACTTAGCAGGGCGTTAGTTCCTGTCGTTGCTGAAGAGGACGGTGACGAACCTTGAGCGGCGAGCATCAGGAACTTCGCATCGTCAAGGGCAACGATGAGGAATTTTTGGTCACTATCTCAGCGGGTGGAATTCCAGTGAATTTATCGGACATTCAGATAAAGTGCGAAGTGAAGTCTGAGCCGGGACGGATTATGTTGTTTGAAGCGATTGTTGAACCTGATGACTTAACTAACGGCAAAATCAGGCTTCGTTTTCCGCGCACTGAGACGGAAAAGTTGAGGGAAGGGACTATTGTTTCATTTGACTTGATGTTGACATTGCCCGATGGGACTGTCAGGAACATTCCAAGCCCGCCATTGAAGGCAATCGTAGTCGGGCGTGTTACTGATTGATGCAGATATGGAAGGAGACTGTTTAGCCAGTCGGGATTTTTCGACTTGATGCTGGAGTGAGCACCGATGGGCGAAGTCAGAACTGAGCAAGTTATGAACAACGACGAGCACAAAGAACAGTTGATTCCTGTTTCGACGGAGTTGCAACTGCAAGGTGGTGGCGTCTTCTATCTAATCATCGAGAGAAACCGAGATGGTCAAAGAGAGCGTGAGATCATTGAAATCAAGAACCTCATCACAGACCTCGGCTTGGACATCTTCATTCGCAACCTCATCAACTCCAGCCCAGTTACTATCAGTCACATCGTTCTTTCCGACGCAACGACCGCGCCAAGTGCAAGCGAAACGACTATGCCTGGAACGAACAAGTGGGCACAAGCTGCGACGGTTTCAAGACCGACTGCGCGGCAAGCACGCTGGCAGGCAAGTTGGGCACAGGGAGCGATTGTTGGAACTATTGGTTCAATTGGGCTTTGTTCTGACAGCGCAGGTAACAACTTGTTCGCGCGAGTTAGGCTGTCAACGCCCAAGACTGTTGGTGCAGATGATACTGTTTCTGTTGTCTACGATTTGACCTTGAGCCGACAATCGTGATGGTGGTGATTTAGATGGCTCGGTTAATTTGGACTGACAGAGGTGTTCGGTATTTCGATCCCAACCCTGAAGATGCTGCTGAAGCTACGATTGCATTTGGCAAGATGCGATTCGCCGCTCGCCTTGTTATTAGAAGGCGAAAGTCAGGTCAAGGTGGGAAGCCTATCGAAGAAGAGGAAGAAGTTCATGTCGTGAAAGAGAAAGGCAAGCCTGCATTGATAGGCAGGGTGAGACGAGATGTCGGAAGCGCAGCGAATAGAAGTGCCCAAACGTAAAGTGACAGCGATCGAATGGGATACTGAGTCTGATACTGTAACTGTCATTTGGAGCGACCGAAGTCGCGAAGAGATGATAATTCTCGAACTTGTTTTCGGTCCGCAAGGAACTTGGGCTCGGCTAACGCCAGTCAATAATCCAACCTATATTGTCTGTGTCACTCAATCTGCGACAATGCCATCTGAAACTTACATAGTTCACGAAGCACCAGAAATTCCAGAACAACCGTTAATTGTTTTGCCTGAAGAACAAACTTTGTCTGAAGTAAGAGAATCTGGCACGCCGATTGCAACTCAGGAGATTGTTTTATGACAGGAGAGTAGTTCATTAGATAAGTGACAGTTTATGGCATCGTTCACTTCCAATGTCACTTTCGGATACTGGTCAGACCCAGCAAGTTGGCTGATGGATGGCAGCCCAGCGACGCGACTGCCGAAAGAAGGCGACGCCGTAACTATTCAATCTGGGCACACGATGGTTTTCGATGCCGATATGTCAGGCTTCCCGAACGGTCTTTCTGGTCTGACCATCAATGGAACGCTTTTAATTCCATCGCTGAATGACACAAACTACCAAGAAGTTGGTGAAGAAACTTCTGGAACTCCTTGGCTTTCAGGATGGAGTTACAGGCGGACTGTCTATGTTGACAATTCATTTTCATCGACACCGCTGACTAACTTTCAAATCATCATTCGCTTGAACACTGCTTACCTAATTTCACAGGGCAAGATGCGTCCTGACTGTGGCGATATTCGAGTGACAGATTCAAGTGGTAACTTGCTTCCGATCTGGATTGACCCGGACACCAAGAACATGTGGAACACGAAGATTTATGTCAAAGTGCCTTCAATTCCTGCTAACTCCGTCGTCATGCTTTACCTGTTTTATGGCAAACAAGATGCGACTGATGTTTCGGATGGGAACTCGGTCTTTGATTTCTTTGACGATTTTTCTGGAACTGCGCTCGATACGAACAAATGGACTGCTGCGAGATGGACGGGAACTGGTTCTTGGAGCGTTACAGTTAGAGATGGCTATGTTGAAATCAACAGCGGTTCTAACACGAGAGCAGGGATTGTTTCCAAAACGGCTTTTGCATTGCCGTTCATTGTCGAGGGAAGGTGGCGTTATGTCAGCGGTGATGAGATGTGGAATGGAATTACGCAAACAAATGGAGGAAGCCACAATGACCTTGTAGAGCATGGTTATAACGAGCAACACCGCTCTCCCGGAGATTCAAGCATTGTGTATCGCTACCACAAAGCGAGCGGAGGAAACTACTCGATCTACCAACAGTTCAGTCGTTATGCGCCTCGCGAATCCTTCACTCGTTTCACAATAGAATGGCTGACCAATGCAAGCAGGTACTATGAATGGGACATTCAGGTCAACTCAACGACAACGCAAGACAGATACACTTCCGGCAGCTGCTACATCCAATTGAGCACTTTTGCTGGAGCGGCACAGTGGGATTGGATTGCTGTTAGGAAATACGCGGCAATTCCGCCAGCGGTTTATTTTCGAACGCTGACTTGGACTGCTCTGAAGGTGAATGCGAATATCGCCGGGACTGGGACATTGCAGGTTGGTTCAGCAAGCCATGCGATAACCTATCCACAAAAAGCACAAATTCTTGTCAATGGAACGATTCAACCTGCTTACTTCAGTACCTATGGCGAAACTCGTCGAACTTGGGATTGGTTTGAAATGGACGCATCGGTCAATCCGCCTCGACTTTACCTCAAAAATGGAATTCCATTGCGCAAGGGAGATGTCTTAGTCGTTTACAGCAATGACCTATTGCCAGTTCTGGACTATGACCCATCAACGCGGACAGTCATAGTCCCGCGTTCTCCATGGAACAGAACAGGTGAGCGGTTAGGTTTTCCAAGAACTACGATGTTGCTGATGACCTACTGCATCGATGTTTTGAAGTTCGGAACGAACAATGTCCCTTACGCTTCGGGAACTAACTTCGTCTTTGTCGGGACATTTTTCACACGATTACCTCTTTTCATGCCCTCGGCAAGCGGCGCAGGTGGCAACCTAACAAATCCGATCTTTGAATATTGTGGTAATTACAGAATGACGGCTAACGATTACGACGGTCACTGGGTTAGGAGCGGTGGTGGCACTGCTTTTTGGCGGTGGTGCGTTCTCGAGGCCGGAACCAATGCGTGGGGGTGGACTGGCTCTTATTGGTCTTCATCATCAATTTCTACAGTTGAAGATTGTTGCATACAAAACCCTCGGTGGGGGATATCTTTCTTTGGCAACAACACATGGCTTCGTTGTTATCAACAAGGAGGCGGGCTTGGTTTTGGCTATGTTGCTCCACAGCCGGGTTCAACTTGGGACAGTTGCGTGTTCATAGGCTCAGGCGGAAATCCTAACTTTAGCCACATTATTGCACGCAATTGCAAATTCATCAATTCCAGCGGTTTGGGCGGGTCTTACAATCTCTACGAAAATATCGTGTTTTACAACGACAATGGCAACAGAACATATTTAGGCGGGACTCGAAACCTCTTCCGAAACATCGAGGTACACCTCAACAGCACGCACTGGAACATCCTACTCGGTGGTGCACGACAGTGCAGGGTTTACAATGTCACGATTTACAGTTACGTAAATGCTCCGTTTCTCTCAATCAGCAATGATGTGTGGGCTGACAATATTATTGAAGGGTTGTCAGTGAACGGGACTTGCCATGTAAGGCTGACTGGTGATCCGTCAAGTAATTACAACGCTTCTTATGGAATGCAGATGCTTGGCAAATTCCGCAATCTGTCTGTGCCAGTTTTACCTAGCGCCTATGGTGGCTATCCAGCTGGCGGCATTGTCCATCATCCTTCAGGTTACTGGAACATCGAGCAACTTACAATCGGTTCGATGTATGATCGTTCCGCCGTTCACCACACACAGTGGGACGTTCGCTTTGGCTCTTTAGTTCGCTTGGTCAGTTCGGTCAAGATTTCTGGACTTTCTGTCGGGACTGTGCAGCATCCAAATGCCCTTGAATTCATTGGGTTTCATGGTTGGGCTAAAAACCGTTGGGATGCTGCGCAACCTGATTACCAAACTTTCGATTTCTACATGAACCCGACTGTTGTCGGCTACTATGGAACGGTAAGCATGGGTCCAATAATCGCTTGGTGGGTCTTTCAAGGTCTCGGTCCAATCTTTATGGCGGGAACAATCACGCGGATTGGCACGAACGAGACGGTTGCTGTCGAAATCTATCGCTACGGGAAAGAACCGCTTCTCTATGACACGCCAGAATTTCGGCAGGAATTCACCCAAGTCGTAAGTTTTGAGATCACTTGGACGCCTCCAGATGCAGGCATTTGGGTGGCAAGGATTCTCGCGAGGCTCTGGCAGACGACAAACCCGATTACTATCACAGGTCTGCAAGTTATGAGCCTCGGTGGAAGTGGAGGCGGTGGTGGCGGCAGCGGCGACATCGTGAACATTCAAGTCAATGACCAGATGGACGTCTTGGCTGGAGAAGCAATTCAAGCTCAGCTTGCGATTCAACAAGCCATCAATGCTTCAATTTCAAGTTCTGAGCAGGTCAGTCCGATCATAACTACGACTGTTGATGACACATCGGTGTTGCAGTCGGTCGATTCTGTAATTGCACAGTTCAGCCTAATTCCGTCAGAGTTAGTTCAAATCATCGCAAGCGAGGCAATTCAGTCGTCATTGCAAGCTTCGGTCTCGGAAGTCATGCAGGCTTCGGTGCAAAATAGCGTTCTTCCACAGTTTCTTGCATCCACATCGGAGACCGTCAGAGTTTCAACTCTTGAATCTGTCCTTTCAAGCGTTTCTGTTGAAGCTTCTGACCTAACACAGGTTCTGGCTGACGAGTCACAAACCGTGCAAGTTGGCGTTGGCGTTTCGGAAAGCTTGAGAATTTCGGCGGCTGAGCAAGCAACTCCTGTTATCTCGTTTGCATTAACTGAAAGCCAACAAGTTCTCGCAAGCGAAGGCATCAGTGTCTTTACAGGCTTTCAGCTGCTCGTCAGCGATTCAATGCAAGTGACTACACTTGAATCGCAAAACACAAACATTGCTTCTCAGATCGTTCAACAAGAATCGATTCTAACTTCCGAAGCACCGGCGACTCAGCTTGGCGTTTCTGTTGCAGACTCAGCAAGCGTCTCATCGGCTGAGTCTATCATCCCTACGCTGCAACCGCGCGTCGCAGAAACCGTTCAAGTTGCTACGTCTGAGTCTCAATCCATAGTGATCGCAATTAACTTCACGCAGCAAGAGTCCGTTAGAGCTTCTGAATCTCCATCAACTCAAATCGGAATTGCAGTTGCCGACCAAGCGATAGTGGTAGCAAGTGAGTCTGCATCGCAAACAGTCGTTCCTCAAGTATCTGAGACTATGCGCATCAGCGCATCTGAACAGTCCTCTGTAGCAGTACAGGTTTCTGCAGCGACCACAACGCAAGTTATGCCAACGGAATCCGTGTCGCCATCGGTTCAGCTTGCTGCTTCCGAGACAGGTCAAATCCTCGCATCTGAATCAAGCTCTACTCAAATCGCAGGTCTAATAAGCGAGACCATTAGGGTCTCAACTTCCGAGCAGCCTATCAATCAGGTGCAGTTCAGTGCGGTTGAGTCTGTCACGCAAATTGAAGCGGAAACTGCGCCGTTCGTTGGTCTCATCCAGCGATTGATGATCCCTGTGTCGATCGATCTTCTCAAGACCGTTGAGTTGTCAATTTCCATCACGCAAGTGAGTTTGGATCTCGGGATAGATTGAAGCAAAGGAGTGAGACATCGATGTCATGGCAGCCTGATTTAGAGTTCCTTGAGTTCCTGAAAAGTTTCAAACTGCCGAAAGGGAGACCGTTTGTGTTCAAGCCACACCTTCTTGCCCTTTATGCCTATCCTCTGCGGCAAAGAAAGTTCGTCGCAATTCAGAAAGCGTCACAACTTGGAATTTCTACCTATGCAATCGCAAGAGCGATCTACGAGTGCATGCACCGGAAGCTTGATGTCATGTATGTCCTGTCTTCGTGGCCAGTGGTCAAGAAATTCGTGCTCAGCAAAGTTGATCCAATTCTGACTGCAATGGGTATCCAACCTCGCCCAGATAGCATCGACACGAAAGGAATCCTCAACGGGATAATCCACTTCACTGGCGGTCAGAAAGTCACTCAGGCAATTTCAATCACCGCTGATTTTCTAATTCTTGACGAATTTTCTTTCCTTGACCCGACAACACGGGACACTTTCGAAGACCGACTGCTCGCGTCGGAAGAAGGTATGATCTTGCAGCTTTCAATCCCATCAGGCACAGAAAGTGGCATAGAGTCCGTTGTCGCAGCCACGAAGATGTTCATCTGGCATGTCAAGTGTCGTTCCTGCGGCAGGACAGTTCCGCTTGATCCTCGCGAGTATGAGCGCATCATAACCCTTGACGATGCCGGAAAACGATGGACTTTCAGGTGTTTGGTCTGCAGCGGACCACTCGATCCTAATGACCCAGATGCAGTTGCAGTTCGACAATCTGGCTTCTATGTCGCACTCAACCCGTCAGCGGACAGAGATGGGTTCATAATCTCGACGATTTATGACAGCGAGCGGTCTGCGGAATGGTTCAAGCAGATGGAGCAGAAACGAGACGCAAGCAGGTTCTATCCCGGCGTCATCGGAATTCCCTATGTCGTCTCAATCCGCATCCAATTCTCGGACTTGGTTCGAATGGTCTTGCCAGAAAACGAATGGCAAGAGCCAAGGTCGGTTCCTGTAGTCGCTGGAGTCGACTACGGTAAAGTCTTCCATATCGCATATGTCGCTCTCACCGACCCACCGCAAGTCGTTCGCCTCTCAGTCCAATCTGACTGGCAGTCCACTTTAGACGAACTCATGATCTTCAAGCCGAAACTTACCCTCATCGATGAACTTCCGCCGGGCGATAACTACATGCTTCGTGACGAACTTGTAGCGAGAGGCGCAGAAGCGAGGCTCGCATTAGCCCGTGCGCCTCACAATGTCACTGGCGACATTCAAGTCGATAAGCGCAGGGTAGTTTACAACAATGTCCAAGCTTTCAACCAGTTGTTCGGAGCAATCCAAAACAACGGAATTCGTTTTCTCAGAAGCAGGCGATTGGAGGAACTCTTTGGGCACATACTTCGAGCCAGAAAGGCTTTTGCATCGTTGAGAGGGCGGATGTATCACACATGGGTCATCGGAGAAACTGCGCACTTTCTTGACGCACTTAAGATGGCTTGGCTTGCAAAGACAATCGTTGACATTCACCCGTCGAGTTACAGCGGGTTTGCAGCAGACGAGAAGGAAGGCTCAAAGCGTGCTTTCGAGACCGAAGAAGAGTTTCTCGACTACATTATCTCCCGCATTGCAGGAATGAGTTGGAATTCAGACATTTGAAATGTTCGTGCTATACTTTCATGAAGACATCAAACCGATGGAGCGTGGTGATGCCATGTCTGACCTGTCGAACTTGATGATCGTGACTCACCTCTACACAAAAGAGCACGCGGAAGCGTTATCACAGACTTTGCCCGAATGGAGAAAGTTAGCGCCATCTTCGCAAATCATTGTCGGCTATTACCAGAGCCGTTTTCAACCTTCCGATTTTAGCAATTTGATGCAGGATGATGCCGTTGAATTCGTCCCAGTCTCTAATTCATCCTACGGTGCTGCCTATGATGCACTTCTTGAGAAAACAATTGGCAAGCCAATTCTCATATTAGCGCCTTATGCTGTCCCTAAGGAGTGGTTTATCGGAGCGAGCGGTTCGCTTCTCAAGTGGTTTGAGTCTTATGCAATCATTGGGCGCTACAAGCAACCGAGGATTCTGGTTTCTGATGCAATACTCATGCCACTTGTTGCTCCAGTTATCGTTGAGCTTGGTCGGTTGCAGATGGACTGCATCGCTGTCAGGGAAGATGTTCCTCGTTCTGTTGGCTATCATGAGTGGTGGTTCGGCTCGATTCTTGTCAGAGCTCGTCCGGGAGCGTTTTTGCTTTACAACGCGTTAGCTGCAGGTTATCCAGTCCTGACACTTCCACGAAATTGCAATCCAGTTAGGTATGTGAAGTCCGAAACTCAGACGGACAGGAAATCGAGTAAGCCATCTGGAAGGCGGTGATGATGCAGTGCTGCTTACAGACCAGATAGCGGATGCACGAAGACAGCCAGTTCCGGGCTCTCGTGGGTTCAGGCGAGCGCTGAACTCGATAATGCGCAGCCTCGTCCAGACAGCGATGACTGGACGGTTAATACCGAGACCGTCCGTAAAGCGTTCCCTGTTCACGCTAATTCCTGAGTTCGCTGTCGCAGCGTTTGACGCTGCGTCGTTCGCATCACAGGCAAAAGTCATCGTCTCGCTTCCGAACGACACTTTCGCCTTAGACCAGACTTTGCTTCAGATGCTTTACCTTGACATGCTTGTATTTGGGTTCGCTACATTTGAGGTCATTGATGCAGCAGTTCTCTATGCTGACCCGACCCAGTTCACGATTTCGCTTAGGGATGATGGCTCGCCGAAGATTACGCTTCCGAACGACGAAGATGTGACTGATAGAGTTGGTTGCATTCCATTTTGCCCGAACCCGATTCTCTATGGTGTCAGCGTTCCAGAAGTCATCCCGCAGACGTTTTTGTTCTTCCTTTCGTTTTATGGGCGGGTCCACTATGAACTATCGCCGTTCAAGAAGCCAGACCTCATGTTGATTACCCAAGAGACGCTATCAACTGACGAGTTGCTCCAGAGGCGTCGGCAGATTATCGAACAAGCTGAAGATGACTATGACAGTTTTATCATCTATTCACATGGCGTTGAAGAGAAGCCGATAATCGAAGATCTATCGAAATCCGAACGAGCCGCAGTCGATCTCGCACAGCGGCTTTACGACACGCAGGTTGCGATCCTACGAAGGATTTGTGGCTGCGTTGACGAATCTGGCATTGTCCCGCACGCATTAATTTCGTTCTTTTCGCAGTTGTCATCTGAACTGGAGCGATTGTTGCCAGAAGGTGCGTCTGTTTCGGTTTCGTTGCCAGAAAGAGGTGAATGATAATGGACATCGTTATAGCCCGTGCAGCGTTTCCGATCGAACTTGAGCTCTCCGAGAAAGCATTTCCGAACAGGCGTCCAGTGAAGGCAGTCCTTTTCCGGGCGAATGTCAGGTCGATAGCTCCGCCATCAGGCGCTGACAAACCAGTTGTGATTGACAGAAGGGCACTTGAGACCATCGATCTCGATAGACTGATCGGACTTCCTTTGCACGCAACAGAGGATTTAACAGCGCACTGGGAGACTGATGAACGAGGCGAAAAGAAGGTTTACTCGATTGGAACGATAACTTCGGTCCTCAAGAAGGACGGAATGATCATCGGAAGCGGTTATCTTTGGGACATTGACTTCGCTGACTTGGTTGAGAATGTCAGGCGGGCAGCCGCCAACGGAGAACTTGCAGTTTCGTGGGAAATGACTGATGTAGTCTTGCAGGATGAAGGAGACCATTACCGTATCTTGAGTTTCCAACCGACAGGTTGGGCGCTTCTTAGGGCGCAATTCGCTGCTTACCGAGACCTCATGCCTGCACTTGCAGCAATTGCAGACAAGCGCACCTACGATCCAAGAAAAGTCGAACTTAAAGTTCTGCTCGATGACCACAGAATCATGCACGCTTACTACGCGACGCTCATGCGAGGTGGAACGATAAGCAATTGGACTGTCGCTGAAGTTGTCCAGATGCATGCAAGGATCGCAGATGAAATGCTTGCAAGGCATGTCCAGCATAGGCGTGGAGAAGGCTATGCGAAAGCTTTGAACGAGGAGAGCCTTTCAAAGCAAGCTTTCAAGTTCTTTACAGACGAAGTTGCCAGTAGTTTCGTTGATGTCTGGGTGAACGATAATGAAGAAGAAGTTAAATCGTGGATTAAGAGTGCAGAGAAACACAAGCCCATTGAGTTGGATTCGTTCCCGAAAGTTCCGGAAGGGCTTCCAGTTGCCCTGCAATGCAAAGACCAAATAGTTGCCATCGTTGCAGTTGCGAGTTGGAGATTCAATCTTGCTTTCAGTTCCGAAGGTTTTCTCAGAGCCACTTCCGGCATCACTTGCATCTGAGGCTAAATCAAAGTTCACTCTCGCTAACGAAGTTCTGAGTTCGCTTCCCGATGTCATAGTCGTTCCTGGTTACATCGCTGTCACAGGATCTTCTTTACTTACGCCGTTCAGCCAAGATTTGGACTTGCTCATCTGCGACAATGGCAAGCTGGAAAGGGTTGCCTGTGAAGTCAGCACTGACAAAGAAGTTCACATTACTATAACCGATAAACCAGCAGGGCTCTCCTTTCCAGTATACGATCTCGTCCTCATAAAGCGTCCTCGGAGACCAATTATCCCGATAAACGAACCGGAGAAACTTGCGCCGCATTCGACTGTTAGGGTTGATGATGATTTGAGTTCGTTCCTGTCTGCCCGTATGCGATCGCTTGGAGACCTTGATGTCTATCCTGCCTGCGTCTATTGCACTGACATGATTCCACAACGGCGTGGGTTGTTGAAAGCAGACGGAAATTCAGTTGAAATCATCACAGACGAAGACGAAGTTATTGCTTTCGCTTCAGACATTACAGCGAGACACCCATCGTGTCTGACTTTGACCGCAGAAGTCTGGTGGGTTGATGGGACATGGATGGTTGCAGATTGTTTGTGGTGGAACGCGACTAAGGTTGCAGAACTGCCGTTCCCGTGGAGATTGAGTTTCGCTCAGAAAATTTCCGATGCGCTTGTCATACCGTTAGTAAAGTGGCGTGTGATCTGGTCACCGAAGGAAGCGCCGAAACCGCCGTTCATTCTTCAAGACTCGCAAGCCGTTTACGATGCTGGCAGAATTGTTATGCTCTCGAATAAAGCATCCAAAGCAAAGGAGGTTGTGCAGTGATGGAAGCAGTTCCTGCAAAGACAGAAAAAGCGAAAGTTGGCAAAAGGGAAGATTCTGTTTTCTTTGCGCCGTCCGTCAGGGCAAATCCAGAAAAGGTGAAACTCATACGCACATTCCTCGGTTGGCGTTACGGGTTGACTCAAACGGCGGTTTCAATTCAACATGCATCGGTGGTTGTCGGCAAGGTCGATGTCGATACCGACGCTGTTGTCCTGCCGGACACGAACCTCAGGGAACTTAGGATCGTTGCTGATGAGAAACTTAAGATCGTGAACGAGAAGCCGACGATATACGCGCCGCTCATCGAGCCATTTGTCAGGAGACAACTTGAGACAATGGCTGTAGTTGGAAACGATTCGATGTTGGAACTTCATCTTAAGTCGCACCCACATGCGTCGTCAATTTTCCAAAAGCGTTCCATTGAACACAACATCAAGGAAGCGATCCTAGCAGGGATCAACGGAGCGCAATATGTTGTGGTCGATGAATCTATGGGTTCACTTCATATCGCTGTGGCAGCAATTGCTGCATCAATGGGAAAGTATGTCGTTGCGGTTTGCTCATCACCCGTAATGGCTGCTTTCGCTGATTACCCTATCGCGAGAATGGAAGACATCGTTGCTGCAGTAGCTGCGGTTATTGGGCATGAGTTGATGACTTATGCAGGTCAGACCGGGCAAAGCCGTCAAACCATTGAAACCCGCAGAAGGTTACGGTCACTATGAGTTCGACGACTTAGACCAAGTCATCGAAAATTTCATCAAACCGATCTTTGACGAAGGCAGCTATGTTGTCGTAGAGCCGAAATGGGACGGAGTTCGGCTCGTTGTGCACTATGACGGCGAGAATTTCCACGCGTTTACTGAGGACAGACAGCGTGACCGCGCTGAAATTCTCCCAGAGTTAGAGCAGGCAATTGTGAAACTTCTTGGTGAACGAACAGCGATCATTGATGGTGAACTGTTGCTTGGTCGGATAGTTGATGGAAAGTTCAAGCCAGTCATGAGACCTGACATGATGAAGGTCGTTGTTGGAAAAGAACTGATTACTGAACCGATGCGGTTTTGTGCTTTCGACCTACTTTACCTCGATGGAGAAGACCTGACAGACCTTCCGCTGCACGAACGACGAGAGAAACTTGAGCAACTCCTTTCAAGCCCTCCAGAAACGATAATCCTGACGCCACAAAAAATCGTGCGAACGGTAGAGGAGGCGAGGGAGGCGATTGAATGGGCGGCGTCCTTCATTGGCTCAGAAGGAGCGATGATAAAGGATGCCAGTTCAGTTTACGAACTCGATGGTCGTTCAACGAATTGGGCGAAATACAAGCGTTGGAAGTCGATTAAGTGCCTCATCATTGGCATAAGTAAAGTCTTCCCACCTAATACTGACCCTGACAACTGGAAGCAAGCTTTCAAAGAATCACAAACCTAAATTTTCCGCTGCGCAGTGATTGGACCCGACGGAAAGACACTCATTCCAATCGAGTCTAAGCGAACGCTTACACCGAGTGACCTTGAACTTCGATATGTTCGTTCAGGTGAGGAAGACCCAGTTACTGGCAAGGTGGCATCGAAAAGCGAGTGGCGTGGAAGGGATGACCACAGGCTTTGGACGATGGACGAACGGTTTCCAAATAGAGATGTCGGAGAACTCGCTTATGGTCAGACCTACGCGATCAAACTCGAACAGGAACCTCAAATTGGCGATGTCGTTGAAGTTGCTCCGATAAGTCTTAACTGGTTTGCCGATGAAGATGGTTTTGTGCACCTGACATGGATGCACCCGAGGGCGTTGCGTGCTGGCGTTGATGACCCATCGGAAGTTGCGGATTGGGACAGGGTCACAGAACTCATTCTGGCGTCTGGACAGGAAGTCCCAAATGTGACCGTAGTCGACGGGAAGTTGAAGTTAGCTGGCAATAAGGTTGAAAGTTCAGTCTTTGTTGCCACACGCAAAGAGGAAGAGGACGAAGATGAAGGCTATGACAGCGAAAGCGATGAAAATGTTCCAGACTGGGATCGAAAGATGCTTCCGAGGCTAATGAAAGTCTTCGGGCTTGGCTTTGCTCAAATTATCGTTCGTGCATGCGTCGCTCTCCTTCCAGACGACTATGACACCTACGTTGACCTTTTCTCTGGCGTTAACTGCGGGATTCTCAGGCTCAAAAGGCGTAAACCAGGCGAGAAAGAAGTCTTGATCGACATAGACCCAAATGTCATCAACTTCCTGAAAGTTGTGAAGAGTGGAGACTGGGTCAAGTTGCGAAGGTTCACTTGGAGCCCGAACAAAGATCGATGGGATGACCTTCGAGAAGCCCTCATAAATGGCGACTTCAATGACAACTGCATCAAGAGGGCTTACGCGTTTGCTTACACAACTTTCTACAGCGGAGCTGGTTACGGTTACAAGCGCAAGTATAACTCATCCAAGAGCATGCGTTATGGTTGGCGAAAAGAGGTTGAGCGATTCTGGGAAAGATGCTCCCTTTGGGAGCAACGACTTGAGGGAGTCTCGATCTACTGCATGGATGCTTTCGATGCGATGGTAAAGTTCGATAGCCCTCAGACTTTCTTCTTCGCAGACCCTCCTTGGGTTTCAGAACAAACTGAGAAAGGCGAAAGCCTTTACGAATTTGGATGGAGTGTGGAGGATTTTGAGCGGTTTATAGACGCCTGTGACCAGTTGAGTGGCAGGATTTTGCTGCTTAATGAGAACTTCGCCAAGAAGTTTCAAGCAGCTTCCGATAAGTGGCACTACAGGAAGTTGGACTACGCGATTGTCTCAGTTCCATGGCTGACCATGCCGAACAAAGACATTTACAAAGAAGGTGGCAGATTGCCCTATCACAGGTTGAAGATCTACTTGATCGGCAACTACGAATTGCCAGAACTTCCGAAGAAGATTCGGGAGAAAGCCCTTGCGCCACTGGCAGCAGCAGAAATAAGCGAAGAAGAAGAAGAATTGACCCACGAAGAGCAGCGACTTGAAGAAGAGAAGAGGCTTGGAGACCCAATGAAGGTCGTTCATGATGTCAAAAAGTTCGAACAGGGCTACGAATTCGTCTACATGCGCCACTACAGAGGATTGTGGAGCGACAGTGAGCGCAAAGAAATTGCTTCGATGTTGAAGAAATTCAAGAACGCTGACGACGATGAGCATGAACAAATCTGGCAGGAATTGGTCAAGACATTCGGAGTTTATTGGCTGACAATTGACTTCGACAAACTCGTCAAACTCGCCCAGAAGGCATCTGACGAACGCAAGGATGTCTCGAAGGTTCTATCAGACAACCTCAGTCAAGACTTGCCACCTGACAGGATCATCGATGAACTTGAAGACTGGATTGTCAATATCGCAAGTGTCCATGGCGATTTGCGAATCGTCAATCCTGCAGCTCCTTCTAGACAACTGATTGGATGGACGCTATTCACTCCTGCCGTTGCGCTTCAGTTCCTTGATGGCACTATTGCACTAGTTCTTCGAGACAAGTTCATCAACAATGAAGACGGCGATAGAATAGTCGCCACTAAGAAAGCCAGACAGCCCTATGTCTGGTTGACGGTTGTAACTGAGAAAGAGCCATTGCTTTGGGCTCCTCCTGGTGCTGCGGGTTCAACGAAGGCGACATGGTCAATGTTTGAGTGGAAAGCCAACGGTGTTGTTTGGTTCGGAGTTCAAAGACCTGATTACCACGAGTTCTGGATGAAGTTTGAAGAGTGGGACGATGATGTTGAGCCAAGGGACGGAAAGTGGGTCGTTCGGTTGCTTGAAGGTCAAGGACCGAAAATCGGAGGGGAAGGACCATACTGGCAGTTCTGGTATCCTGAAGGAGACGGGCAACTTCCATATGTTCTGACGCACACGCCAGCACAGGCGAAGCGCGAGTGGAAAGGGAGAAAGTATGAATATGTCATCCTCAACTTGGATGTAGTCCCGATTGTTCTCGAGCAGTTCGAACACATCGCTGAGCTTGCAGAAAGCAAGCGCAAGGTTCAGGAACGCTTAGAAACACTTGACGAGTGGCAGGAACTGGAGCGATATTGACGGCGCTAAACGACTGTTGCTATAATATTCACGAATGAAGCATATTTGCATTCGGAACGGGATTCTTGTGCAACTGTAAGGAGGTAATTCTGGGATGGCTGCTTTGCCAGACGAAGTTGCAGCCACTATCGCAAAAGCACAAGTTATGCCTGATGAACAAGAGCACCATGATCCGCTCATCAAGCGAGTCTTCGGAAAGTTAGCGAAACTTCTCGCTCAAGCAACAGAGACTGATGAAGTTCAGTCTGCTGATGACGGCGAGCAGACAGAGCCAAAGGCATCAGCAACCTGCAGCAATGGGACTGCCTATGGCTACCCGCCCGCTTACGGCGTCCCTGCCAATGTAGCAGTGCAGCTCTTGTATGACACTTCAAAGTTACTTGAGAAATTGCTCGATGAAGTCTCCGATGACGAGTTGTCCAGTGAAATCAAGGAGCTGAGAGAGCGGATTGCCCAAGCACTTGGGATCAACGCACAAGAGTTCGCAGCACCAGTTGATGTCTTCCGAGAGATGCGCCTTGCTGTTACTGTTTCTCTCGGCACTCAACCAGTTTTGCCCGCAACTGAAGCAGCAGAGCGGCTCAAGAACGCGTGGAACGGATTTGCGCAGGTTGTAACACAAGGCGAGTATGCCCTTCCTGTCGGAAAGATGTTCGATGCGGTCTTCGCTCTCCGTGCTGCCGTTGAGGCAGCGATTAAATCGCTCGGTGCGATGGCAATGGCTGCGAAACTGCAAGAGAACGAATCTGCTGCCGAGACAGAAGACAATGCAGCTGGTAATCAAGATGCAGAACAATCCGCACAAGCTTCAGAAGCCAGTCAGGTTGCAGGTTCAGATCAAGCCGCAGCCGAAGGACAGCCAAATGAAACGATCATGGAAGCTTCCGATTCTGGCAATAACGAACTTGCAGCATCCTCCTCGCAGGAAAGCGCTCCCGCGATGTTTGACGACAGGCTCGCAAGCATTCTTCAGGAAGCGATCGCACCGATTGTTGGTCGGATCGAGGAACTCATGCAACGCATAGAATCTGTCGAAAGCGCAATCAAGACCCGCAGGCGTGTCTCCTCCTTCGCCGCATCAAGCAGCAAGAAAGATAACGAAGAAGACCTCTGGCGCAGGTGGCTTTCAGCATCCGATCGGGAGCGCAAGGTGTTGATCCGAGAAGCCCAGAAACTTTTAGCAGCACCTATTCCGATCGATCGCGATTGATCGAAGCACTCTGACAATTGAAATCAACCTTTGGGAAGCCAGATAGCCCCTCGGGATAACTGGAAAGTAAACGAAAGCTCCAACGAAAATCTGGAGGTGCAAAACATGAGTGAACGACTCGAACAAAAAGTTACCGAGAGCTTGCAGGCCGCAGGGATCACTCCAACAACTGAATTTCTCTGGACGCCAGTTACTTCGGTCGTAATGGTATTGCTTGACGGCATGACCGAGCCATTGCTGCTCAAGCGCATTGATCGCATTAAGGGAGACGGTGGAGAATTTGTCAGTTTCTATGCAGCAAAGACGAGGTTCGGCAGGACGAAAGCTTTGAACTGGCGCTCCGAGACTTCTTTTCCCACATTCCAATGGGAATCAGGAGAACGCGTTGATGTGCCTTACGGTGTCTATGCCATTAAGGCTGAAACAAACCGTGCTCTTGAACTGTTTGGTAAGAACCTCGGTAGCGAACATGAACGCCGCGTCAATGCTGCCCTTCGGGACATGTTAATCACTGTCGAATATGATGCCTTCTTCGGAGCGCATGACCCAGACAATCACAATTACAGCATGGATGGTCTCAAGACTTTGATCCCGAGCAGCAATGTCTTAACGCTCCAAGCAGAGGCACTTACCTATGATGCTGTCGTTGAAGCGGCGCGGATCGTCAGGTCTGCTGGTGGTATCCCGCGAGAGCTGTATGCGTCCAGTATCGATATTGAGAATGTTGTGAGGGAACTTGCAAAGACTTACGGTATCGGACCTGAGGGACAGGCTAAGTGGTTGACTGGTGAATTACCCATTCCCACTCCATACGGGAACATCAAGCCCATTGTGCATCCTCTTTTCCCTTCAACAAACCAACGCTTCGCTTTTCTCCTTGACCCAGATACTCCAACTGATGATGGACCGTCCATTCACTTGCGCTACCTCGGCGACGAGATGCCTCTTCGAATTGACATTCCAGGAGCTGAACTGACTATTGCGCAGGGCTTTCTTTGGGTCGTAGCATTAACAGTCCCTGGTCGCTACTGGCAATCCATGATTTCTATTATTCCGCCTGCTGGTTAGTCGAACTGACAAGCAATCTAACGGCGACCGCAGTTTAGCATGATTGCTGGCTGCGGTCGCCTCCTGAACATTGACTATCTCTTGGCAGGCGTCGCAAGGAGGGCTAACGGGATGGTTCGTATCAGCGATGTTCCTGTTCCTGTCTGGGTCAGCGTGCCGCCAGTGTCGTCTCCTGTCTTCATCGGAACTCGCTCAGAAGACCCATACGGTCATTCGTTCTACCAATACTTCACTGGAACTTCGATTTCAGATCTGCAGCCCATTGAGGTTACAGACGATGATGAAAGCATGTTAGCCAACGCAACTTCCGAGAAATTGCTGCCATTTGTATCTCCGTTAGCGTTGATGCCGTTTGTCAAAACTGCTAAACTGCAAGCGCTATCGTTTGGGCTTCCTCGCCGTGAACATGTCATTTTGATCTACGATGACCCATCGGGTCGTTGGTGGCTGCATCAGCCAATTGCTGAGGTCAACAAACTTGTCATAGATGGTGAAGAACTCACTGCGCGTGTCGTGAATTCACAAATCTACACTGGAGATGAACAGTTGACTGTTCCAGACGGCAGCGACAGGTCAGTTTTCGCGGTCTCTGCGAGAGTAATCGAAGTCCACTACGCTATCGCAGCTACGTCTCCGATAGTTTATGAAGCGCTTCCTTACTTGGTTGCCGCCGCTTACCTGAAGGCTGCCTCTAACGAACAAAGCAGCATCTATGACTCGATTAGAGTTGGCGCGGTGTCGTTTAGTTTCAAGTCTGCAAAGGGCTTGGCTGTCAAGTCTCGTGAACTCGAACGAATAGCATACAGGATGCTCAGGGTCGGTGGTCGGCTATGATTTCGCTTCCTGCAATCATCGACAGACACGAATTCGAGGTTTACAGGGACGGAGTTCTGAGAGGCAAATTTCGCGGCTGGTTTCAGTCTGTTAGAACGATGGCTCGTCCGTTCTATCTTGTCCCGTCCGATGCGGACTATGTCCTTTATGTCCGCAAAGAAGCGATCGGTTCTTTCAGGTTCGAACCTGGCGACAGAATTGTCCGAACCGACACGGGCGATGAATTTCAGGTAACTGCCTTGCCAGAAGATCCAAGCGGAGAAGGTTGGCTTTACGAAATCTACTTACAGTATCTGCTATTGGTCACTTGAAGGAGGACTGAACTTGCCTCGGAAATCCGCACGAAGAGTCACTTCAAGGAAAATCCAGTCCGAGTGGCCAATTTTCTACAAATACTGGTCAGGCTTGTATGCAGGCAGAGGCGCTCACAAAGTCAGGACAATGTATGCTAACACTTTCCGAAAAATCGCCACTCCCATGCTTCCGATACTTCGCCAGTTCTATCTCCGTGCTGGCGACATTGGTAGGCTTCCGCCCGGTCATGTAGTCGGTTTCTTTCGTCCGATGGTGACCGAACTTACCGAACGCAAACTTGATCAAATTCTCGAACTCCTGCGAATCTCACCGGAAGCGCTTGCGCAAGATTTGAGAGCTTCGTTGCCCAGAATTGAAGCTTTCAAGCGTTTGTTCTCACTTGTAGGTGCTGATGTTGACGATATCGAACGAGCAGCGGAGAGGATAATGCACCTTGCTGCTGATCACGCCTGTAAACTCAGGCGTGCAATTGAGACCGAGCGTTCAAAGTTCATGTATCGTGGTGCGAGATTTAGAATCCCGACTTTCCTGCAGATGATTCGACCGGTTGCCCTGAGCCTTCCAGACCCGGAAAGTTTCTCCATTGTTGTTGATTTCTCAACCGTCGGCGCGGTTGGACCGTTTCTGAAGGCAGTTCTGGCTGGATTAGCGAACGATGAGACCTACGGTCGGGCAGTAAGGGCACAACTTGAAGGGTTGTTTGGAGAAGTCGAAATCTCGGCAAAAGGCGTCCGAATTCGTGACAGAAATACAAGGCGGATGAGAGCACTGCGGTTCGAAGAACTCGAACGAGTAGCTCACCAGATAATTGCCAAATACCTCAGCCGCAGGTTGGAAATGCTGTTCAAGAAGGCTGTAAACGACATTTTCTTTGTAGAACCCACATCAGTTAGTCGTTGGTTTCCAGCGAGACCGATGGGTCGCAAGTCTCTCGGTGGTCAGGGACTGGCGCAGATGCTCATGACCGGTCACGCAGTTTTTATGCCGATAATGGGCAAGAAAGGGTTTGCAGGTGCTTTCACTGGCTTCGACACGCAGAAAGCTCCGTATTGGCATGTCGTTCAGTATGGTTTCCACGGCACGATTGAGCCGACAACTTCTCCGTTTCTGACATTGAAAGACCCAGACCCTGAATGGTGGTCGAAGGTTCAATGGCTCTTCGGTGCAAGGTCGAGACCAGACATTCTCGGAGAGCAGCACATCTCCATCAGCAAAACTGGTGGGACACGGTATCATCCATTCTCGATCACAAAGCAGGGAAGGGTAGTGCATCGACGAGGAAGGCGAACAACGCGAGTTGAATTCGGAAAGGTTCGCATTCCAGTAATGATGCCATCAGGTTACCCGCGCTTTACCATGAGGCTTCACCATACAGCCGAGATCAGGAAAATTAGGGAACAACGACGCAAAGTTTTGACCTACCAAATCACTATAAGACCGCACCCGATTCGCAAGAAGAGCGTCAGAGGGCAGCGAGCATCGCTTTTCATCGAGCGAATTCTCGCAAAGATTGCCGAGAGGCAGAAACTCCTCGAACCTGACATGTTCAATGCTGCGACTGCATTCATCACGCTTGCAGAAAAGGAATGGACTCGAGTGGCATCGACCTTTGCAGCATCAGGATACAAACTCGGAGGGAAATTGTGATGACAGACTTGGAACAGTTTTTGTCGGTGATTAAAGAGCGGGTCAGAAATGCGCTGGTAGAATTTACTGGCACAGAGCCAGAAATTGCGGACTTGAACGCACGGTCAGAGCCGCGATCTGCTCCATATGCGCGGATCGGGATACCCGAAGTTGGTCATGATGACCTAACTATTCCATTGGACAGGCTTGTTGTCGGCGTCCAGATCATTGCCGTCGTAGACAGAAAAGGCAAACCACCACAGACAGTTCAGTTTGAACTGGCTAAGGCGCTTCTCTTGCACCTGTTCGGAGAAAATCACGAACTATGCTTAATCAAACTTGATTCTGGTCGCTCAGTTCGGATTGTTCCATCTGCAAGGGTTACCTTCATCAGCGATGTCGAGTCGATCATCGCTGAACGAGCGCCAGATTGCACCTCGGTAGTGGTCATGTTTGGAGCTGAACTTTATCTTGGAGGGAGGGTTATCTGATTTTATTTGTTCGTGATAATATTTATAGGAGACGACTGCGGACTGGAATCGAGCAGGCTTCTTGGCAGCTGTCAACTGGAACAGGATACCGGACGCCTGATGATCTGACCATGAGGTGAGCCGACATGTATGCTCGCAGTAACTTTTCGTTCGCTGGGATTGCAGTTCAACCAGCGAAGGGCACGCCAGCGTCTATCACGACTGCGTTGCCGCTAGCTGGCGGCGAGAGCATTGAGCCTCAATGGGACATTCAGTATTCGGAGCTTCCCGACGGTCAGTGGTTCGATGTTTGGAGCGTTAAGCGCGGCGAATGGGCACAGGGCGATTTGCCTGTCTACTTGCACCCAGATTTGCTTTCGACTCTCGGCGGAGTTCTTACTCTCGGAACTGACATGCAACCGCCTTATGTGACGGTCCTTGTTGGAATCGGTAACCGTTACACGAAGCAACTGGTTGATGGTCGTGTCACCGGAGCACGGTTCTCCTTTTCCAGACGAGACTTGCCTCAGGTTACCTTTACGGTGCAGGGTCGCTTGGCAACGATCTCGTCAAGCGCTCCTGCGTCAGTTCTCGCTTTGACAACTCCACCATTCGTTCGTCAAGAAACTTTGGTTTTCGGCACTGTTGTTGCAGGTGGAGTTCAAGACATCGCTGATGCTGCATTTGGGACAAGCCACTGGGCAAACATGTACATCCAGTCCATCGAAGTCAACCTTGAATTCAACCCAATTGATGCGAACGAACTAATTCCATTCGGCGACATTCGCCCAATCGATGTCATGACTACTGTAGTTCGAGTGACTGGAAACTTGGTTATGTATTTGCCCAACCCAGTCATCAACGAGATCTTCCAGATTATGAGTGGTTCTGAATTTGCCTTTGGCGTCTTGCTTTCTCGTGGAACTAAGAAGGCTAAACTCGTTGTCCGCAGGGCGTGCCCAGAAAGAATCCAAGTTAACGCCAGTGGCGACAAGACTTCACTGGAACAAGTCACCATCGACTTCCGAGGTCTCGCGCCGATCATCTCTGGGACTATATATGCGCCTTACAACTTCACAGTTTCTGGTTAATGACGCATTGAACGCTAACTAAGGAGGCGATGTCATTTATGGAGCAAAATTTCGATCGTCAGGAAGCGCTTCGTGCCCTTAGAGTAGCCATCCGTTCTGTCCGAAGAACTCCGATCAGGATTCCGTTCGGAGACGATGACAGGTTCTTCATTGAAATCCGAATACCGAGGTTTGCCGAACGGCTTGACCTGCAGATGGCAGCGGAGTTATTTCTCGGTGGCTACGAAAGTTCCGAACGGCTGCTCAGATCCCTGCCGTCCGTTATCACTGCGTTCAGGCTTCCTGCAGAAGACGACGACGGGAATCTTGTGCAGGCAATTTACAATGCAGAACCGCTTCCAGACATTCCGGTCATCAATCTGACTCCGACGGATTTGTTCTCTGACGACAGTGCTTTCAACGCAACTCCGGCGTTGATGACTGTGATCATCACGACATTGTTGACGCTTTCTGGCAGGACACAGGCAGTTGCCGCTGGAGTCAATGCTTTGTTGGAACTGTTTCCGGGCACTAATCAGAACTCCGCAGATTTACTGGAGCAAGGAAGTTCTGGGATGCCCGGAGATCAGTGATGAGATGTTCAAGTGGGTTTTGCTGATGTTCAACACTTGCATGGAGCTTGCTGCAGTTCTTGATAAGGAGCACCATGACAGGTGGCATCCGATTGTCTGGTTTCTCGCACAGCAGCTTCGTCATGAAGCAGAAGAATGGGCGTTAGAGAAAGCGAGAGCGCGGAGGTAGGATTATGCCGCGCGAACTGATAATTCCGTTCCTGATCACAGCAAACTACCAGACATCGCTTGCGATAAGGCAGTTGCGTGGTGAGCTCGGTCAACTTCCTGCCGAGCTCACAGCGATGCGTGCTGCTGCAGCGGAAGTTTACGCAATGGGCGCGATGGGTTTGTTCTCGCTCGGTATGCTTGCGGTTGGAGCGCAGCAGCTCGCATCTGCCTTAGTTTCCGCACAACAGATGGCTGCTCTCGCTGCCGTTGCGACTGGTCAGTTCGCTGCCACATCCGCAGTTGCGAATGAAATCCTTCAACAGTCAGCGATGGCTTCACGCAGATACGGGCAATCTCTCGGAGATGTCGCAGCCGCATTCCTCGAGGCTGCACGTGCGGGTATGACGATTTCTCAAGCCGCTTCGTTAATTCCAGAAGCAATGAACCTCGCGGAAACATCCGGTGCCGACCTCGCCGAAACTGTTAGGATGACCTTTGCTATCATGCGCAACCTCGGAATGCCGATTACTCGCCAGTTCGCACGAATGATCACTTCAGAACTTTCGTATGCACTTGACAGGTCATTAATGGACATCGAAGATGTCATGCACGCAATAAAGTATGCAGGTCCTATTGCTGGTCAGCTTGGAGTTCCACTCCATGACCTCTTTGCTGCACTGATGCTCTTGCATGATGCAGGGATCAGAGCGTCTATTGCTGGAACTGGCTTAGCAAGGATGCTAATTCGGTTAGAAGCGCCGACAGCGCAAGCAAGGAGAGAGCTTGCGAAACTCGGAATTGACTGGCATGAACTCCGCCCATCTGCAAAGAATCTGGCAGATATTATTGATCTTCTTGCTGCAAATGCAGATGAATTGACGATTCGGTTGCTGCTTGGTGAGCGTGCGGAGAGAGCGTTCTATGCGATTGTTCAACAAGGAACTGATGCACTTCGAGAGCACGCAAGAGAGTTAAGGCAGCATGGTGAAAATGCGTCATACGCCGAGCAGAAATATCGGGCACTTGCCCAGACTCCAGCTCAGAGATTTCGCGTAGCGACAGCTACGATAAGGAACTCGCTGACTCTCATGGTTGAACCTCTCTTTCGGCTTCAACTCACTGTTGCAGAAGCGTTCGCAGAACTGTCTAAAGCTATCTCAGACTCACCGTTACTTCGCGCCATTTCTAAGATGGTCGTTGGGTTCGGTGCTTTGTTCGGTGGTGTGACGCTTGTCGTTTCAAGCCTTGCATGGCTTGCAGGTCGGTTCCTTGAATTGTCGACGATTGGAAGCCACTTCCTGATGGTTATCGACAGGCTTCAAGCGTCTCTCGGTAATTTGACGCTTTCAGCGCTTCGAGTTCCGCTGCGAGGCTTCGTTGAAGGACTGAAAGCATTCTTCATTCCGGGCGGATTGGAGCGCATGGCAACTTGGCTTAGCCAAGAGTTGAGGTTTTCCGAGTTGGCGTCAGCGATGGCGCAACCGCTTGTCTTCTGGCGTCGTGCAAGAAGAATCTCACCCTTGTTACAAGTCTTGCCAGAGGAAATAGCAATGCGCTACGGGTCAATTGCCAGAGCCGTTGCGAGGCTTGGAATCCCGCTTGAACAGTTCTTGTTCCTCGGGCTTGGACTTGGTCCCGTAAGACCAAGCTATCTGCGGTTCAGAGAACACTTGATAACCTACCTGCAAGATCGCGCTTTCCAGTATCTAGTCGAGGCGTTCCGGAACATTCCTGAAGCCCTTATTGATGCGCTCATCAATGCTGTTGCGCAGGTTCAGCTTTCGCCTCAAGCAGTTGCGTCTCTCAGGACGGTATTAAAACCTCGCTTGTTCAAGGTTATCAGCCAAACGCAGTTCAAGGGCGATTTTGAGAAGTTTTGGGCTGATGTAAAGGCGGCAATTTCGCAAGGAATCGCTGTCCAAGACGAGATTCTGACTGCTTCTGAGTTGCAGATGCTCGGCTTCCAGCTGACTTTGCAGGATAGGGCTCGTGCTGCGTCTTTGTTCTTGCAGAAGTTCGATGAAATTAGTTCTCAGATGGAAGATGTAGTAAAGCAGCAAATTTTCTCGTTCTTCATGCGAAGACCAGAACTAATGCATGCAACGCGCATTTCCGGTCGTGCCGCAGAGATGCTTGAGAGTTTCCGTCGCATTGCTCCTGACTTGACACTCCAGCAGTTCTTCCAACTGGCTAATCAAACCTACAAATCAGTGCAAGAAGCGGTTAAGGCTGCAGACATCGAGGCTCTTCCTTTCCTTGCAGAATACCAGCGCAAGGTTCAGAGTGTCATGAGGTCATCCAATCTTCCTCCGATGCTTCGTGCGTTGTTTATGGGAACACTATCGCTTCCTGCAGACGCGCTTTTAGAGGCGATGCAGTTTAACCTTGGAGCGATCGTCGGTATAGCTACGAGGCGGCTTCCAAATCGTGTTGACAGGTTTATGCGGTTCTTTGAAAGACTGACCGACGAAGTTTCGATCTACTTCACCGGCGTTTCCGATTTGATTTCTGCGTCGTTTAGGTTCGGTCTTGGTCTTGCTTCCGCAATTCAGGTCATTCCGGGCAGGAGAGACATGCGCTCCATCATCAAGAGGATTTCAGATCAACTTGCGAAGTTGCGAGCCAGACGATTTCTCGGCATTGCGACACCAGAAGAGATGGCTCAAATTCCGAAACTTCAACAGCAGCTTGGAATGATGCTTGGTATCGCTGCCACTACAGAAATTCAGGGAGCACTTGCGCAACTCAAACAAATTCGTGGTAGACCGAGACAGGCCCTTCTTGACCTGTTCAAAGCGATTCGAAGGTTCAGGAGTGGCGGGATGGTAGAGCTGCGTGAAGCGCTCCTCAATCTTGGCATAGACATGCCAGACCTCATTGGTGGGTTGCTGCGAGATTCCGCTGCGTTTGTTAAAACTGTCGAAGCCCAGCTATCGCAACTGCCTAATAGTGATGTCTTGATCAAGCAATTCAGAAGCATCGCGCGGTCAGTGTTTGGAGTGCATAGAGGGTTAATGGCGTTCTTCGGAAAGCAGGGTGTTTCGGGACTGTATGAAAACCTCATTGCCATCGGTTTGACTGAAGAACAAGCATCAAAAGTAGTTCAAATGCTTACTGCTGGTCTTGTGCAAGCTTTGGCGGAACAAGCAGCGCTTGGTAGGCGATTAGATGAAGCCATTGAATCGGCAAAGCAACTTACCGAACCGACTTGGCTTGGTCGCTTGCTGTCGAGAATCGGGCAATTTTTGTCCAATGTCGTAGGCGGTTTCATAAATTTGATTAAGTGGTTTGGCGCACGAGCCCGAGGGCTTGCGGCATGGTTGCAGAGGCGAGCTACACTAATGCGAATCGGTCAATTCCTAGCTCCATGGCTTCGCGCTGCATGGCTTGCAATCCTGAGCGGACTGCATGCTTCGTTCGGCGTTCCATTTATGCACGTGCCGGGTGCATTCACGCGGTTCCTTGACACTATCCGGAGAAGGCTCAGGAAACTTGGGTCAGACTTACAACAGGCATTTGCGCCACTAATAGCGCAATTAGCGAAACTTCCACAATTGACGATTGGCATGGACATTTTCCGACGGATTCGAATAGCTGGAGCTTGGCAGCGATTAGGGAGAATCTTGTCGATCGGGTTCAGGATGTGGCTTGCTGGAGCGTTCCTTGCTCTTTTGACTGATGCAATTCCAGTTGAAGATATTGGAAGAGTGCTTGGCTTGAGCGAGCGACAGATACTCAAAGTGAAGGGAATTCTGAGTTTCTTCCGCAGATTCATTTTCGGGATGATCCCTCGGACGCTCTATGGTATCATCGACATGATTCTGATCGCTCCAATCAAGGGATTACTTCGTCGCAATCTCTTTGGCGAAATTAAGTCTTCATGGCGGCGCCTCGTTGACTACTGGAAAAGGCAATGGGACGCATGGAGTGCCGAACAGGAACTTGCCATGCGCGAGATGAAGGCTTCAATCGAAGGTGCGACAGACGCTTTATCAGCAGCATTCGCCTCAATCCATGACACCATCGCAAGTCAGACGACCCAATTGACAGGTCTTCGTAATCGAGTTGCTGGGAAACTGTCGGAACTGCAATCTATACTCGGAGCCGCTCGTGCAGAAGGACCAATGGTCGCTCCGCCCGGAATTGGGCGCGAGTGGGATCAGATCGGTGAACTTGCGATCTTCTACAGGTCATCGCTTGAAGACCTTTACATCAACCTTGAGCAGTTTAACAAGGTCAGCAATAGGTTACAGGCGATTCTCGCTCTAAGCGAAACAATGAAAATTCCTGCAGCGGAAATCGCTGATGCTGCGAAAGAACTTCGTGATCTCAGCTTGTCAGCGTGGGAAACTGTATACAGACCCGACAGACCATGGGTGCGAGTTACTCCTGAACTTGAGGCGCAATTGCTCAGAATTGGTCCAAGTGTTAACACGATTCTGAGCAACTTCAGACAAATCAGAGATCAATTACAATCATTGCCTCCAGAACAGCGTGCCGCATTTCGCCCGCTTATTGAATGGCTCAATAACGCGATCAACACTGGTCAGAGATTTGGGAACATACTCGATGCTGTCCTCAAAGCTCCCGCAGAGAATCGCGAGAAGTTCCTGCAGGCGATGCAGGAACTTGCGTCTGTCATGAACGCTGATCAGTTAAAGGCGAGCGTGTTTGACCCAATTAGAGAGCAACTTGATGACCTGAACGAAAGGCTTACAGAACTTCATCGCCGAGCAGTTGAGCTGCTCGATCCGAGGGAAGTAAGAGAGCGGCTTCTTGCGCTTGCTCGTGCGCAGTTTGAAGCATTAACTGCTCCCTTCAAGGCATTAGCAGAGGCACAACAAGCATGGAGTGATCTCATGTCTGATTTGACTGGAGATTTGACAAGAGAAGCAATCGACGCCGCGAACAACTTGGCTGCAGCATTTATGAATGTCCTCAACATACTTGAACGCCCGGCTCTTAGACCCAAAAAGGCTCTTGAGAAGCTGGCTGATGCATTCGAACTTGTCGGCGAAGACGCAAAGAACATTCGCGTCCACATCCAGCGGCTGCAGCAATTATTGACCTCCGAGAACTTTATAGCTACGACTCCAGAAGCGTTTGCGGAAGTCCGAAAGGAACTGGCTAAGCTTGGACGAGAAGTGCTTGAACAGCTTGGCAGGATAAGGCAGTTGAGAGAAGATATTGCGAGATTGCGGTTTGAAGCAATGGAGGACGCAATTGAGTCCATCATAGACAGCTACGATTCGCTTAGGCTTGCGGTCAACCGAGCACTTGAAGCTGAAAGCAGATACCACCAGACCGTCATGCAGGAAGCGCAGTTGCGCTATCTGATGATGGTAAGGCTTGGAGTTCATCCGATTATTGCTCAACAACGAGCTTGGGATTGGGCATGGCAACAGCTTAGGCGAAGACCATTGATCATGCCTGCGACTTTCGAGAGTCTGCAATCGCTTACCTCGTCGCTTGTTGATCAGTTCGAAGAACTTGGAGACGCTTATAGCGCTATTGTCGCTCGAAGTCAGGTTGCAGGGATTGCGATGCAACGATACGCACGATACCTGACTGCGGCGATGCAGATCGTCGCCCGAACCGGGCGACTGACGCAGCAAGCTGCGACATACTTGCAGCGAAGTTACGAATCATTCTCACAAGCGTTGAGGCTCAGCCTTGACCTCAGAGTCGCCATTGCAGGCATAGGTGCTGCTTTCAAAGAGTTGCGAGACATTTTCAGTGAGCTTGGAACGGAATATCTGTCGGATCTGGTAAGCCGAGTCAGGATGATGCCTGTAATGCTTGCAACTGGGCTTGACAGGCTTAGACAACTGTTCACGCAGCGCCTTCTGTTGAGCTTCCGGAGAGGTTGGGATGCGTTTGTTGCGAGGTTGAGAACGGAGCGGGAGATTATGAATGTCTGGCGCGTCCTTTTCCCTGAACCAGAGGATTTAGCCAATTACTTCCGTGACCTCGCAGACACAATCGGTTCATGGATTGAACGAGGTTACCTACCATCATTCGTTTCGATGTCTATGGATCAGGCGAGGACTCAATTTCTCGACCTTCTTAACTGGCTGCGTCAATTCTACTTTGTCAGGCTGCAGCAATTGGGAGAACTAATGTCCTTCGTTCCGTTTGGAACTAAGGTTTGGCTTGAGCTGCTTCAGGCGCAGTTGCAAGTCGCAAAATCGCTCGATGACATCGAGCAGAAACTTCGAAACATTCGCATGGAACTTGTCAGCCTGTCGCTTTATGCGATCCCAGAGCGACTTTCCCAATTCCTGATTACCGAAGGACCGGCGCTTTGGGCATTCATGCGAACTGGAGCGCTCGGTGGTGTGTCAACGCTCAACTTCACCATTCATGTCACTGCTCAGGATGTTTCAGTCGGGATTCAGCAAGCGCTCCAGCAAGCGCAGAGAACACTTGCTGGGTTCACATACAGGACGATCTTCTGAACGATAGATGCGACACGAGAAGGTTGGTGGTCTGGAATGGTAGTTCCGACAGGTCACCCAATTGGAGGCACTGCATTTGTAGCTGCGCAGCTGAATTGGACTTACTTCCATCTCGGGACTTGGATTGGCGGTGTCAATGCGCCAGCGGGTTGCAACTTTGTTGCAATAGTTCCGTATTTCTCTAATTACATTGTCGCTTTCAGCTACGAAAGGCATGACCACGACTATCGATGGTTTCAGTATTCCGGACCGCCGCTTCAATTGTTCCTCGGCACTTACTGCTACGGGTCGATTTTTGTGAACAATGTTGCATTTGGTTCGATCTTTGGTTGGGCTGGAGTCCCATACTCAATGCACTATTACCGCATCCAGCAGGTAGGTCTTGCTCGTGTTCCAAGAAGCGAGGCAGGTTATTGGTGGCTTCAATGGACGGACATCGAACTTCCTGCCTATCTCGTTCGTGATCCTCTTATCGTGCGCTATGACCCGTATGTCTGGGTTGGGACTGAAGCGCTTGTTGCGTGGGCGACGATGGAAGGCTTTCCAGATAGAAGCTTCGACGAACTTATGACTGCGAAGAATTACATCGATAAGGAACTCGTTCATTTACCGAACGCGCCGAAGTACGTTGGTGAGTTCTTTCCAGTAATGAGAGGCTACGTCGGAGGTTTGCCCGGTGTTTACGTTAGCACTGTCTGGTCTGGCACGCTTTGGTGCTGGGCTTGGACGCGAGCGGAGAAGCCATTTCATCTATTCGACGACGAGCGTTACCAGTATTTTGATCCAGTCATCAAACCCGGAGGCAAAGTCT
>Ga0080007_1052003_pt1 | contig 34606 bp, 34 predicted proteins | sample OctOCTMetagenome_FD_69210 | JGI IMG/M metagenome (GOLD analysis project Ga0080007, IMG submission 69210) | Hot spring and microbial mat streamer communities from Octopus Spring Streamers, Yellowstone National Park, USA - OCT_B (SPADES... | ecosystem: Environmental > Aquatic > Thermal springs >...
TTTTAAAATAAAAATCTAATAAATTATTGAAAATCAATAACTTAAAACATATTTGAAATGCTTATCAGAACTAACTTTTAATTTGGCTGATTAAAATTCAACTTTGAAAAATAGGAATTTCCAAAAAAGTGGGGGGTTTGTGACAAGGTTTAAATTGTTGATTATCAATAAGTTATTCAGATTTTGATTTAATTTAACAAATTAAAATATCAACTTAAAAAAATTTTAATCTGATTGTTTGAGATTAAGAAAAAAGCCAGTGCTTTAATCAAGACTTCGGCTTATGAACTTCGCCCCCATTAAATTCCTTAAAATTTTCACAAGTTATTGATAACCAACTACTTAATACTATTTATTAGACAAAGCAATAAAACTCTGATTATTTTTCAAATAACACCCTTGCTTTAAAATTTTAGAAATTGATGTTATTCATTTTTTTAATTTTCGCTTTAATAAGTTGTCAGAAAATTGAAATTCCAAGTGAAGAATTTAGTAAGTTTTTTGGTGTTATTACATTAAATCCAAATAGCTTTTTTTCAAATGGTGGTTATCTAAACGAAGGAGATACGATTGATTTTGGATTTTATGCTACTGAAAACAATATATTGAAATTTTTTATTGCTGATGAAGATAATTTTAATAAGTGGAAAAATAATGAGAATGCTCAATTTATTGTAAGTTATGATAATATCAGAGAAATAGATTTAAAACAGCCTATTTTAAAATCGGGAAAGTACTATGTCGTTATTTTAAATTCAGACACAAAGCAAAAAGTTTTTATAAGAGCTAAAAAGTTATGATTTTTTTAATTTTATCTCAAATAATAGAAGATGAATTTATTATCAGATTTAAAGACAACTTTTCAAAAGAGCTTTTTGTGAAAAAACATAAGAACATTATAAAAAAGGAAATTTATGGTCTGAATGCAGTTGTAGTAAAAACAAAAGATATAAACAAAATTGAAAAAAATTCAAGTATTGTTTATATCCAAAATGCCATAAATTATAGAATAACATTTATTCCAAATGATTCACTTTTCAGAAAGTATCAATGGAATGCTTATGTAACATATTTAGATAAGGCTTGGGATATTACGAAAGGCTCCCAAACAATTGGAATTGCTGTTATTGATCAAGGTGTAGATTATGAGCATCCTGATTTAGTTGCTCAATTTGACCCATCAAATAAAGGTTATGATTTTATAGATAATGATAATGACCCATTACCTAATAAAAATATAACAACGGAAATACATGGAACACATGTAGCAGGAATAATCTCAGCAACTATGAATAATTTTATTGGAGTTGCTGGTGTTGGCAATTTCAGGTTATATTCATATAGGGCTTGTGATACTATTGGAAATTGCCCAGATTATAATATTTCAAGTGCTATTATTATGGCTTCAAAGAATCCAAATGTTAAAGTTTTAAATTTAAGTCTTGGAAGTCCTATTGGCTCAAATATAATTAAGGAGGCTATTGATACTGCTATTAAATACAATAAAATTGTGGTTGCTGCTGCTGGTAATGATGGGGGATTTGTTAATTATCCTGCTGCTTATGATAGCGTTATAGCTGTTGGTGCTTGGGATACAACAAATCAAAAAGCAAGTTTTAGTTCTTGGGGTAAAGAACTTGATATTATGGCACCAGGTGTATGGATAATATCTACAATTAATTCAAATTTACAAGCTACAAATACTTGTGGAATGAATGAAGTTTTAAAAGGTTATGCTTGTTTATCAGGCACTTCTATGGCAACACCTTTTATATCAGGTGTGATTGGTTTAATTTTATCAATAAATCCTAATTTGAATTTTAATCAAGTAAAAGATATTTTATGCTCAACAGCAGAAGATGTTGATTTGGTAGGATTTGATAAGAGAACAGGTTGTGGTTTAGTTAATGTTTATAAAGCTATTAGAAAAGCTCAGCAATATCAATAATTTTATTAAATGCTTCTTTTTTTAGACTTGAATTTCCAATAAGAAGACCATCAATATAATGTTGTGAAAGCAAGCTATAAGCATTATTTTCATTTACACTTCCACCATATAAAACATTCAAATTTATAATTTCCTTTATAAAGTGATGCATTTCATTAGCATCTTCGGGTTTAGCATTTATACCTGTTCCAATAGCCCAAACAGGCTCGTAAGCAATTTTTAAATTTTTAAAATTATCAATTCCTTCAATAGCACTCAAAACCTGTCTTTTAACAACTTCAAAATGTTTTTTACTTTCCCTTTCAGATAATGTTTCACCAACACATAAAATAACATTTAAATTAAAGCTTAAAGCTTTTTTAATTTTCTTATTTATAACTTCATCCGTTTCATAAAAAAATTTTCTTCTTTCACTATGACCAATTAAAACATAATCTAAATTACAACTTTTTACCATAGGAGCAGATATTTCTCCTGTAAAAGCACCAAATTCTTCATAAAATACATTTTGAACACCAATTTTTATATTTTTATCTTTTAATAATTCTTTGATTTTAAGAGCGTAAATGCTTGGAGGAAATAAAATAATTTCATTTTTATTAGAAGTTTTAATAGAAATGGCTAAATCTATTGCTTCATTTAATGTTAAATTCATTTTCCAATTCCCTGCTATAACTTTCATAAGATTTGAAATTTTAAAGTGGATTATCCAATAATTCTGAAACTATTTATTTTTCTTTATTTTCCCACCCACCCTATATTTAAGGCTTCGCCTTATAAATACCCATTTTTTGACTTGGGGGGCTTTCGCCCCCTTAAATGAACCCCCAATAAAATCTATAATTTCCTGAAATTTTCATAAATTATTGATTATCAAACACTTAATGCTATTTATTGGACAAAGTAAATAATTCTGAAATTACGATTATTACTTTATTTCCCCACCCACCCTGAAACTAAGGCTTCGCCATAAAACTTTTGCCCCCTTCAATAAACCCCCGATAAATTCAGTAATTCCCTAAAATTTTCACAAGTTATTGATAGTCAATTATTTAACACTATTTATTGGACAAGGCAATTAAGTTTTGCTTTAAATCAAGTATTCTGAGCCTCTTTAAATTCCCTAAGCAAACTTTAAAATTTTCAAAATGTTGAACTTTTTTCTAATTTTTGAAAAAGATACAATAAAAGAATATGAATTACAAGAGCAAGTTGTAATTTCAGAAAAATTGGAAAATTATAGTTATGAAGTTAAAAATCCAAATTTAGACAAATTGCTTTTAAAATCAAATACAAGTGATATTGAATTTAATCCATCAGGTTTAAGTATATCAATTCTTGGAATTCCTTCAAAATTCACAAATGTTTATATTGATGAAAACGAAATAATTGGAAGAAAATTTGAAACTATTGATATTTTAACAATTCCTTTAAATTCAGTTAGAGAAATTAAATTTAAGGGACTTGATGTTTTCTTAAAAACACATGATAATTATGCTAATTGTTTTTTAAAATCAAATGGAGGATATGGAGCAAATTTATTTTATGGTAATGAAAAAATGAAATTTAAAACTTCATTATCAAAAGACATTTTTAGTTATATAAAAAGCTATTCAATTTACAATAAGTTTAGTTTTAATAGATTTTCAGTTTCTTATATTTACAATCAGAAAGAAACACCATTTAATGAAATTTTTTCTGATTTTAGAACAATTTTCAATTTCTATAAACTAAATTTTCAATTTTATAAACATTTTTATAATTTTAGAGGTGAAAACATAAACTTTAATGAAGAATTTTTTATAAAGTTTCAAAATGATTATAAAATTGTTAAAAATTGGGGATATTTTAAAATAGATTATGGATTTTATAATGATTACTTAAAAGGGAATAATCTTTTAAATGATGTTAATTTTACAAGGTCTTTATTTTCTTTTGAGTTTTATAGAATTTTTTTATTTAAATTGGGTTTTGAAAATTTTGAGCCACATTTTAATTTTGAATATAAAAATTTTAATTTATTTCTCATATCTCGTTATCCATCTGCGAAAGAATTATTTATGAAATTTTATTATCCTGAATTGGGTTATGCTGTTATTGGAAATAGTAAATTGAAAAGTGAAAAACTAATTGGAATTAATTTCAATTTTTGGAATTTTCTTTTAAATTATAGCAAAATTTTTAATTATATTGGATTTTATAATTTAGGTTATCAAAACAATTTAATTTTATGGACTTATGAAAATTTAGAAAATATTGAAGTTTATAGTATAAGTTTTCAAAGGGATTTTAAAATTAAGGATTTTATAATAGAATGCTCATTTTTCATCGGTAAAACACCATTAGATATTCCGCCTTATAAATTTAATTTAAATGTAAATTATAAAATTTTAAAAATTGAATTTTGGTCAAAAGCAAAAACACAATTAACTCCAAGTTTATATTCATTTGATTTAGAAATGAAAACAAAGTTTATAACTTTTAAAATTACTGATTTATTAGATAAAACTTCATCTGTAAATCTTCCATACTTTACAGGAAGAACATTTACTATAATTTTAGAAAAAAATTTTAAAAATTGAATTTTTTTCATGCTTTAAAATTTTCGTTATGAGAAAAATAACCCTCTTGATTTTAAGTTTAACGCTCATATCTTGTAGTAAGAAAAGCTCAGAATCAAATTCAATAAAAGTGGGTGATAGTTGGCTCTTTCAAAGGCAAAGAGACAGCTCAACTGATACATTCAAACTTATAGTAAGACCTGAAACTACAATAAATAATCTAAAATTCTATCCACTACTTGATACTACTTCAAACCAAAGTGTCGCTTACATAAACGCTTCTGATTCCATAGTTATCTCAATTCCTTTGAATTTCCAAAGTCAAGTTTATTATATAACTTCAAGATTAATTAGAGCTAATGTAAATGCTAATGATAGCTGGTCTGATACAACAATTATATCTCCTCAGATAAAAATTGTTGTAAATACAAAAGTTGATTCTGTTAATGTTCAAGAAGATGTTCCTGCTGGTACATTTTCAGTTACAAAAGTTAAGCAAGATTATATATATTTCCATGAGGGTTTAACACCACCCGAAGGAGTGCTATTTCTTTCGCAATCTGTTAGTATAAATAAGGATGTTATAATTGTAAGAATTAAAGGCAATTCCTATTATCCAAGTCCTACAAGTGAAGATGATAAACTTATAAAATACACAAAAGCTCCATGAATAGGTTTTGGGGACTTCTTGTCCCATTTATTTTAATATCATGCTCTAAAAAGCAAAGTGAATTTAATGACTTTGGAAATTACGATTTAAAATATCAAGAATACTACTTTAATGTAAAGACAAAAAAATACACAAATAATCCCAATGATGAATGGCATTTAAAATTTATTGCTACTAATTTGGAAGTTGATTTTGATTTAGGAGATGGATTTGTTCTTGGAAGTGTTCCAAATCCAACAATTTTATTAAATGAGAATGTAAAAGCAAGTTTAGATGGAATAAATTATAAAAATGATGAATATGTAAGAGCATTAGATAAAATTTATTTAGATAGCATATATATTTTTAAGACAAGGAATAGAAAATTTATAAAAGTTAAATTTATTTCATTTTCGGATAGTGTTAAAGCTGTTGTTAATGATAGTATAAATTTTTCATTTCCAATTGGCTCTTATGTTGATTTGGAAAATTTAAAGTATAAAAATAACACTTATTATAGAGATTCCACTTGGGATGTTTATATAAATGGTCAAAATGATGTAAAATTAAATATATGGGGAATAGGGAAATTCCCCGTTAAAGTTGGAAAGGATACAATTGATATTTATATTAAAGAAACTTTACCATCAGGCATTGATATTTTTAGATTGAAAGGTGAAAATGAAGATAATGATAGTTTTAAAACAGATTATTATAACTCTTTAATTGGTGATGAATGGTGGAGTGATTATAATTTAAGTGTTCATACATTCGTTAGTAAGAGCTTAATTTATTATTTAAAGCTACCTGATAGTTCAGTTTATAGAGTTAGGATTACTGAATATAGTAAGGGCTTTGTTTTAGTTGAGGTTTTATAGAATTCCCTCTCTTAAAATATCATGCAAGTGTAAAATGCCTATAAGTTTATTATTTTCATCCAAAACGAGCAAAACAGTTATCTTATATTTTTCCATTAGGTTTAACGCATCTGCTACGGTCTCGTAGTATTTTATTGTCTTTGGATTTTTAGTCATAGCACTTTTAACACTCCCATTATTTAAATCATTTCCTTTTTCAATATATCTTCTTAAATCACCATCAGTAATTATACCTATTAAATTTTGATTTCTATCTAAAACTGCTGTTGCTCCAAATCCTTTACTTGTTATTTCAATTATTGCTTCCTTCATAGTCATATCTTCATAAACAATGGGAACTTTTTCTCCTGAATGCATAATATCCATAACCTTCTTTAATCGTTTTCCTATTAATCCACCGGGATGAAGCTTAGCAAATTGCTCTTTTGTAAAACCTTTAAGCTCCATTAAGGTTATAGCAAGAGCATCTCCGAGAACTAAAATAGCAGTTGTTGAAGAAGTAGGAGCAAGATTAAATGGACAAGCTTCCCTTTTTATTTTTATATCTATTACTACATCACTCTTTTGAGCAAGTGTTGAATTGATATTCCCTGTTATACAAATTATTGGAACATTTAAGAATTTTAAATATGGAATGATATTTATAATTTCTTCTGTTTCACCACTATTTGAAATAATAACTAAAACATCCTCCTTATCAATAATTCCTAAATCTCCATGAATTGCTTCTGCTGGGTGTAAAAAAATAGATGGTGTTCCTGTGCTTGAAAATGTTGAAGAAATTTTTCTTGCAATATGCCCTGATTTACCAATACCTGTGAATATAACTTTACCCTTACAATTATATAAAATCTCAATAGCTTTTATAAATGAATGATCTAAGCTTTCTTTTAAGTCAAATAATGTTTCAAGCTCAATATCTATTGTTCTTTTTGCTATATTTAGAATTTCTTTTTCATTCAATAATTTCATATATTAAGGGCAATTGTTGAACCTTTCTCTTTACAATTTTATAAGAATTTTCTAAAATTTCAACAGCTTGATTTAATCTATTTTCATCATTTGCCCTTACTTCAAATATAATATCACCTTCATCTACTTTATCTCCAATTTTCTTATTAACAATAATTCCAACCTTATGGTCTATAACATCATCCATTTTGCTTCTTCCTGCACCTAATATCTGAGAAGCAATTCCAATTTTATATGTCTCAAGTTGAGAAATATATCCATTTGTTGATGCTGTTATGTGATATACGTACTTTGTCCTTATAAAATCATCAGATAAAATATAATTCCAATCACCACCATGAGCTTCAATCATTCTTCTTAATCTTCGCAGGCCATCACCATTATATAAATTATTTTTTAGTTTCTTATAACCCTCTTCTGGACTTTTAACTACCTCAACAGCATATAACATGTAGCTACCAAGCCTTAATGTCAATTCCGTAGCATCACTTGGTCCATTTCCTTTTAGTATATCAATAGCTTCTCTTACTTCTAATGCATTTCCTACTGCCTTACCAAGCGGTTGCTCCATGTTTGTAATTAAAGCTATTATCTTTTTATCCATTTTTTTGCCAATCTCTACCATTAACATTGCTAATTCTTTTGCTTCTTTTAATTTTGGCATAAATGCACCAGAACCGACTTTTACATCAAGAACAATAGCATCAACACCTTCAGCAAGTTTTTTACTTAATATACTTGAAGCAATTAAAGGAATGCTTTCAATTGTACTTGTAGCGTCTCTTAAAGCATAGAGTTTCCTATCAGCAGGAACAAGTTTATCAGTTTGTCCTATTATTGAGCAACCAACATTTTTAACAACTTCTTTAAACTCTTCAATTGATAAATTTGTTCTATATCCTCTTATTGATTCAAGTTTATCTAAGGTTCCACCTGTATGACCTAATGCTCTTCCAGATATCATAGGAACATATACTAAATTTGTTGAAGCTACAAGAGGAGCGAGAGCTATTGAAACCTTATCACCCACACCACCTGTTGAATGTTTATCCACTGTTGGTTTTTTTAGGAAACTCCATTCAAGCGTTTCTCCACTTTTTATCATAGCTTCTGTTAGTGCTGTTGTTTCATTTAAATCCATTCCTCTGAAATATATAGCCATAAGCAAAGCGGATAATTGATAGTCAGGAATTTCTCCACTTAAAGCACCCTTTACGATGAATTCTATTTCTTTTTTCCCGAGCTTCTCACCATCTCTTTTTTTCCTTATAATATCAATAGCCCTTATCATGACTTTATTTTCATTTGAACACCAAGCGACATTCTTATAATTTCACTTATTTGCTCTTCAACAGGAACTTTATGCTTAGGGTCAAAGCTCAATAGAAAGAATAAGGGATTAGTGCTTTCATATATTATTAGCTTTGTTCTATGGTCAAAAAACTTTTCATAATCGTCTTCAATAATTACAAGTCCATAATTTTTTTCTTCATATAGTTTTTTTATAATTTTTTTTATTTCATTTGGTTCTGATGGCGTTATATAATCTACGCCTACAAGCGAAAATCCGCTTTTAAATTCCGAAGGACCTATTACAAGAACTTTTTGTTTCAAAGTTTGAAAATTTTAAAGCATAAGTTATCTGTGTTGTGCATTGTCTAGTAATTCTATTTATTGGACAAAGCACTGTGTTGTGTAAAGTAAAGCTTATTTCTAATGCTTATTAACTACCATAAAGATAATTGTCAAAACTGCTGAAATAATAAAAATTGTCTGAATAATGGAAGATGCCAAAATAAATTTTATAATTCTGCTTTCAGATTTGGCAATTTCTGCCCTTATCTTTTCAATTTCTAACCTTGTATTGTTTTCAAGTTGGGTAATCCTTTCATTAGATTCCATTCTTAACTTTTCAATTTCCAATTTTGTGTTACTTTCTAATTGACTAATTCTACTTTCCAATTGTGTAATTTTCAATTTAATTTTGTAATATAAAATTTTTATGTCTCTTTTTGTAGCAATTAATTCCTTTTCTCTTTCAGTCATAAAGAAATTTTAAAGCTTTAAATTGCCTTGTCCTAATAAATTCTTTCAGAATATCAAACCAAGGCTCATTTGTTATGTAAGCTAAAATCAGTTTATTATCTAAAATTGCTTTTTTAAATCCTTCAATTAACGAACATTTGTAATTAAGATAATTTAAAAATTCTATTGAAACGATACTTATTCCTGTAAATGTCCAAGCGTTTTGATAATTTCCTTTTTTAAAATCTAAAATTCTTAAATTTTCAACAATAACATTATTTTGATAATCATCTTTTAAAATGAGTGTCCCAAAAGCATTATTTTTAATATGAAAATCAATAGCTTTTAAAATATCAATTTTATGAACAATATCACCATTATGAATAATGAAAAAGTCATTTTTTAAAAAATTTTTAAAGCTATAAATACCTCCTCCTGTTCCTAAAATTTCCAATTCTTCATAAAAAACAATTTCAACTCCATATATTCCATTTAAAAAATCCCTTATTTTATAAGAAAGATAATGTCCATTTATAAAAAATTTATTAACGCCTATTGAAAATAGTTTTAAAATAATGTGCTTCAAAATTGTTTCATTATTATATTTTATTAAGGGTTTTGGTATTGTTTTTGTTATTGGTCTTAATCTTCTTCCAAATCCAGCACATAAAATAACAGCTTCCATTATATACAATTTATAATTTCTTTATAATTGTTTTTTGGGTTATTTACAGCTTTTGAAACTTTACAAAAATCTATCATTTCAGATGGAATTGGTTTTAAAAATTTAAGAAAATTTTCATCTTTAAAATAATTTTCAAAGTCTTCATCAAGAACAATAGCAGGCATTCTATCGTGAATAACTTTAAATTTTTCGTTTGGCTCTGTTGTAATAATAGCACATGTTTCCTCAGAGTAAATGCCTGCAAAAAGCATAGGTTTTTTATCGTTCCTATAAATAAAATATGGTTGTTTTTCTTTCCATTCAAAAAATCCATCTGCCACTATTAAAATTCTATTTTTTATAAAACTCCTAAAATATGGTTTTTGATAAATTGTTTCAATTCTTGCATTTATGACAGGTTTTAAATTTTTATTCCAAGATGGCACAAATCCCCATTTGAAGCTTTTTAGTTTTCTTTTATTATCTTCCATTATTATAGCTAAGATATCTGAACCTGGTGCTATATTATAAGATGGCTCTAAAACATTTATAACTTCATCAATTTTATAATAATCAATAATTTCCTCAACTTTTCTAAATCTTACAAATCTTCCACACATTATCTTCTAAATAGTAAAACATAAAAAAAATAACCTAAAAAAATTCCAACAATTCCCATAATACCTGCCAAACTTTGAGGAGCAGGAATTGGAAGTTTTAAAAATGAAAATATAAAACCTGTAATAAAACCTGTTAAAAAGCTAAATATTATCTCTTTCATTTTTTAAATAAACTATCAAATATAGGAAATGTTGATTTTTCAATAATTTTTAGGATTTCGCTCTTTTGGGAAAGCTGAGCATAAAAATCATTCCATCTTATACCATAAGCAATAATACTTAAAAATAAAGTCATTTCAATTGCACCAAATATTCCACCTAAAATGCTATTTATAGCAGTCTTTCCTGTTATCATTCTAAATGGTTTTAAAATTAAATTAAGAATAAATTGACTTAAAAAGTAAAAAATAATAAACATTCCAAGTATTGATAATGTTTCATTATTTCCTAAATAGGGCATCAATATACCGTAAAATTTCAAGCCAAATAAAACCCCAATAATTAAAGAAATTAGAGCAATTAACTCTGAAATAAATCCACTCCTTAGACCATTTATTAAACCAAAAGCTATAATTACAAGAATAATAATATCAATCCCACTCATTTTTAACCTCCAAAATAAAATTTATACAAAACTGCTAAAATAAAGTTTATAAATGATAGTGGAATTAGCCATTTCCAAGATAACTCAATAAGTTGGTCAAGCCTTAATCTCATATAACTCCACCTTATAAAAAGTAGAAAAATATAAACAAAATAAACTTTAATTATTGTCCAAATAAATGGAGGTAAAATTGAAGGTCCATTCCATCCACCAAGAAATAATAATGTTATTAAAATTGAGCTAATTGTAGTAAATAAATATTCACCAAGATAGAATAATCCAAATTTCATTCCTGAATATTCAACATTTACACCTGAGATAATTTCACTTTCTGCTTCTGATATATCAAATGGTGCTCTATTCGTTTCTGCTAAGGAGCACAAAAGAAATATAATAAATGAAACTTGACCAATAATCGGAACAAATATAAATGGCATGTTTTTTTGAGCTTTCACAATTTCCACTAAGTTAAAACTATTAGCCAAAACTACTATTGAAAGAACTGACAAAACTAAGGGGATTTCGTAAGCAAGCAAAACACCAGCAGTTCTAATCGCAGAAATTAAAGGATATTTTGAATTTGATGACCAACCTGCTATTACGGAAGCTAATATCGGTATTGAGCCAATAGCAAATAAAAATAAAATAGATAAGTCCCAATTAACAAAAACAATTTTCTCATCTAATGGGACAACGGAAAATGCCATTATACTTGCTGATGTAAAAATAATAGGAGCTAAATTAAATAAGAATTTATCTGCATTTTTTGGAATAATATCTTCTTTAAGTAGCATTTTAATAGCATCTGCTATAAGTTGTAAGTATCCATGAGGATAGCCTACAAGGTATGGACCCATTCTTGAATGTATTCTCGCAGCAACTTTCCTTTCAACATAAATTACAAGGATAGCAGATAGAGGAGCAGATATTAGAATGACAAATGATTGAATTAAAGCCTTTAAAAAAGTGTTATTTATATTTAAAGTGCTAAATAAAAAGCTAAAAATATAAAAAATTAAAAAAGCTGTTATTATTGTTAGTGTTGGTAAAATGATAAGGGTAAGTAGCATAGCCTGAAAATTTTAAGGCTATAATTAATGCTTTAAAATTTCAAACTTCTTTTAGGGCGGGTAGCTCAGTTGGTGAGAGCGCTGCCCTTACAAGGCAGAGGTCAGAGGTTCAAGTCCTCTCCCGCCCATTTATTAAAACACTAATTATTGTCCCAACATATAACGAGTTTCCTCAAATTTTAGAGTTTATTTCAGCTATTAAAAAGCTAAATTATGAATTCTTATTTATAGATGATGGTTCTTCTGATGGAACAAGTGAGATTATTCAAAATTCAAATGTTAATTATATTAAAAATGAAAGAAATTTTGGTAAAGGTTATTCACTAAAAATTGGCTTTGATTATGCTATAATGAATAATTATGATTGTGTTATTACGATTGATGCTGATAATCAGCATCCAATAGAATATATTCCACTATTTGTGGAAAAATTAAAATTTTTTGATATTGTGATTGGCTCTCGTAGAAAGGAAATGAATATAAAAAAAATGCCTATTGATAGATATATTTCTAATAGGTTCAATTCCGCCTTTATATCAATTTTATGCTTAAAGAACATTCCTGATGCTCAAAGTGGATATAGAGCTATGAAAATTGATGTTATAAAAAATTTAAAAATTAATTCTAATGGATTTGATTTTGAAACGGAATTTATTATAAAGGCGATAAAGAAAGGTTATAAAGTTGGTTATATTGATATTCCTGTTATTTATAATTTAAAAAAAAGCCATATTAAAAAATTCAAGGATACTTTGAAGGTTTTAAAAATTTATTTAAATGTGATTTTCAATAGTTAAAAATAGCAAATTCTTATTTATTTCCTAATAATTTTAATGTCCCTAATATCACCACCAACAACACTAATAAATAAGTTCCACTTTAAATTTGAATTCTTTATTATTTCAAACTGCTCAATTATCGCAATGAGATGCTCATAACTGAATGGCTCTAATAATTTATTGTTATAGTAAATTGGCTCTTTTAATAAAGAAATTAAAAAATTATTTAGCCAATAGTATTCATCAGGAAGAAAAATTTTATATTCATCTTGAAATTCAATATATCCAATTTTTTTATTTGCTTTGTAAATTTCAAATATCATTTAATTTAATCTCATATTCTACAACAGCATTTAAACTTGCTTTTACAGAGCAGTACTTTTCTTGTGAAAGATAAACTGCTCTTTCAATTTTTTCTTTATATTGCTCTAAATTTTCCCCATAAAAACTATAAGTAATTTTAATATATTCAAACTTTCTTGGATATTCTTCTCTTCTCTTTCCCTCAGCGCTAATTTTAAATTTTTCATATTTAACTTTCATCTTATTCAATATATCAACAATATCAAAAGCAGTGCATCCCAAGAGGGCTATAAGTAATAGTTGCATAGGTTTGGGTGATCTTTCATCCATATTAAATTCCTTACCATCCTCCGTTTGAAACTTAAAAACCCCATTAAAATTATAAAATAAATTAACAGACATAGCCAAAATTATAAAGTATAAGAAAAGTCCCATTATCTTCTTCCCAATTGTGATAATAACAAATTGTTCTAAATGGCTCAGCTCTATAAAACATCAAAGCTTTAAAAATTTCATCATTATGAATACTTAAAAGTGTTGTTGATATATGAATTAAATGGAAATTTATTTTTAGTTCCTTATAGAAATAAAATTATTGATCCTCTTGGTGTATTTCTTAACGCAAAATTTAAAAATTTAAAAATTTCATTGATTATATTTCAAATCACTTTGAATATGTAATTTTTGACCTTCCACCAATTCTTGGAATATCAGAAACAAGTGTTATTATTGATTATTTTAAAACTAAATGGAAATGTTTCAAGAGAATTTTTAATAATTGAAGATGATTTAATTGCCAAAAGCTATGGCATAAAAATTGCTTATTTTTTTGAAGATATGAATTGTGAATTTTGAGTTAAATTCGGAAGATTTTTAAGGTCTCTTTTTTCACCAATTTTTAGAATTAGAATACAAGATGAATATATCAATATATATCACTTTTCAAAATTCATAAAGAATTTTTTCTTTTCAAATAAATAAAAGTTTTTATCCTTTAAAATTTCAAAATGATGAAAAGATACCAAAACTATCCTGGAATTTTGGGTTGGTTTTATGGTGGAAAGCTAAATTTTGAGAGAATTCTATTTTTATTACATAGAATAACGGGAATTGGTTTAATTTTTTATTTACTTGTTCATATTATCGTTGTTGGTTTTAGAGCTTATAGTCCAGAGCTTTGGGATAAAATTATGAAAACAATTTCAGGACATTATAATGGTCATTATAATTCAATAATATACTTTTTAGAGTGGTTATTACTTGTTGCTGTAATTTTTCATATGATGAATGGATTAAGACTTATATTTTTAGAACTTGGGTTCTTCATAGGAAAGCCAGAAAGACCTGTTTATCCATATAGAACATCTATTGATTATCAAAGGATGTTTTCTTGGATAATTATGATTATTGCAGGAATTTTTGTAATTTGGTCTTTATTTGCGTTTTATAACCCCTTAGGGAGGTGATTATGAAAGAGGGAAAACTTTGGTTCTTTCATATTATAAGTGGTGCGTTTCTTATAATTCTTCTTGGTGGTCATATGTACTATATGCACCTTTCTGGTGGAGAACCACTTTCTGTTGAAAATACATTTAAAAGGGCAAAGGATTTATTTTTTCCTTTAAGTTATACAATTTTTGTAGCCTTAGCACTCTTTCATGGTTTATATGGACTTAGAGGAATACTTTTTGAAAGATTTAATACAACATTTTCTCAAAAGGTTATAAACATTAGCTTAATTCTCGTAGGCATTTTATTTTTTGCTTACGCTCTTATAACGACATGGATACCTTATTTTAGGAGGTGGTAAAATGAAAGTTAAATTTAAAGTTTTCAGATTTAACCCTACAAAGGATGAAAAGCCATATTATAGTGAATATGAATTAGAAGTCTATAAAGGAATGACTGTTCTTTCCGCTCTTAATGAAATAAAAGAAAAAATTGATAGTACTTTATCTTGGAGGCAATCTTGTAGAATGGGTGTTTGTGGTAGCTGTGCTATGGTTATAAATGGGAAACCTTCTCTTGCATGTCAAACACAAATTTTAGAATTAAAAACTGATGAAATTACAATAGAACCATTAAAATCATTTCCTGTTATTAAAGACCTTGCTTGTGATTTAAGTAATTTATTTAAACATCATACTTCAATTAAGCCTTATATAATTAGAAAAGATGTTGAGGAAACAGTTAATCCAGAAGAAGAGTACATTCAAATGACAGAAGAACTTGAAAATTACTTACAATTTGCTTATTGTATTAAATGTGGTGCTTGTATATCAGCATGTCCAGTATCTCAAAGTAATGAAGATTTTTTAGGTCCACAAGCTTTAATGTCTGCTTTAAGATATATATATGATAGTAGAGATAATGGCTTTGAAGAAAGATTAGCAATTTTAGATAGTCCAAATGGTTGTTTTAGATGTCATTTTGCTCAATCATGCTCTTATGTTTGTCCAAAAGGTGTAGATCCAGCAAAAGCAATCCAATTTCTTAAAAGGGAGATTGTTTTATATTCACTTGGAATTAAGAAAAAGAAGAAAATTTCACAATTACAAAAACTTGGTGAAAAGCTAAAAGAAATTCCTGAAAAATACAAATATCCTGAATTCACAATTGCTAAACCTCAATGAAAAAAAATTCACTTGAAATCATATTAAAAGTTTTAGAAATTTTAAACAATTCAAGAAATCTATCACAAATGCTTAATATGATATGTGTTTCTGCTTGTCAATTAACAAATGCAGATAATTGTTTTATATATCTTTATGATAAGGAAAATGATGAGCTTGTTTTAATGGGTTCTTCATCTATTGGACATCATGCTGTTGGAAGAATAAAATTACAAATGGGAGAAGGTCTTGCGGGTTTTGTAGGAAAAGAAAGAAAAATTATTTCAATTAGTAAAAAAGCTTATAAAGATAAAAGATTTAAAGTTTTTAAAAATCTTAAAGAAGATACTTATGAAGCTATTATTTCAGTTCCTATTATTTTTAAAGATAATCTTGTAGGTGTGATGAATGTTCAACATAAAAATGAACACAAATATACAAGAAATGAAAAAACAATTTTAAAAATGCTTTCAGAACTTGTAAGTGGTGCATTGGAAAGGGATTGGTTATATGAGCAATATAAGAAAAAAGCTGAAATTTTAGAAAACATTTTAGATAGTATATTAGATGAAAATGGTGATATTTGCCAGAAAATTGAAATGATGATATTTAAAATTATTAAAAAACCTGTCAAAGTTATTCAAGATAATAAAGTTCAAGCGGATATAAAATCACATTATTTCTCAGTAATTTTAAGTGATAAAAATTTAACTGATGAACAAAAGAAGGCAATTCTTCTTATTCTAAATCAAGCAGACTTAATTATGAAAAACAAGAAACTAAAAGATGAAATTGAGGAAAGGAAATTAGTAGAAAGAGCAAAAGGAATTCTAATGAAATATGGAATGAGTGAAGAAGATGCTTATAATTATATAAGAAAGAAAGCTATGGATAGTAGAAAAACAATTAAAGAAATAGCAGAGTCCATAGTTATATTAAAGGAGGTGAGACCATGAGAAAGCTGATATATATATTGTCAATTTGGAGCATAGTGGCACTTGGCTGTAAAAGAGATGAAAAAGTAGCAGAAGTGACTCAGGGAGATATAGACTTTGCAATTCAAAGTATAGAGGAAATAACCCAAACATCTTCAAATACACTTCAAGATCCAGGATCTCCCGTTGTAAAGAGATACACTTATAATGGATATTTCCTTTTTGTTTCTGATACCGGAATAAACTTAAAAAATAAGTGTGTTACATATAACCCACAAAATCCAGCTGATAGTGATGGTGACAAAGTCTATCCAAATGATACTATTACTTTCACTTGTAATAGTTTAATTGATACTGTTATTAAGAATAACGAAACTCATATTGTAAATTATACCTTAATTGGAAGTTTAGTTCATTCTGATTTGGATGATAATAACCCATTTATATTTTCTGTAAGTTGGGGAGAACCATTCAAGGTAATTTTAAAAGCATATAGAAATAATACTCTTGTTGAAAATAAGAACTATTCTCAAACGGGAAGTATTAAAATGGAAAAGGTTAATGATAATGATTCTGTTTATAGACTAATTCGCTCAATAAATCATATGGGAAATGACTTAACTTGTAGAAGTGTTAGTGTTAATGAAACAATTTATGTATTTCTTAATGAGGCGTCTGGTTGGAAACCTGGAGATACACTTGGAGATAAGAAATTAAAGACTTGGCCTATTGGTAAGGGAACATTAAAAACATGCTCAAATATAGATGTTAATTTATCATTTTCACCTACGGATACGGATACTTTAAGAATAGGTAAATGTCCAAGTGGAAACGTTGGAATAACATCAGGCAAATTAAGAATTGTTTTAGAGCTTCCAACAGGTCCAAAAGAAATAATAAAACCATTTAGTTGTACTCAATAATAATTTTGGGAGGGTTTTTGCCCTCCTTATTACTTAATTCTTAAAAAATCATTTATATTGTAGGTTAATTTTATTTTTTCTATAAGCTGAATTGTTCTAATGTCATGCTTATATCCACTGCTAAAAGGAATTTCATCATAAAACCCAAAATGTTCATTTAAGGCTTTCATAAATAATTCTCTTAAATACTTTCCAATAATTGAAGCAATAGCAATTGGATAATATGTTTTATCACCATCTAATAAAAAGTGTATCTCAAAAAGCTTATCTTTATATTTTATCTTGTAAGCGGAATGACCTTTATTTTCTTTTAAAATTTCATATTTTGTTATACCAAGTTTAAAAAATTCTTTTGTGTAATAAGTATAACCTCCAACTTTTCCACAAAGAACTAAATTATATTCATTACTTGATAATTCATAAGCTAAATCTAAAAAGAATTTTATATCCATTTGAAATTTACTTATTTTTGAAAGTTCTTTATTAAATTCATTTGGAAATATAGCATAAGCTTTATAATCCAAAAAATTTATTTCCTCTCTCAAATTATTTTCTTTGTAAGTTTTTGCCCAGATTGGCAGTTTATAGTTCTTAATATAAAATTCTTTTTCAAAATCACTAATTATTAAATGAGCATATTTTTTAATCAAATTCTCAAAATCAAATGTTTTTAAAATTGAAAGTGATATAATTTCGCCTTTTGAATAAGTCCATTTTTCTTTCCTCTTAAATATATTTTTGCTATCATCTATTTTAAAACTTGAATGAAAATTTTCAATTTTTGAATAGAAAAATATGGGTTCTTTCACTTTTACTTTTATTCCACTTATAATGAATGGTCCAAGAATTGGTCCTAAACCATTTTCATCAATTCCAATAATTTCCATTTAATTAAAGTTTATATATTCAACTTTTGTTAAAATTCCTCTATATAAAAATTCAATTTGTCTTAAAGCACTATAATAATCAAATTCGTTTAAAGCAGATATTCCATCAATTGGAACAATTACATTATACCATCTTAAAGCGGCACTGCCTGCTGTGTGTAAAACACATATATTAGCAACTGTTCCTACAATTACAACATTATTTATTTTATATATTTTTAAATAGTGGTCTAAACTTGTTCCATAAAATCCATCATATCTTAATTTTCTAATTATTATATCGTTTTCTTTTGGTTTTAATTCTGGAATAATTTCCCATCCCCAAGTTCCTTCAACTACATGAACAGGCCAAATTTCAAATTCTTTATCATCTTTTTGATGTGTATCTTGTGTATAAAAAATTTTAACATTTTTATCTCTTGCCTTTTCAAGAAGCTTCATTATAGGCTCTATTGTTTTTCTGCTTTCAGGAACATATAAACTTCCTTTTGGATCGCAAAAATCATTTTGCATATCTACAACAATAACAGCACTTTCTTTTGAATTTAAATTAACATTTTCATTTATTTTTATTTCAGGAACTTGAACAGTCATATTAAAATTTTAAAGGATAAAAAATTCGTTTTGTTCAGTATTTATTTTGCCCACCCACCCTATAAATAAGCCTTCGGCTTACTTTCGCCCCTTAAATAAACCCCCGATAAAATCAATAATTGCCCGAAATTTTTAAAAGTTATTGATAATCAATTACTTAACACCATTTATTGGATAAAGCATAAAAAAATTGTTTTGTCCAGTAATTCTAATTAAATAACTTCTTCAATTTCCAAATCGTACCTTTCTATTATTGGATTGGCAAATAAGTTTGAAAGTTTTTCATTAATGATTTTTTTAACTTCAATTTCATTATTAGATTTTATTAGAAATGTAATTAGCTTTCCAACTCTAACATTTTCAACATTAATGCCCTTTTCTTTAATGATATTTTCTAAAACTTTTCCTTGTGGGTCAAACAAATTTTCCTTTAAACTAATTAAAACTTTAACTTTAAATGCTTTCATCTTTTAAAAATTTCCTCAAAACATATTGTAAAATTCCACCATTTTTATAATATTCAATTTCAACATAATTATCAAGCCTACAAATTACTTCAAATTCAATAATTTTCCCATCTTCTTTTATTGCTTGAACTTTTAAAATTTTTCTTGGTTTTAGTCCTTCACTAATTCCGATTATATTAAAAGTTTCAAATCCACTTAATCCAAGAACTTTATAATTTTCTCCTTCTTTAAATTGTAAAGGTAAAATACCCATTCCTACTAAATTGCTTCTGTGTATTCTTTCAAAACTTTCTGCTATAACTGCTTTTATTCCAAGTAAATATGGACCTTTTGCTGCCCAATCTCTTGAAGAACCACTTCCATATTCTTTTCCTGCTAAAACAATTAAAGGAATGTTATTTTCCTTATATTTTAAACTTGCTTCATATATTGTCATTTCTTTTCTTTCAGGAATATAAATTGTCCACCAGCCTTCCTTATTTACAAGCAAATTTTTAAGTCTAACATTAGCAAATGTTCCTCTTACCATAACCTCATGATTTCCTCTCCTAGAACCATAAGAATTAAAATCTTTTGGCTCAACACCTTTTGAAATTAAATATTCTCCTGCTGGTGATTTTGGATGAATTGAGCCTGCAGGTGAAATATGATCAGTTGTTATTGAATCCCCAAGCATTACCAATACTTTTGCATTTAATATATCTTTTGGCTCTTCAATTTCAATTTTCATATCATCAAAGTAAGGTGCTTTTTTAATATATGTTGATTTCTCATCCCATTTATATAATTCTGAAATTTCAACCTCTAATTTCTTCCATCTTTCGTCTCCCTCAAATATATTTTTATAGTTTTCAATAAAATCTTTTGGATCAAGAACTTCATTTATTTTCTCGGAAATTTCTTTTTGAGATGGCCATATATCTTTTAAATATATTGGATTTCCTAAATTATCGTATTCAATAGGCTCATTTAAAATATCAATATCAATTCTTCCAATAATAGAATATGCAACTACAAGAATAGGTGACATTAGGAAATTCATTTTTACAAGTGGATGGATTCTTGCCTCAAAATTCCTATTTCCTGAAAGAACAGAAGCAACATTTAAATTATTTTCAATTATAGCATTAGCAATAGCTGGTGGTAATGAGCCAGAATTACCTATACAAGTAGTACAACCATAACCTACAACATGAAAACCAAGTGCTTCAAGATAAGGTAGAAGACCAGCTTTTTCTAAGTATTTAGTAACAACTCTTGAACCTGGTGCTAATGATGTCTTTACCCAAGGTTTTCTCGTCAGACCAAATTCAACAGCCTTTTTAGCTAATAACCCTGCACCTATCATTACACTTGGATTGGATGTATTTGTGCAACTTGTAATAGCAGCTATTACAATATATCCATCTTTTAAATCAAATTCAATAGCACCATATTTTATTTTAGCACTTTTTCTCTTTGTAATAACACTAACACTTCCTCCTTCATTAGAAAAATTATCACTTTCATCAAATTTAAAGAATTCTTTTATACTTTTTAAAGGTATTCTATCATGTGGTCTTTTTGGTCCTGCTATACTTGGTTCAACTTTGCTTAAATCAAGTTCTATTATATCTGTATAAATTATTTTTTCTTCATTTTCTCTCCATAGTAAATTTTCTTTTGAATATTTTTCTACAATTTTAATTAGCTCTTCATCTCTACCTGTTGCTTTTAGATATTTTATCGTTTGCTCATCTATTGGAAAGTAAGTTATTGTACAACCAAATTCGGGAGACATATTTGAAATTGTTGCTCTATCAGGAACTGTTAAGTTATTTAATCCTGGTCCAAAAACCTCAACGAATTTATCAACAACGCCATATTTCCTTAAAATTTCAGCGATTGTTAAAACTAAATCAGTAGCAGTTGCCCCCTCTTTTAATTCTCCAACTAATTTTAAACCGATTACTTCTGGTACTCTCATATATAATGGTTGTCCAAGCATTACTGCTTCTGCTTCAATGCCACCTACTCCCCATCCAACTACTCCAAGCCCATTTACCATAGGTGTATGCGAATCTGTTCCAAGTAATGTATCAGGAAATAAAAATTTATCTTTTTCCCATATAACTTTTGATAAATATTCAAGATTTACTTGATGACATATTCCAAGTCCTGGCGGAACAACTCTAAAATTCTTAAATGCTTTTTGTGCCCATTTTAAAAATTTATATCTTTCTTCATTTTGTTTATATTCAAGCTCAACATTTTTTTCAAATGCATAAATTGTTCCAAATGCTTCTACAATTACGGAATGGTCTATTACTAAATCAATTTCAATAGCAGGATTTATAATTTCTGGATTTTTATTGAATTTTTTACAAGCGTCCCTCATACTTGCTAAATCTACTATTGCTGGAACACCTGTGAAATCTTGCATTAGAATTCTAACTGGCATATATGGAATTTCTTTATCAGGAAGGGATTTCGCATTATAATTTAAAATTGTATTTAAATGCTCTTCATTTACTAAAAATCCATCGTAATTTCTTATTATGTTTTCAAGAAGGATTCTTATTGAAAATGGCAGTGTTTCTATGTTTTTGATTTTTTTTAAATCGTAAAATTTATAAGTTTTGCTATTTACTTTAATTTCACTTATGAAACTTTCTTTCATATCGGGGCACCGGGACTTGAACCCGGGACCTCTGCCACCCCAAGGCAGCGCGCTACCACTGCGCTATGCCCCGTTAGTTTGAAAATTTTAAAGCAAAATTTTATTAGTTTTGTGGGTTGTTTAATAATTCTGAAATTATTTATTTTATTATATTTTTCCCACCCACCCTTAAACTAAGGCTTCGCTTTATAAATACCCATTTTTCGGCAGGGGGCTTTCGCCCCCTTTAAATCCCTCCAAAAAACAATAATTTCCTGAAATTTTTAAAAGTTCTTGATAATCAATTACTTAACACCATTTATTGGATAAACCATAAAAAAATTGTTTTGTCCAGGTAATTCTAAAACTATTTATTTTTCTTATTTTCCCACTCACCCTATAAATAAGCCTTCAGCTTACTTGCGCCCCCTAAATGAACCTCCAATAAAATCAATAATTTCCTGAAATTTTTATAAGTTATTGATAATCAATCACTTAACACTATTTATTAGACAAAGCATTAGTTTTGTGCGTTGTCCAATAATTCTGAAATTATTTATTTTATTATATTTTCCCCACCCATCCTATAAATAAGCCTTCTGCTTGAAAATTCACCTCCCTTAAAACCCCCCATAAGTTCAATAGTTTAATAAAATCTTATATTTACCAAAAACTTTATAAGTTCTTAATTGTCAATCATTTGACACTATTTATTAGTCAAATTATAGGAGCAATAAAAACAATTCAAATTAGGGTATAGTCAATTAGAGCGTTTCAGTCTTCAACCCCTTATAGGGACGATAAAAAATGGATAAGGAAAGAGCAACTATCAAAGGTTAAAGAGCCTTCCATTCCTCATAGGGACGATAAAAACATAATTTAGCTAATAAAGTTCGTGAATTTGAAGGTTTGTTTCAATCCCTTATAGGGACGATAAAAACAAAGCGTTTCTATACAACCTATACAACCAATACAACCAAGTTTCAACCCCTTATAGGGACGATAAAAACCAGGTAAAAATACTTCTTTCGTTGTTGATTTTTACTTGTTTCAACCCCTTATAGGGACGATAAAAACTCCTTTACAAGTGGAGAAGCTGGGCTGACGATGGAGAGTTTCAACCCCTTATATATAGGGACGATAAAAACAGGAAAATTCCAAAGTGCAATAGGTCACCTATCCACTGCGTTTCAACCCCTTATAGGGACGATAAAAACCCGTGCCTCGTCCCTTATCCCTCAACCACCTTACGATAATGTATATAACAAGTCGTCCAGTGCCAAAATTTTAAAGCATAAATCTTCAATTTTTCAATCTTCTTGTTCGGAAACCTAACCCCCACCTTCTCAAATGAAGAACTATATATCAATAAACAGCCAAATTATGCTTTACAAATTATTGATAATCAACAACTTATAAAAATAACTCAAAAACTTAAATTATTGATTTTCCGAACACTATCAAATGAAGCTCTGATATAGAAAAGCTTTAATTCAAACAAATTAAAACTTGGTAAGTATTTATTAACTTTCATATAGGTTAAACGAAAATTTTATCAAAAATTTAAGTTATTGAAAATAAAGAACTTATAAAAATTAAAATGACAAATTAAATTTTAAAAATTAGTAATTTTTGTTGAAAAAACGATAGAGGTAAAGCTTTTTAAATTTTAAGTTATTGAAAATGAATAATTTATTAAATTTAAATTGTCTAATTGAATTTGATAAATTGAAAATCATTAGCCATAGGCTTATTTTTAGATGGATGGGGAAAAACATGGTAAAACCCTCCGAAGCAAAAGACAGGGAATTTATAAGCCGAAGGTTTGAATTAGGATAGTAAAGAAAGGCATAGAAAAATAAATAGTTTCAGAATTATTAGATAATCCAAAGCCACATTGCTTTGTCTAATAAATGGTTTTAAATAGTTGATTATCAGGAAATTATAAAAATTTCAGGAAATTATTGTTTTTTGTGGGTAATTTAAGGGGACTTGCCCCCCATTGCCGAAAAATGGGCATTTTTAAGCCGAAGGCTTGATTTCAGGGTGGGTAGGAATAATTAAGAAATAATCCATATTTTAGAATTACTAGACAAAGTATGGAATTATTGCTTTGTCCAATAGATAGTGTAAAGAAAAATAAAGAATTTTGGAATTATAATACAAAACCTTTAAAATTTTCTTAATGATTCTTCTTAAAACAAGATATAAGAAAATTCATTTTGTAGGGATTGGTGGAACGGGTATGAGTGGAATAGCGGAAGTTTTACATAATATGGGTTTTATAATTAGTGGCTCTGATATTTCAAGGAAAGAAACAACAATAAGACTTGAAAATCTTGGAATAAAAATTTATTATGAGCATAATGAAAAAAATGTCTTGGATAAGGATTTAGTTGTTTATTCATCTGCTATAAGTTTTGACAATCCTGAGCTATTAAAGGCACAAGAATTAAACATTCCAATAGTTCCAAGAGCGGAAATATTATCTGAAATAATGAGAGTAAAATTTTCAATTGCAGTAAGTGGTGCCCATGGCAAAACAACAACTACAAGTATGATAGGTTATGCTATAAAAGAACTTGACCCAACAATTGTTGTTGGTGGAATTTTAAAAGGTGTTGAAAGTACCGCTAAACTTGGAAAAAGTGATTTTATTGTAGTAGAAGCTGATGAATCTGATAAATCATTTTTAAAACTTTTCCCATCAATAGCTGTTATTACAAATATAGATAGAGAGCATCTTGACACTTATAGAAATTTAATTGATATTAAAAGGGCATTTCTTGATTTTGCTAATAGTGTTCCATTTTATGGAGCAGTTATTATAAATGTTGATGAAAAAAACAACTTAGATATTCTTCCATTTATTGAAAAAAGAATTATCAGTTATGGAATAAATGAAAATGCATTTGTAAATGCTAAAAATATAGAGTTTAAAGAGCTTGGCTCTTCTTATGATTTATATATAAACAACAAGTTTATTTCAAAAGTTCATTTAAGAGTTCCTGGCATTCATAATGTAAAAAATTCACTTTCAGCTATTGCTGTTGCTTATGAGCTTGATTTAAATTTAAAGAATGCAATTGAGAGTTTATCTGAATTTACAGGTGTAAGAAGAAGATTTGAAATTAAAGGTTATTTTGGTAAAGCTTTAATAATTGATGATTATGGACATCATCCAACTGAAATTGAAAATGTTATAAAAACCGCAAGAATATATTTTAATAAAAAACTTATTATTGTATTTCAACCTCATAGATACACAAGAACAAAATTTTTATATAATGAATTCGCAAGTGTTTTAAGTAAAGCAGATGAAGTTATATTATTGCCAATTTATTCAGCAGGAGAAAAGCCAATTTTAGGTATTTCATCAGAGCTTATTTACAATAAACTTTTAAATTACAATACTAATGCTAAATTGCTTTCAAGTAAAGAAGAAGCTTTTGAGTATTTAAAAAATTATAAAAATTCTGATGTTGTTATAATAACACTTGGAGCAGGAGATGTTTATAAAATTGGTGAATTATTACTTTCTGAACAATAAAAATATAATTGTTAAAATGAGACTTAAAACTATTGATATTAAAATTGATGTTCCAATTGGAAAATAAAATGTAAAGTTATCTTTCTGAATAAGAATATCACCAGGCAATCTGAATTTAGGAAAAACAGAGATAAAGAAACCAAAAATCAAAAATACAATTCCAATAATAATGAATAATTTTCCAATTTCACTAATCATAAAGTTATAAAATTTTAAAGTATTAGGAAGCGAATTTCATAAGCCGAAGGCTTAATTTCAGGGTAGGTGGGCAAATAAGGAAAAATAAATAGTTTCAGAATTATTAAACAAAGCAGTTTTTCAAGGCTTTGTCCAATAAATAATGTTAAGTACTTGATAATCAATAAGTTATAAAAAATTTTCTAAAACTATTGATTTAATAGGAGGTTTTATTAGGGGGGCGAATTCTCCCAAAGCAAAAGATAGAGTATTTATAAGCGGAAGCCTTATTTTCAGGGTGGGAAAAATATAGAAAAATAAATAGTTTTAGAATTGTTGAACAAAGCAGTTTTTCAAAGCTTTGTCCAATAAATAGTGTTAAGTGATTGATAATCAAGGACTTATGAAAATTTTAGGAAATTACTGAATTTATTGGGGGTTTATTAAGGGGGCGAAAGCCCCCTACCGAAAAACGGGCATTTATAAGCCGAAAGCTTAATTTCAGGGTAGGAGGAAAAAATAATAAATAATCCATATTTTAGAATTATTGAAATTGATAATCAGAAACTTATAAAAATTTTAGGAAATTATTTATTTTACGGGGGAATATAGGGGGCGAAGCCCCCCGAGGCATAAAAATGGGTATTTATAAGCCGAAGGCTTATTTTTAGGGTGGGTGGGGAAAAATAAGAAATAATCTATATTTCAGAATTATTGGACAAAGCAGTTTTTCAAAGCTTTAAAATTTTAAGACTTATGATAAGCTCAATTCTTTCAAAAATTATAGGAACAAGAAATGAAAGAGAAGTTAAAAAAAGATGGAAAATTGTTGAAAAAATTAATTATTTTTTTGAGCAATTTAAAAGTTTAAAAGATGATGATATACCTAAGAAGACAGAAGAATTTGTTAAAAGATTAGCAGATGGGGAAAATCCTTACGAGCTTTTGCCTGAAGCATTTGCTCTTGTAAAGGAGACAGCAAGGAGACTTTTGGGTTATGAATATGAAATTACAACTAATCCCTATAAATGGGATATGGTTCATTTTGATGTTCAATTAATTGGAGGAATTGTATTATTTGAAGGAAAAATTGCTGAAATGAAAACTGGTGAAGGAAAAACATTAGTTGCAACACTTCCCGCTTATTTACATGCTTTAATTGGTAGAGCAAGAGGTTTAAAAGGTAATTCTAAATTTTTAGTAAATGGTGAGCCAAGAGGGGCTGTTCATATTGTAACAGTTAATGATTATTTAGCACGAAGAGATGCCCAATGGATGGCACCTTTGTATTTAAAGCTTGGTTTGACAGTTTCCGCTATTCAAAGTGATAGAAATGATCAGATAATTATTTTTAACGAAGAAGGGAAAACACAAGTTGTTTATACAAATAGAAAATCGGTTTATCAAACGGATATTACTTATGGAACAAATAATGAGTTTGGTTTTGATTATTTAAGGGACCATATGGCTTTTAGTTTGGATGATGTTGTTCAAAGAGTTCATTATTATGCTATTGTTGATGAAGCAGATTCTATTTTAATAGATGAGGCAAGAACACCATTAATTATTTCTGGCCCTGTTGAGCATTCTTCTGTTGAGCATTTTTATGAAGTAAAACCCGTTGTAAGTGCTATGGTTGAAAGACAAAGAGAAATTATTAGGAAATTTTTAGATGAAGCTGAAAAGTTATTAAAAGAGGGTGAAATTGAGAAATCTTGCGTTAGGCTTTTACAAGTTAGGAGAGGAGACCCAAAAAATAAAAGATTATTTAAAATTTTACAAGAGCCTGGAATTTTAAGAACTGTTGATAAAATTGAGCTAAAACTTATAAAAGAGAAAAAACTTAGAGAATACGATAAAGAATTATATTTTGTTGTTGATGAAAAACATAATGTTGTTGATATTACTGAAAAAGGAAGAGAATTTATTGAAAGTAGATATAGAAAGGATTTATTTAAAGTTCCTGATTTGTCAATTGAGCTTGATAGAATAGAAAGAAGTGATCTTCCACCTTCTGAAAAATTTAAACTTAGAGAAGAATTATATAGAGAATATGCTGAAAAAACTGATAGAATTCATGCAATTCAGCAAATGTTAAAAGGATATATGTTATTTGAAAAGGATGTTCATTATGTTGTAAAAGATAATCAAGTCATTATTGTTGATGAATTTACAGGAAGATTAATGCCAGGAAGAAGGTGGAGCGATGGACTTCATGAAGCTATTGAAGCTAAGGAAGGTGTTAAGGTTCAAGAGCAAACTCAAACGCTTGCAACAATAACTTTACAAAATTATTTTAGGTTATATGAAAAATTAGCAGGAATGACAGGAACTGCATTAACTGAAGCAGCAGAATTTTGGGATATTTATAAGCTTGATGTTATAGCTATTCCTACAAATAAGCCCGTAAGGAGAATTGATTATGTTGATATTATTTTTAAAACGAAAAAAGATAAATATATAGCAGTAGTTGATGAGATTGAAAGATGGCATAAACTTTCAAGACCTATACTTGTAGGAACAACATCTATTGAAGAATCTGAATTATTATCAAGATTATTAAAATTAAGAGGAATTCCTCATGAAGTTTTAAATGCTAAGCATCACGAAAGAGAAGCAAAAATTGTAGCAAAAGCGGGTCAAAAATATGCAGTTACAATTGCTACAAATATGGCAGGTAGAGGAACAGATATTAAGCTTGGAGAAGGCGTATTAGAGCCTTATGATGAAAAAATAGTAAAAGAAATTATTGAAGATTTGAAAAAACGATTAGAAAAAGGAGAAATCATTCCTGGTCATTGGAAAGAAATAATAAAACTTGGATATATTCCAAAATATGATGAAAACGACCCAAAAACTTGGGGATATTATGGGCTTTATGTAATAGGAATAAATAAGCATGAAGCAAGAAGAATAGATAATCAATTAAGGGGAAGAAGTGGAAGACAAGGAGACCCAGGAGCAAGTAAATTTTTCTTATCCTTAGAGGATGATTTATTGAGACTATTTGGCTCCGATAAAGTTATAGAATTAAATGAAAAACTTGGAAAATATAAAATTTTTAGAGTATTGAAAATAGCAGGTGAAGATGTTGTAGAATCAAAGACTGTGCTTAAAGCACTTGAAAGCGCTCAAAAAAGAGTTGAAATGATGCATTTTCAAATGAGAAAAAGACTTTTGGAATATGATGATGTTATAAATAAGCAAAGAGAAGTTGTTTATTCATTTAGAGAAGATATTTTAAATGGAAAAGATTTAAGTGATGTTTATATGGGATTTATTGAAGATTATTTGGATGAATTGTTGGAGCATTATTTACCAGTTGAAGAGGCAAAAACGAAATGGAATTTAAAAGGTCTTGTTGATGAATTGAGTTATATTTTTATTGGAGATTTTAAAGAATTGTTAAACCTTGAAAGAAGAGAAGATGTTAGAAATAAAGCACTTGAAATAATAAAGAATATATATAAGCTTAAAGAAGAGACAATTGGAAGTGAAAATTTGAGAAATATGGAAAGATGGGTAGCACTAATTACACTTGATGAATTGTGGAGAGAACATTTATATGCTCTTGATCAATTAAGGGAAGGTGTTTATTTAAGAGCTTATGGAAATAAAGACCCACTTGTTGAATTTAAAAAGGAAGGTTATCATTTGTTTAATGAATTTATAAATAGACTTAAAAAAGAAATGGTTATGAGAATATTTAGAGCTGATATTAGACCTATTACTACACCTGTTGCTCAAGAAGAAAAGGAAAACAATAATCAAAGGAAATTATTAAAAGGCGTTAAAAAAGTTAGTAAATAAGAGATTTCAATAAGAAATAATTTTAATTTTGGTTTGAATAGAGTCTTTTAAAGCGGAAAGCTTTATTTTTAGGATGGGTGGGAAAAATATAGAAAAATAAATAGTTTCAGGATTATTAGACAATACAATAAACTTTTCAATAATCCTTTAAAATTATCAAACTATGATAGAAAAATTAAGCAGAGTTTTTGAAAAATTACCTCCTGAACATAGAGACATAATGAGAGAAGCATTTAATATTCTTATTGAAGAAGTTATAAATGCCGTTATTAAGGATAATGAAAGAATATGGCAGTCAATTGAAAAAATTTGGCAAACTATGAAAGAAGGATTTGAAAGACAAGAAAAAGAGAATGAAAGAATATGGCAAAATATAGAAAAAATTTGGCAGGCAATTGAAGAATTAAGAAAAGATATGAAGGAAGGATTTGAAAGGCAGGAAAAAGAAAATCAAAGGATATGGCAAAATATAGAAAGAATTTGGCAATCTATTGAAAAATTGGAAAATACTATTAAGGAAGGGTTTGAAAAGCAAGAGAAAGAAAATGAAAAAATATGGCAAGCTATTAAGGAAGGATTTGAAAGACAAGCACAAGAAAATGAAAAAATATGGCAGGCTATTAAGGAAGGATTTGAAAAGCAAGAAAAAGAAAATCAAAGTATATGGCAAGCTATTGAAGAAGATAGAAAAGCCAACCAAAAACATTTTAAGAGATTAGATAGGAAATTAACCGCCCTTGGAGCAAGATGGGGACTAATGGCAGAGGGAACATTTAGAGCAGGATTAAAAACGATAATTGAAGATTTGGGTTATATTGTCCAAAACATAACATTTTTTGACGATGAAGGATATGTTTTTTTAAAGCCAAGTCAAATAGAAATTGATATTATCATTAAAGATGGAAGGAAAACAGCAGTTGAAATAAAATCATCTGTTAGTGAAGGTGATGTTATAACTTTTGAAAGGAAAGTTAGATTATATGAAAAGAAGTCTAATATCAAAATTGACAAGAAAATCATTTTAACACCATTTGCCAATAATAAAGCTATTGAGATTGCTAAAAGTCTTGGTATTGAAATTGTTGAAGAATTGAAAGAGTAAGAAATGGGCATTTTAAAGCCAAAGGCATAAATCACTGCCTTGTCCAATAAATAATGTTAAGTTCTTGATAACCAATAAGTTATAAAAGATTTTCTGAAACTATTGGTTTTATTGGAGAATTTAAGGGAGGCTTTGCTTTCTAATGCCGAAAGATGGGTATTTATAAGGCGAAGCCTTATTTTTAGGATGGGCTTTATACTTTTCAAACTTTATGTTAAAATATAAACGAATTTTACTTAAAATAAGCGGAGAACTCTTAGGAAACAATAATTCAGGTTTTTCAAAAGATTTTTTAGATTTCATAACTGATGAGATATATTACCTTAAAAAGAATTATCCAATAGATATTGCACTTGTTGTAGGTGGAGGAAATATAATAAGAGGAAATGATGCTCAAAAATACGGAATAGATAAAACTACTGCGGATTATATGGGAATGATAGCAACAGTTTTAAATGCTCTCGCATTACAAAGTATTCTTGAATCAAAAGGTCTTGAAACAAGAGTTATGACATCAATTGAAATTAAAAGTGTAGCAGAGCCTTATATAAGAAGAAGAGCAATTAGACATCTTGAAAAAGGCAGAATTGTAATTTTTGCAGGTGGAACAGGTAGTCCTTTCTTTTCAACTGACACTGCTGGTGCTTTAAGAGCTATTGAAATAAAGGCAGATGTTTTATTAAAAGGGACAAAAGTTGATGGTGTTTATACAAAAGACCCATTTAAATTTTCAGATGCTCAAAAATACGACCTTTTAGATTATAGTTATTTCCTTTCAAAAGATTTAAAAGTAATGGATGCAACTGCTATTGCCTTATGTAGAGAAAATCATTTGCCTGTTATTGTTTTTAATATCACAAAAAGTGGATTAATAGAAAAAATAATAAAAGGTGAAAATGTAGGAACAATTATTACATCAAGTCATACGGATCAATTACAATTTTAATGTTGTAATTTTTTATTTTCTCAATTACTTCCTTAATTTTCTTATAGCTTTTACTTCTTAAAATAATTCTCCATCTATAATAATTTTTTACTTTTTCAATTGGAGCGGGAGCAGGTCCAAGAATTTCAACATCTTCATTTTTAATTTTTTCATATATTTCAGTTATTAATTCAATTGCTTTGTTTTCCTCTTTTGATTTTGCTTCAATAACTGCCAATTTATAAAATGGTGGAAATTTCATTTCTTTTCTTTTTTTAATCTCATAATTTAAAAATCCCTCATAATCTATATTTTTTACAAAATTGAATATTTCATTTTCAGGCTCATATGTTTGAATATAAACTAAACCTCCTGTCCTAATTCTTCCAATAAATTGAATAAGCAGTTGAACATTTCTTTCATAATTTCTAAAATCGGGGACTGATAAGCCTAAATCAGCATTTGGAACAATAGCAAGTTTAACATCTTTCAAGTCAAAACCTTTGGCAATAATTTGTGTTCCAATAATAATTTTAGGATAATTGGAATAAATTTTTCTTATTATTAGCTCTAAATTTTTTCTATTTTTTATACTATCTCTGTCAATTCTAACAATTTCATAATTTGAAAAGATATTCTTTAACTCTTCTTCTATCCTTTGTGTTCCAAATCCAACAACTTTTAAGTTATAAGAAGAACACTTAGAGCAAATTTCAAAAACCTTATATCTTCTTCCACAAATATGACATTCCAAATAATTCCCTTTAATTGATTTATGAAAAACTAAATTAACTGAGCAATAATTACATTTAAAAACATATCCACAATCAGAACAAATTAAAATAGGCGAATAACCTCTTCTATTAAAAAAAATCATAACACTATTATTTTTTTCAAGTGTTTGTTTAATTTCATTTAACAATTTTGAAGAAAGAAACATATTCTTCTTTAAATCTACAATCTCAACAGATGGATAAACATAATTTTTAACTCTACTTTTTAATCTCAAAAGCTCATACTTTCCTCTTAAAACATTAAAATAACTTTCAATAGAAGGTGTAGCAGAAGAAAGAATTAATGTTGCATTATATAATTCTGACATTAAAACTGCCAAATCTCTGGCATTATAATATGGTTTTTTTTCCTCTTGCTTATAAGAGCTTTCATGCTCTTCATCTACAATTATTAAACCTAAATTTTCAACAGGTAAAAATAAAGCAGACCTTGGACCAATTACTATTTTTTTATTTCCTTTTTTAATTTCATTCCATAAATAAGTTCTTTGAGAAGGTGTAAATGAGCTATGGTAAATTGCTACAATATCGCCAAACTTTTCATAAAATATCCTTGCTATATGAGGTGAAAGTGAAATTTCAGGAACTAAAACAATAACACCTTTATTTTCTTTCAAAATCATTTGACTTAACCAAATGAAGATATTCGTTTTTCCACTACCTGTTGGACCGAATAGTAAGTACTTTTTTCCATTTAAAATTTTTGATAATGCTAATGCTTGCTCCATATTTGGTTTTTTTGGAAGTTTAACAGGATAAGATAAATCAATCAAATTTTTAATTTCAATAGATGATATTTTTTTAATTTTCTTTTTTTTAATTATAATGCCCTTTTCAATAAGCTTTTCAATTATAAGAATTTGAGAAGGTTTAAATTTTGAAAGTCTTACATAACTTTTCTCTTTTATTTTTTCAATAATTTTCTTTTCAAGTTCAGATAATGGACCATTATATTTTAAAAATCCCTTTTTTGAAAACTTAATGTAATCTTTTTCCATAGAAAGGCTATTTGGAGGAAAAAATAATTTCAAAGCATGATATAACTCACAAAAATAATAATCACTTATCCATTTAGCAATTTTTATTGAATTTTCACTAATTGAATAATTTTCCTTACTTATGATTTCATTATAAGAATTTTCCTCATCACTTTCTAAATTTTCAATAACTACACCCCTAACAATTTTATTTTTAACTTTAACATTTACCAAATCTCCAACATTAGCATTTATATTATTTTTAAATGTTAATTCTTTTTCTATTCCAAAAACGCAAACCTTTGAAAGCTTCATTTCTTAACTTTTTTTATGTTTCTTATATGCTCTTCATAAGTTCTTGAAAATAAATGTCTTCCATCCTTATTAGCAACAAAAAATAAATAATCTGTTTCTTTTGAATTTAAAACAGCTAAAATTGAGCTTAAAGATGGTGAGCAAATTGGTGTTGGAGGCAATCCTAAATATAAATATGTATTATAAGGGCTATTATACTTTAATGCTTCTTCATTTAACCAATAAGTATTTGTTCTTAAAACATATGCTAATGTAGGATTTGCTTGAAGAGGCATATTCTTTCTTAATCTATTTAAATAAACACTTGCAATTAATGGCTTTTCATCTTCATATAATGCTTCTTTTTCTACAATTGAGGCAAGGATTATAACATCATAAAATTTTAGTTTTGATTTATTAAATAAACTATCAAAAGGTTTAATTTTTTCAAAGAATGTTTGAACAAGTTTCTCAATAATAAATTTTTCATCTTCTCCTTCAAAGAAAACATAAGTTTCAGGAAATAGAAAACCTTCAAGACTTTTTAAATTTTTTAATTTTTCAAATTTTTTTGAAAGCTCATTTATAAACAAGCTATCATTTACAAGATTTAAAAATTTCTTTTCATCAATTTTCAAATTTTCTTTTAATAATTTTGCTATTTGAAAACTATTTAATCCTTCATAAATCGTAATTTTAATTTCTAATGGTTTTGGTTTTTGATTTAAAACTTTTAAAAATGCCAAAATTTCCCCTTCATTATAAGCAAAGCTATAAATTCCACTTTTTATATTCTTATCTTTTCCTGAAATTTTTATTAAAAATTTAAAAAATGCTTCAAATCTAAT
>Ga0080007_1085746_pt1 | contig 34401 bp, 28 predicted proteins | sample OctOCTMetagenome_FD_69210 | JGI IMG/M metagenome (GOLD analysis project Ga0080007, IMG submission 69210) | Hot spring and microbial mat streamer communities from Octopus Spring Streamers, Yellowstone National Park, USA - OCT_B (SPADES... | ecosystem: Environmental > Aquatic > Thermal springs >...
CGAGACCAGGGGAGGCCATAAAGCCACCGGCATCAACCATAAAACCATCAAACCTAAACCTAACATCACCACTCCTACCAACAGCAACAAAAACACCATCCCTAATAGCAACACCAGCATCCCTCAAAACATAAACCCTATCGAGGGAAACACGCCCCAAAGGGCCACCAGCAAAAGTCACAAGCTCACCAATATTATAGACGACAACATCAACCCTAGGCAAAGAGACTAACACCAATGAATAGAGGGGAGAACAGCTCTTAAGTTTAAACCGTAGAATACACACCATAAACTATACACACCTAAAAACCATACCCCATATATACTCCTGCTTTTAAACCCTCATCTTCTCTCTAGGTGAAGCGTGGTGTTATTGAGAGCTCTCAAGCTGTTCTCCAGCCTCGCTCTGGCAACTATCGTGTTATTCGCTATTGTTGCCCCCCTGGCCTCCGTCCTCCAGGCTAGTGGTGTTGACGGCAGGGTCTACGTTGTAACACCGAGGTCGTTTACTGATTGGCTTGAGAGGCAAGGCTATAGCATGGGCTCACTCATAGTAGCTATGATGTCTCCGCTTGACTACGAGAGCTACTCTTTCTGGGCTAAGGATGTTGTTGGGAAACGCTTAGATCTTGATTTTAGGAGGGTTGCTAGATCCTGGGAGGAGTTCTATAAGTGATGTTGGGAGGAGGGTTCTTAAAACATCGCCACCGATACCCACTGTAAGTATTACGATAACACTTAGTAGGGAGGAGGGCGGTGATGTCCTAGAGTGTGTAGCTCAGTACACCTACAGCACTATAGACTACTTTGTAGAAAAGGGGTTGCCGGTAGAGAAGGCTGTTGAGGCTACCGGGCAGGATCCACTAGCACATCTAAGGAAACCACTAACCATAACGCTGAAGCCTAGGATGCCTAAGAGCGAGATTAAGATCACCTGCTTCGACCTATCACCGGTGCTAGAGAAGCTAAAGGAGGCTATGGATAGGGAGGTTGGGCTAACAACCACAGGTCACGTCTTAACAGAGGCTACAAGCATAGAGGTAGCCCAGTCCTGCTCCGGGTTCACAGAGGTATGGTGGACAAGCCTATACAATAGCAGGAATACACCTCCCCAAGGCTGGTATAACAACATTTACAGTGAGAGAGGTGAAAGCATACCGGACTCCGAGAAGCTAGGCGTTTGGAACTTCTACGCTGACAGGTATAGCAGAGCATACTACTGGCCCACAACACGTTATAGTAATGTAACAGCTAAACAAGCAACACTAGCAATGCTAGGGCTTACATCAGAGAACCTCTACTCAATGGACGGCTGGATACACCGTATGTTCCAACACCTCTACGGTAGAACGGGGGTCAGATGGAAAGACTACTATGAGAACTACGGTTACGCTAACACATACTGGACGGGGTACACACCGTACATCGGCATATACATGGAGAACCCCTATGACAAGCGCTTCACGGCTAACGGACTTTTATCCGTGGCTCAGTTTAATTACTATAAGAGGGGAATTGCCGTAGCCGGAGTTATATTCGTAGGTAACGAGGTGTCATCCCATGTTCATAATGCACATTCTATCTCCGTCTCCACACACGGGAGCAGAGCTTATGTAACAGCGTGGACTGGGTACTACTACCTTTATGACGGCCTCATACTACGACTCGATGTTGAGAGGGTTACTCGAGGTAGTTGTCAATACTGGAGAGTTATCCCGGCAACCACCATCATGCCCATATACTATGTTGTCGTTGATTGGGGTTATATGATGATAATAAGAGGTAGGGATCCGGATTTCTATCGTAGCATACTTTACTCAACTTCCATCGACACCGTGTACAATAGATACTTAGTAAATGTTCCTAGGGATACAATAGTTTATAGTGAGTCGAGTTTAGACGTGGCAACAAGGGTTTCAAACCCAACTCTAGCATCCCTGCTCTTCAACCTGCTAGTAGAAGCCGTAGACCTAGTAATAATAGAGAACCTTGTATGCCAAGGTGGAGCTTTATGCAGGTTCTTCCTATCCATGATAGGGGGGCTTTTAAACTACGTTAATGAAGACCTGGAATCCATAGCTGTTATATTTCGTTTTTATATAGTGGCGGATAATAATGTGAGTTCGGCTAACCTTCGTATTGATAAGATTACGTTGAAGACTACGAACGCTTATTCAAGCATTGGTTGGAGGCCTTTAATGGTGGAGTACAGGGTTTACATTGATAGCGATCCTGATCCGCCGATATGCTATCATCCATACTGCCCCTATGGTGGAGGAGGCGGTTAAGCTGTTTCCTTAAGTACGTTCGTATACTTTAACGGCTTTCCTGTAGTGGGTTCCTAGGCTGTTTTTGAACTCCTCCTCTGATAATATCTTGATGTCAACTGGTGCCTCTATTGGTAGCCCTAGGTCTTCTGCTTTAAGCTTTATATCGATTATCGTATCTATGCCTTTAAGCTCCCTATCGCTTACTACGATCGCTATGTCTATGTCGCTGTAGACTGTCGCTCTGTTCTCCACAACACTGCCGACGACGTAGACGGCCCTCAGTCTATCCCCGAGAACCTCCTCTGCTGCCCTAGCTACGATCAGGCTGAGCTCCCTCCACCTCTTCAGCAACCCAAGCCTTTCAACCGCTTGTCTCGGCCAACTCCACTTCAATCCTCCTCAACACCTCCAAGATCTCTCTAGCCACATCAACACAAGACCTACTCTGGCTCTCTAGGAGCTCCACCTCCCCATACCTACCTTCTATGTAGCTCTCCTCTAATAACTCTAACTCCCTCCTATAGTCTGAGACAATCTTGCCTATGACGTCAGCTAGATCGTGTCGACCAGACTCGTATAGCATGTTCCTCAACTGGGATAGTAGGGTTTTCGTGCTATGAATTCTCATTTTAACACCGTAAACCCTGTATATGGTTGCTTTAACAGCTAGCTGGAGAGCTTGTTCTGAGTTGAAGCATGCACCATCGAAATCACCTTCAATTAAATCCCTCTCAGCTCTAACCATGAACCTCCTAGCCCTCTTCCAGAGTAGCTCCCAGTATCTGGAGCTCACGGGCCATCCCTCTTACAGGGTTTTAGTTGAAACGTTTATCTTATATCAATGTCTCTTTTGGAGAGGTCTTCGTGGGGTTACCTTATGTGGTGTTTAATATTGTGTTGTGTATTGTGTACAGCAGTAGTTTTGCCGCTGTTGCTACTGTTACCTCTGCTACGTCATGCTGTGGTGTTACCTCCACTACGTCTACCCCTCTAGGTTTTAGTTTTCTGGCTGCGTACTCTAGTATTCTTAAGCTTTCCCATGGTGTCATGCCTAGTGGTGTTGGGCTGTTTACTCCTGGTGCGTGGCTTATGTCTAGGTGGTCTACGTCTATGCTTATGTAGATGTTTTCAAGCCCCTGCTCTGATAGCCAGTCTACTGCTTCTAGCGCGTACTGTAGGCTCTCTAGTAGCTTTAGCCTTGGGATCACCTTGAATCCCGCTTCCCTCGCTCTCATAGCTAGGTATTCTGGGTTGTTGAAATCGCCTACACCTACAATCACGGCTTTAACTCTGCCCTTATGGGCTACCCATAGATCCCAGAGCCAGGATCCGCTTGTTAAGCCCTCCTCAACGCTCCTCATGTCATAGTGTGCATCTAATACTAGCAATCCTAGGCTATTCTCAGCTAGGGGCTCAACGGTCCATCTTGTTATAGAGTGGTCTCCCCCCAGGAACACTGCTAGCCTTCCTCGGGTGTACGCTATTCTCGCGGCCTCCACTATTCTACGTGAGGTTACATTGATATCCCCTGGTGCAACTCTAACATCGCCTAGATCCGCTATGCTGTATTTGAAGTCCGTGGAGCTAGGGGCGTGTCTGGTGAACCTGTAGATCCAATCCCTTAGCCTTGAGGGGGCGTATCGAGCTCCGGGCCTCCCAGACGTAGACCAGTCCCACGGCACCCCCACTACTACCACCTCCCCAGCATTGGATGGTTCAATCCTCACATCCCACGGATCCCTTAGGAGCCTTGAACCTGGTGGTTGGAAGGGGTTCATTGAGCCCACCTTACTCCATGAACTTCTCAAGTCCTCTACCACGCTCTTTTCCAACATCCCCCGTGGGCTCCCACGATCTCCCGAGGAACTCCATTATGGTTTTAACTATGGAAGGCCCTATACCCTGTATCCTTAGGAGCTTCTCTGGATCAGCTAGCATTAGATCGTGGAGAGTCCTATACCCAGCCTGATACAGCCTTCTAGCTCTAACCCTGCCTATCCTAGGTATCGCTACGAGAGGTAGGAGCTCTTGTTTAACACCATGCTCTATCCTACCCTCCAGCACTCTCAGCCTCTCGCTAACCCACTCTGGGGCTCCTAGGTGTGGTAGTATTCTGGAGAGGCTTGATGCTATCCAGCTGGCGTTGTCAACGAGCACCGCCACATCGCCTGGCCCCACATTATACCTCCTCGCTATATCATCCTCCGGGGCTTCCTCCACCCAATCGTATAGTATTAACGCTACCTTAACACCTCTAACCTCCCTCGGATTAGACCAGTCTATGACATCCACGAGTTTAGGCTTCATATCTAGGATTCTATCGATTAAGCCATCCTCCTCTCTCCTTGTAACAGGGAGTGTTGTCATATCGGGCATCATGGATACTAGTGTTAGGAGCTCCAGCTCATCGAGCTCCCTGAGCTTAGATAGGTACACTCTAGCTCTAGGCACGCTCTCAGGATCCACATAGTTCTTTGAAACCTCGTATCCAAGCAATGTAGCCCTGTAGCCGCCTCCCGTGTCCTCTAGCAAACCCCATGATACCAGGTCCTTGACAGCCCTTTCAGCCATAGATCTAAGGTCTAGGCTTGAGCTTTGGAACGCGTAGAGGGTTTTAGAGAGAACCTCGGAGACACCGTCGATAGTCTCTGTAAACCCTGAGGCTACAAGACCTAGGATCATGTGCCTCAACCCCCTCAGACCTCTAAGCTTACTCTCAACCCTCTCAACCTCCCCTAGGATATAGTACTCTAGGAGCTCCTCCACGGTATCACCGGGCTTAGCCACTATAACGGCTTCACCGTAAGGATCCAAGCCGGGCCTCCCGGCTCTACCAGCTAGCTGTTTGTACTCAGCCACGCTTATAGGCTTCCAAACCCCCTCCTCGAACCTAGTATACTCGTCGACCACAACCCTCCTAGCTGGGAGGTTAACCCCGGCTGCCAACGTTGGAGTAGCATATATAACAGCTAAACCCCTATTCCTGAAAGCATCCTCTATAAGCCTCCTCTGCTCGCTCGAAAGACCGGCATGGTGGTATGCAACACCTCTCGCTACAAGCTGCGATAACTCCTCCCTTAGCGCCCTAGGACCCCCTGAGTCCAGGAGCCTCTCCGAGGTCTCCCTCGCTATTCCTAGATCGAAGTTGAGCTTATCAGCGAACTTTAGAGCTCTAAGAGCTAGCTGGACGACCCTCCTCCTAGACTGGGAGAATACGAGGGTTTGACCCCCTTCGCTAGAGCAGTCTACGGCTAGGTCCACGTCGGCTAGGCCAGATACTGTTTTTATAGACCTCTCTCTACCATCAGAGTATTTTATGACACCCCCCCAGTACACGCCCTCATGTAGCGGCACGGGCCTCCACGTGTCTACGACGAGCTTAGCGCCCAACCACTCAGCTATCTCTATAGCGTTAGGCACTGTGGCGCTTAAACCTACGAGTTGGGGTCTCCTAGCTAGGGATAGTATTCTTGAGATTAGGGATTCGAGCGTGGGCCCCCTCTCAACGTCTCCAACATAGTGTATCTCATCTATAACGATAACCGTAATGCTTTTAGCAATCTCAGGCTCGTTCCTTAGGATCGAGTCTAGCTTCTCGTAAGTTGTAACAACCACATCCCCTCTAACTCTACCCTCGCTGAAATCACCTATACTTATGCCTACAGAGTATCCCATAGACTCTAGGACTTTAAACTCCCTGTACTTCTCCATTGCAACGCTCCTAAGGGGGGTTGTATAGAACGCCCTACCACCATCAGAGGAAAGCCTATTAGCTATAGCTGTAAGACCTATGAAAGTCTTGCCTGAGGCTGTTGGGGTTGCAACTACAATGCTATGCCCCTCCTCAACCCCAGCCTCCAGAGCCTTAGCTTGTGGCGGGTAGAGGGTCTTGTAGCCTAGGAGCTCCATCAGCTTAGCTGTGATAGCTGAGTGTTTCAAGCTCTCTCACTCTACAGGGCTGAAACAGTCTTGTCTAACCTCCATTATAACCCCCTGTTGGTGGAGCTTCCTCATAACATCCCTAACCTTCTCCTCTTCAACCTTGTATCTTGAGGTTACATCTCCTACTATGTCTTGGAGTTTAACACACTTCCCCGTCTCAGAGCTCCTCCTCTTAATAACATCTACTATGACGGACATAAGCCTCCTAGTCGTAAACCCGGCCCCCGTCATTATGGCTCCAACGTCGACGACCCCGCTCTCCACATCTAAGCCCACGCTTTGAAGATATGCTGACATGAGCCTAATGGCTGCCTCAGCATCCTCCTCTGTAACCTCATCTCTTAAAGCCATCCTTGCATGTGCTTCAGCAAGCCTTATTATGGCTTCTAGCTGTCTAGCTGTGATAGGTATCGGTGCTTGAGAGCCCTGGGCTTGGTAGCTTAGGGCTGAGCTCCTCATCTCCACGAAGAACTCCTCCACCAGCTTCCTAGCCTGCGGTGTAAGCCTTGGCCTCACATACCTCCTAGCGTATATAATGTACTTCTTGAGGAGATCCGGGCTAATCTCAGGTTTAAACCTCTCGGATACACTGTGGGCCTCCAGTATATGGCTTACAAGCCTCCTATCCCTCTCAACGCTTATAATATCCCTCACCACGAACATTAAGTCGAACCTAGATAGTATTGTAGGTGGGAGGTTAACGTTGTCTGTGAAGCTCTTCTGAGAATCGTAAACCCCGAGTTTGGGGTTGCCAGCGGCTAGGACGGACGTCCTAGCATTAAGCCTAGCAACGATGCCGGCCTTCGAGATGCTTATATACTGCTGCTCCATAGCCTCGTGTATCGCCACCCTATCACTCTTCTCCATCTTATCAAGCTCGTCTATCACAGCAACACCTCCATCCGCTAGAACAAGAGCTCCAGCCTCTAGGTAGAACTCGTTAGTCTTAGGATCCCTTACGACCGCAGCGGTGTTATGGACTATGAAACCCTCAGCTACAAAGTTATGGACATCGTCAACGGTTACATCGTATACAACGCCTCCGGGCTCGAAGAACACTTCCTTGACCCTAACAGCCACGATACTGTTGTCTATGTCTAAGATCCTAGGCGACCTAACCTCCTTTCTATCCTCAACTAGAGCCTCAAGGGCCTTCATACGCTCTTCACCACTAAATCCTATGGAGTCCTTGAAGGCCTTGAGTGAGATGTAATCTGATATTCTAAGCTCAACCTTACTACCCCTTCTAACCAAGGAGGCGACTACCCCAAACCTTCTAAGTAATAGTGATAACTGTCTAGCTAGGTGCTCGGAGTCTAGGGTTAGGTAGATGTGGCCTCGTCTAATACCACCTCTCACGTCGAAGAAAGCTCTTAGAAACGCGGAGAGCAGGGGTTCGGGTAGCATGGCTATGAAGGATGGTATTATAGCTGTGTAGGCTCCATTAGAAGGCCTGATACCGAGTCTTAAGAGCAGATCCCCTAAAACTCCACTTCTAACCTCTACAACGTGAACTCTCCGGCCTCCCAGGCTTTTAATGGTAGGCTTTAAGTTGAAGAGCTCCTCCACCCTCAAGGCTATGTTATCCGCCAACCCCCTATCTGTAACCCTGAATTTAACCCTGTAAACTCTACCTCCCCCCGTAAGCCTTCCCATAGAGTATAGGTGTGCAAGGAATTCTAGGAGCTCCTCCCCCACAACGGGGACCCTTATACCAGCTTTTATACCGCGGCCTGCACGGCTAACTTTTTCCACGAAGACCTCTAGATCGCCTAGGTCCAGGCCTAGATTGTTAAGTAACCTCCTCAGCTCCTCTAGCTTGAAGAACCTCTTCGAAGGCAACGTCTCCGGGAGTCTCCTAGTGTGGTTTATAGACACTAGTATAGTCTCTAGATCCTCCTTCAACTTTACCACAGTATTGCCGGGAAGTAGGTCTAGCAGTGTGAATCTCGTGGTAGGGAGTAGTTGTGGTAGCCTTCTAGCAGCCACTATATAGTCTCCCTCCCTTAACTCCCCCGCTCTAACCCACTCTAGCCTACCGCCCCGGAGGCTTAACACTCTGGTTTCAGGTGTTACCTTAAGCTCGTGGCCAAGCCCCGTTCTTATCCTAACAATGCTATCTGCTGATAAAGCATATGTGTTGTAAGCTCTCGATCTCACGAGGGCCCCGTTAGTGTATGATGCTAAGATGAGGGGTTCAGCTATTGTTACTAGCAGCCCGCTGGATACGATTACGTTAGACGCCCTAGACTCAACTATGGACCTGGCGGTCTCAATGCCGTCACCTGAGTAGACTAGGGTATCACCGCTAACACAGAGACCGGCAGCAGTAGACCCTTTACCAGTTGTGAACACGGACCTAGGGGCTATACGTGCAGCCGCCTGTAGCAACTGGCTTTTAGCGACTCCCGGATCTCCTATGAATAATACGTGTATATCACCTCTAATCCTAGTACCATCAGGTAGTATCTTTGGGACGCCACCGAATAGTAGTAGTGCTATAGCCTCCTTTAAATCCCAGTAGCCGTATATGCTTGGAGCAATACTAGCTATAATCCTCTCCTTAACCCACGGGTCTCTAGCAATCTCCCTAATCATCTCCTCATCCTCTCTCGTTATACTAACCTCCTCTAAGGCCCTCTCAGAAACTCTAACACTATTAGCGTCTATGTAGAGCTCGTAGAGAGGGCTCCTCTCACTAGCACCGCTAAGCTTAACAATACCAACAGCCGAGATCCTATCGCCAGGTCTAACGGAGTCTACTATATCACCTCTAAGCTGCACCTCTATACTCCTAGGCATTTGCCCCCCGGGGACGTCCTCAGGCTTCTCCTGGACAACTATCTTCTGCCAGTCCACGTAGTCAGACTTATCCGCTACGAGGAGGAACCTACCCCCACCTTCACCGCAAACAGGGCACACACCCGGTCTCTCCACCCTCTCCCCAAGCTCCTCCTCATCTTGAGGCCACTGGAATTCCGATTCGCACTTGTCATGCCTGAAAACAGCTTTAACCATCCTACTTCTAACGGGGTGCATTCTCGTAACTATACCTTCAATCTGCACGAGCTTGCCCACATGCTCGCTCCTCACATCCCTAATCTTCAAGGTATCGAAAAGCCCTGTTATCCTGACATGGAACCTCCTCTTCTTCTCCACTAGCTCAGGATACTCTAGCTCTAGGAGCTCTCTAACAGCCTCCTCAGCATCCCTTAGAGCTTTAAGAGGCTTCTCCACCAGCTCCTCTGCTAGCAGTGCATCATACCTATACAGGTCTGCGAACTCTACTATGAGACTTCTACCCTCAAGGCTAGCCATCCTCCTAAGCCTCTCAACATATTTGAACCTACCACTCTCATCCCTAAACCCGGATATGAACTCCTTGAACCTTTCAACGTAGCTAATCTCCGTTACACTACTACCGTGCAACGCTACCCACCCCGGCTATGGAGCTCTTAACATAGCTCCTCCACGATTCTAAAACCTCTAACACGTGGTTGTAGACGATCCTCTCCTCGGGGGTCATCTTATCCCGGAACTCCTCCCCTCCTGAGTATGTTAGCTTAAGTATTTTAGCTAGCCTAGCCTCAGCTATGTCTAATAGGTTTCTCTCAGCAACCTCCCTATCCCTGAGGATAGCCTGGCTGGGGGCCTCTCTAATGAGCTTGTTAAGCCTTTCGATCAACTCGAACGCCCTCATGTAGAAATCCTGGGGTACCTGGGTTAGCCTACCCCCTCCGCTAGACCTCCTCTCCTTGAAATGGTGTACGTTGATGTAGTCTAGGTCGACGTGGCCATCTCTAATCTCAACATACCCTAGCTCCTTTAAAAGCCTAGCATGCCATCTAGGTAACTCCAGCTCATCGCCTCTCTTCACGTCAACGAAGCCTGTTGGAGTGGGGAGCGATGGGTGGTCCTTCACGAACAGCACTCTTACACGTCTAAACTCGTAGTCCAGCCTAACAAGTTTAAACCTCTCACCTATCACTCCTAGGCTACCCCAATTTCTACAATCTAGTATACTAGGGAATTTAACCTATGAAGGGTATTACCTTTAAGCTTCAAACCCTCCCTCTCCAAGAGACTAGATGTTATCCTATTAAGCTTTAGACAGGCTTAGCTCTAATCGGTGTGTGTTTTGAGTATTGCTGAGCTACTGTGGGTTGAGAAGTATAGGCCTAGAACATTAGATGACATAGTTAACCAGAAGGAGGTTGTTGAGAGGCTTAAGGTTTTCGTTAGGGAGCGTAGCATGCCTCACTTGCTATTCGCAGGGCCTCCAGGCACTGGGAAGACTACGGCTGCTCACGCCCTAGCACACGATCTCTACGGTGAGAACTACAGGCAGTACATGTTGGAGCTTAACGCCTCAGACGAGAGGGGGATTAATGTTATAAGGGAGAAGGTTAAGGAGTTCGCTAGGAGCAGGGCTCCTGAAGGCGTGCCCTTCAAGGTGATATTATTAGATGAATCCGATAATATGACCGGTGACGCGCAACACGCCCTTAGGAGGCTTATGGAGCTCTACACAGCCTCCACTAGGTTCATCCTGGTAGCTAACTACCCGTCTAAGATTATAGATCCTATCCAGAGTAGATGTGCGTTCTTCAGGTTCACCCCTCTAAGTAGGGATGACGTGGTGGGTAGGCTTAGGTATATTGCTGAAAGGGAGGGGGTCGATTACGATGATGAGGCTTTGGATACTATATATGAGATTAGCGAAGGTGATATGAGGAGGGCTATTAACGTGCTTCAAGCCGCATCTGCTATGGGTAAGGTGACCATTGAAACTGTGTATAAGGTTGTGGGTATGGCTAGGCCTAGGGAGGTTAGGGAGATGTTGAAGCAAGCTCTTTCAGGTGATTTCACGGGCGCCCGTAATCATATGAGGAAGCTTATGCTAGAGTATGGGCTTAGCGGGGAGGATATTGTGAGGCAGGTGCATAGGGAGATATTCAGCCAGGAGGTTAACATACCTGAGGAGTTAAGGGTTATGATAGCGGATTACCTGGGTGAGATTCATTTTAGGCTTATAGAGGGTAGCGATGATGATATACAGCTCTCAGCACTCCTAGCATGGCTAGCTCTAATGGGGAAGAGGTTGAAGTAGGGTGGATAAGAAGATACCGTGGATTGTAAAGTATAGGCCTAGAAGGGTAGAGGAGGTTGTAGACCAGGATGATGCTAAGAGGTCGTTAAGAGAGTGGCTAGGACAGTGGGCTAGGGGGAGGGTGCCGGAGAGGAGGGCAGCTCTACTCTACGGCCCTCCAGGTGTTGGTAAGACGAGCTTGGTTGAAGCCCTTGCTAGAGAGTTTGATTTCGAAGTGCTAGAGCTTAATGCAAGTGATTATAGGAGGAAGACTGACATAGAGAGGACTGTAGGTGTAGCTGCTGGGAAGAGGCCTCTATTCAAGAAGGGCTTGCTGATATTGATGGACGAGGTTGACGGCATAGACCCTAGGTTTGATGAAGGCGGTGTTGAAGCTCTCCTAGAGGTGGTTAAGAGCACTAGTAACCCCCTGGTGTTCACAGCTAATGATCCTTGGAGGGAGCAGATTAGACCTTTGAGGGAGCTCTGTTTAATGGTAGAGTTTAAGGAGCTCAGCGAAGGAGCCATAGTATCGCTGCTACAAAGGATATGCGAGGGTGAGAGGTTGCAATGCGATAAGGAGGCTCTAAAGCTTATTGCTGAGAGGAGCATGGGGGATGCTAGGGCTGCTGTTAACGATCTCCAGGCTGTAGCAGAGGGTTACGGTAGGGTTACCGTAGATGTTGTCAGGGCCCTCATTAGGGGTAGGGATAAGAGTCTTAACATCTGGAGAACTCTTAACAGCATAGTATACGCTAAACAAGCCTGGATGGCTAAGAAGGCTGTTACACAGAGCGAAGTGGACTACGAGACTCTCATAACATGGCTTAGCGACAACATACCCAAGAAGTACACCGAACCAGAGGATCTATATAGAGCATACGAAGCACTATCCAGGGCTACACTGCAAATAGCAAGATCCAAGACATCGGGGGAGTGGAGCCTACTACCATACGTATTCGACCTCATAGGCCCAGGCATAACATTTGCTAGAACCAGTGGAAGCATATCCAAAGAGAAATACGGGTTCCCCGAGAAGGTAAGGCTAGCGATACAGCTTAAAACAACGAGAGAGATCAGAGAAAAGCTAGCAGAACAGCTAGCCAGAAACACGCTAACATCGAAATCCACTGTTAAAAACGAGATAATACCATACCTAACAATAATATTCAGAAACACCAGCAACCCAATAATAGCAGCGAGAATAGCCATAGGGTACAGGCTAGACAAGGAAACAATAAAATTCCTAGCAGGCCCCAATACGGAAAACGTATTAAAAACCATAGAGAAAATTAGGAAGGCAAAACCCGAAGAAGTTAAAGAAGAGAAGCCGGAAACCAAGAAACAATCTAAAACAACAAAAGAGGAGAGAACAGCGAAGAATAACAAGGCAAAAAGCACGGGAAGCCTCGACGAATTCCTAAAGAGAAGCTGACCTCCCATTCATCTGAAAGAGCGGAGGCTCAGGGTATGAGATGGAAAGACCCCGTGAAGCCCTAATCTCATCATAGTTTCTAGTTATCTTGTTTATTGAGATTAAGTGTATACTCACTATAGGTGAGTTAGTTTTAAAAGGTTTTAATACTTCTTAGTAGTTCGTGTATGGATTGTCCAGTGTGTTATTGTGTCCCTGTTGTGGTTAGGGTTTTATGTGGCCTTTCGGTGGTTGGGGTGCAGGTCTGGGCTTTATCTGGTTTATAATTATGATGCTCTTCTGGATTCTCCCCCTGGTGCTCCTGGTTGCTGGTGTTATCTACGTCCTCAGATATCTATCTGTAGCGTTTGCACGAAAACCTGTTGCCGGTGAGGATTTGGAGGCTGAGATTAGGAGGTTGAAGGCTAGGGTTGAGGAGCCTGAGAGGAAGGGGGCTAAGGGTGGGTAGGTGGTTCCCTGCGGGTAGGGTGTCCCCCTATGGCTGGGCTCCTAAGATACCTAGTGGGTCTTGTTATCCTAGCTTTAATAGTGGGTTTCGCCTACTGGGCTTACCAAGGTTACAGTATTGCTAAAAGCATTAATGTTAAGGATTATAGGGTTGCTGGTGTAGGTGTTAAAGAGCACTACAGCATAATACTACCAATACCCAAGACTATAACACTAGATATCATATTGGATATGGAGAACCCTACAGGCTATAGCATCTACGTAAGCAGGATAACGTATAACGTCTACGTTAATAAAACCTTTGTAGCTAGTGGTGTTAGAGAAGGTTTAACAATATACCCTGGAGTCCAGTCAGTACGATTAAATGTTGACGTAGACCTAGCTAAAGCAATAGACCTAGCCAGGGTAGCCAAGGAGCTCTCAGTAAAGAAGGCTAGAGGTGAGGCTACCACAATCGAGATCATGATCAGAGGTGATGTAAGCGTACCAATAACACTAAGCTTCCAAGCAGTATACATAAGAACACCAGTAGAGATAACAATACCATACAACATAGAATACTACTATAAGGTAAGCTAGGAATGCTCCAAAGGCTCCCTGCAAATTAAACGCTGAGAACTCCTACAGCTGGGTACTTAAAACAGTTGAAGCCCAGGTTACAGGCGCTCTCCAAACTATCACCGGAAGGTTTGAAAGCTACTATGAAAGTCTATGTGTAGAGTGGAAGTCGTGAAGAGCAATTCTCCTAGGGGTTACTCTGAAGTAATGGGTGGGATTTATCAGGTGGTGGGCCCGCGGGGATTCGAACCCCGGACCTCCGCCCGTCAGGGCACAAGCATATGATTGCTTCATATTCATGTGATATGAATGTAGTCCTGTGCTCATACAAGCTTGTATCTCCACGTTCATACCCGGGCATGCTTATATGATTTAAACTCTAGACCTTCTAGAGTTACCCTGTACTTCACACCCATACTAGCACGGCTTTAGTAAGCTTTAAGTGGGTAGACTGGCTTAGACCCCTTAAGCTTAACTACCTTGTAAACATTTAGGGTTGAGTCTCCATTTGTGGGGGCAACCTTACCCCCCAACCATTTATACTCCCCGGAGTATGAGGGGGGCAACTTTACCCCCCTCAATAGCCATACTGGGCCCGGTATGGGGGTTGTCGAGGGAGCTCAGGTAGTAGGCTAAATGTAACCCATGAGGGTAGCTCTCGGTCTTAGCTAATAATCAAATAGCCTATCATAGGTCTCTACATGCCAGCCCTCTAGCAACCCTCTAACCCTTAGTGCTACTACTCAGAGTATAGTGTGATTTAGTAACCTAAAGAAGGCATTACACATATTTGATACCAATATTGTATAGATATCCCAGTAAGCTAGCTCTGAAGAAAAGCGATGAAATACAATTAAAAAGTCATCGTCTTTCTCCCGAGCTGAACTAACCTACGAGTCTTCCCCCTAAGCATTACAACATTCCATTACCCCGAGTAAGGGTTTGATCATTGTATTGTGTCCAATAACAAGCACATTAGAACCCCCAACAAGTTGCTTGATCTAATCATGCAAGCATGCGGGGTGAGGCTTACGAAACACTATTCAAACTAGAGACAAAACACAGTCTTCTTAACACTAGGTAGCAGGATGTATCGTTTAGGAGTGGGCCGGAGAGTCAACAGCGTCGGCTCCTCATCTAGGTTTGCTAGCAGACTGTGCCATGTTATATATGTGTTCTAAGCTTCAACTTCCTCTTCTACCATGCTAGTGATAGACTCCTTCCCCTCCCCACACTTAAAGGCACTCGTAACCCTGATATTAATGGAGTGGGTAATCTTGGTGAACCCTGTTATTCAACGCGTACGCAACAATGTGCATTGTAAGGATTGCCTTATATATGAACATGAAGATCGTGTAAAGGCACGGGATGAAGCTCTTGATCTAAATGAAAGATATGTTCCAGATAAAATTAAAGTTTTATTTATAGCTGAATCCCCTCCTAGAGCTTTCATAAGAGATAGGAAGGCTTACTTCTACGCCTCAGGCCCTGAGAGGGTTAATAGCATTGCATACCATATAAACCAAGTCTTGTTCAAGTTAGAGGATAAGTGTGAGTTCTTCGAGAGGTTTAAAGAGTGTGGATTCTACCTGATAATAGACATGGTTAAATGCCCAATGGGGGGCTACCGGAGAGTGTGAAGAGGGAAGCAACTAAAAAGTGAAGTACCTTAAGGAGGAGCTCAGAGAACTTAAATTCAAGAAAGCAGTCTTCATAGGGAAGAGGACTTTCAATGTAATTAGGGATCACTTGACACTAGACTTCCCCTACGAACTCCTCTCCCTACCCTTTTACAGTGAAAGTAACGCTAAGGAGTTCAAAGAGGGGGTGGCAAGAGTGGCAATCGCTAGCTGCGAAAAGAAATTAGCTTAAAATCTTAACATACAAGCTCTTCGACACGTTCTACATTAAATATCGTTTTCGGCTTCCATAAGAGTATAGCTAAGAACTTTAGTGAAGTGGAGATCAAGTAGTTCATCGTGTAGACCTTAGGAAGTTGTAGTTTCAGTATGATTAATTTTAATTCACTCCACTCTAGCTCAGTTTCTAAGATGTTCTCAGCATAACCTCTATGCCTCTCTCCTTAAAGAACAGAATCAGGTATCTGATAGGAACTCTCCTAGGCTACCATTGTAGCCTAGCTATCATACAAAATGTAGACCCTCGAGTCCAATGCTATATTCTTAACATCCCCTATTGTTTCAAGCTTGACCTCACGCTTCACTATAAGCCTACCACCCTTAACCCTAACACTTACAGGGAGTTGTTGTTGAGAATTTATGCTTGGCTGCTAGCCTGGCTACTCTGTTCACATGGAAAGGCTTAAATACCAGTAACATGGGGTGTATTAAGAGGCATTGATTAGAGGGGTTAGTTATGTGGAGGGGGTCTAGGGTTCTGGTAACGGGTGGTGCAAGTTTTATTGGTAGCCATCTAGTTGATAAACTAGTTGAGCTAGGAGCAGAGGTAACAGTTGTTGACAACTTTAGTAGTGGTAGGATTGAGAATCTTCAGCAGAGCATCGATAGGATTAACGTTGTTAAACTGGATCTTGAATATGAGAGTTTCGATGAAATACTAAAAGTGTTTAAGGGCCATGAGATTGTTTTCCATCTTGCTGCTGTTCATGGAGGTAGGGGGTATATTCACACTCACCCAGCAGATGTATCTTCAATCTTTGCGATTGATCATCGTGTTTTCGAGGCTAGTGTAAGGGCTGGTGTTGATAAAGTTGTTTATGCTAGTAGTGCTTGTGTCTATCCTCCAAGGCTTCAGGCTAAGATAGGCTCAGATTACCTTCTACGTGAGGAGGATAGTGATCCCTTCAAGTTAGATGAGCCTATGAGTGCTGATCTAGAGTATGGCTGGGCTAAGTTGATGGGTGAAGTGCAGCTTATAGCCTTCATTAAACAGTATGGGCTTAAGGGTGTTTCCCTGAGATTTGTAACAGCTTATGGGCCTAGAGAGAATGAGACCCACGCTATTATAGCCTTGATCTATAAGGCTTTTGAGAGAATGGATCCCTATGTTATATGGGGTTCCGGTGAGCAGGAGAGGGATTTCACATACGTCTCGGATATAGTGGATGGAACTATAATGGCTGCTGAGAAGATAGATGATGGGACTCCAATAAACCTAGGTACTGGTAAGAGGTATAAGATTAGAGATGTAGCTGAGAAGATATTCGAGATAATGGGTTGGAGGCCTAAGAGGATAGTTTATGACACTTCGAAACCCATAGGGGTTTTGAGTAGAGCTCTTGATATTAGCAGGGCTAAAAGGTTACTCGGATGGGAGCCTAAGGTAAGCCTTGAGGAGGGTTTAAGGAGGACTATTAAGTGGTATGTGAGTACTCATAAGCCTAGAGGTTTTGTTGATGAAAGGCTATTGATGGAGAGGGTGTAACATGGAGGAGTTTATTGACACTTTCACGTCTAGAATAGGTAGTGCTGAGGTAGCAGTACTCCTTCCAGTCTATAATGAGTTTGATATGATTGAGAGAGTAGTCCTTGAGATATACGATGTTATAGGTTCGAGGATGCCGTTGGAGATAGTTATAAGTGAGGATGGAAGTACAGATGGTACGAAGGACGTAATTAGAAGGCTTAGCGAGATATACCCTCTAAAAGCTATCCTATCACCTATGCGTAAAGGCTACGCTCGTGGTATTATAGATGGTTTAAACTTCGTTGAGTCAAGCTACGTACTAGTAACAGACTCGGATGGACAACATGATCCAAGGGATTTCTGGAAGCTTTGGGAGCTAAGAAGGGAGTATGATATAGTTAGTGGTTGGAGGGTTAAGAGAGCCGACCCCCTACATAGGAAGATAATGTCAAGGACATTCCAGTTCATGGCTAGAAAAGTCTTTAACCTACCAGACTTCAAGGATATAACAGCTCCCTTCAAGCTTATGAGAGCCGAAGTAGCTAAGGAGATAGCAGGTGAGTGTAAGTATATGAGGGAGAGCTTCTGGACAGAGTTCACTATTAGAGCTTACAAGAAGGGCTATAGAATAGGAGAGGTTCCAGTCACCCATAGACCTAGGTTGGATGGAACAACAAGGGTTTACAAACCATGGAAGATACCTAGGATAGCTATTACACAACTCCACGCCTTAATAAAATTGCGAAGAGAGCTAGAATAGCCTAGGGTAATAGGCGGTATTGAATGCATTCATTCATAATCAGTATCTTTGTCCTAACATTTGGAATTCCACTAGCCATTCTTATCCTCCTTAGAACTATGGGAAGAGCTACATTACAGGATGTAATACTCTTATCATCAGTCATAGGCCCAACAGTTATAACATACTTTATCTTCATTCTTGGATATAGTGGTCTACTCTCTCGCCATACCCTATTACTTATCTCACTAGCCGCGCTCTTAGCACCTCTACTGTCTAAAGGTGTTAGATCGGTTATAGCTTCAGCACTTAGAATAAGGCTAAGGGTATTTTATAAAAACTTAAAAGATTTCACTAGAAATCTCACGACACTAGAGGCTTCTATGCTATCACTAACGATCACACTTGTCATCTTCACAGCTCCATCAGCTCTCCTACTACCACCAGTACTCCGAGATCCTTACGCTGTATGGCTATTCTATGGGAAGAAGATTGCTGAAACCTCGACCATCCCACTTTTCTACGGTAATGATCCCGGTATTTCTTGGAGTGGAAACTATCCACCAATGATCTCATTCATGGCAGCATACTACTTCATACTGCTTAACAGAGTCGATCCTACATTCAATCACATATCATGGCTTTTCAGCGTACTACTATTGCTAGCTACATACCTTCTAGCAAAGGAAATGGGGCTTAATAGAGGTTCCATTATTGCAGCATTCATGCTAACAACATCGAGCCTCTTTACATTAAGTTTAGTTAACTACGGCTACGTGACAGTAGTGTGGGCGTACTATATAACTGTAAGCGTTTACTATCTTGTCAAGCTAGTAGTTATAAATAATGCTCGTTTAGCGTTACTATTTGGCTTGGGACTAGGGGCTGCTATGCTTACAACTTATACTTCATTCTTTCTTATTGTAGCTATTATACTCACTTCTACGTTGATACGTTTCTATTACTCCTATCAACGTAAAGGATCTCAGTTAAGCCTAAAACACATCCTTCTTGGTTTAAGCATAGGGTTACTCATATTGACACCATGGCTTATCAGAAACATTATATTACTAGGTAACCCGGTATATCCATGGTTTCACAATGTTCTTGGTGGCAGAGGATTAGACCCGGAGGTTATGAGCCTCATTCCGAGGCCTAGATATAATTTAAAATTGTTGCTTATTGACAATACATTCCAAGGAGGAGACATAGGATATCCAATCCTAGTATACGGTCTCACGGCTATATATTACTTGTTACGCAACAAGAACACTATTGTTACCTATGTAAGTACTTTAGCACTCATACTCTTCATATTGCTACTCTCAAGCATGGTCATATACTGTGGTTTTGAACACTATCTTCTTGTAATCGCACCGTTATTTTCTGTACTAGCAGGGGAGCTTGTAAGGAACATCTTCTCCTCAAACGATTCAAGTCTTAAGGTACTTATTGTGCTAACCCTTATTATTCTCTCTCTACCAAGCTACGGTTACGCCATGTCTTTGGCTAAAGGAGTAGCTCCTGGTGAAACACAGGCTTTAAGTATTATTCAAAGATATATGAAAATACATGCAACTTCTAATAGCACGGTGCTGACGAATGAAATTCAATTCTACTTCATCGATCAAAAAATTATTCATATGTATAACGTGCGTGACTTATTTCATTATAAGACCTCGGCCGATTTAGTTAGAATTCTTAAACGGTACCATATAGACTATGTGCTCATCAATACATCAATAGACCCGGAGGTTTTCGAAAGAGTTTTTAATGATCTATCTATACTAGCTGAAGAGGGAATGCTCCGTAAACTTGTAGAGCTCCACCCTTATACCCTATATAAGGTGGAGAACTATGAGGGGTAGAGATGGTATTATTATATTGACTGCTCTCTTCTCCTCTTTTGGGTTCTACTTTTTTGTAAATCATAGTATATTACTCCATATAAACCTTATCTTCCTTGATAAACCTGGCTCGTTCTTTATTTTCATCGTAGTAAGTACGCTGATAAGCCTCTTTCTCTTTAAACAAAGAGAAGCTACTTTAATGTTACTGTTGATAACGGCTGTTATGATTATTTATTATAACTTAAACGCCTATAGGGAATTTCCAAGATTAGAGCTGGTGATCCCAAGTATCACGTTTTATCAGCTAAGCGTATTAGTATTAGGGATTACTGTTATACTGACGATGGGTTATCTCTTTTCATTATCCCTCCTACCTAGCTTAAGCGCGTTCGAGAGATTTCTAGTAGCATTGGGTTTAGGGTTAGGAATAAACATGATTCTTTTACTCCTCCTTGGAGTATTCATGAAACTTACAATAGCTAACATCTTAATTGTACAACTATTTACAACTTTTCTATTTGCGATATTTAACATCTTAAAGAGAAAGGATAAGCTGTTATACCCCAACCTTAGCTTTGATATAAAGAATGTTATAAATAAACCGAATACCAATGTGGTCGAGATAGTTTTTCTAATCGTTACTATAAGTTATATCTGCTTTACACTTTACCCTTTGATATCAACACCTGTTACTGAATGGGACAGCCTTGCTTACGGCATAAACTATGCAAAGGTAATATTTGAGAGCTCTGGAATCCCTCTCGTTGCCGGCCCTTCGATAGGGAAGGAGACGAGTTTCAACTACCCCCCCGGTCATCAAGTGCTTGCAGCTTTCTTTTTCATATTAGCTGGTGAGGTGGATGACTTCTACTACAGGTTTCTCGCCTCGATAGTAATAATGGCGATAGCACTAGCCGTTTATCAATTATCAGTTACGCTAACTGGATCTCGTTATCAAAGTTTACTAGCTATAATAATTACTCTTAACATGTTCAACTTTATTCGACAGATTGCAGGAGAAAACTACATTACCTATACTACGTTGTTTGTAACGCTCTCACTAATCTATATTTTGAAAGCATTGAGATTAAACCCAGAGGATAGGAATATTAACTACTTTGAGATTGCCGCAACCTTATTTAGTGGTTTCGCAGGATTAACCAGCTATATAGGAATGTCAGCACTAGGCGTAATCATAATATATTCTATATTTAAGAAGCGATTGATTAAACGTGTTGTATTCCTCATACTTGTTTTCTTCCTAATTACATCCCCGTGGTACTTAAGGAACTTATTTCTACTTGGCAATCCTATTTATCCTATATTTAGTATCGGTAGGTATCTCGATCCAGTTTTACATGCGTCAACTTCACAGCATTTCAGAGCTTACCTTAACCTACTCGTTGAGGATCAGTTCGCTATAGCTATTAAGTGGGGTTTCTGGGTTATGATGTGTCTTCTATCGCCTCTCACAGTTTTACTTTTGACCAAGCTAGATATAAAGGATAGATTGTTGCTGTTCATATCTAACTATTTTTCTATGGTAATCTTGGCTATCTTCTTACTCCACGCACCATTTCCACGATATCTTATGTTGACGTTTCCCCTTCTATCAGTACTTTTAGTAAGAGTATTTACTTCGATGCTTCATAGCCGTAATCGGAAGGAGAAGATTGTTTCCATAATGCTTCTAGCTTCTTTAGTGAGTCTACTTATTCCTGCGATAGCCTTCAATAAGCCAGTTTTCAAGTTTGAGGATGAAATGGACTATGTTATTAGGTACTACGCTGAAGCTGATACGTGGAAATGGATTAATGATAATACGGAGGATGACGCTGTAATAGCTACATTCGACATCAGGGAATACTACATTAATAGGAGAGTTATGTTACTCGATGGATACGATGCTGTACCCCTCTATAGAGTTAAGAGTATAAGTGAAGCACTCGAATATCTTCGTCAACGTGGTGTAAGGTACATTTTAAGCATTCCATGGGTTAGCCCTCAATCACCTATAAGACCTCCAGCCTACGACCAACTTATTATTACCAGATATCTTGGAAGCCCGCTACTACCACCAGTCTATGTTTCCCCTAGCGGGGCTACTATATATAGCGTTAAACCCGTGGGGAACGAGGAGGCATACGAGTTTTTCAGAGAGAAGAATTTAATCCCGCCCCTAAAGGAACTCAAGCTTAACATAACAATTTCTAATGTAACTCGACCTCCAACTGGAAGGGTCTACATCGCAATACCATGTGATTACGTTAAAGGTCAGATGCATGTGTGGGTGGCTTCTCCTAGTAAGCAGGTTAGCGTTGAGCTGTGGAAGGGGCTGATAGGCTTGGATGCTACAGAGTGGTGGAAAAGATTTGAAATGAAGGCAAGAGGACCTCCCCTATCTATAGGATTAGGAGCTAGGGATCCTGGATTTGTCTGGAGTATAGATAGCGGGGGCTACTATACATTGATGGTAGTAGCCTGGGAGAAGAGTAACCTTCCATTTAATGTTACGATTTATATTGAATTCTATACTAAATGGGAGGTCGAGGAAATGTTTTTAAACTTAGGGAAAAGGGTACTCAACCTAAGCATAGACAATTACCACACGTCTCCCATGAAAGTCGTGTACTTAAACATTGAAAAACCATCAGTTTTGAAAGTAAAAGCTCAAAGTTTTAGCGGGAGGGTTAGCCTAGAAGTATATATGGGACTAATTCCTAGGAATGCCGTAACTAACTGGTGGATGTGGAGTGTGATGATAGAAAGAATGCCAGTTTCTTCTGACGGTTTCAGCACCAAGGATCTCACAATAAACAGTCTATTCCTCCTTCCAGGTTATTACTCCTTACTGGTTGTTTACTGGGATGCTCAAGATTTAGGAAATCTAGGAGTGTTAGAAATCGAGCTAGTAAGACTTGACGAAAATAATATATAACATTTAGACCTCATACCTAGCTTATCTAGCAAGAGTTCTAGTTAAAGGAACGCCCAAGTAGATTAAAAAGAGGTCAAAAAGGTTTTGGTGGGAAGTGGGGAGAGGATCGTGTGTAGTTTCTAATCACAAACGATACAAACGAACTTACGTGAGTGGTGAAATGTTAAAATCGATGAGTTTAATGCATTGACGTTCTTTAGAGAGCGAGAGTCTAGGCTGGATTGCTCAGGTGGGCTCGTTAGCCATGGATTGAATAGGACTGAGTCTGAGACTCTATCTCCCTTTCCGGTGGGATTTAAGGTGGGATGGTAGGGTCCTGAGGGGTCTCCCCACCAGTTATGGGTGGCGTTAACTGGAATAGTGCTATCACTGCGGATTCCAAAGCCGGTGTTGTTGGTTATTGAGGAGTAGTGAATTGTTAAATTGGCATTGTGGTAGACCGATGCACCAAATTTACTGAACGTTATAGTGCTAGCTGTAACATATGCCTTAGAGTTATCCCAAAGAACTAGTCCATCCCAACTATTGTTGAATAACCTTACTTTATTTAAAGTTATGTGGCTATTGCCGAATACCATGATTCCCCATACATTCGAGCTAACTTCTGAGGAGTATATAGATACTGATGCATTATCATATAGTATTCATGAGTTCCATGTCCATGGTAGTCGTAGGGAGGTTCGTCGGGTACGAAGGACACCTCCTTTTCTACTTTAGAACTTCCGTTAGGGAAGAAGAAATCTTCGTGTCTAGAATCTATGCCTGTGTCGAGTATGGCGATCCTCACCCCAGTTCCATTTAGTCCTATTGCCCAGGCATCGGGGGCTCCGATTAGTGAAGCACTCTTATTGAGCATAGCGTATACCTTCTTATCGAGCCAAACTTTTCGCACATCCTGTGATGAAGTGAGAAGTCTGCTTATCTCCTTAGCCTTACCTGTAGGAATTTTAATAGCAAATGCTGGGATAATAGAATAGACATGCGTCACCTTTCCCTCAGAGCTTTGAAACCGTTCTATGAGAACTCCCACATCTCCAGAGCTATTAATAATTACTGGAATGTAGGGGAGCTCGCTGTAACCTTCTTTAATTAAAAGATCTATGTTGAAAAGTTCTAAATCAAATTTACTAAGGTTTACACTGCTAGGAATCACGTATGTAAAGTTTCGCATTTTTAGAACTAGAAAGTTCTGACCTAGCTTAGTGGGATCTGCAGGATGTATTGATACAGATAGTACAGTTCCATTCTCAGCAACCATAGCAAAAACAATATCCCCGGTTATTAAAGTAACATTCACAAGTCTAGTTTTTAACTATTCACTAGGGCTAGTAACCGGGATGCTTAACGTTTTACCACGTTCCTCAGCTTCTGGCGAGGTAGAGGATAGAGATAGCATTGGTATGATAAAACCTAGGTATAATAATACCGTCAAAGCTATGGCAATCGTCGTTTTTCCATATCTCCGCATTCTATCTCACCCACCGTCTCTACTCTCTCTTAGGTTGCAGGATATATTTAAATTTTTATGTTGGCTTGACAAAGGGGCTGACGGCTAAAACTCTTTAATCTCAAATTAAGTTACTTAGAGTTTCTGATGGTAACTGAAATATTTACTTTTATACTTGGATTATACTCGTCATGTAAAGCTACTACTAATGTATAGAGACCGGGCTCGGCTTTCCACGTTAAAGTAGGACTCTGCACGCCTAGGGTTGGAAGTTCAGGTGTTCTTGCAACCATTCTATGCCTCTCCCACCATCTAGTAGTTTCCCAAGGCTGGATAATTCCTTCAAAAACATCTATGCTTATACCATACTGCGACTTTATTTCAACTATCACAGTCTCATTACCTGTTAAAAGGGGAAGAAGGATCATTATGGAGGGTGGTTGTGTTAAGTTTGAAAACACTTCATTCAATTCTCCTACATCATAATAGTACCTAATTATGTTTAATGGCTCAACTCTTATTTCGCTCACCCAGAAGTCTTCATATGCGTGGAGACCGAGTTCAACGAAGCCTAGCGGATCGGGCGGAACTATAAATTGGTGCTCCCTCCATAGTCCTGACCCCTCCTTTCTTACGATGGATAAGCCGAGATACCATTTACTAGTAGTAGGTGAAAATAGGTTTATGTCGAGAGAACCTTTACCTACATCAAGATAAACTATTTTCACAAGCATGAAAGAGGGTGTAGCAACGTAAATTCTTGGTGCCAACTCTTTACCGGCTTTAATGCCCATCGCAGTCCTGTTTCCAATGTAAATTGGCCCCATCCACTGATCAACATTAATGTAGACATTATCTTGACCCGTTATCGGGGTGGTAGTAGGCCCTACTTTGTAAACCCTATGGAATGGATTGGGCTTCCAATATACTACTGGGAAGTAGGGTGAGCCAAGCAACTTAATAATAGGCAATTGTACTAAATGAGGAGGCAAAGGGTACGAAAGATAAATATAGCTAATGTTACGCTCTTTAAGCCATCCAATCATTTCCCTCGGATCCGAAATATTATACAATGGTTTAGCCTTATCCGAGTCGAGGAAAACAAAGTACTTAGGATCACCGTTTTTAATGTAGTAAATCCTATGTTCCATTGTGAGAACCTTCTCGTAATCCTTTAAATGAGCATTTAAATACATCCAAGCGTCAACATCCTCTCCAAATTCATATCTAAGAGCTTCATACCAGCTCATTCCGGGTCTCTTAAAGAAGAATAAGATATCACCAGGTGGAAGAAGTTGAGGACTATGTGGTATAAAACCCCTACCTCCAATTAATGCCGGTACTCCAGGCATTAAGACTATTGGTATAGCAATTAATAACAGTAGGGTTAGTGCAAGCAACTTTCTTCTCTTATACGCATTCACGATTAAAGTTAATGGAAATGCAGCTAAAATAGCGCATAATGGTAAGACTGGTAGAAAGTACCTAACGAAGAATCCACTCAAAATCGGAATAATAATAAGTGTGATAAGTACTAGTAACGTGTAATCTCTTACTTGTTTTCTAACTATCACCCCCTCTATGACTCCTAAGAGTGTTAGTAGACTAAGGGATGGGAAAAGCCCTCTATGAAAAGCAAGAAGGTAAAGAAAGTCTAGGAGTTGAGGAGAATCTTTACCGAAGGCAGTCCAGTAGGAAACTATCTTAATACCTTCTAATGTTACTCCAAGCATGTTTAAATCAGTTAGGGGAAGTTGTAGACGAGAAGTTAAATAAGGGAAAACAGGATCACCTATGAGGAGTAAATTCCTAAGATACCATGGAGAGCCTATTAACATCAACGGTACCATATACTTCATAATACCCTTTAGATCTTTACGTAGTTTAAAAACAATATAGGATGTTAATACTAAGGAAAGCGGTATAGCATTGTAACCTGTTGTTAGAGCAAATCCGGTTAATAAACCGCTTATAATTAAAAAACTCTGATGTTTATGTTTAAGGTAGAGTAGGATAAAGTAAAGAGCGGATACATAAAAAAGCGATTGTAACATATAAGAATTTGTGTAAAAAGCATGGTTTACAAATAAAGGGGTTATTGCAATGAATAGAGAGCCGAGTAATCCTGTAATTCTTCCTACCAAAAGCTCTCCAAGTCTATACGTAAAATAAATTGTTAATACCGCGGAGATGGGGGAGATCAGTCTTATAAAAATGTCATTAATTGTACCAAGTTGTATATAGAAATAGGCAGCAATGGCCGGGAAGAGGGGAGGATAGTTAGAGCTCATTTCAATCCCAACTGAAGGCCCCACGATTACAGGGAAGGTACGGTATGTGAAAATTATTTTACTCATTGTCGCGTGGTAGATTAAGGAATCCCACTCATCTACGGGGTACAATATTGCGTGGTAAAAGTAAAAGAAGGAGGTGACACTTAAAAGTAATATGAATAGAATCATGTAAATGTTAAGAGAAGAACAACATCTTCTCATAAGAACTAAGATTTTTGATAAAGGACCCTGTATTTCGCCAAGACCTTTATATTTAATAAGGTGGTAAGAGAAAAGTAAGGCTAAACATAAAATTGCGAAGGAAAAAGAAATGTTGATGTAAAAAGGACTTAGCATATTGAATATCCCTAATATAATGGTTATCCATCCTGCAAAAGAGAAAGAGAGAAGGACTATCAACGCTATTTTATCGGTATAGCTAACTCTTACTTTCCGTAAAAGGTAATATACTAGAAGACTAGATAGAATGAGCGGTAAAGCGAAACCAGGTGCTAATGGGATAGAAGGGGACATTAGTGTTATATGAAATTCCGGGTCTAAAATCCACCTAATTACATGTCCTACAGTATAGAACCAAGCTTCGTTAAGCTTAATATAAAGTAGCCATGAGACGATGCTAACAGTTATTATCACATATACAAGGTAATTGATGTATTGATGATAATTTATATACTCCTCTTTCGCCATGGCTACTCAGCCGAATGTCTCTTTCCCCCTTCCTCTACTTAATGTCAGTAGCAAGAGGTATTAAGCTAGGAACATAAGACCGGAGACCTGTTATACCGCTACTAAGATTGTCAACAACCGTTATCTCCGCTTCTAGCTCAACTAGTTTATCAACTAGATGGCTACCAATAAAACTTGCACCACCCGTTACCAGAACCCTAGACCCCCTCCACATAACTAATCACACTCCAATAAAACCTTCCGTTAATCAAGTATGCTATGTTTCCGGTATTTAAGTTTTCCTATGAGGATAATCGATAAAGTTTCTAGAGGATGCTAGGAGAGGTGATGATACCTCCAGGTCTAACGTCTCCGACGATAATAAATAGCACCTCCTCTAGGCTCGCAAGTTCACTCTTCATAGAGGGTTCTCGCACATACCTACAAGCAACCTAAATAGGGTCTAGCAAGTTCCAAGTACTCCCACTAATTAGGGAACGCAGCCTAACTTAAAGGAGATCAGTTAGCGGGGTAATAGTACTAGTGCCTCCTATCGGAGAAGGGGAGGATTCGTCTAGCGACTCTCTAGCATGATAGAGCTTAGATAGCTTCCTTCTCGTTTAGACTCAATAGTAGCTGTGACAATGGCCCCCTATGGTTACGCTTTACATAGCTCACGGTTAGTAGGTGGAGGTCGAACTCTAGTTAAAAATTGAGTTCACGTTTAGCATGTTTTACACGAAACTGTGACGACCCCGGCCTAGACTCTCAAATCTCTATTAACAAACACATACTAAACCCTATACCTGGCCTCTGAGATAGCAGGTAATAAATCTTGAAATAAAGCTTTACAACAATTTTCTTTAATAGATAGACATGTTTAAGTAAATCTAGGGATCCGCTCTTAACAACTACTACGTAGCGGTTTACTACTGTAAAGGGGAAAACTTAAATACCGGGAGCCCTATATTCTACTGAGATGCGCGTGGCTTGGTGTTAAGTATAGGTGTAGGTGACAGTGTTTGACAGTGTTTCAATCTAGGGTTATAGTTCAGCTTGCTGTTGGAGTTGTTATTTTGCTCTACTTGCTTCAACTAGCTGATGCAAGCAAAGTGCTTTCAATACTTTTAAAGGTTAACCTAGTAGATATCCTCCTTGCCTCCCTTTTCTTCATCATAGCCTCAACTTTTGTAGCACTTGCTCTCTACATTCCGGTAAAGTCTCTTGAGAATTCAGCACCGATGGGTAAGGTCTTACTGGGAAGTTTTGCTGGACAGCTGTTAAGCGATGTGACTCCAGCTCGTTCCGGGTATTTCGTCACACCTTTAATTCTTAAAGAGCTGGCTAACATTCCAGCCGATAAGGGCATGGTGGCTGTTCTCGCTACTGGGATTGTTAACTCTTTCGTGAAGGTTATTTTATCGGCTATAGCCTTAATGTATTTCATGAGTTTCCTATCTCTAGATCTAAAGATCGTTAGTACTCTGGTTGTTGGAATGCTCTTTCTTCTAGGAGGAGGAGTAGTTCTTTTGATAATTCTAATGGAAAAACGTATCTTGAAATTCATTATGGTTCTCGAAAAAATACCTATAATAGAAGTTTTAATGCATAAGCTGGTGGAGATGCTTGGTAGAATTCAGAAGGGAGGGGTGAATATTAAAAAACAGTTTCCTCAAATAGCTCTCTTAATTCTACTTTCGATAATAGCAAATGCAACTGCGTTGAAATTTATTTCTAATAGTTTAGGGTTTGGGTCGCCAAGTCTTATTGAATTTTTGTTTATAACCACTATAGTTAGCTCTCTTATGTATATTCCATTCACAATAGCAGGGTTAGGTGTCCAGGAGACAGGGTATGTTTTACTACTCACACTCCTAGGTATGCCTTTCGAAACTGCTGTAGCATTCGCCTTACTCGCGAGAGCACTATTCACAGGAACGGATATCATAGGTCTACCAGCACTCATAATACTAGGCTTAAAAAACATGAGGCTAAGGTAAGGGAGTTTTGAGAGCCTACCAGCTTTAAATATAATGGTTTTCATGTACCTTTACAATAGAGCACTAGATGAAATTGAGAAAAATACTCGTTCTAATAGTTCTCTAATAGTTCTAAGTGTAGGAAGTGACTTTATAATTCGATGCGAGGCTCGTCACAGACAAGTGATCTGATTACTAAGAGTCTAGACGCAGTTAAACAGTTTCCATTGCATCTATACTATGTTTCTAGAACTTCATGAAAATAGAGATTATTACGATTAAGATCTCTTAAGCTCCCATATCTCAGTTACAAGTCCTAAGCTTAAGCTTGGAGATGTCAACGTCTCCAAGTGATCGGAGCTTAAACTCACTTAAAACTGGTAGTTTTAAGAATTTTAACCTAAGAGCCTTAAACAACAACCTCTAAAATGACAACAGAAGCTAAAGCTGAAGGCCTTGGGTTCGTATTTCTCCGGGTATACTCAGAATACGACTTCGCCTGACGTCTAGAAAGAGTAGATTACAAGCTTCGATCTTGTATTGTGAACGTTGTAAAAGGCGGGAGTTGGGAGGTTCCACTTAAAGCTGGAAAACACTTCTGACGATGTGAGAGGAGTTTTACTAAGAGTGCTATCTAAATGGTTGGGGGCAACCTTGCCCCCTTGATGGTTGACACTCCCCGGAGTACGAGGGGGGCAATTTTGCCCCCCTCAATAGCCATAGTGGGCCCGGTGTGGGGGTTATTGAGGGAGCTCAGGTAATAGGCTAAATGTAGCCCATGATATTAGATGCTCTTATAGGTTTTAAAGTTTTGAACTTCAGTCAAAACTCCCTGGTTTAAACTAGCTCTAGGGTAGCCCCCGGTCTTAATTGCTGGAGTTCCTTTAATAGTCCATCGAGTTAGGTCTCTACATGTTATCTAGGCAACCTTCTAACCCTAAGCCTAACCACTAGCCAAGATATGCCCGCACCTCCTTACCTAAGTATATACCTAAGGTATGATAGGGTAAGGTGGTGTACAGCTATACTACCCCATGCTGAGCTTACTGAGTCCTCTTAGAGGTCTGAGCTCTAGCTAGCCGAAGCTCTGCCCCCCAGGCTAGGCGATTGACAGTCTAATCCTAGGAGCTTTCAACTCCATGTATTGGATTCTTAGATAATGTTGTTTGGGAGAGGGTGGGAGTTTATAATGAGGTTATCGTGGATGAGTTTAGAAGACTTGGTTTCAATGTCATCAGGGGGTTCGTGGATGGTAGGTATTCAATCCTAGATGTCCTATCCTGGATTGCTGACATGGTCATTGATGAGGTTAGTTGCGGGGAATCTGTGAAACGTGTTCCCGGGGAGGTAGCACCTATTATAAGGTCAATTTGTGAAAAGCTAGGAGGCATGTTTGCTAGCAGGCAACTCAACATATTGGAAGGCATAACACCTAAGATTGTTGAAGCTCTAAGGATTAATGTCATGGTTAAACGTGAGGAGCTCCTCATGAAGAGAGCATGAGAGAAGTTAAGGGAGAAGGCTAATAGGCTAAGGGACGTGGTAGAAGCTATACTACGTCACTACAGTAAGGAGAATAGGGTTCAAGGTTTCTGCAGTTATTGTGCGAAGGATGTCCCAAAGGAGATCAAAGACATTACGAAAAACCCACCAGTAACTCTGAGGAGAGCATACCACGTAGGCGGAGTCTACTAAATTAATACAATGAGATTAGCCCTATCATAGGCATCCCTAAGCTCCCTAATGTTAACAGCTAGGTAGTGCCTCGCTAGAACCTGGAACTCCCTAGGAGGAACCCTACCCTGTAGCAGGTCTATTATCTGCCCCGGCACTCCCTTCAAGCTCATGTAGCTTGCATAGAAGGCTCTCAAATCGTATAGCCTGAACCTCCTGCCTAGAACTCTATCCATAGCATCGTATATGGTTGCTCTCAGAGCTGAGTCTTTGAACGGGAACAGCAGGTTCCTCCACTCAGCAACACCCTCTTTTAAAAGGTTCCTCACGGAAGCCTCTCTAACCTCTATGAACTCCTCTCTATAGGGCAGGTACTCATCCCTAAGGTAGTCCCTTAGCTTCTCTGAGAAGAATGCTATGTAAGACCTCTTAGTCGTGTTACCAGCCTTCATAACCTTAAGCATCCTCTCATTTAGATCTAGGTCCTGCACTTTAGCGTTTAGAACCTCGCCAGGCCTTAGGCCCGTCTCTGCTAGTAAGGCATAGTATGCTTTAGCTGGAGGCCACTCTATGGCTCTAGCTACAGCTCTAACCTCCTCTAACGTTAGGGGCTCTGCTGCTAGACCGTACTCTACCTTAGGTGTTTTGAATGTACTGTAGAGGTTTGGGTCTCTAAGCACATGTTTTATGAACAGCTCTAGAGCCTTAGCAATGTGCTGTGCTATGTTAGGGCTTTCCTCTGAGAGCCCAGCAACATACTCCTGAAGACTCTCTGCCGAGAACTCCCAACCCAGATCCTCTAGGGCCCTCCTAAGGTAGCGCAGCCTCTCAACCCTAGTCTTAGGAGCCTTAGACTTAAGCAACTTCTCGAAAGCATCAACATGCTCTCTTGCAACGGTTACACTATAACCCCTAACCCTTGTTTTAAGGAGCTCCACAAGCCTCTGGTATGCTATGTTTGAAAGCTGTGGATATCTCTCCAACACTAACTCTAACCCCCTAACGTACTGATCTAAAGCTAGGGCAGCCTCGCCAAGGCTTTGAGGCTCCCTTATGATAAGCTGTTGTAAAGCCTGCTGTGAAGCTGTAAAGCCTACTAGCAATGCAAACTCATCAACACTAAGCATCCTAAGCATCCTCTCTAACAGAGTATCAGAAACCCTAGCCTTACGATCTTAATCCTATTAGCATATGTAGGATCAACTTCAAGCTCAGAGCTCCTAACACCCCTACCCCAAAGGTAGTCAAAAATCCTGAACCTAACCTCATCCGATAAACTCTTAAAGTCCACTAGGCTTGGGTCAACCGTCAACCAAACCCCAGCACCATGAGCTCCAGTATACAGAGGTGTTTAAAAGCTGATATGAAAGCCGATATGTGGAGGGGAAATCGCAGGAGTGAGCCTGCCAGGAGTTACTCTGGAGTGATTGGGTAGTGGGCCCGCGGGGATTTGAACCCCGGACCTCCGCCGCGTCAGGGCGGCGTCCTATCCAGGCTAGACGACGGGCCCTTGTTTGTCTCCGTTACTCTTTAGTTTTCTAGGTTGGGGTATTTAAGTTTTCTCTTGGCTTGTTTTCTAGGCATTTGACTAGGTGGTTTATCGCTTCTTCCACTATTCTGGTTGTGTCTTCTCCTTTTGTTAGCTCTATTCTGTGGCCTATTTTTAGATCTTTGAAGCCTTCTACTAGGATTACGTCTACTTTGTTTGTAGCTTCTTTAATTAGCTCTTCTAGGCTTTTATCCTTGGTGAACGTTGCGATCCTCTCCCCCGATCCTTTGAATACTATGGCGTAATCTGCTCCGCCCTCCTCTATGAACCTCCACGAATCCTTACCTGGCACATCTACATGGTGATGTGTGTGCTTAACAACAGCCACCTTGAACCCCAGGTTTTTAAGCCTCCTAGATACGCTGACTATGACCGTTGTCTTACCGGAACCACTTGGGCCTACAAGCTGCACTATACACGTCATCCACGATCAGCCCATGGAAGTATCCCCGCACCTCGGCAACCTACCCTACTCATCACACCGGCTCGGAGAAGCCGCTGCTCCTCACCACTCAGCTGAAACACGGTTCATCACAGCCACCCATACTATGCTAGGCTTGAAGCCTATAAAGCTTATAGTAGCCTACCAGCAGCCCCCCGTGTAGTCAGATGGTTGATCCCACATCATAAGCCAGAGACCGCTAATCCCCCTCATCCCCATATCGTATCTCTTAAACCAAGCATATATCCATTTTCTCTTCCTACCACCACCTCTATGCACTAGTGCTACCAGGGATCCTAGAGCTAACGTTCTAGGGGAGTGCACTTGAGCGCTTAGGAGGAAGTGTGATGATGCTCTCTGAGACAAGATACGAGGATCTTCTTAGCGAAGCTGATCAACACTACCTGAAATACCCTGAGAAGCTCTGGAAGAGGCTATGGGTAGATTGACGGCCGACCTCCTCCCCGCCGCATAGTGGGTTGGATTTCTAGTGGTAGTAGGCTGTTACGGAGCTGACGGTAGATTTAAATAACTGTAGATACCTGGCGTAATGGTGTTGGGTGAGCTGTCGAAGACCGTGTGGGGGGTTGCCACAGTTCTATAGCTGAACAGCAGGTATTCAAGCTTCGGGGGAGGGAAGGGGTTAACGGGTACAGCCCTCCGTTGATCCGCACTACGGTTAGGGGGGCTGTGGTTGCCCGGGCGTATATGGGAGCCCAGTGGCGTTGGGCTCTACTGGGGCCCATGAGGTGTGGGTGAAGCAGGTGAACCCACACCAAGGCCCAACTCAGCTAGCAGGAATACAAGTATTCACAGATTCCGTCGAGTACCGTTAGCGGGGAAACGCTTAGAGGGATTTTACATTTTCAAGTGTACAATGTCTTTCGGCTCTTTTCGAGGGATTTTTAGGTTGTCAAAGTGTTTATCAAAGGATATTATGGCTTCGGCATTCACGGATAACGCTATTGCGTATTGTATAGCGTCGTCTATGTCTAAGCCCGTCTCGCTGGCTATGTTTATGGCCTTTATCTTTTCACTAATCGATGTATTGTATACGTAGAGACCTTTATAAGCTGTGAGGCTTAGTAGGAAGTTTCTTAGCTCGTCGAGCTTCCCGAGTTTACCGAGTAGTATCATTATTGAGTATACTGTAAAATCCGTCACCACACCTTTCACCCTCCCATCTCTAAGCATCTTAAGTAACTCTTTACATTCAAGGCTCCTACTACGTCTTAACATCACCTCTAGGAATATGTTTGTGTCTATCAAATACACTACTCTACCACCGTGGAAGCCCATATATCCTTAATCATATGCTGGAGCTCAACAGAACCCATATTGATATCAGATAGGATGCCATCAATAACCTCTACTGGGTCGCCCTCAAAGGATATCAACCCTTCTTCAGCTAAGGATATCCATCTTAGGATAGCCTCTTCAACAGCCCTACTAATAGCCCCCTTACTATAACCAAACCTCCTCATAGCCAGCTCCCTAAATCTCAACTCAAGCCTACTATCAATCTTAGCCTTAATCACAGCACCCACCTCCTAAAAGAGTAAATCTGGCTAGGACTTATAGGCTTAATGCCAAAAGTCTAAAAGTCCCAACCCATAATTTCATAGATGTAACCCCGAACAACTGGAAGGCCTGTGAACCGCCTAAAGGGGGCTCGCTTTCAGTGAGAGAGGAGGT
>Ga0080007_1063448_pt1 | contig 33561 bp, 28 predicted proteins | sample OctOCTMetagenome_FD_69210 | JGI IMG/M metagenome (GOLD analysis project Ga0080007, IMG submission 69210) | Hot spring and microbial mat streamer communities from Octopus Spring Streamers, Yellowstone National Park, USA - OCT_B (SPADES... | ecosystem: Environmental > Aquatic > Thermal springs >...
GGTTTCGCTTAAGACAGCCGGCGCAACAAGAGAAGCGAAGACAGCGCTTGCGATTTTCGCCAGTATGTCCCTTCGCCCGACTTGCTGCTCTACGCTTTCGTTCTTCTCTTTGACCATGTTCCATTCCTCCTTTCGCCGGCTCAAAGACGACCGACTTGAAGACTAAAACAAAATTTCCAGATTGCTGTCGGGGAAATCCCTAAATTGCCGTCAGGGAAAAACCGCATCAAACCATGCTACGGACTTTAGTCCGTAGTTGATGACGACTTCACTGAGCGCCGACTTTTAACGGGACAAGGGGCATGGGACGAGGGACGGGAAAAAAATGGGAGGACGAGGCTCCTGCCGAGCCGAAACGACGGCGAGTAGCCAATGGCGAATAGCGAATGGTTAAACGGCAGCGAGTGGTAAGTAGCGAATAGCGAGTAGTTTCGCAGGGCAGTGTTCCTGCACTGCCGAAAAATTTTTGGCGCTTAACAATTTGCACCCCGCACTCAGCACTCCGCACCTTTATACACCCTTGCACTCATGCACTCTTACACGCCTGCACGCTTACACGCATATTCTTCCCGACTTGCCCAATTGCCGACTTCACGACTTGCCGATAAGTTTTGGCTTGTCAAAGCCTCGCCCTTCCCAATTCACTCCGTTCCGTGTCCCACGCCCCTCGTCCCGATAGACTGTGACCTAACTTGGCATTATCAGCGACATCTCCAGAATTTGCAAGTCGGGTTCGGCGATGATTTCAATTTCCTTTGAGCCACATTGTGGGCAGATGGGGTGATGGTCGTGAGGTGTGAAAATTGTGCCGCATTGAGAGCACTTTGCCTTCGGCGGCGCTTCTTCAACAATCAGTTCCGCAGCCTCGCAACTTGTGCCTTGCGAAAAAAGCCAAACAGTTCGCGGAAAGCATCGGGGTCAACCCAATGGACACCTCCCAACCTCACTTTGACCGACTTCACTCCCTTCGCCCCCTGACTCCTCACCGCTTCTTCCAAAGTCGCAACTAACCTGCGAGCCAATTGACTTTCGTGCACCTTTCTTCACCTCTTAGCCACCATACCAGTTGCGGACTTCAACCTCGCCGTGAATTGAAACCTGAACCTATCTGCTGGCTATGCAGGCAATTTTTCCTGCTGCGTTTCAGCGATTTGCGTTTCTTGGACTAATTGGCGGGCATCGGCGAACAGTTTCATTGCCTCTTGCTCTTTGGGATTGTAGCGTGCGAACTTGATCAAGTCGCTCAAGGTCAATGTCCGCTGCAAAGAGATTTGTTGCTCCCTTGTCAGTTGGTTTCTCAGCAAAAGCACCAAGTTCCAAGTCGGCAACTCAAGGGCAGGGACTTGGAAGCGGTCGCGCAAATAGCGACGAAGCCCGAAGGAAAGCAGAACGAAAGAGCGCTCAATTTCACCTTGTCGGTAAAGTTGCTCGGCTCGGTCAATGGTTTGTAGCGCCAGCAGGTGAGGCGGTAACGGTGGCTTTTCCGTTGCCTTTTGCCAAGAACTCCATGCAGTCTGAAACGCCCACAAAAGTGCCTTCCCGAAAAGCCAAATGGCTGCCAAAGTGAACAACACGCCAAACAGAAGCAACATGACCGAAAGCGGGCTCAGAGGGTAAGGCATCGGCGCTTTTGCTGGTCTCGGTTCCTTAGCGTCAGGCGGCGCTAAGGGGATGACTTCGATGTCAACGGGATTTGTCCGAACAAGGGTTTGACGCCCTTCCATTTCGCAAGTGATGGGCAAGGGCGGAATTGTCACCTTGCCAAGTTGATAGACGGCAATGTCCCATTCGGCACTAAAAGCCGTTATGCCGGGCAACTCGCTTGGTTGTTTTTGTGAAGGGTAACGCTGCAGAACTTCAAAGGCGCCGAACCGTGAACCGGTCGGGAATTTGACATTGGCAGTTTCCGGTGCAAACACAGTAACGCGGTAGCGAATCAAATCACCGATGAGACAAGAGCGCGGGTAGGCTTCTGCCCTTGCCCTTATCTCTTGCGCCATCAGCGGGCAACTTGTCAAGAGCAAAAAGAGCAACAATATGCTTTGGCGCTCAACGCCTTTCATTCTCAACACCTTCCGTCAAAACCAACGGTGCTACATCCAAAATATGCCTCCCGTAGCCTGTGAAAGCAACGATGACGGCTGGCGAATTTAGAGGAATGGGCAAATTCGCTGTTAAGGTTTTGCCATGCCTCAAAGGCGTCAATAGAGTGGACGCGGGCGAAGCGCCGTGCGCAATTCGTATCCCGTATCGGAAATGGGAGTTTGAGTTGCCCCTCAGTTGGATGAAAATTTGCCCTTGCGAAGTTTGTGAAGTTTGAACGAAATGTTGCCCTTTCTCTGGCTCAAATCTAAACTCCCGCACCCCGCACTCAGCACTCAGCCCAACTTGGGTTATGTCAAGCCCAGCCAGCAAAGAACGGGGTTCACCCGTTCGGTCAGGTTGTGTTGTCAACGGGAAAGGCTCAGCGAAAATCTCGTTGCTGCGGACAAAACTTTTGAGGAAGCGCCAAGTCAAAGGCAACTTCTGAGTGCGGTAGCAATTCAAAGCCTCCCACTTGCGCTGCCGCATCTCCTGCGAGAGAGGCAGGTAATACCAACGAGCCGTTAAAAGAAGGTCGGGCGGCGGGAGGAGTTCCAAAGAAGGGTTGAAACCTTGAGGGCGCGGGAACTCACCATAATGGATGAGCACCTCGAAAACGCGAGGCATTTGGGACAGTCGCCTTTCCGACACCAATCGAAGCAGAGCCGTCCAACCTATGCTGCAAACGATAGCGTGGATGGGATGGTCATCGTAACGACTGGGCAAAATCACAACTGTCGGCTGAATTCGCTCCAAATGTTCAGCCAAAACCTTGACAAATTTTTCATCGCCTTTCCACAACCAATCCTCGGCGAGGGTTCTCTCGGAAAAGCCGAGGAAAATTACCTGCCGCGATGGCAAGCCTAACTTCGCCATCGCCTCAAGTGTTTCCAGCATGCGCATTCGGGAGTATGCTGCTCGGTCTTCGGGCTTGATTTTGACCTCGTAAAGTTTCAAGTGGATGGAGGCATCAAAGCCGTCGCCGTTTGTGAAGACGAGAACGAAAGGCATAAGACCACGCTGAAGCAAACTCTGTATAAGCCCTGCGCAACCTAAAGTCTCGTCATCGGGATGAGGCGAAACGATAACGACTCTCTCCCACAACTTTCCGTCCCTCGCCCCTCGTCCCTCGCCCCTCTTCGTCAAAGGCAGCGGTTGAAGGAAGGGTTCAACGGTTTGCAGTTGCTTTTGGTAAAGCAAGCGGTTCGCCCAATGGACACTGGGCAGTGCTGCCAAACTGAACAGGGCAAACCAGAAGATGCCTCGCCAAACCTTTCTCCGCCTTCTCAGTTTGGTGCTCAAAAACACAGGCTTACGGGTTCGGCGCTTGGTTCTTTTCAGGACACGCATCGGGTTCACCACCCGTCATCCAACTTCTTACCAACTCGCGGAAGCGGTTGATGTTGGCTTTGAGTTCCTCCATGCTGTCTCCACCAAACTTCTCCAACACGGCATCGGCAATCACTAAGGCAACCATCGCTTCTGCCACAACGGCTGCGGCGGGAACAGCACAGACATCGGAGCGCTCAACATGGGCACGAGCAGGTTGCAATGTCCTGAGGTCAACGGACGGCAATGGGTTGCGGAGCGTGGAAATGGGCTTCATCGCACCGCGCACAATGATTCGTTCTCCATTAGTGACGCCACCTTCCAACCCACCTGCGTTGTTGGATGCTCGTGAGAAGAAACGCCAATCGGGAGCATTAGGGTTAGGGGCAAGGAACGGGTCATGAACTTGTGAGCCGAACTTTTGAGCCAACTCAAAGGCTCTCCCGATTTCAACTCCCTTGACAGCAGGTATGCTCATGATAGCCTGAGCCAGACGACCGTCCAATTTCTTGTCCCATTGAACATGACTTCCCAAACCGATAGGGACGCCATCTGCGATGACTTCAAAAATCCCGCCCAAAGTTTCGCCTTTGCCCATAGCCTCGTCAATCAATTGCTTCATCTTCGCTCCCGCTTCCGGGTCTAAGCACCTCAATTCCGACGCCTCGGCTCGCTCCATGATTTCTGTCAAGGGCATTGGGGATGCATCCACATTGGCTGTCACATAGCCGATAGCGACTACATGGGAGGCAATTTGAATGCCGATTTCCGAGAGGAGTTTTTTGGCGACGGCTCCAGCAGCGACCCTCGCTGCAGTTTCGCGAGCGCTGGCACGCTCCAAAATTGGTCGCAAGTCTTTAGTCAGGAATTTGACCGCTCCAGCCAAATCAGCATGACCCGGGCGGGGGACGAAGAAAGGGCGCAATTTTTCTTCCGGGACAAGTTCGTCAAGGGGCTCAGGCGACATAGCCAGCCGCCAGTTCTCAAAGTCTCGGTTTTCAATCAACATGGCTATCGGGCTACCAATCGTTCTTCCGTGCCGAACCCCGCTCAGGAAGCGAACGCTGTCGCTTTCAATTTTTCGCGACCTTAACCCGCGACCGTAACCTTGCTGGCGGCGCTGAAGGTCACGGTTAACATCCTCGGGTTTTAGGGACAATCCGGCAGGGATGCCTTCCAATATCACGGTCAAGGCAGGACCGTGCGATTCGCCTGCGGTAAGGAAGCGCAACTTTGCGAGCATAAACAACCCTCAAAGTTCCTTAGGCGTAATTTCTTCCGCTCGGACAATGCGAGGCGTCACAAAGATGACCAAGTTCTTTTCGTCCACATCGCGAGCCTTGGTCTTGAACAGTGAGCCGATGAACGGCAACCTTGCCAACAAGGGCACTTCTCGTTTCGCCTCGCTGTTGCGGGTTCTCAGCAAGCCGCCGATAGCGAAACTCTCCCCGTCACGGACTCGGATGAGTGCTTGTGTGAAAGTGCTGCTGACAACGGGGATTGTTCCACCAGCCGGGTTTTGGACAAATTCAGGGATGTCCTGCACTATCGGCAAAATGAATACGGTGACAGTGTTATCGGCGTTGATGAAAGGCACAGCGAAGAGAGAAATTTGAACGGGGAAAATCTCAACGGTCGTCGTGGTCCTGACGAGGGCACCATCAGAGAAGACATCTTGGATGATAACAGGGCGTTCAACTACCGATGAGAAAACTACTGGGAGTCCGTTGATGGTGAAGGCTCTGGGCGCTTGAATGACTTTACCTCTGCTTCTTGTCAAAAGCGCTCCAATAGTTGCTGACAGGTTGCCCCTCACGAAACCGATGTTTATAGTGCCTTCTGGGACTGTCAACCCTGTCACCACAGTAACTTCTCTTCCAGCCAATGACCAGTCAATGCCATAGACATCTTGAAGGCTTCCGCTGATTTCAACGAACTGGGACTCAATTTCAACTTGGTCTGGTGGCACATCAATTTCCCTGAGGATTTCGCGGAGTTCTTGGATGGCTTGAGGAGTTCCTCGGACGAGCAAAACATTTTGTGCTGGCAGACCAATTATTTGTTGGATGCCACCGATGAAGGCACCGAGGAACGCACCGCCAAAGCCAAGTCCTCCGAACCCAAGTCCACCAAAGCCGAGTCCGCCGAGACCACCCGGAAATCCACCGAAACCGCCAGGGAATCCGCCGAGACCAAGACCGCCGAGTCCTCCCAACCCTCCGAGCCCTAAACCTCCAAAGCCGCCTGGCACAAACTGTCCTGCCGTTTCAGACCCGTTGGGTGACTGAAGGGCAGGGACAGGACCAACGCCAGTGAAATTAGGTGCAGGCTGAGCAAGTGCAGGAGGGACAGCAGGGTTAACTGGAGCAGTCCACAAACCCGACTGCTCTCTACTTCTACCGCGAGAGAGTGTGGTTAAACTGGGAAGGCGGCGATTAGCGAAATCCTGAAGCATCAACTGATAGGGCGAAATACCCTGAATAGGAATCCCAAGCAGGAAGCAAACATCAGCGACGGGAACATAGCGCAACTTTATGGCTTCCGTGACGATGGGGACATTTTCAAGCCTCTGGCGCTGTTCTTCGGGTGAGACAATGCGGGGCGGGGTCGGCAAAGCGGGTTTCTCCGCTCCTTTAGTCTCAGCAGGCTTGGCAGGCTCAATTGCCCGACGGGTGAGAATGTAAACGCCCCGTTCATCACGATGCCATTGCAACCCTGCTTGTTGGGCGATGTAGTTGAGAATCTCGCTTACTCGGCAGTTTTTAAGCCTGAGCCGACCGATTGGCAAAGCCAATATGTCCGGAGTTGCAGAGAAACTCACTTGAGCCTCGTTGAAAAGCAGGTCCAAAACATCTCCTACAGTGGCAGTGTCCAAGTCCAGAGACAGGATGACAGGGTCATCTTGGGGCTGGGCGGAAATCCGATGCATTCCGCCCACAAGGACGAGCGAAATGACTAACCCGCATAACAAACCCCAAAGCCAACTTCCTCGTTGCATGGTAATCCCCCCACATGCTCGTTTTTTTTAGTCACTTTCTGCCCACTGCGTATGACTTTTAGAATCCGCCACCGCGTCCTGTTCTGCCTCGTCCTCCAAGTCCGCCTCTTAATCCTCCTCTACCGAAGCCTCCCAATCCGCCTCTGCCGAAGCCTCCAAGTCCACCGAGTCCACCAAATCCTCCAAGTCCACCGAAGCCACCAAGTCCGCCGAATCCGCCGAGTCCGCCAAATCCTCCAAGTCCACCGAAGCCACCAAGCCCGCCGCCCCAACCTCCCCATCCGCCTCCCCAACCGCCAAGTCCGCCCCAACCTCCCCAGCCGCCAAATCCGCCCCAGCCCATACCTCCGCTTGAAATGGCTAACATGGCACCTTGAAGGGGTGAGATAATGGAGCCGCCAAAGAGCAAGACGCTATCGTAAACATTGAGGAAGTTGAGGCGAATGCGGTCGTAGGGCTTAAGGCGGAACTGTAGGGTGTTGGTTCTCTCGTCATAGGCAAACTCAGCACCAACTTGCTGGGCAATCTCATAGAGGATGGTTCGTAGAGTTTGGTTGCTCCTACTCAGCGTCACTGAAACCGCACTCAAGCGCGGGTCAATCTCAAGGTTGATTTTGAGGTCTCCAACCAAACCAACCAAATAAGCGAGGGCGTCTTGAAGGGGCACTTGCTCAAAGTCCACTTTAGGAATAACGGTATCCAGAGGAGATTGTTGGGCATAGGCAACTGCATATCCCAGCACAAGCGAGGCAATCAACACAACTTTCAAATGGCGCAACATCTTAAGTCACCTCCGCAAGTTATTGTAGCGCATTGACTTGCAGCGTCAATAGCCGCCGGGACCGAAACCGCCCGGTCCAAAGCCACCTGGAGCAAAGCCACCCGGTCCGAAGCCTCCGGGCATAAAACCACCCACACCACCATAAGGTGGCACAGGTGGGGTCGTAGCCGGTCGTCTCGTTAAGGTGTATTCTTCACCCTGTGAATCTCGCAACATGATTTTTTGTTCGTCAACTTGTATGACGGTGTATTCAACGCCGCCGTAGGAAATTTTGTCCCCAAGCCTAACCGACCTTGTCCGCCCATCCGGCGTCTGGACAATGGCTCCAATGCTTCCTTCAGTCAAAATTGTCCCAGCCAAGCGCCAGCCTAAAAGTTCCCTCACCGTTCTTATGGGCTGAGGCGGTGCAAAGTAAGAACGAAGGTTGACACTTTGGGCTTGGAGAGTAGGGATGCTTGTTTCAACATTTTGGAGGCTAAAGGTTTCAGTGCCGATAGAACCCGCTTGAGCCCTGGCTAAAACGACAGGTTCTGGCGTTGGTGGCAGAACGATTGGAGTGAATGGTGAGACCTTACCAGAAGGTGGCAGATCAGCAAATGGGTCGGGGCGACCGGGGCGAGGTGGGTTCTCCAGTTTGCCCGGTGGAGGAGGTGCTGGGGCACCTGTTTCTGGAGCACCTGTAGGAGGAGCACCCATCATTGGTTCGCCCATCGGTGCCGCTGGAGCACCTGCCTGTCCCAGCATTCCTGAAGGCATCCCCGTTCCCGGTGCTGCCATTTGCTCTTCAAACATTTCCGGTGCTTGTTGCCCACCTGCACCATGAGTGGGTGCACCAACAGTTGGTTTCTGTGCAACTTCTTGAGTTGTGGGGGCTGGTCGTCTCAGCAACATCAAAACGATGAGAACAAGTGCCAAGACAATCACAGCAGCCAACACGATTGCGAGTCTCTTTTGTTGTTCAGGCATTTGTTGCCATTGTTGCATCATTGCCTTTTTCACCCCTTTATAGGAGTGCTAATCGTGCTCAACTTCCCTCTTCTGGTGCAACTCCCGCTGGTGCACCTCCTGTTGGTGGACCTCCCACTGTTGGTGGACCTCCCATCGGTCCACCCATTGGAGCGCCCATTGGTCCACCATGCGCCCCCATTCCGGGTCCGCCCATCGGTCCACCCATTGGTCCGCCCATCGGTCCCATTCCTCCGGGCATCATCCCTCCCATCGCCCCTGCCGCTGCAGGTGCTGCTGCTGCCAACTGGGAAGGTAGTGGCTTACCTTCGTGAGTTTCAACGAGGGCATAGACTTCAATGGGAATAATTGCTCTCACTTTACCGCTCGGAAGTAACTGGAACATAGGCGTTTGCACAGGTATTTGCACAACGATGGGGCGAGTGAAATAAGGTAGTTCTTTGATGAACTTGAGGATGTCGCCGAACCGACCGTCAACTTGCAAAGTCATTTGACCCCATCGGAAGTAACTGTTTTGAACCATCCCCGCTAATGCCGAGGGTTGAAGAGATGCCAACTGAACTGTAGGCACGCTCGGGTAATAAAGTTCCAAGTTGTGTTTCGTCGCCAGTTCCGCCAAATACTTTCTCAAGTCGCGCTCAAAATAGCCTCCCGATTCTGCTTGAAAGTCCAAGACGGCACGCCAAAGGGATGCTGGGTCGGAAAGGTCTGGAAGTTTCAGCGTCACGAGTTCCTTGCGAACAACTTCCCATCGCTTGCGTGCTTCTTCTGCTTCCTGCTCAGCCTTTTTCAAATCCTCTTCTGCCTGTTGCCGTCGGGCGATAATGCTTTCCTTCTCTTGGATTTGCTTCTGGAGGTTCTGGATTTGCTCCTGTTGTGGTCGGATTGCAAAGTAGAAAATAGCCCCACTTGCGAGGGCTGCAATGACTAAACCGATGACGACAACTGCCCACCAAGGCATTCCTCGCATTGGCTTTAGACCCTCCTTTTTCGGCACAAGTTGGTTCATTCTTCCATGCCACCAATACCTCTGCGACCTCCGATGCCACCTACTCTTTCACCTTCAGTGGGTGGTGCTGCAGGTCCTGAAGGTGGAGCACCAGCACCTGCTGCTTCAGGACCTAACAAGGCTTCTTCGGGCATTGCACCCGGCGGCAAGCCACCAGCAGGAGCCATACCTCCCATTGCCCCCATCATCCCTGCTGCCGGTTGTGGTGGACGAAGCGAAGTGGCAACTTGAACTGGTTTAGCCAAAGTTGCTAAGATGACAAAGTAAACAGCGTTGCGAGGTGCTGTCGGGTCACGGATAATTTGTTGCTGTTGACCTGCCCCCATCATAGGCATTGCTCCCATCATCGGAGCCATTCCCATCATACCGCCCATCATTGGAGCACCAGGACCCATCGCTGGTGGTCCGCCTGTTGGTCCGCCATGCATACCCATCCCTGGTCCGCCTGAAGGTGCTCCATGCATACCCATCCCTGGTCCACCTGATGGCGCTCCGTGCATACCCATTCCTGGTCCACCAGATGGTGCTCCGTGCATTCCCATCCCTGGTCCACCAGATGGCATTGGCGCTCCCGGCGCTGGTCCGGGTTGCCCTTGCTGACCTTGGGGTGCAAGTTCGGCGCCGACTTCAGGTTTGGGCTTCTCCTTCGGTAGAACGGGAGGCAAACCTGCTACTGGGATGGGAACACCGTTTTTGTCGACCGCCTGCAAGGAGACGCTTGAAAACAGCGCTGACTGGCTCAACTGGCTGTAGAAATCGCGAAGTTTCATGACCGAGGTCGTGTATCCGACCAAGCGAACCGCTTGAGCCTCTGTTGGGCTACCTTGGAAAGTCAGTTCGGTTAACTTGACTCCTTCAGGAATCCACGCAGCAATTTTTTGCATGATGTTTGCCCACTCATCGCCCGACTTGCGGATGTCGTCGAGGACTTTCAGGGCGTTGGAGATATCAGAGACCTCTTGCCTTTTCTGTTGGGCTTGGCTCTCCAAAGCAGTGACCTCATCCGCCTCTCGAGTTTTCTGCTGCAGCGTCTCATTGAGCCTTGCGATTTCAGCAGCGTTGCTTTGCCACCAAAGCCCCATCCCACCCAAGATGAGCAGACACACAATCACCGTCACGACCGCAGCGACCCGGGTCATCCGCGCCGCTGCGATGTAGGGGGGCATGAGGTTCAGTTTGATGGTTGCAGGTTTCTTCACCGATTTCCTCGCCATTTCAAATCACCTCACAAGAATGCCCAAAGGGCTAAGCCAACGGCGACAGCGAAAACGGGCGCAACTTGCTCAACATAATCGCGCCCCATCCTTGATGTCACGGGGCTGGCGTCCATGTATTTGAACGGATTGAGCCTAACCACCGGCACTCCAAGTTGAGTTTGCAAGAATTTGTCAAGGTCCTTCAAGAGTGAACCTCCGCCGAGCAAGTAAACTTCGTCCACAATCACATCTTGTCGCTGGCTCATAAGGAACTCAACTGAGCGAGCAATTTCGCCCGCCAGTTCGAACAGACGCGGGCTGATGGCGTTGTAGATGAGTTCCTGAATTGGTGGTGCTGCTGAGGGTTGTGGAGGTAGCCATTCCTCGGGTGCCGGAGCCGCTGGGGGTTGAATGCCGATTTCCGCTGGCTGACCAGGAAGGAACTCCAAACTCGGTTCCTGAGGCTGGGCAGGTGGTTGTTCCTCGGGCAGAGGCAAGGAGAACTCCAAACTTGGTGCTTGTTCCTTCTCTTCTGGCTTGGGGGCGGCAGGTTCTGTCGGCAACTCAAAGGATATAGTTTGCTCTTGCGGTTGTTGCTCTGCAGGAAGTTCGAAAGTCAGCGTTGGTAACTCTTCCTCTGCTGCGGGTGGAGGAGGCGGAGGGATGACAGGAGGCACAGGCTGAGTAACAGAGGGTGCTTGCGCTTCCACCGTCGGCTCAACCGTTGGTGGTGCGGAAGGTCGCTCTAACCAAGCAGTTGCTTGCTCAATTTTCACTCGCTCCGCTTCTTCTAAGTCCATACCCAAGTGGTCGCGCAAATCTTCTGTCAAGTGACGACCGCCAAAAGGAACCACGCGGGTGAAAATCACTGCCCCGCCTTCAACGAAGGAAATTTCCGTCCCTTCGTAGCCGATGTTGACCAAAACGGAAATCCGACCGGGTTGACCATCTGTCAAGCCGAAACCGCGAGCGGCAAAGAGTGCTCTTGCCGCTGCCAAAGGCTCGACTTCAACGGCAAGGGGAGAAAGTCCTGCCTGTTGGATAGCAGCCAAATAGGCATCAACTAAATCGGCGCGGGCGGCGGCGAACAGGACAGGAATTTGCCCTCCTTCGGCGACTTCCTCAGGCTCCTTCAAAAGCACATAATCCTGAACGACTCCGCCTGACTGGAACGGAAGGTGCCGCTCAATCTCCAAAGGAATCGCTTTCAGTAGTTCCTTGCGGGGCATCTTGGGAAGTTCCGTGACTCTGACCACGACGCCCGACTGCCCACCAATTGCGATGACTGCATCCTTAGTCTTGACACCTGCTGATTTGAGCATCTCCTTCAAGGTTGTGGCGACAACATCGGGCTGAATCATTTCGCCTGAAACGATAGCTTCTTTCGTGGGGGCGGTCAAAAGGTTTTGAACGACGAAGGAATTCCCCCGCCGCGTTAATTCCACCACCTTGATGGAATGGTTACCCATGTTGATGCCCAGCACGCTTTTGGGCATGTCCCATCACCGCACTCGTTAAAGCGTTGGCGACACCTTTATTGTGGCAGCATCTTGCGCCAACCGCAAGACTTGTGCCACATTGTTGGACGAATTTGAAAGCGATTTTGTTCCACGCACAAGGAGGTTGACTCGGAAGATGTCCGTCGTCATCGGCGTTGATGGGGGCGCAACCAAGACGGTCGCAACCGTAGTTGCCGAGGACGGTTCGGTTTTGTCAGTTGGGACGGCTGGTGGTGCGAACCCTCTCGTTTGGGGCGATGCTGCCTTTGAAAACATTCGCTCGGCTTGCGATGCAGCATTGACTATCGCCCAAACAGATTGGGAGGAAGTCGCTTTCGCTTTCGTAGGCATGGCGGGAGCAGATGAGCCAAACTCAAACCCTCACAAGTTCGCCCTTTCGCAATTGCAGCCTAAGTTGCCTGTCCCCTTTGCCCTTGACAATGACGGCATTGTCGCCCACGCGGGTGCACTGGCAGGGAGGGAAGGCATAGTTGTCGTCGCAGGAACTGGTGCCATAACCATCGGGATCGCAGACAATCAGCGTGTCCGAGTTGATGGGATGGGGCATTGGTTTGGCGACGAAGGCAGCGCAACTTGGATCGCACTCCAAGGTTTGAGGGCAGCAGCGAGGGCTCAAGACGGTAGGGGCGAACCGACGAGGTTGGTAGAAGTCTTGCCTAAGACACTGATGGTCAACTCGCTGCGAGATGCCGCTTCTCTGTTGGCAAGCGGGGACTTGACAAAATTTGACTTGGCTTTGGCTGCGGTGAGCGTCGCGAAGGTCGCAGAAGAGGGCGATAGTGTCGCGCAAAAGATTCTGCAGGATGCCGCCTTGCTCCTCGCTGAAAGCGCTTTCGCCGCTGCTCAAAAACTCGGTCGCTTTGATTTGCCAGTGAGTTTCACGGGAGGAGTTTTTCGGCTAACTTCCGACATGCCCAACCTCTTCCGCGAAGCGCTTTCAAGGCGACTTCCAAACGCTAAAGTCCAAGAGCCTCTACTACCGCCCCACCTCGGTGCTGCCCTCCTCGCCGCGAAGCAAATCGGTTGGGAAGTCAACGAGGGTTGGCTTGACAAGTTGGTTGAGACGGGGAAGCAATGGGGCTACTTTGATTTGGGAGCAGGTTTGGTTGAAGTTCTGCCGAGGCTTTTATCGGAGCAGCGCAACCCCGCTTCCATGTTCCTTGACCAACTCGATGTTGAGGCGATTTTGACCCTCATAAACGACGAAGACCACAAGGTCGCGCCAGCGGTCAGGCAGGAGATTCCAGCAATTGCTCAGGCTGTCCGATGGGCAGTTAGAGGTTTGTCAAGAGGGGGGCGGCTCATCTATGTTGGGGCGGGGACAAGTGGTCGGCTCGGAATCATGGACGCCGCCGAGTGCCCACCGACTTTCGGAACACCCCCAGATTGGGTCATCGGAGTAATTGCAGGCGGTCCACAAGCAGTCTTCAGAGCTGTCGAAGGCGCTGAAGATGATATGGAAGCGGGGCGGGAAGAAATGAGGAAGTTAGGCGTTGGCGAAAACGATGTCGTTGTTGGATTGTCCGTTTCGGGGCGAACGCCTTTCGTCATCGCAGCGATGGACGAGGCTCGGAAGCGGGGAGCGAAAACGGTCGCAATAACTGTCAACCGAGATGCTCCCATCGCAGCCGTAGCCGATGTCGTCATCGCCCCAGTCGTCGGTCCAGAAATCGTCGCCGGCTCAACCCGAATGAAAGCGGGGACAGCCCAAAAACTCATCCTGAACATGATCAGCACCGCAACGATGGTTAGGTTGGGGCGAGTTCGCAGCAACTTGATGATTGACCTGAGGACTTGGAGCGTCAAATTGCGGGAGCGAGCGAAACGCATCGTCGCCCAACTTGCAGGGGTCAGCATTCCCGAAGCGGAAAAAGCGCTTGAAGCCAATAACTGGGAAGTGAGGAAAGCAGTCGCTTGGCTTCAATCACAAAGAGGGTGAAGCCATTAAGGCATTAACGCAATCGTCACCCCGTAACTGCGCTTGGAATTCAGGTTGTTGCTGTGCCAGCAACTCAAAGCGAGACCACAAGCAAACGAGGGTAATCCATGACGGGAACTTCGACGGCAAGTTTGTCTCCCGCCCGCATCAGCAACTTCACAGGGACAACCTTGTCCGTCAGCGGGTCATATAACTGAACTTGCCGGGGTAACCCTCCAAAGCCCGTGATGGTCAACCGGAATCGTTCCTCGTTGAAAGGTTTCGTTGCGTCGTAACTCATCGTGTAAACGGCGATGACGAATTTTCGCTCGTGACACTGGAAGGGCAGGAAAGCGAAGACATCCCTGTGCCAGAGGGTTTTGCCTGCAACCGTGTAAATCGGGGTTTGCTTACCCAAAGCGACGACATCAACGCTGAGTTGGCGAGTTTGCTTCAACGGCTTGCTGTCGGAGAAAGTCCCAACCAAGTTCCTCAACGCCTTCATGGGCAAAGTCGCAACCCGCTCAAACTTGGCATCGTCGGGCAAGTCCTTCAAGTTTGTGGGCAACAAACCCATGTCAGTCGGTTGCTCACCGTATGCGCAGTAGTAGTGCATGACATCTATGCCCTTGTTGAGCCAGAAACAAAAAGCCCTCAGCACCGTCTTGGCTTTCAGCATCCGCGAACCTTGCTCGTCGTTGACGCCGCACTCCGGCGGCGCAACACCGTGTTCGGTCATGTAGCGGTAGAAGCGTTCAACGCCCGCAGGTTTTCGCTTCAGCCTTGACTCTGGGTTGAGCAACCTCATCAGGCTTTCGGTTTGGACGAAAGTGTGAGCCCAACCTTCTGGCATCCGAATCTCCACTTGTGGAATTTCGCCTTCCAGACAACGCCAAGGTTCATTGGGCGCTTGTTCGTGTTCGGGCAACTTCCTCGTGCCAGTGCCGTAAGGGTGATAACTTTGCCCGTCGGTGAAAGGCGGAAGTTGCTCGATGGGCGTGTGGAAGAAAGTCGTGTTGGAAAAGCCCCAGATGCAACGAACCTTCGGGAACTGCGATTTGACGAGTTCAATCGTTCGGCGTGCGATTTCCCAAGCATGACCGCCGGGGTGAAGGAAATCGACTTTGAACTGGACGATGGGCGGGTCGTAATAGTGGTTGATGCCAAAGTCCCGCATGAAGTTCGAGCCGAAACTCAATTCGTTCCAAATCTCAATGTCAAACTCGCTAATCCCGACGCTCTTGAGCAGGTTCAAGACCAGTTGCGTGTATCGCAGCCAACCCCTTGCCATCGCCTCAAACTCCGGCGTCCCGACAGGATGCGCCGGCAGATACTTGAGCGTCGCCAGCAAAACTTTCTCCCCAGCCTTTAAGTCCTTTGGGAGTGGCTTGCTCAACTTGCACTCGCCTGTTTGACGGTCAACCTCGGTGATGAAGGCTTCACAAGCCCAATAGTCCGTCAGATTGCAAAGCCCGCTGTATCTCGGAACGATGTCGGAGACATCATCGAGCCTCACCGTCCTGCTGCCTTTGGGCGCATCGGCAACCAACCGGCGCTCAAAGAAGCGATGGGGGCAAGGAGCGCCGTGATGGGCATTGAGCAGGATTGTTGGGCGAATTCCGTAGCGCTTGCAAAGGCTCAAAATCTCTTTCCACCGCTCCTCGTTCGCCAGCGCCGTTTCATCCCAGTTGACATTGCTCCACCCGATTTCAATGCGGAAAGTTTTGAAGCCCGCTTCGGAGAGCAACCTGATTGCGAGTTCATGTTTTTGGGGCACATTGTAGTTGACCCCGATGCCGTGAAGGAACTCGTAGCCACTGCGAGTCTCAAGGTAAGCCCGCCAAGGGATTTTGAGATGGCTGTGTTTCGGCCAAGGGACATCAAGTTGCGACGGGTCAACATAGGGGCGGACAGGAAACTCTTGGGCTGAAGCGAGACAAGCCAGCCAAAAGAGCAGAGTTAATTGCACAAACTTTCGCATCACTTCGCTCCACCTCTTTTCCATGACTTTGCGCCTCGCTTCCGTGCGACGCCTGCAATTATGCCCCAGTGCCGACTTTGCGGGCTTAATCGGGCGCTTGCCTCTTTAAAGAAAGCGGCTTCTGCCTTATAATCACTTGCGCCTGCTCAAGCAGGTTCATACAAACCTAACGAACGGAGGTGTCTTTGTCATGCGCCGAGGTGCTTTCACGCTGATTGAGTTGCTCGTTGTCATCGCGATTATTGCGATCCTGGCTGCGATTCTGTTCCCAGTGTTCAGCCAGGCTCGCGAGAAGGCTCGCCAGAGCCAATGCACCAGCAACAGCCGCAACATTGGGATGGCGACGCAGCAGTATCTTCAGGACTATGACGAGCGTTTCCCCTTCTGGCGGACTCCTTGCTGGGTTGGCGGTCCCAGTAACATGTATGCCCCACCAGTTCCCATCGCTCAGGAGCCTTATGTCCGCAACAGGCAAGTTTACAAGTGCCCCAGCACCGGTCGTGACTGGAGTTGGCCGCTCGCTTGTGCCGGCGATGACCCTGCAGCCAACCGAAGCCGAGGGTGGTGGGGTTGCGGCGGTGCTTATGGTCTCCACCCGGCAATTAACCGCCCCGACTGGATTATCTTCACCAGTTACGGCTACAACGAGTTCATCCAGAACGATGCTGATGGCTATGGTCGTTTGGCACGAATCCGAACCCCTGCGGAATTCGTCATTTGGGGCGACTGTGAGAATGCTTTCTTCACCCCTTGGGGCATGAACCAAGTATGGGGTGTTTCACCTGCAGGGCATGTCAGAAGGCTTTGTTGGCCTGAATTTTGGTCGCCCAATGTCGCTGATTTCACCCCAGAGAGAGCAGGTCGCCATCTGCAAGGTTCACTTTTAGCATTCGCTGACGGTCACGCCAAGTGGTATAACTGGCAGCAAATCAGGATGGTCCGCTATGGCGGTTCCCTCAGGTTCATGAGGTGCGACGAAGAGCCTTGCTCCCCGAGCGATTGGTATTGATGTGAGAACCGAGAGAGGAACGGGGCAGGTCTTGTGCCTGCCCCGTTTTTTTGTTTTTGCGAACCTCAATTCTTTCGCCCTTTAGCGGCTGCTTGTTGCCAAACCTTCGTTATGGCTTCCCGAAGGGCGCTTAATCGGACCGGTTTCCCCAATGCGTAATCGGCGTGAATTGGTTTCTGTTCCGCACCCCAGCCGGTTATGACAAGGATTGGCGTGTTGGGGCTGAGTTCTTTGACTTGCCGGGCAACTTCCGAACCACTGACCTTCGGCATCCCCAAGTCCGTTATGACCAAATCAAAGGGCATGCCGCTCTCAAGGGACTCTTTGAAGGCTTCAATCCCCTTCGCACCATCATCAACGACGACTGGTTGGTGACCGAGATGCTCAAGCATCGCCCTCAACGCCTCTTGAACCCGCTGGTCATCGTCAATGACAAGGATGCGAAGGGAAGGAATTTCGGCGGGAGCAACTTCAGCCTCAGCACCCGAAGCAGCGACTTCCTTCGGGATGGGAAACCAAATTCGGAAGAGCGTCCCTTGCCCGAGTTCGCTTTCAACCTCAATCTTGCCCTCGTGCCTTTGGACGATTCCGTAAACCATTGACAGCCCCAACCCGCTCCCGATTTCGCCTTTCGTGGTGAAGAAGGGTTCAAAGCACTGCTGCTTGGTTTGTTCGTCCATGCCGATTCCCGTATCGGCGACTTCCAAAATCGCCCAATCCTCGTGCCTGCGGGTTCGGATTGCGATTGTCCCTAACTTTTCGCCCTTAGCCACAACAGCGTCCACTGCGTTGAAGAGCAAGTTTATGAGCGCCTGCCTGAGTTCACTTTCGTTGCCCATGATTGGCGGCAAAGTTTCGTCCAAATCCAACTCAATGTTGACTGTCACGCCTTCCTTCTGAGCCATGTCATACCAGCGCGGTTTAGTCAAGGAAACAGCGTGCCGAGCGATTTCGTTCAGGTTGACTGGCTCAAATTCTTCGGCAGGTCCTCTCTGCCTGTAGAAAGTCCTGAGCCTCTGGACGGTGTTCACGATGTCGTCAACAGCCTTCTTGACATGTCCGATGACCTCTTGCAATGCTTCGTCTTCAATCCCTTCAAGCAGTTCGGCGAAGGTCAGGATTGGGACGAGCGCATTGTTTATGTCGTGAGCGACCCCGCTTGCCATTTGCCCCAACGCTTGCAACCTTTCCTGCCTGATGAGCGCAGCCCTCGTTTGCTTCAGTTCGTCAATGGTTTGTTGCAGCCTCTCAAACAATCGGGCGTTGTGGAAGGCTGCAGCAAGGTAATCGGCAACGGTCTGGACGAAAGCCTCTTCTTCCTCGGAGAATCCTTGCGGTCGCTCCCTCAAAGCGATGATCGAACCGACCCAATCGCCCCGCCACAGCATTTGCCCCATCAACAGCGACTTGAAGTTTGCCGACGACATAAGTTGCAGAAGCGGGTCGGAAACTTGAGTTAGGTCGTCAACTCGGACAAGGTTAGAACCCTTTGAGAACTCTCCCAACGAGTCAAGTTGTGACTTGGGAAAGGAAGCGCCGATCGGGATGCCGAGTTGAGCCAACAAATTCTGTCCGATATCGTTGGCGGCACTCAAAATTGCCTTGTCCTCGTCACCACTAACGACAACGAACAAAGCAGCCCCACTCAGAACATCGCTCAGTTCCTTCACAACCGCACGGGCGATGCTGTGAATGTCAAGCCGTTGGCTAGCAAGGTGAATCAACCTCGCAAGCAATTCCGATTGCTCTGTTCGCTTTCTGAGAGTTTCCAGAAGCCGTGCGTTTTCAATGGCAATTCCCGCATAACTCGCAAACAACCTTAGCGCCTCTATTTGCTCGGCTGTGATAGGGCGCTGGGTCAAGAGCATGTCAGCGGTTATGACGCCAACCGGTTTGTCGCCAGCCCACAAGGAAACGCTGATGTGCTCCTTGACACCTTCCATGATTGGCGCTACCGGCGCAAATGTCGTTGAGTAGTCGTGAGTGTGGAAATAGCCGTCAGGTTGACTGAAAGCCTTACGAACGGAACGGTCTCCCTTAATTCGCCAATCCCATTCGTCCGTCAGTTCGCCACTCCTTCCCGTCCCGAAAGTCCCGCAGAAAGTGTCGGTTTCAGGGTCGTAAAGCCAGACGGCTGCTCTGTCAAGCCCGAACTCGTTGATGACAGCGTTTCGGATTTGAAGGACGCAGGAACGAAGGTCAGTGACCTTACCAATTTCCCGGCTCACCTTCCAAACCTTTTCCAGCAACTCCGTTCGCTTTTGCTTCCCCTCAAGCAGTTTGGCGTTCTCAATGGCAACTCCAATGTAGCCGGACAGAAGCCTCAGCATTTCAATCTGCTCATCGGTGAACGGGCGTTGGGAAGGCAGGTTATCGGCGCAAAGGAAGCCAACAAGTTTCTCGCCAGCCCATAGGGAAGCGGTGAAATGCTCCTTGACCCCGAACATTGGGTGGTCTGGCGGCAAGTTGTATTCTGCGGTGAAGTCGGAAACGAAAACGCTTTTCGTCGGCGATTTCAAAGCAGCCTCAAAAACCCCTCCCTCAATCCCGAACTCAATGCTGGACGCTTTAGATGGACTGCCGTCAATGGCTACGCCTATGACTTCACAGGCTACATTGCGTTCAGGGTCGTAAAGGAAGATGCTGACCCTGTCTATGCCGATTTCCTCTCGCACTATGCGCCTAATTTTCCGAAGGCAGGAGTCCAAGTCGGCGGAGTTTGCGATTTCACGCCCCCACTCAAGGACTTTCTCAAGCAACCTTTGCCTCCTGCGCAAAGTCTCTTCCACCCGTTTTTGCTCCGTGATGTCGGTGTTGCAGCAAACGCAGAAGGCAACTTGCCCCGTTTCATCGTGGATGGGAAAAAATCGGCTTTCGGTCAATCTGATTTGCCCGCTTTTAGCACGGAAAGCGAGCGGGATGCCCGAGATAAGGCGCTTCTCCCCAAAGACCTGCCTCATCACCTCGGCAAATTGCCTTTTCGCTTCCTCATCAGCCAGCAAGTCCCAAACAGGTTTCCCAACGATATCGCTGTGTGAGTAGCCCCAAAGCCTTTCGCCAGCCCGATTCCACAAGCGGATTGTCCCGTCCCTGTCAACAGCGAAAATTGGGTTGACCAAATCCTCAGTCCAGTGAGCGTTAAGGGTGGCAAGGATGCAATGCAAACCCTGAGTTGACCGCTGAAGCATTTGCTCCAACTGCCGGGTTGATTTTCGCTGACGGGCATTCCTCAAAGCGATGCGAATAGCCAAAGGCAACCTGACAATGTGGCGTGGGCTTTTGACGATGTAGTCGTCAATGCCTGCCTTCAGCGAAGCGACGGCAATTTCCTCGTCGCCAGAAGCCGTGAGCATCAAGACAGGGCAATCGGGGCACCTTTCCTTGACCCTTTTCGCCACCCGAAAGCCGTTGCCCCACCGAAGCAAATAGTCGGTGACAACGATGTCAAAATCTCCCCGCTCAAGTTCTTGCTGGAACTCGTCCTCGGTTGTCGCATGGCGGATTTCAACTTGATGGAACTCACGGGAAAGGATGCGCTGAAGCAAGGGGAGCGTTTCAGAGTCATCGTCAACCAGCAAGACCCGCAGCGGATGAGCAGAAACCCAGAGAAGTTCATCAATGATTGCCTTCAACTTCTCCGCTGAAGGTGGCTTGGTGATGTAGTGGTTAGCGCCCAAAGCGAAGGCTTTCCGAATTGCACCCTCGTCCTCGGTAGCCGTCAAGACTACCACAGGCAACCTGTGCAGCGAAGGCTGCTCTTTGATCCAAGCCAAAACATCAAGCCCAGATTTTCGGGGCAAATTTAAGTCCAGAAAGACCAGCGAAGGCAGCGGGAACTTGTCTCTGTCGGCATATTCCTCCTCACCAACGAGATACCGAATCGCCTCCTCGCCTTCGGAGACGACTTGCAGTTGGACATCAACCCCAGCCTTTTGAAGTTGCCGGTGCAGCAAAACGGCATCATCGTTGCTATCTTCAACCAGCAAAACCAAAGGGATGGGCGCTTTCATGGCTCGTCCCTCCGCTCAAAGGCAATTTCAAACGGGCATGAGCATTTAGCGCCGATTTAAGGCAAACACAACCTGCCCAAATCCCTTATCGGCAGCGATGGTCCAAAATTTTCGGCGAGTTGAAGGACGGGGAAGGTGTTGAAGCAAGGAGTGGTTTTCCGCTGTCCGTCCCTGTCTCCTGCTTTTTCGCCCTGCTATCTTCTCTTCGGTCAGGTGCGGAGTTGTTCCAGCGCCTTTGGGGTTGCAAGGACGACCACAACATCGCCCGGCTGCAGGACTGTTTCGCCTGTGACGACTTGAGCGTTGTTGTCCCTTACAACCGCCGCCAACAAGCAACCTTCGGGGAGCGAAAGTTCTCGGACAGGTTTGCCGACGATGGGGGACGAAGCAGTTAACTCTATCTCCACGATTTCCAGCCCACCCCGTTGCAGCAAAGCCAGCGGCAGAAATTCGCCCACAGTCACTTCCTGTTCAATGAGTTGGAACAGCAATGTCGTGGCGCTTATGGTCTCGTCGACACCGAGTCTGCGGAAAACTTCCTCATTGCGGGGATTGTTTACGCGGGCGATTACCCTCGGCACGCCAAACCAATTTTTGGCGACTTGGCAAATAATCAGGTTGTCCTCGTCATCACCTGTCACAGCGACAACCAAATCGGCTCTTTCCATCCCCATCCGAACCATTGTCCGAATTTCGCAGGCGTCACCGTAAAAGACGGCATCGCCCAATTCTTCCTTGAGCAAATGGAACCGCTGCGGTCGCTTCTCCACCAGCAGAACTTCGTAGCCCTCTTGCAAAAGGGCTTTCGTCAACTGGTAGCCGACTTTTCCGCCGCCTGCGACGATGATGTAACTTGGGCGCTTGCCTTCCAGACTGGCTCGGTGAGCGGCAACTTGTTCTGGGGTCGGCAAGTCAGCGGCATAGAGCCGACAGGCATGTTGAGTCAACTCCAAGTAATCGGCGATGCTGCGATAGGGTCGGTCAAACAATCGGTCAAACAACATTCCCGCCATCAACATGGTGGCGCTAACCGTTTCAATGCCCATTTCCCTGAAAACACGAGCCCTCAGCGGGTCGTAAACTCGAGCCAGAACTTTCGGAACGCCGAAGATTATCTTTGCGATTTGCGAAGCCATGATGTTGCTGTTGTCGCCGTTGGTCACAGCCAGAAAAGCATCGGCTGTCTCAATGCCGGCTTCCTTCAGAACCTCAACATCAATGCCCAAGCCAGTGATAGTGCGTCCTTTGAAGTTTTCGCCAAGCCTTCGGAAGGAGTCAGGGTCTTTGTCAATAACGCTGACTTCGTGACCTTCGGCGTCAAGCATTAGCGCCAAAGTTGAACCAACTCGCCCACAACCCAAGATGACGACTCGCATTTTCCCTCACCTCTGCGTCGAGAGACTTTGTCTCGTTCTCCACCATCGCACCGATGAACGATGCCCTAATGTCTTAGGCGGGCACAGTGTCAATGATGACCTCACAAGGGGGGCGGCGCAACAAGGCATCAGCGGTGCGGGTGAAAATACCCGGCACACGGTTTTCAGCAAATTGCACGCCCAACACGACCAAATCTGCTTGGTAGTTTCTGACAGCGCGGCGGATGCCTTCGTCCGCTTCTCGCGCTCGGACGATATCGGTGATGGCTTTCAAACCATGCCGTTCCACGATGCGCTGCGCATGCTCCAATGCTTTCTGCGCTCGCTCATCAACTTCGGGCGGGAAGGGAGCATCCAATGTCAGCAAGCGCGGCACTTCCACGATGTAAGCCAGCACTAAGGTGGCGTGTTGCTGTCGCCCCAACCGACACGCCAACTCCACCGCCCGCTCGCTGTAAAACAAGTCAAGGATGGGCACGACGATCACCCGCGCCGCTTCCACCGAGTAGACGGCACGGGCAACTTCTTGCGGCAACGGCTGAGGCAATCTGAGCATCCAAAAGAGCGTCAAACCCAAAGTGACCAAAAATCCAATGGCAATCAAAACGCCCAACGGATGCGGTTGCAAGGTCAATCACCCCCTAAGGTTCTGTAAGCCGCGCTTCATCACCTCACTGCTTGCCAATAGCGCCAGCGGGCGATGCCCAAGGCGATAACCAATGAACCAATGACCAACGGCGTAATGATGGCGTGCCAACCCATGTTATTCGCAACAGCGTAGTAAACTCCGCGCACAACTACGAGCGCTCCAATGACCACCAGCGACATCGCCGTGAATTGCCGAAAAGTTCGCAATGGTTTCATGTCGTTGCCCATCACCGCCTTAGTCCAACACCCGAACTCTCACAATTGTTCGTTGCGCAATGACCAATTTGCCTGACAAGCCTCTAACTCAATGACATCGTGAGCGAAAGCGATACAGGCGAGGATGGCTTCTCGACTGAGGTGAGGATACTCGGCAAGGATTTCGTCCACTGTCATCCCGCCCGCCAAGTAACTCAGGACAAGGCTGACAGGGATTCGTGTCCCTTTGATGACGGGCTTGCCCTGCATGATTTTCGGGTTAACTTCCACAAACTCCTTCCAGTTGACCATTTTTGTCACCCCATTGCGAGGATTTCGCATGAACTGTTCTGCCTCTCATTTTGCTTCAACTCTCCGACGCTTTCTTCGCTCCAATTCAATGCGGAAGCGCTCGTAAAGTTCCCATTCACCCGTGTCAGCCAAGATTGCCAATTGTTCTTCGTCCCAATTTCTGGTCAAGTTGCCGAAGATGGGCTTGCCAGTCCTGTGGCGATACCAGACATAGTAAGCGATCCACGCTGCCACCCAAAGCGGTCCTGTGATGCGAGCAATTTCGTGCGTCCACAAGACGATGACGACCATCGCGAATGTGCCGATAACGCCCAAGACCCCCAAAACAGGAATCTCCGCCTCGCCGATGCGAATGTTCAACGGGACTTTGTATGGGCGAGGCGTATGTGGCTCTTTGATTCTCAAAGCAATCAAAGCAACCGTGCTCAAGAAGTAAGCCAGCATCGCCCCGAAGGCATACATGTTCGCCATCGTTTCCATCGCCTTTCTACCGCTGAAGAAGGCGAAAATCGCTTGAGCCGCAGCAACCGCCGAGAAGAAGATGATGCTTCGGACAGGCGTTCGGAACTTGAGGTGAACATGGCTGAGCCAATCGCTGATGAGTCCCAACTCTGCCATGCTGTAAGCCAGCCGCGATGAACCCATCACGCCTGTGTTGGCAGAGATTAACACAATCGTTGCTGCCAAAACCGCTGCCATCGGTCCAGCCAGAAAGCCGATATAAGGCAGGTGAGTCGCTAAATAGGCAACTGGGTCACCTTCGCGCCGGGCAATGTCCTGCCAGTTGACAATGCCCAGAGAGACTGTCGGGAACGCCAAAGCGAACATCAACACGATGATGATGAGCGCCAAAGAAGTGCGTGGGATGACAGTGGCGGGACGAATGGTTTCCTGAGCCGCTTGGGAGACCGATTCCAAGCCGACATAAGAGATGACAGCGATGCTGACAGCGTAAAGCAATTGCCTTGTTGTCGGGAACTCATTGTGCCACTGGTGCAAAAACAGTTCTGGGCGCCAAGCGAAGGCGAAGCCGACGACGATGATGGACGCTTCCATCAGCATGTCCAGCGCACCCAACACTTCGTTGAAGAGCGACGATTCTCGGATGCCCTTGATGTTCAAGACGGCAAGGAAAGCGATTAGCACCAAACTCTCCGCAAGCCAGACCAAGTTGACATTGTGGAACGGACCGATGTTGACTGCAAATTCTCTGGCAGCAGGAAAGAAGAAGTTGATGTAGCCAGCCGATGCTATCGCAAACAAGGCGACATCAACGGTGTAGTCCAGCATCAATGACGCTCCCGCCACTAATCCCTAAAAGTCGCCCAAGCCCCGCAAAGTGAAGTATTGACCGCCGCCTGCGATTGGGTAGGCAGATGCCATTTCGGTGTAAGCCAAGCCGACGAAGATGTAAACGATGCCGGCGATGGCGAAGGCTAAAGGCGTTGCGCCTTGAGCCGCAGCCATCACCAACCCCAACGCCACATAGACATCAGCCCCGACATCGGCATAGCCCCAACAAAACGAACCCCAAACCGTGACCTCCCGGCGCAACTTAACTTTTGTGAACGAACTTTCTCGTTCCTCCACAGAAATTGGGCACGGGGGCTGTCGGCTTCAGCCGACAGAGGAATGCGCCCTTTACACCCCCTTTCGTTTGCGTTACAACTTAGCACGGCGGGCTTTAAGGCACTCTCCCCTTCGGGAGAGAAACGGCTGTTTGCCCGCTGGGTGGTGAGCGACCTATGCTGTCTGAGCCTTTTGGCTTGGGCAGTGGGCTGGTCGGGGGCGACCCGACATCACAGTCACCCAGCCCCCTGCCGAGTTCGGCGGCGAGCATTGGCTAACCGCCGAAGGTAGGCAGGCGCCCTTGAGGGCGGAAGTCCTGTGCTCATTAGCGCAAGGGCAAGCCGTCGGCTTTAGCCGTCGGTAGGTGACGCTCGCTCACCTGCTTCACCGAGCATATTCCACTGCCCGAACTTCCCTTATGACGGTGACTTTGATTTGTCCCGGGAATTGGGTTTCAGTTTGGATGCGGGCGGCTATGTCCTTTGCCAGTTTCGCCGCCATAACATCGTCAACTTGGTCGGGCTTAACGATAACACGGACTTCCCGTCCCGCTTGAATGACATAGGCTTTGTCAACGCCCGGGAAGGACTTGGCGATGCTCTCAAGTTGTTCAAGCCTTCGGATGTAGGCTTCAAAACTTTCACGGCGAGCGCCGGGTCTTGATGCGGATAGTGCATCGGCAATCAGGACAAGCACAGCCTCAACGGTTTGAGGCTGAATATCGCCGTGATGGGCAGCGACGGCGTGGATGACTTCCTCAGGCTCGCCGTATCGGCGAAGGACTTCTATGCCGATTTCAACATGGCTGCCTTCCATGTGATGGTCCAACGCTTTGCCGATATCGTGGAGCAACCCTGCTCGCCTCGCAATTTTGCTGTTGACCTTCAGTTCGTCAGCCATCATGCCAGCGAGGTGCGCTACTTCAACGGAATGGTCGAGGACATTTTGACCGTAACTGGTTCGGAACTTGAGCCGACCGAGCAACTTCAGCAGACCTTCTGGCAAGTTATCAACCCCTGCAGCCCTCGCTGCTTCCTGACCAGCCTGCAGGATTCTTTGCTCCATCTCTTGCCTCGCCTTCTCCACGACTTCTTCAATTCGGGCAGGGTGGATTCTCCCGTCAGCGATGAGCATTTCCAAAGCCAGCCGAGCCGTCTCCCGCCTGATTGGGTCAAAGCAGGAAATCACGACGGCTTCGGGCGTATCGTCAACGATTAAGTCGACACCTGTCAGCAACTCAAAAGTTCGGATATTGCGACCTTCGCGACCGATGATTCGCCCCTTCATCTCTTCGGACGGGAGCGAAACGGTGGTCACGGTCATCTCCGAAGCCACCTCAACGGCACACCTTTGCATCGCCGTGGCGATGATTTTCTTTGCCCTCTCTTCCGCTTCCCGTTTGATTTGCTCTTCGGCTTCGTAGATTCGGCGTGCGATTTCGCTCTGGAGTTCCTCTTCAACCCTTGCCAAGATGATTTGCCTTGCTTGTTCGGGCGTCAATTCGGCAATCCGCTCAAGTTCCTGTTGCGCCTTTCGGTGTAGTTCCTCAATTTCCGCTCGCATCGCTTGAATTTGCTGCTCCTCCCGCTTGAGCGCTTGTTCCCGCTGCTCAATTTGGCTCATCCTTCGGTCAATTTGCTCCTCACGCTGAGATAAGCGTCTTTCCCACCTCAAAAGTTCCTCCCGCCTCTCCCGATACTCTTGCTCGAGCCTTTCCCTTTCGCGTTGGAGTTCCTCTCGGACAAGCAAACTGGCGTCCATCAATTTAGCCTCCGCTTCCCTCAGTTTCGCTTCAGCCTCGCGTTGCATCTTGTCGGCTTTACTTTTCTCCTCGTCCACTTTTTGCCTCAAAGCGTCCAAGCGCTGCTGCTGGGGGATAAGGAGGGTTCGCCACGCCCAAAAGACAATGCCTGCAGCGATGACGATGCCGATGACCAGTCCAATCAAAATCGAGACCCAAAGTTCCATCCGTTCTCACCTCGCTGAAGGACAGCCACCAATCGCGGAGGCGAGGTCATTCCTCTTCAGGGAGGTCACTGAAGGAGCGAATAGCGGAGCGGATAGCGTTTAGGTCAAAGCCTTTTTGCATCGCCGCTCTGAAAGCGCGCGAGATGTCTTGCTTGCTGGGTTTAGCGATGCCAGCCAGACGGCGGTTTATGTATCGCTCCGCCATCTGACACTCAACCTCATCCGTCCAAACTGACATCACTTCGCCGATGATTTCATCCGAGATGCCCAAAGACTTGAGTTTGTATCGGACTTCAAAGCGGGAGTGAGGCTGAGTGTCAGACAGCGCACTTTGGACGAAGGCTTCCGCCATCTGGCGGTCGTCCACCAAACCCACACGCTTTAGCCGCTCAACAACTTCCTGAGCGACAGAGGCATCCCATCCCTTCGCTTGCAAGCGCGTTATCAACTCGCGCTCGCTGCGAAGGCGGTAGCGGAGCAACCTAAACGCTGCTGTTTTCGCTTGTTCTATTGCGTCGGGTTCTCGGCTCAAATCTTTTCTCCTTCGGTGACCTCTCACAATTCAACGACCTCGTCTCCCGATTGGGGCTGTTGGGTTTTGTTGCGTTCTGTCGTCCAAATTGTCGCTTCCAAGTTGAGACAGTTTCCGCCAATTCACTTCGGCTCTTTTATGGGCAAGGGAATGCCAGCCTTCTCCCGAACGGCTCGGTCAATTTCCGCTGCAATTTCGGGATGGGCTTCAAGGAAGGCTTTGGCATTCTCCCTTCCCTGACCTAACCTCTCGTCGCCGTAGATGAACCAGTTGCCAGACTTCTGGATGACGCCATACTTGACCCCTGCCTCAAGCAGGCTGGTCGCCCATGAAATCCCTTTGCCGAAGTAAATGTCCACAGTCGCATCCTTGAAAGGCGGGGCAAGTTTGTTCTTGACGACTTTGATTTCGACTCGATGCCCAACGGTTTCGTTCCCGACCTTAATTGGCTCACCTCTGCTTAGCCTCAACCGAACGGAAGCGTAAAACTTGAGCGCCAGCCCGCCGGGCGTGGTTTCAGGGTTGCCGTAGGTCACGCCGATTCTCTGCCTGACTTGGTTGATGAAGATGGCTGCTGTCCGAGATTTCTGGATAGAACCAGCCAACTTCCTCAATGCCTGCGACATCAACCTCGCCTGTAGCCCGACATGGGCTTCACCCATCTCACCTTCAAGTTCCGCTTTGGGCACAAGGGCAGCAACGCTGTCAATGACGATGACATCAACGGCTCCGCTTCGGACGAAGGCGTCAGCGATTTCCAAAGCCTGTTCAGCGGTATCCGGCTGCGAAAGTAACAACCTGTCAAGGTCAACGCCGACATTTTTGGCGTATTCGGGGTCAAGGGCGTGCTCGGTGTCGATGTAAACGGCAACGCCACCCAACTTCTGAGCCTCAGCGATGATGTGGTAAGCGAGTGTGGTTTTGCCCGAGCCTTCCTGCCCGAAAATTTCCGTGACCCGTCCCCTCGGTATCCCGCCGATGCCCAAAGCGATGTCCAGTTCAATTGCCCCCGTCGGGATGGCATCAACCAAAAGACGAGGGGGCATCTCCGTCAACTTCATGATTGCGCCCTTTCCGTGCTTCTTCTCAATCTGGGCGATAGTTGCCTCTAACAACTTCCAACGCTCATCGTCCTTGCTGGGCACGATGATTTTCTCCTCGTGCTCGTCTTCGGTTTCAGTTTTTTCGGGAACGGCAAGTCTTCGTGCCATCTTTCTTCACCTGCCTTTGCGGTCATCTCAAATTTTGACTGCCTAAAATGCCGAGGGCAAGATGCTGGTCACAACTGAACCTCGCCGACCAATTTTTTGACCAACCCTTCCAACTCCTCGTCGCTGAAGAAGCGGATTTCCAGCACCCCGCCTTTGCGTCCCCGCCTCAGTTTGACCGGGGCTTGCAACCTCTCTTCCAAAATTTGCTGCAATGCGAGCAAGTTTGGATCAAGGGTTCGTTCGCGCTTCTTTCGTTTGCTTGTCAGCCTTTGAATGAGCAATTCTGTTTGCCTTACCGACAGGCTGTGCTTGATGACTTGTTGGAAGACTTCCATCATCACGCCCTCATCGGGTGCTCCGAGCAACGCGCGGGCATGTCCCTCAGTGATTGCCCCGTCCCTAAGGGCTTGTTTGATTGGTTCTGGCAAGTTTAAGAGCCGCAAAGTGTTGGCGACGGCGGCGCGGCTTTTCCCCACCCTTTCGGCGATGGCTTCTTGGGTTAGCCCAAACTTCTCCATCAGCACCTTGTAAGCCTGAGCCTCATCGAGGGGGTTCAGGTCCTCCCGCTGCAAGTTCTCAATAAGCGCCAAAGCCAAAAGTTCGTCATCGGAGCAGTGACGGATGATGGCAGGAATTTCGGTTAAACCTGCCAGTTGAGCAGCTCGCCATCTCCTCTCGCCCGCCACCAACTCGTATTCGCCATCCTTTGGGCGAACGAGGATGGGCTGCAGCAAGCCATGCAGTTTGATTGATTCAGCGAGGGCTTCAAGTTCCTCAGGTTTGAACTGTTGGCGGGGCTGGAAGGGATTGGGACGGATTGCGTTGACTGGCAAGTTAGTCACCGTCTCACCTGCAGTTGTTGGCTCACTCCAACTTGTCGGGATAAGCGCTTCCAGCCCACGCCCCAAGCCGCGCCGCTTCATGCCTTTCTCACCCCACAAGCCTGAACTTGAAATCTCGCCATGCTCGCTTCAATTGTAGCGCTGTGCTTTCACCCGACGCAAAGGCTCAAGATGCGTGTTAGCATTGAAGACCGACGGAGGTGACCTTTGTGACCGAAACTTTCACCGAAGTTGACTGGAAACGGTTGCAAGAGGAATTGCAAAAGGCGCAACTTGAAGCGCAGCAACTTTCTGCCGAGCTTGCGGACGCGTGGGAAGAGTTGACATTGCTTTACGAACTGGCGGAGCAAATGAGGGGCGTGCTTGACATAGACCAAGCGGTAGAGTTGGCTATAACTCACGCTGCGGACATAGTGAGCGTTGAGGGCTGCGGTGTTTTGCTTAAGAGCGACGAGGGTTGGGAACTGAGAGGAGCGATTTGCCCGCCAGGACGAGAAGAGTGGTTGAGGTTTGAACTGGGCGAAAAGTTGGCAGAGGAGGCTTTGAAGCGCCGAAAAGGTTTACTCTTCAACGACCTCTTTCAGCACCCTCAATGGGGTGAGGCAGCACGAATGTTCCGAATTTTCAATGTTGCGATTGTCCCGCTCAACCCCGGAGGGCACGCTCAAGGTGCCTTGATAGCGTGGAACAAAAAACGCGGTGAGTTCACTTCTGGCGACCTGAAACTGTTTTCAACCATCGCTGCTCAAACGGGTGGCGTGTTGGAAAGTGCCTTCCTCTACCAACGACTTCAAGAGACTTTCAGGGGCGTAGTCAGAGCGATGGCAGTCGCCGTTGACGCCAAATCCCGTTGGACGGCAGGTCACTCCATCAGGGTCACCCGCTACGCAATGGAGTTAGCCCAAGCCATAGGGTTGCCCGAAAGCGAAATCGAGAAAATCCAACTTTCAGGTCTACTCCACGACCTCGGCAAGATCGGCGTCCCGGACGCAATCTTGGACAAACCGGGCAAACTGACGGACGAAGAGTGGGAGATAATGAAGCGACATCCCATCATCGGCTACGAGATGCTCAAGGACATTTGGCAACTGCGCGGAACTGTCTTGGATGGCGTGTTGTATCACCACGAGCGCATTGACGGCAAGGGATACCCGTTTGGGCTCAAGGGCGATGATATTCCGTTTGCAGGCAGATTGTTGGCTGTCGCCGACGGCTTTGACGCAATGACCAGCGACAGACCGTATCGGGCAGGTATGCCGAAAGAGAAAGCGTTGGAGATTTTGCTTGAGAACGCTGGAACTCAGTGGGACAAGGAACTGGTGAAGGCTTTCGTTGAAGCGCAAAAATCGCAATGAGGGAGATGGGAATGAGTGCTGCTCACCCTGAGCAGCAAGCGACCTCGTTCGGCAAGTGCGAAATTGGTCACAAAAGAGGGTGGCGACGGCTGTTTTTGGTGACGGGTATAGCGCTTTTGTTGGGCTTTGGCTTTGCGGTTTGGCATTTCGCGTCGGCGCCGCGACCGCTTGAAAGCGACCATCACAACTTGAGCGTCCCGCCTTAAAGATGCCTTTTGTGCCACCAATTTGGTGGGGCGGCTCACCGAATGCCTCACCGCACCCTCAGTTTTTGCTTCCCGTGCCACCTGCCTCGCAAGTTGGAGAGGCAAAAGTGAGTTCAATGACTTCGCCGTTGGGTTCAGCCTCAGCGAAAATTTGAGCCTGAAAAGCGTAAACATTCACCTTGCCCTTCCGCCACGCATCTTTTGGCAAGCCCGCTTTCAAGCATGTCTGCTCCAAAAAAGTCACCGCATCAAAGCCATGCTCTACAGCGACTTGAGGGAGCAGCAACCCACGCTGCCAATCAGCCTCAACAAGCAGACCATCGCGACCGATGAAGATATGCGCCGGATACTCTTTCGGGTCGGAAACCTCAATCAGTTGCGGCGGGGTGAGGACGCTGACTTCAACCATGACTTTGTCCAACTCGTCAATCTCCAAAGGCGGGAAGCGAGGGTCGCGAAAAGCGGCGTTCAAAGCAGATTCAATCGTCGCCTCAACGAGCGGCTTGACAGGGTAGGGGATGCCGATGCAACCGCGAAGCATTTTCTCTTTCTCAACTTGCTCGTGAAGCGTCACGAAGACACCGCGAGGCTCTCTCAAAATTTCGTCAACTTCCGCTGGTGGCGAAATGACCTCGTTTGATTTGAGCGCCGTCTCTATGGCTTGGCGCGCCAACTTGACCAAAAACTTTCCCTGCTCCAAACTCAGCAACACTGCGACCACCCCCTTTCGTGGTCGCTTAGCGGCAAAAACCGCACTTGCAACCAGCCGACACACAAAATGGTAACACAACGCCCTTCAAAGCGTTGAGAGCACTTGGCAAAGACAAAAACCGGGGCTTAATTAGCCCCGGCTCAATCTCTCAGGCTGCAGAAATTCGGCGTTCATCAGCGAGGGATTTTGAGGGTGCTGAGAATTCTGCTGGCTTTGCGGGCGTCGGCGTCGCTGTCAAATCCGAAGAAGGCAACGAACTTGTTGCCCAAAACCACAGCCCCGACAAAAGCCAAGTTAATACCTGCTTCCGCCAAAGCGCTGGTCATCAAGTGCCCCAGCCCCGGTTTATTCGTCCCTTCAACACGAAGGAAAACGGGAGAGGTCGCTTCGGAAAGACCTGCAGCCTTGGCAGCATCCGTTGCCTTCCTGCCCTTGACAGGACCAAGATAGACGACGCCGACGCCGACCTTAGCAGGGTTTCGCTCAGCGAGGACAACCTGCAAGTCAACACCGGCTTGGGCGAGGGATTCAAGGACTTTTGCCAACGCTCCCGGCTTGTCCTCAATCTCGCCGCTCCACAGTGCTACCTTCTCCACCTTCAAAGGCATCTCCTTTCACCTCCTATCGTTCACGCGCTCCGAAGTTTGCCAATTGCCAAATCCGCTTTTCAGCATAGCAATTCTTTTCGCATTTGTCAAGAGCCCTTGACTCCGCTTGCGAGCCATGCGTAGCCGAAAATCGTTCGCAAGTTTTCAACCCGCAAATTTGAACCGACAAGTTCCAGAAACTCTTCGCGCGTGAACCTGAAAAAGTAGATGCCGCCCTTGTGAACGCCTTCCTTTCCGAACCATCGGGTCAAGAGCGAATAGTGGTAGCCGGAGATGGCAAATCGCCCGTTGGGCTTGAGGATTCGGGCGATTTCGGCGATGACCCGTTGCCGCATTCGGTGACTTGGGACATGTTCAATCATCTGGCAACTGGCAACGGCATCAAAGCATTGGCTTCGGAAGGGCAAAAAGGAAGCGTCGGCGTGAACGAGCAAAGTTCGCTCCAACAAACCCAAACGCGTGAACCTTTCCCAGCACCGTTTCAAGGATTCAAGGGAGAGGTCAGCGCCAACGACGAAATCTGCGTGTTTGGCAAAGTGCTGCAACATTCGTCCAGTCCCGCATCCCACCTCAACCAAAGTCCCAAACCGCTTTCGGTCGCCGAGCAAGGCACCGACGGTCATCTTGACCTCAAAAGGCGTCAGGAAAATCAGACCGAGCAAACGGTCGTAGAAAACTGCTTGCTCGTTGCGAGCCTTCATTTCCGACTGTTTCCAAAGCCATTCCTTCTCGTCGTGGACTTGAGCCAAATCCGGGACGACGAAACTGGGGATGCCGTCCAAAATCGGAAACTTTCGCCCGCACCCTTGACAAACCAGTTGCTCCTTTTCAAACCGCAAGGCAGCGCGATCAAAGGGGCAAGCGAGCAATTCCAATTGCCAATCCGTCATCTCGGTGACCTCCTTTTCCCCTCGTGCAGACGCAACCCAATAAGTTTTGCAGCAAAAGAGAGCGCTCTAAAACCCTTCATGCTACTGGCTTTAGTCAGTGACATGAATTAAGTGAGTATGTTCGAAAATGGTGTTATAATGGGGTGATGAGGAGAGGAAGGATGGAAGGAAGGGCAAGGATGAGACTGACGACAATTCCAATTCATCAAATCCTTTCCCTCGCTCAACAATTCTGCAAAGAGAGACCTTCAAGGAAGAAAAAATTTGGACGCCCTTTGATCTACCCAGAATATCTCATCTTGACCCTTTTCGCCTTAAAGCAAGTTTACAGACTTTCT
>Ga0080007_1071339_pt1 | contig 33137 bp, 46 predicted proteins | sample OctOCTMetagenome_FD_69210 | JGI IMG/M metagenome (GOLD analysis project Ga0080007, IMG submission 69210) | Hot spring and microbial mat streamer communities from Octopus Spring Streamers, Yellowstone National Park, USA - OCT_B (SPADES... | ecosystem: Environmental > Aquatic > Thermal springs >...
CAAGACCCGTAGGGTGATGAGCCACCAGGCGACTGGTGGGGAGCTTCTGCGGTGAGGGGGCTCGGGGAGACCGTTGAGAAGCAGATGGTGGAGAACCACCATCTGCTGAGAAACGGTGCTGGGAGAATAGCTAGGGCTGCAGCTGAGGCCTTCATGGTCGCCGCTAAGAGCTATAATGGAGATCTAGAGGGCTTTGCCAGATATATGGAGAGATCTCAAAGATCCTACTATCCACGAGACCTACAGCAGTGTCTCTGCCAAATGCTATATCATATGTGATGAAGGCTGTTAGAAGGAGGTATGGAAGTGTTGTAGAAGCTGTTGTAAGAGCTGCTATGGAATTTAAAGAATATTCGGAGAAGGCTTTAGAGCTAATTGGAGAGATAGGGTCTAGGATGATTGAGGATGGAATGACAATTATAACATACTGCAACTTATTAGCAGTTGTATCTATATTAGCCAAAGCCTGGGGAGAGGGTAGGAGGTTCAGGGTCTATGCAACGGAGACAAGGCCTAGGTATCAGGGATATATAACAGCGAGAGATCTAGTGTCAAGAGGGATCTCAACAACCCTTATAACAGACTCTGCAGTGGCATATATAAAGAGAAAAGCAGATCTTGTGCTGTAGGCGCAGACGCCATCACCTCTAACGGAGCCCTCATAAATAAATTGGAACATCACAGATAGCCCTCACAGCAAAGGTATATAGCGTCCCCTTCTACATGGCTGCAGAGACATATAAGTTCTCCCCATACACACTTGCTGGAGAAGCTGTCGAGATCGAAGAGAGAGATCCAAGAGAGATTCTAGACCCACCAATTGAGGGTATAGAAATCAGAAACCCCACTTTTGATGCAACCCCTCCGGAATATATAGATGCTATAATAACCGAGATAGACCTTATAAGCCCGGAAATGGCTATCCTAGTAATAACGGAATTCCTCGGCCATAGAATCGTATCCGAAGCACCCAAGGGATATGAAGATAGCAAGACAGAATTCAGATCCCCATATTGAAAGGATAAACCCTCCCCGCCTTAGAAGGGCGGGTTTTCTATTCTGGGGTCTCGAGTGTTAGCCCTCTGGAAAGGGTTTAATGGTCTTACTCCATTATGTGTTACCAAGTAGCTCTCAATCTTCCATGCTATCCTTATCCTGTGTCCTAGCTTGCGGGCTATGTTCAGCGCAGCATTTACATCTGCATTGATCTTCTTCCCAGTCTTCCTACAAATATATAGCCCTCTATATTTTCTTCCATTCTTATGCCTTGCTCCGCATATCAAGCACTCCTTATTAGTGTAATCCTCAGGCACGATCTCAACCTCTATGCCATACTCTCTGAACACATCTACAATCCATAACACTATTTCCCTAAACCACCATATATTCGTGTTATACTCATTACCATTATCCTGTGATAGCATGATCGGGTATCCTATATATAGCTTCCTAACACCTCTTCTATATAGCTCATCTGCTAGGAATCTTATAGCTGCTATATATAGGTGTCTTAGCCTCTCATCCCTCTTATGCATTGCCTTAAGATACTTCTCATGATATTCTCTCCATGTTGGGAGCCCAGCATTCCAAAGCAGATCCCTTATAGACTGGTATGTAGCAATTTCTCTTTTCCACCAGTAGTACTCGGATTTGATTGTTCCACCTTTGATGAGCATTACTGATCCATCTGTAGTTACCACAGCGAATAGGTTATTCAAACCCATATCCATGAATACCTCCTTATCCCCTATGGGATCCTTCTGCTTAATAGACTTAGGGTTCACGATCCTACCCTTTTTAACCTTGCAATTGGGCTTTACATAGCCCTTTGGATTCGATTTAGGTGGCTCAACACCAACCTCTATGGTTATGTGTGCGAACCGCCTGCCATTAACGTATATGATCTCAAGCCTACCCTGCTTACCCTCCCACCTGATCCTACCAACATATCTTATCCTCAGATCGAAGTCTTCAAGGACTGTGTATCCCTCGTTCTTGCTAATGGGCTCAACATGATACCTATCATTTCTAATCAATATATGTATCCTCCTCTCATCGGTCTCTCTATCCTTCCAATAGCCTGGTGGAGATAGTTTCTTCATGAATGGTGGTAGTTTACCTTATTTCCTTAGATCCAGTTGCTTGAAGAAGGCGTTCCAAGCCTCATCATTCTTATTAACAACCTGACGAGCATTAACACCGAGAACCTCTTTATATTTGTGGTAGTATTTCTCGTTGATCTCATCCCTTTTCTTAGGTGATAGATCTCTGTTGAAGAATGCCTGTCTCTTCTCATAGCTAAGCTCGTTCCACAGCCTAGCACATGCTGAGCCTATGTCGAATAGCGTTTCTTCCTCATATCTATTGGGGAATAGTGCTACTCTATTTGTTCTCCGCTTGCTCTTTCTCCTTTTCTCTATCTCTTTTCTGAATGCTTGGAGGGGGTTGGAGTTTCTGGTGGGCGCGCCTCGGGGATTCCCCCGCTAGACATCTTACTAGCATATTTGCCCACCGAGACCCACCCCCACTAAATAACACAATGAAAACCCTATAAAAACATACCCCGCCCTAAAGGACGAGGCCTGCCCAGTTGTCAAGGTTTGGCCATGATGGGCTTATCTCTGCCATTCTCTATAACTTGCCTATCCTGTTCAATGTTTTAAACTTATCCACTCAGGGCTGCACATGACAATTTAATCTATAGCCAGTTCTTGGTGGATAGTTATATCTCTTATCTCTTAAAATTATATTAGCGGTGTTCAGGAGTGCCCTGGCTAGATGATATTTTTATTATTAACCTTTTACAATATATTATATGCAAGGGGTGTGAGAACTATAAAGCTTCAGATAGATCCATGGACACTCTTTTTCCTATTGATGATAGCATTTCTTCTAATATCAATGCTAAGCAATATGTTCCAGCAGAGAGAGAAAAAGCCTAAGGAGAAGATAATCACATACACGATAATAGCATGTACAGAGGGGGACTATGAGGAGAAGAGGGAGTTTATGCCAGGTGATTATGTGGGGAAGGTTATAAGGGATAGGAGGTGTCCTAAGGACAATGGGGAACTTAGGATTAAAGCGATATATGCAGAGAAAATACCTGTGAAATAGATCTCAGGGATATATGTGGGGAAAATGCCAGAGAAGATCCTCCTATATAATGATGGATGTGCCATATGCTATAGAATGGCTAGATATGCTTGGAAAATTACCAGGGGCAGGATCAAGGTTCTTGGGATGTTTTCAGATAGTGCCTCTCAATATAGAGAAGCTATTCTCAGGATGCTTGGAAACGATGAAGATCTCTATGGCTCTATGCCATGGCTTATAGATGGGCGAAAAGTCATGGGGGGAATCAATATTATTGCCCCTATAATGTTCGAGGCAATGAAATCTCTCCTCAAGCCTGGGAACAACTTGTTTAGAGATCCTATGCCTCTTCAGTGCGAACCTGCTATTAGGGGTGATGATATCCGTAGTAGGATCTTATATGGTTTAGGGATAGTTATTAGGATGGCTATCCAGAGCTACAGATCGATCTTAACGAAGAGATATAAGGGATATCTACAAGAAACCCCCAAGGTTTAAGCTAGAATCAATAGAGAAGAGATCGCTACTGCGATGATGCAGCGCTTGAAGAAGCCGTTGTTGTCTCCTCCAGCACGCCTAGCCTTCTAAGTCTAGGTGCCATTGAACCCCATCTAGCCTTGAACTTCCTTGGTGCAAGAGGTCTGACCCTCTTAACATCTGATCTAGGTATATAGCCCTTCTCCATCCCGGGCAGTGCGAAAGTTCCATCTGGCATCTCTATCACCTCGTCGTTCTCTATAAGCCTGATCAAAACCTTCCTCAGCCTATCCTCTCCAGCGAGACCGCTGAAATATGCCCTTAGCTCCTTCCATGAAACAGGCTTACCGTTCTCTGCGATCTTCTTTTTAACAAGCTCTATAAGCTCCTCATCGTCTGGTGCCCTTATAACTATGATATCCTCATCCTCATAGATCACATTTTTCTCATCCACAGCTTTCCTGCCTCTGCCACCTTTCTTCTTTTCCTCTGACAAACTACCTCCCAATATAATTACCCCTTGGGTTTTTATAAATTTTTATTATTGATTATTCGAGTGAGGAGTTATTGTTATAGGAATAGCCTGGTATAGCATTCAAAACCTAGAAAAACTACCCCATAATTAAATTATATATTTATACTTTATTTATAAAAAATAAATATACATAGAGACTTCTAATTGTAAGAGGTTAACAACTACCCCGTGGCAATCAGTTTATACACTCTTCCAACATCGATCACCACCCCTAGGGAGATCGAAGATATTACAATCACAACCCCCTGCAACTGCTTCACTTTCCTTTCTATATTGCCTATATTGCTTTAGCGTTGTTTGATATTAATGCTCTTGCCTAGTTTTTGATGTTGATTCCCATTGCCTGACGTTTATAAGTATTTCTGCTATAACTTGGTTACTTGGTTGAGACTCCATCATGAACCCGATGAGCAGTTATGAGGGGGAGGAAGGGCGCCTACGAGGCTCCTACATTCGCCCAGGTAGGGTGCTCCCGAAGGGCTGGTCTAGAAACCAGGTAGGGAGTAGTAAAGCAAGCGATATCATCAACCACAACAAACTGCAATAAAACCAGAACATTCCAGAAGTCTCTAGCTCAACAGTCCTTGGGGTTCGGGTTTCATTGGGCTTGGTTTTTGCCAAGCCCTCTTCCCTTGGCTTCATTGGCCTCAGGATCCCTTTTCATCGGGATCCATATCGCTGGGCTCCACACGCTTTGTGTGACCCCGACCCACAGCTCCACCTTCATAGAGATCTCAGGTTCATTGCTGTGGGGAAACCCCGCATATTGGGTTTCCTCTTCTCTCTCCTCTTGCCTTCTAGATATCTCCTCCTAATGTTTATAGACGCAGCCTTATGCTTGTTCATTTTCAACTTACACTTAGGGCATTCGAAGACATGCCCCTCTTGGGTCTCCACAACATACTCGCATCTTGGGATTCTCTAGATGTGTTGCTAGGATCCACATAAGCTGTTAAAGCCGCCTCTGACATCCTTCTATGTATTCTTTTCCATGGTGTTCTATAGTTCCTCTTCCTCCTATTCTTAGCCCTTTTCCTGCTAACGAGATCCTCCTTATCAAGATCCTCGAAGACGTGGACTGCGTTTTGGAATAGCATTCTCAACCCTGATGAGGGCTTGTTTATAAAATCCTTCTCCCTATTCCTCTCCCTTCTAACATACTTCTCATAAAGCTCCCTCTTACTCTTCCTTTGTGCCATGGCTTTCTTTCTCTCACAGGTGATCTTCGTGCTCTGGAGAGGCCTTAGATCTACATGTATAAAGCCTATTGATGGCTCGTAGCTATCCCATCCAATAACCCTTCTAACATAGATCTCCTCAGAGCTTTTGAAGAGGATACCACTCTATCGTCAAAGATTATAGCCTCGCCAACAGCCCAGCCTCTAACTCTGTGCTCGAACCACGTTGATCTCCATGATATAGTCAAATATTTTTCCAGGTCTCAGCGTTATCCTTATGGTCTTAGCCTGATAATCTATCTCCATAAGTGTTCTTGCATCTAGCGAATCTCCTCCTAATCCTAGGCTTTACCTTCCTAGCCCTCCCCCTTAGATATCTCTTCCCCTAGGATTCCATGATCGAATAAGCTGTCCTGATAACAGAGTCTACCCAATGCTGCGTAGGGGTTATCCTTCATAAGCTCTTCTCTAAGCCTTTTCTTAAAAGCCCTTCGGAATTATTGGGATCCTCATCTTCATTCCTCTGATCACGACCAGCTTTTTACCTTTTCTAACAAGCTCTTGGAATCAATATCTCCACTCGATATTATCCCAGATCATATCTATAGCATTCTGTAGAGCTCTAATATACCATGTTATAAGCTTCAAGATCCTATCACCCCTTATAGGGATAGAATATGACCTCACAAGCTCAAGGATCTTCAGCAAAACCGCTCCATAAAATGATATATCAACCCCTATAAACTTTTATGAAACCCAAAAAACAGTTTCTTGAGGCGTTGTGTATACTATATCTGGCATGTTTCTGGCAATAGCTAAAAGACCTATGATCCATGCATCGCTCGGATTGCTACTTATGTCACTATTACTAGGAACATATCTATATGTGTAGAGTATACTATTGCCAGCTAGAACACCTAGATATGCCTGACCTCTCATCATAATGCTGAATACATTGCCGAGTAACAACCCGAAAGCCTCGCCCTTCAGGGTGGGGTGAGGGTCAGAGCAAAGCTTAGCTCCCATTCTTTGGGCATATCCCCTATTGGAATAGAAGCATCTACCATATAAAGACAAACCAATATAAAATACCTATAAAACATTTAAAACATTATCTATTAGGACGAAAAGGGTTCCGGTCTCTCACATTTCGTGAGCAGAGTCGACCTTTGGCTCGGGATCGCTGGCTTGCCTAAGCTTCATGGAGCTCTTTCTGAGAGACGCTTCTCCTTTTTCATCATATAGCAGATCATTAGTCGATTACCTCCAGAATAATCGCGCAAACAAAGTTATTTAAACTATTTGTAAACTAAAAATAGTATAATATTTTAAATCTTCGCAATGATCAATTGTTCGTCGGATCTACATTTGTCTGATCTCTATAAGATCCCTCAATATGATCTAATATCGACTCTTTAATAGTTAAAAATGCTCGATATTGTCCATTATAGAGATACATATGAAACCCAAGACAGCTTCGAAAGCATCTAGATTCGGGAGTATTTGAAAGCTAGGATTTAAATGTTTTTCGCAGCCTTTATGCATATGAACCCGTGTTCATCACGAGCAGGCTGGGGATCCTCTAGATATGGCTCAGACCACGGTGGAAAGCTGAGAGTGCCCATTATATTCTCAGTATTGAGCCCTACATCCTCTATGAGATTTATAGCTTCTCTCTTCGTTAAGAATCTAGCAACTCTATATAATGGGGAGTCCTTCTTCTTAGAATAATACTCTCCCCAAGGTGAGTCTTTAGGAATTATACATAGAGTGAGAATGCCACCCTTTTTAAGTACTCTATATACCTCTGATAAAAGACTTACAGGAGACTCGACAAAACATATGGTAACGACTATAAGGGCGAACCACAGGCTCTCTGTCCTTAGTGGGAGATATTCTCCATAGCCCTGGATCGCATCTGATATTCTTTTCTTAGATATTAATAGCATTTCATATGAAGGATCCAGGTTTATGCATCCAAAAATACGTGTAAAGTAGCCGGTGCCCCCACCTATATCTATGCACGGAGTTTTCACGCCAGTTGATATTGTTTTTACTAGTTTAACCTCATTCTCTGCTATAATTTTGTTCCGCTCGTACCATGAGTCATATCGGCTTGCATACCTATCGAAGATCTCCACTACAGTCTTTGCCATTAATGTCATATGAACAAGCTCCTCAGAGTCTTCTCTATGCTTTGGTATTTCTCCATAACATCCTCGCTTAGCGATGGCTTTACAATTTTTAGAGCTTCTAGGAAGTATTTCATGCTAACCTCTCTAGCTTCTAGCTTCTCTCTCAGGGCTAACATGACGGCTTCTCTAACAAGTGCCTCTAGATCTGCGCCTGTGAAACCGTTGGTCATGTCGGCGAGCTTCTCGAGATCAACATCAGAGGCTAGCGGCACTCTCCTGGTGTGTATCTTCAGTATCTCAAGCCTCGCCTTTCTATCCGGGGGCGGCACCTTTATGATCCTATCAAATCTCCCAGGCCTTAGAAGTGCTGGATCTAGAAGATCTGGTCTATTGGTTGCTGCAATCACAACCACACCCCTCAATGGCTTTATCCCATCCATCTCTGTTAGGAGCTGGTTGACTATTCGATCCGTTACGCCTGAATCCACCCTTGAACCCCTCGCAGGGGCTATAGAATCGATTTCATCTAGAAATATTATTGCTGGCGCAACCATCCTGGCCCTTCTAAATATCTCTCTAATGGCCCTCTCGCTCTCACCAACCCACTTGCTCAGGATCTCGGGGCCGTTAACAGCTATGAAGTTGGCACCACTCTCAGTTGCAGCCGCCTTTGCCAGGAGAGTCTTACCAACACCTGGAGGGCCATAGAGGAGTATTCCCTTTGGAGGCCTTATACCCATCCTCTCAAATATATCCTGGTATTTTAGCGGCCACTCAACGGCTTCTCTTAGCTGTTGCTTAACATCCTCAAGACCGCCTATATCGCTCCACCTAACCTCGGGAACCTCTACAAAAACCTCTCTGAGGAGGGATGGATGAACCATGTTCATAGCCTGTATGAAGTCATTCATACTTACCTTAAGCGTTCTTAGAAGATCTGAGGGAATGGGCTTCGATAGATCCACGTTCTTCTCAGCGAGAAACCTTCTGAGCGCATTCATAGCAGCCTCCTTAACGAGGGCTGCTAGATCAGCACCTGTATATCCATGTGTCATCTCAGCGATCTTATCGAGATTCACATCATCATCAAGAGGAACACTCCTAGTGTGGACAGCCAGTATCTCCCTCCTAGCCTTCTTATCTGGAGGCGGTATCTCTATCTCTCTATCAAACCTCCCAGGCCTCCTCAAGGCAGGGTCTAGGGCGTCAGGCCTATTCGTAGCACCTATAACTATGACCCTGCCCCTCTCTGCTAGACCATCCATAAGCGTTAGAAGCTGTGCAACAACCCTCTTCTCAACCTCCCCAACAACCTCCTCCCTCTTGGGGGCTATCGCGTCTATCTCATCTATGAATATTATGGCAGGGGCGTTTTTCCTAGCCTCCTCGAAGATCTCCCTCAGCCTCTGCTCACTCTCACCATAGAACTTGCTCATAATCTCAGGCCCGTTGATAGCTATGAAATACGCTCCAACCTCGTTTGCAAGCGCCTTTGCCAGGAGAGTCTTACCAACACCTGGAGGGCCGTAGAGAAGCACGCCCTTGGGGGGCTCTATACCCAGGTGCCTGAATAGCTCTGGATGCCTCATAGGCAGCTCAACAATCTCCCTCAGCCTTGTCTTTGCCTCCTCAAGATCGCCTATATCCTCCCATGTAACCCTCGGGATCCTCTCGGCTATCTCCTTAACAGGCTCGGGCTTTATAACAACCTCCGTCCTCTCAGTTATATATATAGCTGTTGAGGGGGATGTAGATATAACAGCTAGCTTTAGGGCGCCAGCATATATGGGGACTAGGATCACCTCCCCCCTCGCTAGTGGTTTGTTAAGCATCTCACTCTTTATATGCTCAGCTATGTAGCCAGTATATTCATGGGGTATAAAGTCCTCTGTAGGTGCTAGAACAACCCTATCTCCTGGGGCAACATTGTGGGCTTTAGAAATGGTAACTATATCCCCTATGCCTACACCCAGCACCTCCCTCATATACCCATCGATCCTTATGATATCCCTGCCCTCATCCTCAGAATAGGAAGGCCATACCTGGGCGTAGGCAACACCTTTAAAACCTCTTATCTCTATAAAGTCCCCGGCATCTAGCTCTAACTCCCTCATAATTCTCCTAGGTATCCTAGCGATCTTCTTGCCAACATCCCTGCTCTTTGCCTCCTCAACCCTTAGTTGGTAATCCTTCAACAGTATACCCACCAGATGTGATAAGGCTTAAAGATTTAATAAGCAGAATAGATTATACACTGCAACATCTAAGTTTTTTCAGAATTAATACATACTAATCTTCTCCCTGGCATATGGGGCGAAAATTTAGATTATAGCAAATAAATTGAATAATCACCATCTCTCGCTCGGGATCGTCTCTTTTAAAGCACAGCACTCTCGATATATCTTTAAATAGATATATAGTTCAGTTATAAAGTATTATGGGCATGCTGTATGGGGTTAGAGATTAGAAAGATCCTAGTTGTTGGGGCGGGAACCATGGGGCATGGTATTGCTGAGGTAGCAGCTATAGCAGGCTATAGAGTGGCTATGGTGGATATATCTGAAGATATATTGAAGAGGGCTCTGGATAGGATCAGGTGGAGTCTTTCGAAGCTTAGGGAGAGGGGGGCTTTAAGAGAGGATGTAGAAAGTGTGATATCGAGGATCTCTACCGGGATCTCTATAGAGGACGCGGCTAGAGACGCTGATTTCGTGATAGAGGCTGTGCCAGAGAATATGGATCTCAAGAGACAGGTATTCCTAACCCTGGATAGATCGGTGCCCAGGCATGCTATACTCGCCACGAACACCTCCTCCCTACCTATAGGCGAGATCGCCTCGTCAACCTCAAGGCCAGATCGGGTTATAGGTATGCATTTCTTCAACCCACCCCCCTTAATGCCCCTTGTAGAGATTATAAGGGGGCCTCAGACATCTGACGAGGCTCTTAGGATAACATTAGAGGTTGCAAGGAAAATGGGTAAGGAAGTTGTTGTAGTCAATAGAGACATACCTGGCTTCATAGTTAATAGACTGCTCTCGAGGCTGATTGAGCAGGCATGCTACATGGTCGAGGAGCAGGGCTATACAGTCGTGGCTATAGATAGCGCCCTCAGATACAGGGCAGGACTACCCATGGGCGTGTTCGAGTTGATAGACTTCACGGGGATAGATGTTGTCGCATCTATATTCAACGAGATGAGCAAGAGAGGCTTCAAAGCCAGGCTCTGCGGAAGCATAGCGGATAAATATGGGAAGGGAGAGCTTGGGATGAAAAGTGGTAGGGGTTTCTACACATACCCCTCACCAGGTGTTTACTCCAGACCCGCAATACCGAGGGAGGATGGCGAGAAGGTAGATCTTGTCGAGGTATTCGCCCCAATGGTGAATGAGGCTGTATATCTATTAGAAGAAGGTATAGTGGATTCCCCCAATACCATAGATAAAGCTGTGAAACTCGGTCTCGGATATCCCAGGGGGATCCTCGAGATGGCAGATGAATGGGGGATAGACAGCGTTGTTGAGAGGCTTAAGAAGATAGCATCCTCAGAGGCTATGTCCCACAACAGTCCGAGGGGCCTGCTCATCAAAATGGTCTCTGAGAACAGGGTTGGTATTAGATCTGGCATTGGCTTCTACACATATACAGGGATCTCTGAGAAGAGGATGAAGACCATCATAGTGAGGAAGGAGAACAGGATTGGGTGGATAGTGCTTAACAGACCTGAAAAGCTAAACGCTATATCCCCTGAGATGCTCGAAGAGATATCCACAGCTCTAAGGGAGCTCGAGGCTGACGAGGGGGTGAGGGTTATAGTAGTCACAGGATCTGGGAGGGCTTTCTCAGCAGGGGCAGATGTAACGGCGTTCACAAATGTAAATCCTATCAACTCCTATATATATTCTAGAAGATTCCAGGAAATCCTCAACATGATCGAGAGGATGCCAAAGCCATTTATAGCATCTATAAACGGCTATGCATTAGGAGGAGGTTTGGAGCTAGCTATGGCATGCGATATTAGAATAGCGTCTGAAAACGCAATGCTGGGCCAGCCAGAGATAAACCTAGGCCTCATACCAGGTGCTGGAGGCACACAAAGACTCTCAAAGCTAGTTGGAAGGGGCAGGGCTAAGGAGCTCATAATGCTCGGCGAACCCATACCGGCTAGAGAGGCTGAGAGGATAGGGCTTGTCAACAGAGTAGTCCCGCATGATAGGCTTGAGAGCGAGACCAGGGCTCTCGCCAACAAACTAGCTGAGAAGCCACCGATAGCCCTCATGGCAGCTAAGATCGCTATTAACCTCGGCAGTGATTACCCGCTCGAAGCTGGGCTGGCTCTAGAGTCGTCTCTATTCTCTATACTCTTCTCAACAGAGGATCTAGTTGAGGGTGTATCTGCTTTCATTCAGAAGAGAAAGCCTGAGTTTAAGGGTAAATAGTTTTTCAACCGAACTTTTCCTGCTCGAAGGAAGGACATTTATTTTCGACCTCTACACCGGTAGTCTCGTTTCCCAGATTAGAAGGATTTTTTAGATCAGCACTGGAGTCTTCATAAGGCCCTCATGGGTTCTCCCGGAATATATTTTGAGACCGTCAACTTCATTCCTCCTCAGAATCTCGTTCACCTCGCTCTCGCTGAGGGAAACTGGATCTCTATGTTTAGAGGCTATCACATAGCTGACAGCATATCCGAAGGATGGAATCCACATTGAATATCCTCTAGCATATCTAAACACCCTACCCATAGCCCCATAGATATTCCTATAATACTCTGGATAGTAGAATGCACATCCAGCCTGTGTTACTACCACACCCTTCTCGCTTGTTATGCTGTATAGCTTTCTATAGAACTCCTCTGTATAGAGTCTCTTACCTATCTCAGGCCCATATGGATCTGTTAGATCTACTATAATCACATCAAACATATTCTTGGTCTTCTCCACATATTCAAAGCCATCCATTATAACAACCTTCGCCCTTGGATCTTCAAAGCTATTCCTGTGAATCTTTGCTAGAAGCTTCTTCGCAATCTCAACCAACTCCCCATCTATATCCACCATGACAGCCTCCTTAACGCTTGAATATCTCAGAACCTCTCTTAGGGTATAGCCCTCGCCACCCCCTATTATAAGAATCCTCTCAGGAGACCCATGGGTTGCCATAGCTGGGTGGACAAGAGCCTCGTGATATATAGCTTCATCAGCCTCCGTTGACTGTACAAGCCCGTCTAGTATTAATGAGAGCCCATATTCTTCGAATACAACTATCTCAACCTCCTGATACTTTGTTCTACCCCTATAGAGGATCTCCTTTACACCCATCAGAAGAGATGTAGATCTTGATACAGGCTGAAGATATACAAGCCTATTCCCCATGGAACCGCTTGTCCCCCGATGGTTGTTAATTATCGCTGATATTAATTTATTTGTGTTGCTGTGTTTTTTGATCCACAGGGATGCTATAGCATCCCTATGGTCATCGGGGGACTTCCACCTCTCTCACGGGGATACGGATATCCCTATGGGTTCATGGGTGGCTGTTGAGCCCAGCGGCCTGGGCTCCCATCTATGCTTAAGAACCCGAAGCCCTTCTGGGCAGAGCCCTCATACAGGGCTTCGGCCTCGGGTGCTCTGAGCATCATAGCATCCCGAGGTCTCTGCACACCGAGATATAGCAGGGATATCATCTCATCATCAAAACAATTATGAACTAGATACCTATAAGCTAAAGCCCAGTCAACAAACAAATATATAAGCATTCCTACTATCATGAAAAAGGATACAGCCCCCATTATCTAGCGGTAACCAGCGTATAAGAACTAGATTCCCTATACAGAGGGATGATAATACCTTTCTAGGATCTAGATAGTGTGGAGATATAATAATATGGAGGATCTCAAAGATCTCCAGGAGCTACATATGGGTGTAGACGATCTAGATACATTTGGCTGGGGGTGCACTACATACTATATATATAACCTGCTCAAGGAGATAAGAAGATCTTCCGCGGGCTCTAGGCTAAGATTTCTAGACTATCCACTACTAACAAGACTGAATCCCGCGATACCGCTGAGGACTAGGGGGAATGGCGCTCTATCGATCCATGTAGCTGGGGAGGAGGATGATCTGAGGGAGGTGGTTGAGATAGCGATCTCTCTTCTAGATAGTAGAGCAATGCCTGGGAGAGAGCCTGGCTTTGTGTCTCTCATAGGTAGAATGCCCTTAGAAATAGCGAGGAAGATCTATGTAGATCTGCTAACAGATATCGCTGAGATCTCTTATATAGAGAGGGTTATAGAGAAGATCGGTGGAAGAATACATGTGGCTGGGAAAGGCATTATAGGCGCCCTAGGATCTATATCCCACTACTATATCGAAGGAGACTGCACATATGAGATCATAGCCTATTCAAATGATGTTGAGAGAGTATACATAGATCCCGAGAGATTGGCTAGAATGGATGCTGAGACAAGGCCTCTAACCTTTAACAACATAGATCCTGAGACAGGCACGCCCCTTATAAAGCCATCTACAGGTGCCCCAGTAGCTCTCGGTATAAGGGGCGAGTCCCCAGAGATCCTTGTAAAGGCCTTAAACATCCTAGGGCCGGAGAATATATCTGGCTATGCCGCGTTTAGAACCAACCAGGCAACTGATCAACATTTAATACCGAGATCTATAGCTGATGCTAAATTCTATAGAACAGGTTTGTTCGAGGGAAAGGTTATAGATCCTCCCAGGGTTATTAGAGGTGGTGATGTGCTCCTCAGAATCTCCGACGGATCTTCAGAGATAAATGTAGCAATATATAGAGAGGAGGGAGAAGCCAACAAAGTAGCTAGATCACTTGTCCCCGGAGACCTAATAGCTGTGGGGGGCTCTGTTAAACCATGGATTACTGAGGATGGGGAGACCCCTGTTATAAATGCTGAGTATCTAAAGATATTGAGACTCTCAGATCAATATATAGAACTACCACCAAGATGCCCTAGATGCAACTCTAGCATGGAGAGTATGGGGAGGGTGAAGGGGTATAGATGTAGGAGATGCGGCTATAGAGATCCAAGAGCTTCTAAGATATCTGTTAAGCTTGCCCGAAAAATCCCAGAGGGAGGCATATATAAGCCTCCGCTTAGGAATATGAAGCACCTTACAAAACCCTTGTCGAGGATCGGTTTGGAGAAGATCTGCAGGCATCTTCCACCAAGAGATCTATTGATTCTCTAGCTATAACTATCTACTCCTCAGCGGAGAAGATCTTCAATAGGATTTCCTTGGGATCATATCTCTTTAGATCATCATATCCCTGTCCAACGCCTATGAATGCTATTGGCTTCCCTATAGAGGCTATTATACTTATCGCAGAGCCCCCTGTAGCATTTGCATCTAGCTTTGTCAATATAGCTATGTCAACACCAACATATTTGTCGAACTCCCTAGCCTGGTTCACAGCATCATTCCCTGTTAGGGAGTCTAGCACTAGGACCCTAAGATCAGGCTTTGAGATCCTTATGATCTTCTTGATCTCCTCCATGAGATCTCTATCTGTATGCTGCCTCCCAGCAGTATCTATGAGAACAACATCATATCCACTCCTCTCCGCATGCCTTATTGCATCGAAAACAACAGCACCTGGATCAGATCCATATTTACCCCTGAAAAAGGGTATACCCAGCCTTGAGCAGTGTATAGCAAGCTGCTCTTGAGCACCAGCCCTGAACGTGTCTCCGGCCACTACTAATACCTTGAGCCCGTTTTTAGATAGATACCTAGCAACCTTAGCAATCGTTGTTGTCTTCCCAACCCCGTTGACTCCCATAAAGACTATTTTGAAGGGCTTTTTAGATCTCGCCATAGATACTAGATCGCCCTTCCAAACACCCCTTTCAAGGATATCCCCTATCGTCTCCCTCAGTTTCTCCTCAACAAACCCCTCTAGATCCTCGAACCTCCCTATCCTGGCTCCATCGAGTCTTTTCGCAACCCCCCTTACAATCTCCTCTGCAACCTCGTATGCAACATCTGCCTCGACTAGCTTGATCACTAGCTCCTCAGATACCTTTAGCACATCCTCATATCTGATCTCTTTAGTTGCTATAGATCCTATTGCCTCTGAAATTCCCTTCGCTATAGAGGATTTGATCGATGAGAAAACGCTTTTAAGCGCCTTGAACAAGAACTCTACCCGCTCCTACTCTCCTCCCTAGCCTTTTTCTCGGCCTCCTCGACTATCTGACTTAGAGCCGCCCTGAGCCTCTCATAGAGTGTATAGGCTGAGCTTATCTCCTGGTTTATAGCATTTAACGCGTTCCTGAGATCACTTTCCTTGGCAACTATTATCTTTATAGCCTCGTCTATCGGAACCTCCATGAGGAACTCACCGCCTATATTTGCTATAACCTTGTCTTTAGCAGTTATAACGCCCCTAGCCATTACGTGGCCCCTCCTATCTAGTGCTAGAAGGGCCTCCTCACCCTTATACATTTTAAGCTGCTCTAGAGCCTCCCTAGCTATTCTCAGCTCCTCCAACTCTGCAAGAACTATGTTTGCGTTCTGCTGCAGCGACCTTATATACTCCTCAACCCTGTTTATATCGCTTACAAGCCTCTCGACAGCTTCTCTATATGTTACCCTTCTCTCCTGACCTCTAGCGGACAATCTCCCACCCAGTGATCCTCGAGAGCTCCCTTATAAAACTGCTTCTAACCTCTTCAGGCCTGATCTCCTCGATCTTCAAGATCTTTATGTTAGATCTTTTCAGCTTATGCCTACTCCCCATAACTGAGTATATATATTCAAGTGCGTGGTTCTCATTCAAAGCCCTAACCTCTATCGAGAACCTCCTCCATTCTGGGAACTTGTCGTGGCCAAAGAGAGCTAGCCCAATCACCCTGTAGATCTTTATCTCACTCATTCTAAACACCACCACCAAGTATCCTACTTATCCTTAATATTTCAGGCCCCGTGGTTCTAGATCCAACTATTACTCCTTGGTCATTAGCTATTATCCCTGATCTCACGAAGAACACGCCGAAGTTTACTGAGGACACATCTATGTTTACCTTGAAGAGCTGTGAGAGGTACTCGATCTCGTCCTGCCTAGTCTCAGGGTGGACAAGCCCACCTCTGTTTGTTATAACTGCAGCAGATCCAACCGTCACTAGACCAGCTATTGTTCCTCTCACAACCCTCTCAACCTCTAGAGTGTCCATTATAAGTTTGGCTGTCTCATCATCCAGATCCTTGTATATCATAGCGGCTCTAGAGTTAGCAACTATTATGTTCCCCAGAGCATTTGGTGGAGCCTTGATGATCGCTATATTGCCGCTAAATCCCTCCTTAATAGCCTTTAGCTCCTCATCCTTTATAGTCCTTGGAGCCAGTATACCCTTATCATTACCAGCCACCATGACTCCAGGTAATATAGTGTCGCTGATCTTTGTCTTTATAACCTGTTTCACTCTGAGGGTTCTTATCAGGAGCTCCTCGAAATCAGGGGGTATTATTGGAGGAGCTATTGCTATCTCATTATTGGCGAAAACATATATCCCTATATTCGGGTTTCCAAGAATGTCAGCCTTCTCTATAGCGATTCTCGACATCCCAGCCCCACAGCCCTTCTAACAACTTCTACTTACCCGGAGTACGCACGGGCACTGCTAGGAGTACCTTGTAGATCCCCTCATCGATCTTTATAACCTTCACAGCAATCCTTCTTGGAGGCTTCTCAATCTTATAGCTGAATATATATTCGCTAACCATGTTATCTATGATAACCCTCTTAGCCTTGAAATGCCTTTCCACAAACTCCTTTATAAGCCTTATAGCCCTCTTACCCCTCGTCCTCCTACTACCCCCCCAGTATACCCTTTGAAGTGGTACCACATATAGAGCTTCATCCTTCTCCTTAACCATCTGATCACCTCACACATCTTTAAGCTTGCTTCTCCTCCAAAGCCTCAGCCTAGGCCTATACCTGATCCTCCTCATGGTCTTGGCTATAACCCAAACCGGTATTGGGGAGTTGCTCTTCTCCCTATTTATAAGCCTTAGCTTCTTGGCGAGGGGCTTGTTCCTAGCCATCTCACCACCCCTTCTCCCTAATGTTTATCCTTATCTCCCTCCTTGTCCTCTCAAAGAGGTTCTGAAGTATTGTTTTGAGCTCCTCATCTGTGATCGGGATCTTTATTCTACCGCTCTGGGCTAGCGCAATGAGCTGATCCTCTAGGGATTTAACAAGCTCCGGCCTCACAAGCCTTAGATTTGCAAGTCTCTCCCTAGCCTCCGGCGTGAGGATCCTCCTCAAGAGCTCCTGCCTCAGGGCCTCTTCAGCAGCCTCCCTCTCCCTCCTAGCCCTCTCCTGCTCAGCCCTCCTAGCAAGCTCAGCCATCTTCCTTCTCTTAATCATCTCGAGCTCTTCATCAACAACCCCCAAATCCTCGCCCCCTATACTCATACTATCCCACCCTAGCTGTAGAGCCTGGCCCATATTTTATAAGCTCAGGATGCTTATTAATGGCTTCTCTATATACTTCAAAGGCGACGTTATCGAGGTAAGATCTGCCCTTTGGGGTTAGGACACGCCCCTTCCTAGTCTTGGCAACGAGACCTGCCCTCTCGAGCTGCTGGAGAATCTTCCTTATAATAGACCCTCCAGCCTTTCTAAAGTGCGGCGGTGCCGAACCCCTCCTCTTCCTACCGCCATACATCGTTCTCAGCGTATCTATACCGAGGGGTTCTCCTGAGATATATAACTTTCTAAGGATAGATGCCGCTCTAACATACCACCAATCCATAGTATCAGGGGGCCTCTCCCTAGAAACCCCTGTTTTAACATATATAGCCCATGGTGGGGGCGATATCCTATCCCCTATCTCCTCTCTAAGCTTCTCAGCCAGCCTAGAGATGAAAAGATCTGCTGGAACCTCCTTAACGCTTACCACTACAGAGACCCATATCAGTAGAGTATCAACGCTTAAAACAATATAGAAATAACCCCCTTATAACCGAAAGCCTCGCTCTTTCAAGGCGAGGATGATATTTACAGATCAATTACAACTGAAGGCCTCGCCCTTTAGGGCGGGGAGAAGGTCAGATAATATAAAAGAGAAGCGATTGTCTTTCCATCTATAATCTCACCCCTACGAATCATATTGATCGCATCTTGAAGGCTTATCTTGATCACCTCTATAGCTTCATCCTCCTGATGCGAAGATCCCTCATAGGTCAATTTTCTAGCCAGGAATACATATAAGATCTCGCTTGAAATCCCAGGAGAGCTGTACATTTTAAATAGCTCTACAAGCTCCCCAGCTCTGTATCCGGTCTCTTCTAATAGCTCTCTCTCAGCGGTTTTTCTAGGATCCTCTCCAGCCTCTATAGTCCCTGCAGGGAGCTCTATTATCCAGCTTAAAGGCCCTGGCCTATACTGTTTTAACATTACCACTTGCCCATCGTCTAGCAGCGGTATTATGACAACAGCACCTGGATGGATCAATAGATCCCTTATAACCCTCCTATCCCCGAAGTCTATCATGATCCTGGAGAATGAAAATCTCTTCCCTCTACAGAGGATCTCCTGGGAGATAGATATAGGATTTTTCATACCACACCCATCTCCTTTCCTCAAGCAGAGCTTTTATAGGAAACTGTTTTAGATGGCGACTCCTTTGAACACTATGAAAACCGCATCCATGTTGATATATAGATGCTTTATAATATAAGAATATAAGATTGTATGAGACGAGAAGAAAACCAGACATAAACTTTACTATAGATATAGATATTATTCTAGTCTCCTTCCCGCTTGTCCCCTCTCTAGAGGTTAGGATCTCTCTAGTTAATAATTATTAATTCTTCCATTATCTCTGGCTTTTTATCTTTTTTTATTGTCCTCCTTAGTCTCGATCCTAAGTATCTTGCTATATTTAGAGGCTTTAACCCCGAATACCGTTTGGATTATCTTCGAGATATAATTGTCATCTGGCAGCGCCCTGGGACTTCCCAGCTTTACTGCTATAGCTTGCTTCAGAGCCTCTTTCGTTGCCCAATCTCTCACCTCTCCCCTTATTATCGCCTCTGCTACTTTAACTGCTATATAGAATTTCGAGAGTCTCTTTGATGTTTTCTCCTCTTCGGGGAACGACTTTGAGATCGCCTCTATAATCTTCGGCATATCATCTCTATCTTTAAAGCCATAATAATATCTCAGGAGCTCTACCCTAAAGATCTTGGATATAGTCGATGAGTCTAGAGGTGAGCCAAAAAGCTGTATCAACTTATCTCTCAGACCATCATTATCTTCCCTCAAAATTATCTCAGCAGCTTCCACATATTTCCTTTCTTGTTCAAACATTTCTAGAACATGCTTCGGAAGTTCTGGGGCTATTCCCAGCCCCTCTACACCTACTATGTATAGAGCTATGAGATCCCTCTCATATATGTCTGAGGGGTTCGCAGCTCCCCTTACAGGCTCAACGCCGTCTCTCTCATATCTTTTCCTCAGGATCTCTATTACCTCTTCTCTTGTAAGTCTCTCACTAGATCTTGCTATGATTTCCCCCCAAACATCCACCAGGATCTTTAGTCTTTTTCTCTTTACATCCATGGATCATCATCTCTCTATCTCTATAAAATTATAAGGGAAACTCCATAATATTTAACTTATTATAGCATATACATAACTAGCGGTTCAACGTTCTAGATCACTAGATCATATGTCAATCTAAAGAGCCTGTTTAAAGCGGATATCGATGATCAATATGGATCAGGAGCTCCTATTGTAATCATCTATTTATATCGCCCTAGAAGATATACTGCTAGGTGGCTATGTTGATAAAGACAAATGCAGAGGGCAGATATGTGGTTAATAGAAAAGGGGAAAAGTACCTTCTCGAGATCAGAAGATCTCCTGATGGAAAGACCTTCATCGTGATCGAGAAGCTTAGGAAACATGTATATGAGAAAGAGGGTGAGGAGATGGTCTGGGAGCAAAACGTTGAGGATATAGAGGAAATAGAATATGACAAGCTGCCACAAGAGGTGAGGGTTGCTTTCTCAAGTGCTACGAAGAGATAGTAATTAGAAAATCGATATTGAACTCTATATTTAATACAATAACATCTGAGATAGAATCGTGTGGACTACTCATAGGGGTCTTCAGAGACACATATGTTGAAGTTATTGGCTATAGGGATGCTACGAATATCCTTAGGAGTAGATATGAATTCGAGATAGATCCAAAGGATTTGATAAAAACCTATGCTGAGGCAAAGGAAAAGGGGCTGGAGATCATAGGCATATATCATACCCATATTAACCATCCTCCAATTCCGAGTAAGAAGGACATTGAGGGTATGAAGCTATGGCCGGTTCCATGGCTAATAATAAGAATTCCCACTAGGGAATATACTGCATGGATGTTATGCGGAGAAAAAGTTATCGAGATGAGGATAAAACTACTAGACTGAAATATTAGGATAGAATCTTTCAGCCCTAGAGCGCGAGACTTTACAACCAGCAAGTCTCACCTTTAGTATGTAGGGGATCAGATTATTTCATACACGGTTTTCGAAGATAGTATGCCGTGGATTTTAATATTTTTACTCATTTTAAAATATAGGGGGTATACGATCCTTGGTTAGAATTGTGACGTTCGACCTATATGGAACGTTGGTGGATTGGAGAAGCTCTATCGGGTCTCTTATCAAACACGTTGTTGGATCCAAGCATGTTGAGGACTTCTTCCAATGCGATCTCGATAGTGTTAGAAGTTCGATCTCATATAAACCATATTCAGAGATTCTAGCTGACTGTTTTAAAAAGATATGTGAGAAGGCTTCAAAGCCTTGGAGGGATTACTTTGCAGAAGCTATATCTATATCGTTTGCAAAGTCTTCCCCGTTTCCCGACGCCATATTAGGGCTTAAGATCATCAAGTCCATGGGGGTAGCTACAGCTATTATATCTAACACAGAGAAAAGACTTGTTAGAATAACCATAGCAGGGATGGAACATTTGATAGATAGAGTTATAACTGCAGAGGACATAGGTGTCTATAAACCCAATAGAGAGGCCTTTATAAGGGCTTATAAAACGCTGGGGGTTAGATACGATGAAGCTATACATATCTCCTCATATCCCCAATATGATCTAGAGCCTGCTAGATCGCTTGGTATTAGGGCTATACATTTGAATAGATATGGATATACATGGGAACCATCTATAAATAGTCTTGAGGAGATAGTAGATCTGCTGAGAGACTGAGGCCCGATCCAGCTTGGGCGCGCTGCAGGTCCTTGCGGACCCCACGGCACGCCCAACGCGGCCGGCTTAACTTCCGGGTTCGATATGGGTCCGGGTGTTTCCCGACCGCTATGGCCGGATCGGACCAATATTATTTTATACTTTAGGGGGTTATAAGCCTTAAGGCACTACACCTTGCTCCTTTCTATCCTCTCCACGTTTCCACGATATCCACTCCTGCACAGCATCTATATCTGTGCCTGCCATCTTCTCAACCACATGATCTATCTTCACTACAGCCGGCATCCTCACCCAGTGGCCAAGCAGTATTGCCTCGCCAATGTTTAGACCGGGTAGCTGGTCTAGGATCTCCTGGGTTAGATTCTCAGAAGCCCTGGCTATGTGGGCCTGATCCTCAGGCTGTACTATTCTCATTATCGCCATGGAGCCCATCTGGCTAAGCACATCAGGATCTAACCCCCTAGGTCTCTGGGAAACAACTATTAGCCCTACACCAAATTTCCTCCCCTCCCTGGCTATATGTTCAGCCCTAGGCTTTGTAAGGGTATCTCTATCTGTTGAAAGGTATATGTGGGCTTCCTCTAGAACAACTACTACTGGGTGTGGGAGTTTAGGCCGTTGATCAGAGCCTTTTCTCCAGGTAGCCGCTTTCCTCTCCTCAAGTATTCTGCCCAGCCAGTGTGATACGACCGCATCGGCCTGTAGATATGAGGATAGACCTGTAAGGTCTATAACATTTATCCTTCCAATCATAGCCTGATCAGCTATGTCCTTTACCTCATCATCTATGATCTTCTGGAGGAGATGCTTATTAGCCTCTATAGTCTCTATAACGGCCTCACACGCCTTTACCATTTCCCCTCTCCTAGCAAGCTGTTTCTCCCTCTTTATACAGCTGATCATATTCTCGAGATAAGATCTCTGTCCATCGGCATCGCTATAGTCTAGCTCCTCCTTACACTTCTTAATAACATTCTCCTGGTTCTTAGCCCCGTGTCTCACACCAACCAGCCTTGCAAACTCCTGCCAGCTGAGATATCTAGGGTTTATCCTGGCCCCTATCACATTAGGCTTTGGGAGACCTTCGAAGCTGAGCCCCACATATTCTCCATGATAGTCAAATATGAACATTGTTCCTCCCCTCTTAAGGATCTCCCTTGCTAGAAGGCTTACTAGGTTGCTCTTACCCATTCCAGTCATGGCCAGTATAGCTAGATGTCTCTGCACGATCTTGTTGAGATCCACCCTCACCTCAACATCGGGATTCCTCAGAAGGGTGCCTACTCTAGCCCACTGAAGACCCTCAGGAGCGAAGATCTTTGAGAGGGTTTTTTGTGAGGCCCTTCTAACCTCTATACCTGGAGGTGGAGGTATGGGAGGGATCCTCAGCTCATCAGGATCTCCTAGGATCTTTACATAGGCTTTATAGTATATAGCTCCCTCACTACCCTTATGAATATTTATTACCTTCCTGAGATCCTCCGGGGGGAGGGTTTCATCTATAACATATGAGCCTGAGAGAGAGCTCTGTATTAACCCTATCACGGTAATTCCATTATATCTTATCTCAACATATTCTCCAAGCATCAACGGTTTGGAAGATACTATGCTAACGCTATATGGTCTGCTCTCACCAACTACATAGCCTACTATCTCCTCTCCCCTTGTTCTCATAATGCTTTAGCAGCCTCCCAAGCCTGCTCCTCGGATCCCAGCCCAAGGATCCTCTTAATCCTATCCATATCCCTTGAAGAAACCCTGGCCAGCTTATCTGCTACCCTTAGAACCAAAGGGTACCCTGTGTCGTCCCCAGCTATACCTTCCATAACATCTCTAATCACCTCTTCAGCGTTTTCCGAACTTCTCAGGGGTATCTCGATCCTCATTATAGGGCCCCCAGCCTTAAGCCTTATATAGCTCACAGCTATATAGAGGGAAGACGCTCCGGACAATTTCTTGGCCTGTTCAACTATGCTTAGGGCTCCTTGAATTCCCTCACCTCCACCGATGATCAGTGGTTTTGTATATCCTGGCTCTATTGTGTATCTCGATAGATAGTAGAAATCCGTTCTAAACGCTTTATAGCTCTGTGGGAAATATGTGCGGATAAGATCCCTCGATACGCTATTCTTAGATATAAAAACAAATCTGTGTGAGTCTTTAGTAGAGAGCTCTGCAAGGGCCTTAACAAGCCTATTCACAGTGTCCGGGCTATTGTCATCCATCATATAGAGGGCTCTTCTAATGAGGAATCCAAGCTTAGAAATCAAAGATCCGTCTACTGCTACTATTTCACTAGAGTCCATGGCTCTCTTTGCCATCTCAGCCTCGATTGATATAGAGAGGTAGGATAAGTAGGATTCTGGATCCACCTCTGAAGCAAGTATACCGACCTTTACATCCCCATCACTCCCCCCACAGCTATTAACATACGCACCATCAACTAGATATATTATATAGCCCCTCATCTCAAGATAGTTATAGCCACTATCAACGCCAGATACACATTTACCAGAAGGGCTGGGGGTATATCTTGACCATAGGTTCTGTATCACCTCAAGCACCTCCATAGGTGGTATCTCTCTTAAAATGCTCCTCAGCTCGGAGAGCTCGCCAGAGATCTTTTTAATAGCTCCAGGTATCATCCCCAGCCCCCAGGATCCAAACCTATTATAATATATAGATCGAAGAATATATACTAATAGTAATACTCGAAAGAAGATCCTTCCAGGGGTTTATCCATGGAATCCAAGAGCTGTATAGATATATTTCAAATAATCCGTAATACCAGCTATTGAGGCTATAAAGGAGTTTTATCCTTAGATCCACAACTATGGCTAGGAATTTATTGGTGAAAACTTTCCTCCTAAAGACGCTCTTGATAAATCTACGGAGGAAGGGATGCAGATTCAATCGATCCTATAAGGAATATAAGTTAATGATAAAAGCAATTGGTATTGAAGAATGAAGTTAGAGTGCGGGCCAGATGGACAGTGTTTCTGCTTAAATATAGTGGAACCTTATATCTGCCGAATACTATAGGCTAGATCTTTTGATATATTTATATCTCTCATAGATCATTTCAACACCTTTATCCGTTTCTCTGAAGTAGACAGGGATTTTTCTGCCTAGATCTGGGATGAAGAATTCATATTCTCTATCGCCTATTGATACTGGTATTAGTGGTAATTCATATCCTGTGTACCTGCCTTTGGAAATCATAAGAAGTATTGAGCCTTTCCTCTCTATCCTAACCCTCGTTGTGGATCTATATGTTTCATATATACCAGCAAGCCTGTCTAGAACCCTATCAGATCTTATGAACTCTAGCTCCCTCTCAGGATCTCTGCCAAGCATCAGGGCTAGGGCGTACATACCTATGTTAGCTGGTAGATAGCCTGAGGAGTTCTCGAGAACAATCACTCCGAGTTTCTCTTCTAGTATATAGCCCATATATGCTGTGTGAACCAATACCGACCCTCCGTGGCCTACGAGCTTTTTGCCTAGGAAGCTCGGTATTATTCTAAGGCCAAGCCCATAGCCCTCGCCGCTGAATTGGGTGTAGGGATATGTGATTCTTATCCTCTCCATTTCTTCAATGCTTCTTCTAGAGACAATCTCAACATCCCCTAGCCTACCTCTATTGATCAGCATGGAGATATATCTAGACATGTCGAGGCAGTTGCTTAGAAGCCCTCCATCGGATGTTATTCCATATGGGAATGGTGTCTTGACAATCCTACCATCCCTATCAACAGCATATGGTGATGCGAAGTCAAAGTCTCTCTCAACCTCTTCTCTTGTGAAATAGCTTCTCCTCATCCCGAGGGGCTCTAGGATCTTCTTCCTTATAAAGTCAACATATCTAACCCCAGAGACCTTCTCGATCACCATTCCAAGCAATACATAGCCCTCATTTAAATAGAAGTACCTCTCGCCAGGTCTGGCCTCAGCCCAAGCCTCTGAGTCTGATATAAATGTTAGCATATCCTCATAGCTGGATATAGGCATCCACGTGCTATCCTCTTCACCAACAATGCTTCTTATATATGCCTCTGCATATGCTAGAGCCGGTATCCCGCTTGTGTGGCTCATTAGATGCCATATCTTTATTCTCTCCCCCTTCGGCCTAATCTTTAGCGGTATATAGCTGTCCACATAATCATCTATACTTATTTTCCCCTCCTCAGAGAGGATCATTATTGAGAGGCTTGTGAAAGATTTTGTAATAGATCCTATGCCGTATATAGTGCTTGGGAGAGCGGGCAAGCTTTTCTCGATATCTCTAAATCCAAAGCCTCTGGAATATATGATATCACTGTTCTTAACAACCGCTATACTTACCCCTGGCACCTTGTTTCTACTCATCTTCTCCATGACGAAGCTCTCTAACCTTCTAAAGATCTCCTCCAAGGTTTGCACCAAGTATATCGCTCCTAGAGAGACTAATAACCCTCGATCTGTCTAGCTATTAATCGATATAAACCCCATTGCTTACTAGAGGCATGGAGATCATGGATCGAGATGTTAGAGAGGCTATATATAGCTATCTAGCTAGCAGAAAACCTGAAGATCTTGAGGCGCTTAGGGAGCTTATAGGAGAAGAATTCAGAGATCTATCCCCAGTTCAGCTTGCCATAGAATATATATCAAGAGGAGGGGATCCCGAGAGAATATCAGCCCTCCTATCCTGGAGGGACTTCGAGGAATTTGTTTCAAGATCCATGGAGCTTGTTGGAATGGATATTGCTAGAGGCATTAGAGCGCCGCCCCCCAGGGGTTTCGAGATAGATGTCCTCGGCGTCGAGCATATATCGGGCTTCTCAATAGCTGTTGACTGCAAGCACTGGTCCAGAGTGAGGAGTCTGTCTAAAGCAGCGAGGGATATGGAGGAGAGGGTGTCAAAGGCCCTTTCTAGATGCGCTATACTTCTCTCCCACCTACCAACCTTTTACAAGGCTAGGCATCTCTACCCACTCATAGTAACCCTAAGGGATCCTCAGGTAAGATATTTGGGAGGGGTTCTCATTGTCCCGATACACAGATTCAGAGATCTCCTACTGAGGTTCAGGGAATATGCTGAGGAGCTAGGTATAGAGCCATATAATAATCCTTGTTATCGGCTTCAAACATTGAAGTAGATCAGTTATCCCTCACAACACATCATCACCCCACTTACAAGCTTTGGCCTACTCTAGGTTTACAACTGAAAATCTCGCCCTTCAGGGCGGGGATAGAGATTTATAGCTCTGTATCCTCTGGTGTTTTGATTATGATTGTGATACGTGTGAGTCTCGAGGATCAACCTCTAGCAATGCTCAATAGAAATGCTGGGTACACAAGGTTAAACATATGCCTCCGAGGCTATGATAAAATCATTAGCCCCGAGCCCCTAAGAGGGAATAGGGGTAATGGGCTGGAGACCTCGGCAAAGAGATCCTCTATAGAATTGAAAGGGGAGGAGGTCGGTAATTTCATTCCTAGAACTACATCAAAATCAAAAGATCTGATCGTAGATTTTAAAATCGCTGACCTCCTCCCCGCCCTGAAGGGCGAGATTTTCAGTTGTAACGTAATGTAAAGGGGGTTAGCGTTAATAACCTTATTTAAATATAGCATAGAATATGGTGAGTGGTATGGGGCAGTTTTTGAGGAACATACCCGAGGCGATTAAAATTCTATATATACTCAAGCTTTTAGGAGATACTATAGAGGTGAAGGAGCTCCACAAGCTAGTTGACAGGCTTGCTGAGATAGGGGTATGCTGTAAGGAGTATAGATTTGCCCACTATCCATGGGGGCCTTATTCGCGGGATCTTGAGGTGGATCTCGATATATTGAGATCTTCAGGACTGATCTCCATTATTAATGGCAGTGATGTAAGAAGAATCGCTTTGAGTGAGAAGGGGTTAGGGGTAGCAGGTAATCTCGAGAGGTTTTTAGACTCTGACTTTAGATCTAAGGTTGAAACCGTTGTGAGGAATATGAAGAGGATTAAATAGCTTGGTTAGAGCCCTAGATATAGCTTAGCCAGCTCTTTATGTCCGAGAAGCTCCTTTGCAGGACCCTCATAGGCTATTCTACCGCTAACTAGTAGATAGGCCTTATCCCCTATCTCCAGTGCTGATCTTGCGTTCTGCTCCACAAGTATTATTGGAACCCTCATCTGATCCCTTATCTCTGCTATCTTACCTAGAATAGCCTTGGCGAGTTTGGGGGATAGCTGTGCCGTGGGCTCGTCAACCATCAACACCCTCGGTCTCCTAGCCATAGCCATAGCCAGTGCTAGCATCTGTCTCTGTCCTCCAGATAGCTGGTATGCCTTGTCCTTGGCCACGCTCTTGAGCTCTGGGAATAGCTCTAAAGTCTCTTCTATCCTACTCCCTGCATCCCCCCTAGCCGAGTATAGAGCCATCCTTATATTCTCAATAACCGTTAGATTTACAAATATGTTGTCAACCTGGGGCAGATATACCAGCCCCATCCTAGCCCTTCTATATGGTGGATATCTAGTTATATCCTCACCGCCTAGATAGATCTTACCGCTATATAGCGTTGAAAGCCCCATAAAGGTCTTCAGCAAAGTCGATTTTCCAGAACCGTTCGGACCAACAACGACCGTTATCCCCTTTTCATGGGCTTCGAAGTCTATGTTGTGGAGTATATGTAGCCTCGCATAGCCAGCGTTTATCCCGATACCCTTTATCATCTCACCCACCTAGATAGCTCTCTATCACCTGTGGGTTATTCACAACATCCTCCGGAGACCCCCAAGCTATTATTTTCCCCCTATGCATAGCGTATACATGGTCTACATATCTAAGGGCTATGTCTAGCCTATGCTCTATAGCCAGTATGGTTACACCTAGCTCTGACACGGCTTTCCTCATATACTCGAAGATTGTATGTGCTAAGGTTGGCAGGATCCCTGCTACTGGCTCATCCATAATTATCAACCTAGCCCCGTTCATTAGGGCTCTGCCTAGCTCGAGAAGCTTTAACTGGCCTCCGCTAAGCTGATATGCATAGTGATCCCAAACGTTTTCCAAGTTCAGGAATCTGAGGATCTTGAAAGCCTTCTCAGCAACCTCGACCTCCTTCGAAACCCATGCTCTCCTCCTCATATTATCTAAGATCGATGTTCTCGGAATAGCCCTATCTGATATGAGGAGGTTCTCGAGAACGGTTAGCCTTAGAAATGGCTGTGGTATTTGAAATGTTCTAACAATACCCATCTCATTGATCTTGTGGGGAGGTAGGCCTGTTATATCTCTACCCTCATATAGAATCGATCCGCTCTGGGGTTTATAGACCCCTGTTATCGTGTTTATTAAAGAGGTTTTCCCAGATCCGTTGGGGCCTATTATCAATGTGATCTTCCTCCTAGGCACATCGATCGATACTCCGTCAACAGCTTTCAAGGCTCCAAAGCTGAGGGTTAGATCTCTAGTCCACAGTATCTTATCCTCAACACCTCTTTCCTCGTTAGAGCTCCTATCGATTGTCTCTGAGATCATGAGCTTACACCCTAGAGATATACCCCTTTATATGGATTTTACCTGACAGCATAAAAATGCTGTGTAGGTTTGTATGTAGATATTTTTATGCTCTCTATAGAGCTAGATCCCTTAGATCCTCTATAGACTTTGAAAGCCCGATCCTCCCGCTTGGCTCTCTCACTAGGACCCCTCGATCCTCGAGAAGCCTGATCAGATGATCCACGCTGATGTCATGATACGCGCAGAGCGCGATAAGGGCTTTTCTAGCCTGCTGCGTTAGGATCTCCTTAGGAGTCTCTTCAGCACATCTCACAACAGCCATTGCTATGTCTATAACCTCTTCTATCGGGGCGTTGGTTTCTATATACCCCTCAGACGCTGCTGCTTTATAACCCTTCAGCTTGATGACCTCTACTAGGGGTTCCAAATATACTGGTCCACCGATTCTTCTCTGGATCTGCTTGACGCTGAGCCTAGATATATTGCTAGCAGCCCTAGCTGTCGGAGATATTGTTCTAGCTATGTCTTTAATAGCCTCTATAGTTTCCCTCACACCAACATGGCTATCATCAAATGTGATCCTAAGGTTCTCCCCATCTATGCTAGCACTAAATATCCCCGGAACCTCCTCCGAGATCCTCTCAAGCAACTCAGCACATCTATTGCCACAGCTAATAACATATGTCCTCTTGGTCATCCAGCGCTCCGCATTCTCTATTTGTTTGCAAGCTTATCTATTATAGCAGATATATATCCCGCCCATGGGATCCTCCTAGAAATGAAAGTCCGTAACATTTTTACGTAACTACTCGTTATTTTTAATCACTTCTAATCCTTTTAATGCTATTAAGTAGCTGGGGCTGTATGTCTAATCAATATTTATAAGCTTTTCTATTATCATTTGATCGGAGGGTGCCACTATGAAGTCGATGAGCAGTCGTGAGGTGGAGGAGGGCACCCAATGAAACTCCCCATGTCGTGGCTGGGAGTCCATACCCCCTAACCTAGGCATGGGGAGTAAAGAGGAGTGATGAAGCCGAGTGACTATTAGTCACGATGAAGGCCGAACTCTTCAACTATCTTCCCATCTCCGCCCTATTACTGATCTTGTTCTCACAGGCATCTAGATTCTGATCCCAAGGAATCTAGAGACCATGTCTCCTATGAAGTATAGCGCTGCAGAGACCCCCAGAATTATCAGTGTTGTCTCTGTGATCTCCCTCAGATAGTTCCTGCTATAAAGGACAGATCCATATGTTGATATATAGGCAAGTATAACTATTGAGAGGGCTATCGAGATAGCGAATGCTATGAAGATCTGGTGTACTATGAAGTATGGTATTGCAAGGATAACCGCAGTAAGAAAATAGGCTATCCCAGTATACATGGCAGATGTCGCAGGCCTCCCCATACCGCCCTGCTTCGCCTGGGCATACGCCGCTGCTGCCATGGCCATCGAAGCTGCTATCCCAGCGATAAGCCCAGCTATGCCTGCCTTCACAGTATCCTCGTAAACCCCTAGCGTCCCCGCGTGGATACCCGAGATCTCTATTATCGCATCTGAGAGACCGAGCACTATGAAGCCTAGATACTTTATCCTCTCCTCCCCTATCTTCTCCATCAAAATATTCTCATGTCTAACCTCATCCTCTATTATAGACTCTAGCTCGGCACGCTTGGATCCCTCGAAATACTTTAACACGCTTCTATACCTCTGGATCGTCTCGTTCTCCTTTCTCTCAAGAACTTTGATCGTTATAGTGGCCCCGAAGAGAAGAGCCATTAAAAGAGCCGCTAAAACCCTAGCCCATACAAACCTAACCCTACAACCCCCTGACACGCTAGACCAGAACCTATAGTGTCTATCCTCATGAGAAGCCATCTCCAGAAGAACCTCCCTCGATAGCCTCGAAAGATAAGGGGCCCTCGAAAGCCACCTATATATAGCGCCATCTACATACTCATCCAAGCATGAGGCCATAGCAACATCTCTAAGCTCGCTCATCTCCCTAGAACTCTCCATATATAACCAGCCTCTCTACTTTTAATCAAAATAAATCCATATATTTATTCATGACCCCGCTTAGAGCCTTGGATCTCGGGAACCTTCCATATTTTCAGTGGGCAGCCGACCTCATCTCCGACCTCTAGGGCTGAAGGGTCTGAGCTACATCTCCTTTGAAGAGGTTTAGCTCCTTGTGTGCTTAGCATATCTAATATGTATCGCTAGAGGTGGCTCCGAGACTCGCGAGAACTCTCTACAATAACAAGAAAGTTAGAGGATATCGGGATTGTAAATATCGTCACTACCTTGAAAGGCGAGACTTTCGGTTATAACTAATCGATATGCCTACACGTCTATACTGTTTATTTGCTATTAATAGCTCTAAATATGTAATAGCCTGCCGCAATCCATAGCACAAGGGAGAGAAGCGAGTCCCTAAAACCATTAGTAGCAGGAGTCTTTCCCAGAGTCAAGTGGGATGCCCAGGAGATTATAGGATTTGTGGTATATATAGCACAGCTCCACTACAAGGGTGCCAGTATTATAGAGCCCCAGGATTGATGAGCTGGGTTTAGAGTTTATTATAGATCATTTTCTAGATATATCCACCGCTCAATTAACTGTTTGATTTTCAGGCTATCTGGTACAGAGACCCACGTGGTTTATGTACTATTAGGCCATATATTACTGATTCCCAGGGTAATACTACCTCGAGAGGATCTCCTGTTAGTGGAGCTGAAAATACCTATCTATCTTCTTAATACGTTATAAATCAAATAACAGCATCAACGTATCTCTCCTCAACCATGGATATTCCCTAATAGAAAATAGTAAATAACTTAAAACAAAAATCAACTTTAATTCTCATTCTCATGAGTAATCTTCTTCATAATCACAAAGTTACTGATCCCGTTAATTATTAGATCCAGGAACCTAACATTTAATATTTAACATGTGGATCGTGAGATTTGCTGCTGAAGCCCTCGTATTTGATTTGACGGCTTCAAATATCTTTATCTTAGATCTATGGAAAAAACATTAAAATTAGCAAGGGGAACACCTTATGAAGACAAGACAAAAGAAATCGCGAAATATATATGGAGCCTAGAAAACCTAGGTGATATAAGGGAACTATTTATTTTTGAATTTAACCGAAGACTCTGTAAATTGGTATTGAAATATCATTAATCCATAAGATATCCTTCCATATACTCTTCAAAGAGATGTTACCAAATATGCTTGGCCCGATACTTACAAAGATAACTCTTGATGTTGGATGGGTCGTACTCATAGGCTCTGCAATTAGCTTTGTAGGGTTAGGAGCTCAGCCTCCTACACCTGATCTAGGAACAATGGTATCTGAGTATAGCAAATATCTTCCCGACTACTGGTGGATGACCCTAGGTCCTGCTAGTGGCATAATAATTATTATTCTTGCCTTTAATTTATTGGGCGACGGTATAAGAGACATGTTTGCTGGTGAAGAATGATGGAACCTATATTAAAAATAAACAATCTATACGTAAACTACCATAGTTATTGGTATATATATAAAGTGTTAGATAATGTAAGCATACAACTGACTAAGGGGGAGAAGATAGGTGTAATAGGTGAGAGCGGTGCAGGCAAAACTACACTTTTGAAATCAATACTTAAGAATACCCCCCAGGATAGAATAATTAACGGTAGTATCATATATAAAGGATCCATTGATCTTCTTAAGATCAGTGAGACTGAGATTAATAAGATCAGAAGATCTGAAATTGGAATGATCTTTTAGGATCCCACAGCAGCATTAAATCCTGTATTTACTATAGGAGAACAGATACTAGATATAATAAAGTATAGCTATGAAAAGAGTATAGATAGCAGGGAAGCATTAGAATTAGCGGAGAAACTCCTAACCGATGTAGCCCTTCCAGACCCCATGAGAATTTTAAAATCATAT
>Ga0080007_1073550_pt1 | contig 33048 bp, 36 predicted proteins | sample OctOCTMetagenome_FD_69210 | JGI IMG/M metagenome (GOLD analysis project Ga0080007, IMG submission 69210) | Hot spring and microbial mat streamer communities from Octopus Spring Streamers, Yellowstone National Park, USA - OCT_B (SPADES... | ecosystem: Environmental > Aquatic > Thermal springs >...
TAGAGACTCCGTGTACGAGAGTTCTACAACCGGGGTCTCGTAGCAGTAAGGGCACTTATCCCGAACACTGGCCTTAGAGTAAATCCTACCACACCTAGGACATCTAACGAGGCCAGCCTCGTTAACCACACTATGGACAAGGTAACTCCTACAATTATCGAGAACACCCCTATAGTAATCCCTACTCCTAACAACCTCGCTTACAACATCCTCAGACATCAAACCCCACCTGAGAAGCCTCCTTAACAACCACACACTTCAAAGCCGCTGAAGCACTAGAACAACAGCTAAACCCTAATAATATCGTAGCTAGAGGAAATTGAAACACTCTCCACACTTAAACCTTAAAATCGTGGAGTTATTTGAACTAACCCATGAAATTATAGCATGATAATTGATATGCAGTGAAAGCCGCTCACAATGCTACAACTTTTTGCTAGCAATCTTAGAAAGAGCCGGCCCTTGAAGTCTATTCTATTTTCTCTATAGAAGATTTATACGTAGATTTATAAGAGTTTTTGTTTATCCCATTGTAGAGAGTGAGGAGAGTGGGATCATGGGGTTGAGGCGGGTTTTTGGAATAGTCTTTGCATCTCTAGGCTTTGCATCCCTCCTTTATTCAATTTATATGCTCTATTTTGCTTTTTACGAAGCTACCAATCTACTAAGTGCGGTCGGAGCGTTCATAGTCTTCGTATTAGTCTGGCTTGTCTCCACAGTTCTATACGTGGCCGGCTACCTGATCAGTCTAGGTGTGAAATCTAGGTTGTTAGCAGTATTGTTCACGGTAGGAGGTGCCATTAACCTCTTCATCGGCTCTGCTCAAACAGTATATCTAATAGTATTCGTTCGAAAGTTCATTCTCTTCATAGTTCTCTTATTATCCATCATAATCCTTGTTGGAATAGCGTTCATCTTAGCTGGAAGAAGGAAGCTATGAGTACACTAAAACCTTTGTTACCATAGAGTTTTAAGGGAGCCCTTATCTCCTTATTCTTATACCGAATATCGCCACTACTACTATTATAGTGATTAAGGCTGCTATCGCCACCGCTAGTGCCGGTGAGGTGCTGAAACCTTGAGTGGGTCTCTCATATCTGCCGAAAGCTGGCGTCTCATACGTAGCAGGGGGAGTGCTGTATTCATGTGTAGTCATCGTACTAGGTGTGTACATAGGTGTTGTGGGTGTTATGGTTCCCTCTGTGTACGTGGGTGTCGTAACGGGTTCTCTCAGCTCCTCCAATGTAACCGCTATAGAGTATATGAACCAAGCTCCGGGTATCATGACATATTCGTATTTCGTCATGTTAAGGATCTTCTGCTCTCGAACATCTGTCTTATAGAGGCCAGCTACTATGTAGAGGTTCTTGCCGTCAAAAGCCATCCTACCCTCTAGGGATGAAGGGATTATATGCATAAAAGCCCCCCAATCCCAATTATATCCTAGGCTTCTTAACAATCCAATCATATCCCTCAGGTTGCTGACCGCCTCTAAGCCTAGTGATATTTTGGGACGGCGGTTCCACTCTCTATCGAGAACCCGAAGGGTCGGTTTGTAGTCATCGAAGGTGATGACGTATAGGTAGCCGTTGGTGTAGAGAATCCTGCGAGCGAAAAACTTCACTTCATACGCCAACCACTCCCCATGCATGTTGTACTTATTTATGGTGTTACTCCTACTTCCAATTATGTAGGCGTATCCCTCCTCATCAAACGCTATGGCCGTAGCGTCTTCTCCCCGGCATGGAATCATGCTAGGGAAATTATCCTCTTTCACCGGGTTCAAGTTTAAGTCTAGTATTTCAACCCTGCAGTTGTAAAACTCTCTGAGTACCGGAGGGATAAGTTGCCAACTAACATAGCGAACGTGTCCTACAATCCATAGATGTTTAGTGACAGGGTTGATGGCGATGTCGCGAGGCACCATTTCAATAATGTATTCTAAGCGTTCCGGGATCAAGCGTACTCCCGCTAGTTCTAGGTTTTCAGCACTCCGCTTCTCAACCCTCCATAAGATAAACTCGCTCCCCCACCGGCTATACTTGCCTGTCCTCTCATGCCCGGCTATGTAGAGGTATCCGTTGTAGAAGGTTATAGAGTTAGCCTGCCCGTTCACCTCTCCACCCTCAGATTTCAGAGCGTTTAAATTCAGATCAAACACTAGAACGCTGAAGTTAGAGCCTACAACGTACAGCCTGCCCCCAGCTATAACACAGTCCGCCAGCCCCTTGAACTCGCTTGAACTCCATTCTCTAGCTAAGGATCCATCCGACTTAAACCTCATCTCAACCCTAGCACTCCCCCCTCTGGTACCGACTACATATATGTACTCCCCCGCCTCACACACAGCACGGGCTGCATCACCTTCACTTCGAACCTCCCAGCTAACCCCCCAGTTAACCTTCACGTTAACCTTAAAAGCCGGACTTTGAGCCTCACTAGTGAGAGTGTAGTGGGGAGGCAAGGTTAGGGCTAGGAGGAGCATCATAACTATCAGGGCAACTAGCCTGTAGCTAGACATAGCCCAACCACGCTCTACTCACTCGATGCTCAGGGTATATATGTGTTAGTATTGATGGTTTAGAGGATTTAAGAAGCAGTAAAGATAAGCTATAAGAGCAATAGTGTTTAATGAGCCCTAGACCTCTTAAACTCGATATCCCAGGGTTTAAGATATTCAGGTGGCACGCTTTAACAACAATAGCAAGGTGTAAGGGTAGACGGTGTAGCGATAATGATGATAAGGCCTAAGTAGCCTTCCTCTCCTCATACTTAGAGGCTTAGCTAATTCAAAGCTCTGAGCGGCTCTAATACTCATGTTTAGGCTTTTCAAGCGGAAGTACCATAGCTGCTATGGTTTTAGAATCGCGAGGTTAGAGGAGGGTGGAATCTTGAGATCTGGGTTTGGTAAGCTTTAATAGGGTTCTCTGGTTTTATGTTTAATTGGCGATGACTGACGCTCTAAGGCTGATATAATGATGTGGAACGGGTCTGAGGAGCTCCTATCTCCGGGTTTTTAGGAGTTTGCATATGAAGAACCCCTCTGTTCCATGAATGTGAGGCCATAGTCTTACACATCTCGCTACCTCAGGGTTTAGCTTAACCCCCCTATAGTATGTTATCCCCTGTGATAGCCTAAATTCCCCATTAGGCTCTATAACGTGGATTTCACCATGTGTCTCTAGTATCTTGTGTACCACATACTCCCCCTCTTCTACCGCTGTGGAGCATGCGGAGTACACTATTACCCCTCCATCAGCAACTAGTTTTACGGCCTTCTCTAGTAGACTTAGCTGGAGTTTGTGTACAGCCTTTATATCCTCTACCCTCCCCTTTCTCCTCCTCCCGGGATCCTTACGTATTATACCCTCCCCAGAGCTTGGAGCATCTAGGAGTACTCTTTCCGCTTTTATGGTTTCCGGTAGTAGCCTAGCATCCATCCTAACCGCTATGTAGTTTGTGAACCCCATCCTCTGCATGTGGGATCTAAGCGCTTTCATCCTCCTCTTCGATATATCGACTGCTACTAGCCTAGCCTTATCTCTTGTGAGTTGTAGTATCTGAGTAGCCTTTCCTCCAGGAGCGGCCGCCATATCTACTATGAGCTCCCCCGGTTTAGGATCTAATATGTAGACTACGATCATAGAGCCTGGATCCTGTATGTAATAGTAACCCTGTAGGTACTCATGAGTAGCCCCTACAGAGATTGGAGCTTCTAGGACTTCGAAGCCGTGGGGGGCTAGGGGTAGCTTTGCTAGCTTAAACCCTTTACCTTCAAGCCTAGACTTTAGGGTGTCGCAGTCTACTAGGTAATCGTTACACCTTATAGTCTCAGGCAACGGTCTCTCGTTAGCGTCGAGGAGCTCCGTAGCCTCCTGGTATCCTAGGGTTTCAACGTACCTATAGACTATGCTAGGCTCGTACCCGTACCTCATGGCGAGACCTAGAATATCCTCGGTGTAGGTGTAGGGGCTGAAGATTATAGAGTCTAGCTCCTTGAAACTGCTCAACCCTCTATCACGCCAACACTTCTGGCAAGCTTGTAGGCTACATTATATTCTATCTGCTTCTCACCTAGGATCGTGTACCTCTCGGGTCTTATGGTTGGTGCTATGCTTAGAGCTCTTACAACCTCCTCATCTGAGACACCGAGCTCCCTAGCTGTTACAGGGGCTCCCACGGTTTTAAGTAGCTTTCTTATCCACCTCCAGTTAAGCCTGTGGAGGCTAGCCATTATTATCGTTCCAACCCCTACAGCCTCACCGTGTAAAGGTGGGTTTCTAGCTATCATTGTTAGAGCGTGTGCGAAGAGATGTTCCGAGCCGCTGGCAGGCCTTGTACTACCAGCAATGCACATAGAGACACCGCTGCTAACAAGTGCCTCTAGGAGGATCCTGTAGCCCTCCTCACTTCCAGCTGCTATCTCCTTATAGTATGTGCTAACATGCCTAGCGCTCATCAAAGCCAAGCTCGCAGCATACTCACCATAATACTCCCCTTTAATCATGCTAGCAAGCTTCCAGTCTCTCACAGCAGTAAACTTACCTATTAAATCCCCAAACCCAGCAACATTGTATCTACGTGGAGCCGAGGCTATGACATCAGCGTCCACAACAATAGCGTCTGGAGGCTTAGCAGGCCTTGATATAGGCTTATCGAAACCCCTAAGACTAGCGTAGGGCGACGTTATACCGTCATGGCTAGCTACTGTAGGCACGCTTACAAAGGGTTTATCCGATACCTTAGAGGCGTATTTAGCTACATCAATAGACTTACCGCCACCCAGCCCAATTATAACATCAACCCTATCAATCTTACTCTCCTCTGCAACCTTCAAAGCTATATCGATATCAGGTTCTCTAACAACGGTAACCCACACATTAAAACCGCTCTCCTCCAAGCTATCCCTAACAATCCTATAATAGAGATTTACAATGTTAGGCCCTGTGACAACGAGGACGCCCTTACCAATGCCGTAGAGGGAGGAGAGGTGCTCACCTACCCTGCTAAGAACACCCCTACCAACAACAATCCTCCTAGGTAAGTCAATTAAATGCGTAGAGCCAAACGCCATGATACAACCCTTTACATAATGTTAAACAATGGTATTTAAAGGTTTTAATTGATGCTAGACCCCGTATATCCTAGCTATAACCTTCGAGGGCGTTTCCCAAGGGGTTACCATTATAGCGTTTACACCATGCGATCTCAGCTCTTTGATGTAGGCGTGAACTCTCTTAACGTCACTATGCACTTTAAGCCTGTAAACAGCTCTCTCAAACGGGTTGAACCTGTGGAGTCCATAGAGTTGTGGTATTAGGATTAGGGCGTTTATAGAGAATCCCAGGCTTCTTAGAGGTGAAAGGTTTTTAATTAAACTAGACGTAGTCTCGCTAGCAGAGGTTACGGCTATAACGTTAATCCTCTCACGCGGGCACATGGCTTTAACGTACTTAGCCATCCTCATCTTATCGCCCACTATAGCTTTAACCTCATGGCTCCCCCTTAGTATGTGATCTTCATAGTTTATGGAGGAAAGCAGTTCTATAATATTCATGTAGCCTCGCCTACCCCTCTTAAACTCTGTCCTAGCCAGTATACCCGGCCCTATTGTTAGAATTGCTGTGTAGTCACCTCTCCTCGAAACATACTCAGCTATACTAGCTAGTATCCTGGAAGCGTGCTCTAGGGGGGTTTCAAGGTATGGACCGTATAGCATTGTCTCGTCCAAGGCTAGAACGAACAACACGTAGGTTGATATCTCACTCTCAAACTCCTTTACAGCAAGCTTTCCCCTAGCTAGTGCTTTCCAGTACACCCTCCTAAGCTCGTCCTCAGGCCTGTAGTCTCTAACAGAGTAGAATTCAACACCCTCACCAGGCCTCCTAGACCTCGATATGCCTGATGCCCTACTAGCTTGGAATATGGCTCTTAGCACCCTCTCATTTGCAAAAGGCCTAATCCTAACCTCTAGCACGGGTCCTAAGCTTAGCTCAACACCCCTGTAGAGCCCGAGAGGATCTCTTAGAACAGCTCTCAGAGGTCCTATCCTGTGAAGCCCAACTCTTCCTTTATACGACACCCTATACCCTACACACCCCCTAGGCGGGATAGCTATCAGACCCCCCCTCGACCCCCTGGAGAGCCTCAGGTACTGTGGGTAGTTTAGAGAGAGTTCAACTACAGCTATAGGGATGATGCTATTGTTACACAGCTCGTACTCCACATCAACATCCCCACCCTCAACACGCCCTCTATAAGAACCTTTAACACTACATGTTGCAAGAGCTCCTTGAGCTAAGGTTACATAGACTCTGGAAGCTATAGCTAGGATTATAAGTGAAAGCCCTAGGACCCCAGTTCTAGCAGTACCCACTATATCGAAGGCTACGAAGAGCCCGCCTACGAGTATTAAAGCTAGTAGCCGCCTAGTAGCATTAACTACCTCCACCTATCCTCAAACCCCTCTCTACAATCAGTTCTAGCCTAGAGGGTGTGGCTATGGAGACCCCGAGAGGCTCTAGTATCCTCTCACTCAACAATATAGCCTTCCTGGCAACCCTACCCCAGAGCACTATTGGAGGCCATAGCGACTGCTTTGTAGCCCTCCTATAGTATTTAACCATGAAACCTCTATATCTCTCAGCCTCCACTGCATCGATGCCAAGTGTTTCTAGAACCTGAGGTAGCCTTGGATCTTCGAGAGAGGAGCCTGTAAGGGTTCTAAGTACGGAGTCAACCATATTATATAATGTTATGAAGTCCTGTTTGGTAATCTTAGCACCCTGGGATAAGAGATGCCTCCTAAACTCTCCGAAGCCGTACCAGTCTACCTCTGTAACATCCTCAAGCATACTATCTCTAACCCTCCTCTCCCTAGCTACCATTAACGCTACTAAGATCGCTGAAACCACTACTATGAAACCTTTGAAGTAGGGGTTTAGCTCGATAAGACTTCTAATACTGTAATCGATGAGGTTGAGGAGTGGAGGTAACCACGTCGACGGATGGAGTATTTTAGCTAGAAAGGATAACATTACATCTACAATGTTTAGTAGGCTTATAAGCCTTCTATCGTTACTCCTCAAAACCTCAACAGGATCTAAGCCCATGTATTTAGAGGCCTCCATCAACACTATGCACTCACCAGGTACCCCGCATAGGTGTGATATAGTGGATTTCATGAAGCTAAGAGAGTACTCCCCGACACTAGACTCAAGAACTTGGTTTAAAAACAGCGATCCGTCCCCTATGACAACCACCTCAACCCCTCCAATGTTCTCATAGTAAGCTATGGGAGTTCCTAGGACCTCCACAAATCCTATGGGCTCTAGGTTACCGGAGGTTTGTAGAGGATTAACGGCCGATGCCTTATCCAATAGTACCCTCCCGCTCCAGCCCCACGGCGTGCTCAGGTTGGCTATCAAGCTGTAAGGTTGTAGCATAGCTCCCGAGATCCTCAAACTAGAACCTATACCCTCTAGGACTTTATTCGATTCCACACCCTCATCTGCAACGAGTAAGCTAAACTTCTTACAGGAGCTCCTCAGATAACTTATAGACTCTAGATCTTCATTAGTGTAGGGAGTTTCAGGTGATACTATGAGGATCACCACGCTCACGTTACACGGGCTTAGGACCTGCCTTAGGTAGCCCCAGTTTGTTGCAGGGATTACAGTGTAATTCTCTCTAAGCTTCTGGTAGAGTGTTGAAGTTCCGAGGGGCCCATTGTTACCCGGGTATGCCCCTGGAGCTGTTAGAACCTGTAGAGGGCCTTTCTCTAGGAGTGCTACTAAGCCTATTATTGTTAAAGCTAGGATTAGAAGTCCTGGAACTAGTACTTCTCTGCTCCTACTTACCCTCACTTTCAACACCTTTGCTTAGACTATATACGTAGGCTGAGAGTCTAAGGGCGTAGAGTGAGCTTGAGAGGAGTGTGAACCCTATGAGGGCTGAGAGGAGCGATGTAGCTATAAACCCTCTCTCCATATAGCTAATAGACCATAGTAGGAATAGACCTGATGCTATCAGGAGTACGAGCGAGATTACTAGGTAGACAAGCCATCTAACCTCTACACTAACCCTAAACATAGCCATAGAGGTTCACCTAGGGCCTGGGAACGGGGACTTTGCCGAGAACCTCCTTGATAACAGCCTCCGGTTTCACCCCTTCAACCTCATACTCTGGGTTTAATATTATCCTATGTGCTAGAGCTGGGATAGCCACAGCTTTAACATCATCTGGTATAACATAACTCCTATTGCTTATATAAGCCCATGCCTTAGCAAGCCTTACTATGGCTATCCCCGCTCTAGGGGAGCCCCCTAGTTTTACTGAAGGATGTCTCCTAGACTCCTCAACTATCCTACCTATATACTCGTATATGGAGTCGTCCACCCTAACACTTGAAGCCCCCCTAATAGCCTCTAAAACATCCTCTCTGCTCATTACTGGTTTGAGGTTTAGTATAGCCTCTTCTATCTCATCAGATCTCCTAAGAATCTCTATGAACCCTTTTGTTGATGGGTAGCCTACAGGGATCCTAGCTATGAACCTGTCCAGCTGAGCCTCAGGTAATGGAAACACCCCCTCAAACTCTATAGGGTTCTGTGTAGCTATTACCATGAAAGGCTCCTCCAACAGCATGGTAACACCCTCCACTGTAACCTGCCTCTCCTGCATAGCCTCTAGGAGGGCTGACTGTGTTCTAGGCGAAGCTCTGTTAATCTCATCTACGAGGAGTATGTTAGCGAATATAGGCCCTTTTCTGAGCTTAAACTCCCCAGTTTTCTGATCGAATACGAAACCCCCTGTTATATCGCTTGGTAGCAGGTCTGGTGTCATCTGGATCCTCTTAAATGTGAGGTTTAGGAGTGATGCTATTGTTTTAGCTGTATATGTCTTTGCAACACCGGGAACACCTTCTAGTAGTGCGTGGCCGCGGGCTAGGAGTGATGCTAGGATTAGTCTAACCTCGCTATCCCTTTCTACTAGAATACTACTAGCTTTCTCTACCACGACCGATATCATGAACCCTCCGACCTCTCAACTCTACCAGCTCATTGTAAAACCTAAGAGCTTGCTCTTCAACCTCCCTTCCTCTTAAACCTGCGTAGCGGTAGAGCTCATAGCTCAATGTTAGATTCTCGAAAGGCACTATAAGGTTACCTAGCCTACTCTGAACGTCAGCGAGATACTCTCTATGTGTTGTAGAAACGCCCATCACAACACCACTTACACCTTCAACTATCTTCACGGAGCTCCAGTAAAGTCTAGGGACTAGTGGAGCGCCACCCAACCCCCCTACGCTTCCACCCTCTTTAGTAATGCTACCCAGCATGCTACCTAGCAAGGCTCCAAGCCTTTGAGAGTTGAAAAGGGTTAGGGATGCTAGGATGGCGAGTAGAAAGAGTAAAACTATATCAGAGGAGACGCTAGGTAGCTCGAATCTAACACTAGGGCCTTTAATCTCTAAATTCCCCCTCTCGACGTTAGAGTTCAAGCTTAAAGCCTGAGACTCTCTATAGAGTGCACTCAACCTTTCTATCAACCCGGAAAGAAGACCTCTCCTGGAAGCCTCAACTATGATATCCCTTAAAGCCTCAACCTGCTTCCTCTCAACATAAGAGCTCTCAGGACCACCAGTCCTCTCAATAATCCTCTTTAAGATCTCCAAGGCGGCCATGTAGGCTTGCGGTGAGAGAGATCCTCTCCTATACGCGTCCTCCAACGTAGCTACTAGCTTATCTACATCTGAGGGGCTAAGATAACCTCCTGTTGTATTAAGAGCCTCTAGTAAACCTCTAATACTCGTATCGTTGATCAGACTAAGTAACTCTTTATTGCTCATGGTGTTTAGGCTGGACACGTTAAACCCGGTAGAGTTGTAGAGGAGGGACTGCACAATCCTAGCTGAAAGCTCGTCTTGCTCCACGCACTCAAGGGTACCACACTCCAAGAGCCTCTCAAGAGCTCTCCTCATATCAGGCGAGGCTACTTTAAGTAAATCACCTATACTAGAAACATTGAGTATACCGGGAAACCCTGGAGTATGCCTACTCTCTAAAACCTCTACAGAATCAGCCTGAGAGCTCTGGGAGGCTAAAGCTGATACAGGCAGTATGAAGACCAGCATGGTTAAAGCTATCAATCTTAACATCTACAAATCCAACCCCGAACACTACGGTCAGCGCGGAGGCCTAAATATTTATGACCCCTCCCCGCCCTTGAAGGGCGGGGTTTCGAACCCCTAGGTCTAGGGTGTTACCCCTCCCGGGTGGGGGTTATGGTTTCACACATCCCATCTAGGCCCCGGGGGTACTCTATGCTCTGAGTGCTCGGGAGGCGGGGTTCAAACCCCGCAACCCCCAAGCCCTCGACTCCAGCCAGAACCTCATCACCACGCTAGCAGTATGCTCCCGAGGGGTTTAAAAGCCTTAACGCTCTAAAGCTGTGTGTGAGCTCTACCCCGCCTTGAAAGGCGAGGTTTGCTAAGCTTAAGTATCAGGCCCGGTTTCCTCGTCATTCCATTCTCGCGTGCTAGCCTTCTAACTCGTGGTTATCACTTGCGAGTTATGTGGCCTTAAATTGTTTTCCTTAGGGCGGTCTTATACCTTGTGCTGTTCTGAGGATCATGTTCTTAGCTAGTATATGTAGTATTAGTAGGGTGGCCACAGCTGTTAGGGATATCAGTATTATAATGAGGGGGGTTGTTAGGCCTTGTGGGTTTTGGTTGGCGTAGATGGGTATGTATGATAGTTGTAGGATTGAGGCTACTGCTAGCACTAAGTGTGCGCTTCTACGTAGTATAAGTAGGAGGCCTCCAATGCTTACGCCTGTTGCAAGCGTTGATATGGTTGTGGGTATTAGTAGTCCTAGTCTAAGCGCATTAACTGTTAATAGCACTCCAACACCCATCACTATAAGTGCTGTTATAAGCCTACCTAGGATCACGTTTATGTAGGCTATTGTTGCACGTGCCTCCAAGGGTTTAAGGGTTTTATCGAGCTCCAAGTAAAGATCCATTGTTGACGTTATATCACCTTCCTCAACGCTCCTAAGCATCTTAATACCGTAACCTCTCATGTAAACCTCAAATTCTAACCCTAAGATCTCACCCTTAGCTAGAAGCCTCTCCGCCCTAGATACGAGATCGTTTAAACGGCTATGAACAATCCTCCAGCTTTCATCGACCCTAGACCTTTCATAAGCTAAGGCTAGAGCCTTATAAAGCTCAGGTAACTCGTAAACCAAACGTGACACCTCACAACCTGAAAGGCCTTGGTAGCAACTCTGCTAAGGCGAAGCTCTCGCAGAGCCCACCACCAACATGCACGTAGACTCTCAAACCACCCTCATCGAATGCTGAGAGAGCTTGAAGACAAGCACCACATGGAATAGGGGGAGGGGGCTTACTAGTATATACTAAGATCTCCTTAAACCTCCTCGCTCCCGCTGTTACGGCACTAAAAAGTGCTACCCTCTCAGCACAAACAGTTAAACCGTAAGATGGATTCTCCACGTTAACTCCTACAAAAACTCTATCATGCACGTCTCTCAAAACAGCTACAACCCTATAACCAGAGTATGGGGCGTAAGCGTTATCAACATAAGTCGTAGCAAGCGAGAGTAGATCCTCCGGGCATCCTAACACCAATACCTCCCACCGCATGAGGATGGTCGAACAAAACCTAATAGCCTTTACACAGGCATCTCCTTCTCCCATATGGGTTTTCCTTTTGATGTTGGTGGTGCCAGCCAGTCTATTACATCTTGTGGGTTACTATGGTGTATTGTAACTCTTATTGCTCCTAGCGGTGATTCATGATCTCCATCGACGAAGCTAAGTTTCCCAGCGTATGCGGCTTGCTTGTGGAGGTGGAATGTGATTGTTGTTTCTCGAACTCCTTTCTTTAAGGTGCTTCTAGCTGCATCTAATATCCTCTCAGATCTTAGTGCTCTATGTAGCTTAGCTAGGCATGCGAGGTTATTTGCTGTTGCTACTAGGATCCTAGTGCCTCCCATGTGAACTGTTTCTACCTTTTCAACGTCGAAGAAGTTGGTTATCGCTCTTAACACTTTATCCTCATCCTCTGTGGGTCTAATCTCGGCCTCCACTACAACCTTTGATGGCATTTCTTATCTCACCAGCCACCTTTTCAGCCTCCTCCTTCAACCTATCTAGTGTTGAGTTATTAACTATCATGTAGTCAGCTAAGGCTATCACGTTTCCGATACCTAGTCTGAGGTTGGCTTCATCTCTTAGCCTGAACTCATCGAGCCCCCCCACATCCCCCTCCCTCCTCCTCAATATCAACCTCTGGTATCTGAGGTTTGGAGGTGAGTGTACCGCTACAATATAGACCCTCCCTAGGCTGGAGAGAACTCTAACCTCCTCCAGACTCCTAACACCATCTATGATAGCGCCTTGAGAGCCGAGGCTCCTAGCTCTCTCCACCACTAGCTCTGCAACAGCACCTGGACCGCTTAATCTCCTAAGCTCCTCAGCAACCATCTCAACGTTGTATACTGTAAGCTCTAAACCCCTCCTAACCACCTCCTCTCTAACAATATCACCCATTACTAGTAGAGGGTAGCCCAGCTTCTCGGCCAGCACCCTAGCAACAGTACTCTTACCACTACCAGGCATCCCTGTAACAGCCACCACCATCAACGCTATAACCCTAGGGTGGATCAGGCCTTCTAAGCTTAAATCTCGCATTGTTGATTTACGTAAATCAACGAACTCTTTTGACGGCAAACACAAAAACCTTTTATATAGTCTAGAGGATAGGGTTCACGGGGGCGAGGTGGAAGTGGCTAAGGTTAGGGTTAAGCTTGTATCCTGGGAGGAGATAGTGGACTGGAATATGAGGCTTGCTAAGATTATAGAGGATTCAGGTTGGAAACCAGACGTCATAGTAGCTATAGCGCGCGGAGGCTATGTACCCGCTAGGCTTCTCTGCGACTTCCTAGATATAACAGATCTCATAAGCGTACAGAGCCAGCACTGGGTTGAAGCTGCTATCGTAGCTGAGAGAGCCATACTAAGGTATCCCTACAAACTCGATATGAGTGATAAGAGGGTGCTAATAGTAGATGACATAGTTGACACGGGAGAAAGCCTAATACTAGCCCGAGAGTACATACTAAGGGAATGGAGGCCGAAGGAGCTCAGGATAGCTGCAATGCAATGGATAAGCCCTGTAGCTAAGATCAAACCAGACTACTACCTAATAGAAGTTAAAGAGTGGGTATGGTTCCAATACCCCTGGACGAGGCTAGAGGATATAAGCCAGTTCATGGCAAGAATATACAGGGAAGACGAGAGGGCGAAGGGAGCCGAGCTCTCGGAAGAAGAGCTAAAGAACCTCTTCATAGAATGGTACGGAATACACCCAGCAGAGCTAGGGGAATACTGGAGACTAGCGCTAGAGAGGCTGGTTAAGAAGGGAGTCCTGAAGAAGACAGAGAAGGGATATAGGGTAGCGTGAACAACCATAAGTAGGGTATCCGTATACCATATAACCACTCTTTTAAATCACCTAAAACATACTACCAGGAGGAGCCACGTATGGATGAGGGAAGTGTAGATAGCATGATAGCTTTAGCAGAGGAAGTGCTGGGATATGCTGAAGAGGAGTTTAGAAAAGCCCTAGAAGCTAAAGACATTCTATTGTATAGAAATGCTGCAGACAAAGCATTCCTAGCTTTAGTCATAGCTGTAAACGGGTTCATAGTATTGAGAACTAGTGCAATACCACTATCTCATAGTGATAGAAGGAAATTTCTCAGAGAGCTGGGGAGAGAAGATCTAAGAGCTATCTATAGTGATCTAATGAGAACACTTCATGACGAGGCGTTCTATGAAAGAGTATATGATCCTGAAGAGGTTAAATACGCTATTAAGAAGGTTAGAAATGTAATTGAGGAGATTAAAAAAGCCATAAGCCGGAGGGCACATTAAGCTCTTAATAATTAAATGTCATTCTTTTAGAGAGGAGGAATTAATCTCTCAAAGCATTGTTAAACGTATTCGCGCTGAGCTTTTTAGTGCATGAAGTATTTGGGTTTAGTCGAAGCATTAAATGGTCTTTTGATCAACCCTCATAGCTAGAAGCTTCAGCTTCACCGTACTTAGAAGGTAGGAATCCACAAGCTTTAAGGCAACAAGCGCGTGGAAGCTCCTCAAGGGCCTAGAATTCCGGCCTTTTAAACTTCCGCTATTCTGATACAATAGGAATCTGTGCCGATCTAGGTGGGCTTTCATGAGCGTAGGGTTGAGACCGTGCAAGGTTATAGCTATTGTTAGCGGAGGGCCTGATAGTCTCTGCTACCTTGCTAGGTGGCTCTCTAGGGGTTGTGATGCTCATGTCATAACGTTTAACTATGGTCAGAAGGGTGTTAGGGAGATAGAGGTTGCCTTCAGGTTGGTGGGGGAGCTCGATAAGATAGCTATGGCTAAGGGTTGGGGGAGGGTTGTGGAGCATAAGCTCGTTGACGTAAGCTTTCTCAAAGAGCTATGGCGTGGTACTCAGTTGACGGATGAGAATGTTAATGTAGAGGAGGAGTATAAGCCCACAGTAGTGGTCCCTATAAGGAACGTTGTAATGCTCTCCATAGCAACAGCGTACGCCTTCACCTTAAGACAGATATCTGGAGTTAAAACCTATGTTATCTACGGAGCACACTACAATGATGTAATGCCCAGGCCTGACACATGGGAACCTCTATACCCTGACTGCTCCCCCGAGTGCATAGAGGTGCTACAGGCAGCCTTCAACATCTGCCATTTCAGGGGTGAGAGGGGAGTTGAAATATGGAGTCCATCGAGGGAGAGTTTAAGGAAGTCGGATAACATTAGAAGATGCTATGAACTAATAGGAGATCTCATATACAAGACCTGGAGTTGCTACCTAAGCGGGGATGCACATTGCGGTAGGTGCGAAAGTTGCCTTAACAGAGCTAAGGCCTTCAAGGAAGCTGGCATACCCGATAAAACGCTTTATGAAAGTAAGCCTTCCATCTAATCAACTTCACCATTATTGTGATTGCAGCTCCCCTCGCTTACAAAAGTGTTGAGAACCCAATCATGGACAACCACTCTAGTATCACAGGAGAACCTCTCATAGCGATGTTGGCTTATAAAATCCAGGTCAAGACGTAATAAAGATAACCTTAAGGTTTAAGCTTAGAGTCTAATATGTGGGGTTGATCGTGTTTGAGGATTTTGGCTGTTGATGTTGGTGCTTCGAGGCTTAGAGTTGCCTTGTTCGATAATACTGTTATGATTGGGAGGGTTGAGGTTGATACTCCTAGGGTTGGTGATAGCCTTTCCGTTGCTAGGGCTATTGCTAGTATTGCTTCCAGGTTTTCCTTCGATGTTGTCGGTGTTGCTAGTATTGGGCCTCTGGATCTTGAGAGGGGGTGGGTTGTTGGTACTCCTAATAATCCTCTTAGGAGCTTCGCTCTTAGGGATCCCCTTGTTGAACTCTTCGGGAAACCTGTTGTTGTAGCTAATGATTGTGTTGCAGCTGTTTGGGGCGAGTTTATCCTGGGTGGGGGTAGGGGGTTGAGTGAGGTTGCCTATGTTACCATCAGCACCGGTGTTGGTGTTGGTGTTGTGGTTGATGGAAGGCTTCTTGTTGGTAGGAGAGGTAACTCTCATGAGGCTGGCCATGTTGTGGTTGACTTGAATGGTAGCGTTAGGTGTGGTTGCGGTGGCCTAGGGCATTGGGAGGCTTTGGGTAGTGGTGCTAACATACCTAAGGTGGCCTATGTTAAGGCTTTAGAGTGGGGTGGTGATAGTAGGGCTTGGAGGCTTGCAAGGGATGGTATCCTAACATCTGAAGCTCTCTACACTCTAGCAAGGGAGGGCGATGTTTTCGCATTGAAACTCGTAGACTACATTAACAGGGTTCACGCTGCGGGTTTAGCTAGCTTAGTAGCAGCATACGACCCCCAAGTCGTCTTCCTAGGTGGTAGCATATTCCTTAAGAACAGGGAGCTTATACTTGAAGGTGTTAGGAGATACATTAGAGACTACAGCCTCCTAGAACCACCGGAGCTTAGGGAGACAACGTTTGGAGAAGATACTGTACTATACGGAGCCCTAGCTATAGCACTTAAAACCCCAGCAGAGCTAGCCAGGTACGCGGGTGTACCGAGGTGAGGATCCTCGAGCTCCTATCAGTAAAACCATTCGCGATAATAGGCCATCGTGGAGCAGCGGGATTAGCTAGGGAGAATAGCTTGAGAGCACTAGAAGAAGCTATAAGAGCTGGAGCTGACATAGCCGAGTTCGACGTCCAGGTTACAGCAGACGAGATCCCCATAGCATCCCACGACGAGATCGTTCTATTCGATGACGGTTCTAAAGCTAGCATAAGATCCCTAAAACTAGGCGATTTAAGATCTAGGAGCGTAGGAGGAGAACCCATACCAACGGTACAGGAGTTGTTAGAACATGCTACAGGGAGAATAGGCTTATTCCTAGAGGTAAAGAACCCTAAAGACACATTAATACTTGTAAACACTATTAAGAAGCTTGAAGCCCGGGAATGGATAGCAATCATAAGCTTCTACGAGGAGGCTGTAGCACAAGCTACAAACCATGGATTTATATCAGGCCTACTATACTTCAAACCACCAGGTAAAATAGTTGAATGCTCTAGATTAAAATGCAAAATCGTACTACCAAGGTTCAACTTAGCAACAGAGAAAGCCATAGAGTTTGCTCACAGACTAAAACTCAAGGTCGTAGCATGGACTGTAAATGATGCCACAGTGATGGAGGAGCTCGCGAGAAAAGGGGTTGACGGAATAGCAACTGACTATCCAAACATAGCAACTAGCATCAGAAATACAATGTTAGTTTAAAAAGAGGAAAAGTTGGGGGAGACTACGAGTGTAACGGTTAGAGGGCGTATAAAGTTAAAGTCTTAGTGGGAGCTCCTGCGGACAGCTGTACTACAACCTTAACCTCGGTAGCTCCCTCAACCGGGTCGAAGAAAACCCTCTTATAACCAGACTTCTTAAGCTCGTCAGCAGCCTTCCTTATTAGAGTAGTAGCTGTAGGATACCTCCTCCTAATCTTTATAGTTACCTCTTTAGGCCTGGCAGCCACCTCTAGTCACCGCACCTGGTAGAAAAGTACACCGGCAAGCTTAATATCCTTTACGTCTGCTTATAACACCAACATGATATCACCTGATATTGAGCATGTAATACCATAGAATGGCGCCGGGGGCGGGATTCGAACCCGCGCGCCCTCAGAGGGGCAACGGGTCTCTCGTCTTAAACCCAGTAAGACCTCGAGCCCGCCGCCTTAGACCGCTCGGCCACCCCGGCTCCCTAGATAATAGTTTTAGACTGGGGGTTTTAGTTTTGCTCTAGGATAAAGTGTGCTTTAGGAGACCACTCCCTCTCGCACTCTGCAAGGGCTGATGAGAGGTGAGCTCAGCATAAGCTTTAGAGCTTCCCATCTAAGATCACATCTGACGCATACACGATACTCTCCAGACTACTATCTACGGTCTCTCACGCGGGCTTTCAGAGGTTTCTCCAGGTTGTTGATGGTTATGCGAAGTCTACGACTTTTATTACTTCTTTTGCTTCTAGTTTTTTAACTGTCATGTATCTGTAGGATATCTGTTTGAGGTATACGTTATGCCCTTGGACCATTATTGTGTGTAGTCTTGCGTTGGCCGCCTTTAAAACCTTGGATAGGAGCTCTGGTGATATCCTATCTTCTCCATCCGATATTAATATTATATCGCTTAACCTCCTACGCCCTCCTTGGATATCTTCGCATGCTGTCATTATAGCTCTTGCTATATCGGTTCCACCTCCAGCTTTCACTCTTGCTATGTATGAGAGTGCTCTTACCGTATCGGATACCTTAGCGTTTGGCTTAACTTGAACAGGGGGGTATGCTATTGAGTCAAAGAACCTAGCGTAGAAGTCTCTGCCCTCGGATACGGCTCTTTTAAGAAGTGCTACTGCTACAGCTCTAGCCCAGTCGATCTTAGTGCCTACCATGCTACCGCTCTTATCCATGAGAACGTATATAGGCCCCTTGGATACGGGGGTGACTTTCCTGTATAGCAGGAGTTTGGAGTCGGCCATTGAAGCTAGGAAGTAGATTAGTGGGAGTGCTAGCTGGGAGTAGTGTAGCCTCTCCAGATCCCCCCCAATCTCTAGACCGTCCATCCACCCCCTATTAAACCTCTCATAGGTAGCTCTTACAGCTGGAAGCTTAAGCCCTTCAATCTTCTCCAAAACCTTATTTATATCGGTCTCCCTAGCAAGCCTCAAAACCTCTTCCATAGACTCATCGAAGGCCAGAACGGAACCTTTACCGGCACCCAGCCCTGTCAGAATTCTCTTAACATCCTTAGCCACCTTAACATCCTTATCAACTTGCTCTAACGCCTTACTAACCATATCGCTAACCCTCTTCTCATCCAGATCCTGAGCCTCACTCTGCTCCGGGCCCTTCCTACCCTCACCCTGCCCGCCACCCCTCCTCTGAAGTAGCCTGGCGAGCTTCTCTATGAACGAGGCTGAGGCAACTAAGCTTGTAACACTATCAGCTATCGTATACGGCTTCACAGGCCATAGGTTGGGGCTTGCAAGTAGGGCTGAGATAACCTGGAGTCTAAACGATGTCTCCTCGTCAACCCCACCTTTCTCCAAGCTCCTTACAACATCGGGTACCGGGAGTAGGAATGAGTAGAAGATATCTACAGCAAGCTCCGGGGTCATAATCTCCGGGGCGCTTTGACCCATCATTTTAGACACTATATCTAGTATACGGGAGCCCCTGTACCTTCTAACCTCATCTATTACGCCAACACCCTCTACAACGCTTAGCTTATAATTCTGGCTCAAAACCACCACCTCAGACATTGAGCTTAGCCGTTATCACGTCCAGCAGGTCGTCGATCTCGCTTACAATCTCATTAGCTATCTTAACCACCTCTTCGTCATCGTCGAAGTCCTTTATTAGACTTAAAACTTTATTCTTAGCTATCTTCAAGTTTTTATAGTAGTCTGTAAGCCTCGGGTCGAAGGGTCCTAGCTGTTTTATCTTAGCGGCAGCCGTCCTAACATTAGTTCTTATCTCGTTTAACTCCTTGAGGACGCGTTCCCTAGTTCTAAGCTCTTCTAATAGAATTACCTGTATCCTCTCGAAGTCCTCCAGGCTCTTAGGCACAGTGTATTTAAGGACAATCAGGTCGTCTTCTGTAGCAACACTCCTACCGTTTAATAGTGCATGTGCGGCTATAACCTTTAATATCTTACCTTTCCTCCTATCAGTTACATGCAAGCCCTTCTCCTCGAGTATAAGTAGTAGTTTTAATAAACTTGACTTGACATTCTCTAGGTTCACCTTCAAAGCAAAACTATTTATAGCCACCAGATCCTCCATAGACAATACCGGTTTAACCTCGCCTAAAACCCCAGTCTCTATCCTCCAGGATGCTTCAAGTAACTCAGCCCAGTAATCTTGGTCCAACGGTTTAACGTGAGTTCTGAGCAGAAACCTATCGTACAACGCTTCTAGCTCAGGCTCCTCAGGCACTCTATTAGAAGCCCCGAAGAGGCTCCAAAGTTGCGTTCTAAGCTCCAGGTAGCCATCGTATATGACCCTCTCCATCATAAGGCTTAAAAGCGTGTTTAGAATAGCACTACTGGCATTAAATATCTCGTCCAAGAAAGCTATCTCAGCCTCAGGAAGCTTACCTCTCGTAACCCTAGCGTATACTCCCTTCCTCAAAGCCCTAATATCTAGGGGGCCGAAGAGCTCGCTGGGCTCCGTATACTTGGTTAGAAGATATTTAAAGAACCTAGCATTCAGTAGGCTCGCAGCCCTTCTAACCATAGCACTTTTTGCCGTGCCAGGCTCTCCTATGAGGGCAGCGTGCTCACCACATATGAGCGATAAGGTTATAACCATTGACTCCTCCTGTCTTCCCACAAAAGGAGCCCCTAGCTCTCTAAAGAACGTTCTAGCTTTAGCCACCGCCTCCTCGAAGCTTAAGCTCAACTACGAACACCAGGGAAACCAGATCCTTACTTACATAGTACACCCGAGTTTAATAAGCTTTAATCAGAGTCAGGGGATCGAATGTTAAATCAAAACCTGCATCTTAATTACCTCTCCGGTAACAGTGTTTTTCAGAGGGTATAGTGTTTGAGGAGAAACCTTGTAAAAATCATAGCTACGTTAGGCCCCTCCTCATCTAGTGGTAGTGTTATAGCTCAAATGGCTAGAGTTGGGGCTGATATTTTTAGGATTAACATGAGTCATGGTGATCAAAGATCCTGGGAGTCCATGGTTTCAGCTGTTGTGGAAGCCGAGAGCATGGTTGAACGTGACCTAGGCCTAGTAGCCGATCTAGAAGGGCCTAGGCTTAGAATTGGGGATATCGAGCCTGTTAGAGTGCAGCCTGGCTCCACTATAGTGTTCTCCTACTCGGGCGGAGACGTTACTATACCGCACCGCGAGTTTTTCGAGGTTCTCGGCGAGGGGGATATAGTTCTTATAGGGGATGGGAAGGTCTCCTTAATAGTTGAGTCTGTTGAGGGTCTTACAGCGAAGTTGAAGGTGTTACAAGGCGACCTTATAGAATCTAGGAAGGGTGTTGTGGTTAGTGGAAAGGAGCCTGAGCTCCCAACCTTAACAGCTAAGGATAAGATGTGCTTGGAGTACGTTGCTAGGAGGCCTTTTAGCCACGTTATGGTTAGTTATGCTAGGAGCTCGGAGCAGATAGAGCTTGTTAGATCCATTTTAAGAGATTATGGTAGGCAGGATGTGAAGGTGCTAGCTAAGATAGAGACGCCCAGCGGGGTTAGGAGAGTTATGGAGATAGCTCAGGTTGCAGATGGTATTGTGGTAGCTCGCGGGGATCTAGGAATGCATTATAGTCTTGAGGATATTCCCGTTATACAGAGGGATATAGTTCAGGTTGCTAGAACTCAATACAAGCCCGTGATACTAGCTACAGAGTTCCTCTCAAGTATGATTGAGAAGCCTGCGCCTAGTAGGAGTGAAGTTGTAGACATATATGAGGCTGTTAGACTCTCCGTCGACGCACTACTATTAACTGGGGAGACGGCCATAGGTAGGTATCCTGTTAAAACAGTACAGTGGATGAGCAGAGTCATAGTTAAAGCACAACAGGGTTTAAACGTTGATAGACCTCCAGCTGTAGCCCAGATATACAGGCTGGCTCGCGGCCTCGTAGAATTAGCAGAGAATCTTAATGCCATACTCGTCATATACTCGAAGACGGGGAGGTTCGCTGAGAGAATAGCATCCTTTAGACCTACAAAACCCTACTACGTCGGAGTTCCAAACGAGAAGGTGGCTAGAGCTCTTCGAATACTCTGGGCTTCAGAGCCTGTAGTCGTAGGATATACGAGTTACGAGGAGGGTCTAGTAAGGACTAGTAGGCTGCTAGAGGAGAAAGGCGTCCTAGGACCTGGTGATACAGTAGTTGAGGCTGCATGGTCTAGTGAGAAGGGGGTGTACTTGGTGAGAGTTAGAAATATAGTTGTCTAGGCGGCCGACGTCTATGAGATCATCTATTTAGATAAACCTTTTAACATAATTTCCATGAGGAGCTCCAGGGAAACCCTATATGTAAGCTCCCTCAGGCATTATAAAATCTAGGCTTGGTTTACCACTTCGATTTCACAATAGCATCAAACCGGATTTCATCACACGCCATTAAACCCCTTCTATTATCTTCCATAACAGTTGTAACAGCATATTAGGGGTTCTCTAACATACAACTGGGCTTAACGCTTATTAAGTCGTAGACATAGGTATTACCTAGCTTGGCTAAACTCGCTAAGCCTGAGGTGTCTTAAGTGGGTATAGAGGTTAACGGTGTTGGCATAATAGCTGTTATATGCCGTAGGTGTGGGTTCAAGCTATACTGGTACGCTATAGGCGATAATAGTAATAGGAGTAAGTTCAGCGGGCCCCCAACCCCCGCTAAGGCACTAAGTGGATACGATGGGGGGCACTGCCCCCTATGTGGTGGTAAGCTTTCAAGGAAACCCACGAGACTACTATTCATGACACAAGGGGAGTTTTACGAGAGATATGTTATTGGAGAGTACAAGTTACTCTTGAAGAGACAACTAATAACAAGTATAACACCCTCGACAACAAGTATTCACAGTATGGGAGAAGAGCGGATAGAACTTCAAACCTTAGAGGTTGAAGGGTGAGACGAGGCCTCCTCCCTCCAAGGTTCAATAATAAAACTCTCGTATCCCTGGTGTTTCTCTTTTTCCCCAAAACTCCTCTAACGGAATCTAGGATCCTCCACTCACTTAGCCCTTGAAATAGCTGTGGAAGAGAGCTATTGAGGGTAACCTTAATAATCTCTAGGGCTCACGTATTAAGTGGAGGTGGGTTTAATGAGCTATACGTACGCGACATTAGGTGATTTGAAGAAGGGTAGTTACATAGTTATAGATGGAGAACCTTGTAGGATAGTTGATTACTCAACAGCAAAAACAGGTAAACATGGTAGTGCTAAGGCACACGTAGTGGCTATAGGCGTGTTCTCCGGTCAGAAGAAGACATTAGTAGCTCCCGTTGATACAAGAGTTCAAATTCCCATGATAGAGAAGAGGGTAGCCCAGGTTATAGCGGATCTAGGAGGCTCGGTCCAGCTAATGGACCTAGAGTCTTATGAGACCTTTGAGGTGGAGAAGCCTGTGGATGAGCCGGAGATAGCGAATTCCCTAAAAACAGGGGTTAACGTGGAGTACTGGCTAATAATGGGTAAGCCTAAGATCGTAAGGCTTAGAAGTTAGACCATCCAAGACCCATATAAAATTGAAAATACCTATAAGTAAGTATGGTTCTTTTAAATACCTTCCCGGCTTGTCATACACCTTATCTATCTAACACTTCCTCAACATACCTCGAGCTTATGTGCATAACTGTACTTATTGTGAATTGCTCACCTCTTGTGAAACACATGTTAACATATATGCAGGTATTATTTAAGTTCCCCAGCTTTAATTTATATCCTATGGTGTTAGGATTTGAGGCTAGTTCTACTAGTGGGAGTTCTCATGGCGTTAGCCTTGATAGTCGTAAGCATACTCTTTATGCTCCAGAGGCAGGAGGTAGTGCAACCTACACAAAGCGTTACCACCCCAGCTCCGGGGGTTGAGCTGGAGGCACCCTTAAGAATTCACGTACACGAACTGTATAAGGAGTATAAGGGGAGCCCGGAGGCCGCTAACGAGAAGTGGAGAGGTAGGCTTATAGTCACAGTGGGGTGGGTTAAAGGGTTTACTAAGGAGGACTCCCCTATTATCAGGGCTGGAGCCCCGGTGGATGTGATTATACCCTGCCCGGTTAAGGGCTCGGAGCGGGAGATGCTAGAGAAGGGTGTGAGAGAGCTTAAACCCGTATTTGTGGCAGTATCGGGGAGAATTGCCTCAATGGCGGAACGCGTAGCATACGGCTTTCCTCCCCTTCCATCCGGTTATACTTACTTTGAGTTAAGCCTTCAAGACTGTAAGCTAGTCGACGTGTCGAAGGTGAGGGAGTTTGAAGCACGTTTCTTTAGGGAGAACTGGAGTGTGGTGGTGCACAACTACGCTTACAACCTGTTGGTGTGGTTCCGGAAGGCCGATGAACCCTCACCCCCTATGCTGAGCACGTACTACGTTGTCACGCTCAGCCCACTTGATAGAGAGGCTAGGGCAAGCATAGAGCCTAACATTAGGGAGGTCGCCAGAACCCCTGGAGATTATGTATTAGAGGTTGTTAATGCAGAAAGCGGAGAAGTTCTAGTAAACTGGAGGATTAGAATCCCGGGTATTGAGGCTGTCGGAGTCGAGATAACCTCAGCTAAAGGATACTGGGCACCCGGTAACGAGTACTGGCTGACCCAGATCCATCTGAGATTCCACAACCCCGGGCCTGACCCAGCGGTAGTATACATACTCAGCCCTACGGAGAACGTATTAAAGCTGGCCGTGCTCACACCAGCCGGGGAGAGGTTTAGGTGCGTGCTAGGTACACAGGATTACAGCGTCTGGGTAAACTTTATGCTCACACCAGGGGATGAGAAAATACGTGTAATAGAGGCAGTTCATGTATACTGCAGGGAGCCCATATCAACTAACGTGAAGGGAGAGGATATTGAACTAGCCCTCATAATAAGAGAAGGCGGAAGAGAGCTAGAAATAGCGAGAGCAAAATATATGATACCACCTAAAGGCTAGTCTTGCTAGAAGTCTGTGATGGAGGGGAGGAGATTTAATTCTTCAACTCCACCCAGCGTAGAAGGTGAGAAGAGACGTATAGGGAAGGGAGCCTTGAGGAACCAGCTAGTGTTAAGACCCTCCTGCACTTAGCGATTATGTCCTGGGAGTGGAGTCGCTTAGGGAGTGTATGCTCTTCTGGCTGATACTTGGCAAGCCGCTTGGGGAGGATGGTTTTAACGCTAAGCTTCTAAGGATGTGGGGAAGGGCTATTCTCTGCTGTAAACCTTATATCTTGAGAGATCTCTCATGACACTCTCCATGTACTCTCTTACCTTTACTACGAGGCGCTCGCCTCCTTTAGCCTCTATACTCCCTGTAATCTCTTCTAACACCCTCTCATAGGATTTAAGTCGTTCGTTTAAAACCCTCCATGGGATGCCTTTTAGGGATTCCTCGACCTCTTGATTCCTGGGGATCACCCCTTTGACCATCATCACTGAGACTATCGGGTAGCCTATGTACCCTCTAAACCTGGTTCCATTATCATCAGAGCTTGCTATGAACACTTTGGGGTTAACTATCTCCAGTGTGACATTGTAACTCCTATCACCCATGCTAGACTCTACAACAGCCTTGACCTTAGAGCCTTTGTCTTCTAAGATCTTAACCCTACCATCTGCTATGGAGCCTGCGGCCTCCAGGATTTTAATCTTAGGAGGAAGTCTTAGCAGTCTACCCTCCACCTAGACCCCTTGTATATATGTTTAGCTGGAAGGCTAATAAACTACAGAGGCCCCTCCTCGGAGGAGATTCTATAACCTCTCTACCCTTCTCGCTTTTCCAGAGCTTCTATTACCATTCTCTCGATCTCCTCGTAGACGTTTTTTGCGCAGGTTCTCTTATAAAGCCTCTCTATAGCTCTCATCTCTTTAGAGATAATAAGATCTCGAAGACCCGGTAGTCTAGCTAAGCCTCCGAGAACGCTTAGTACGTTACCACATCCTCTCCCAGTTGATTCAAAGTCCACTATTAAGGCTTTAGAGCCTTTACATGCTCCTGTGTACAGCAGGTTCTTCCAAGGTCTGTTTAGCTCAAGGTGTAGTATTCCTAGAGTGTCCAGAGCTCTAGCGGCCCTAAGCGCTTCTATGATAACCCACTGCTCCGCACCATTTAAGCCTACGAGATCCACTAATCTAGGCCCCATTATAGCCTCCATAACCACTATGTCATCACCATAATATAGAGGTTTTGGTGCCACGCCAGCTCTCGAAGCCTTTACTAAAGCTAGCCCCTCCCCTACAAGGCTCTCGCGCTTCCCATCAATCCTCCTAGCTTTAACCGCTACAATAAAGTTACCTCTAGCAACGCCGGCTACCACGATAGATGAGTGACCCTTACCTAGCACCTTGAAGTGTAGCCCAGGTAGCCTCGTGGGCCCCACGGAGCATAGTTCAGATACGCCAATACCTTCTAACAGATATATCCTTGAAGAACAACTCCTAGAAAACCTAGGATAGCATAGTACTAGCTCTGCTTCAGGAGAGTATAGGCTAACGTAATCCAAGCAGGGGGGCCCCCTATGTAGCTCTCCCCCTTCAAACCTCCCATCTCCAGGCATTTAACCCCCTCCTCGCACTCTAACACATTACACTCCTTAGCATCCATTATCTCCTCAACCCTACTTAGAACCTCCCCTACGGCCTGGAGGGCTCTCCTATAAGGTCTACGTCTTACACCTCCTAGAACTCCCCTCTCGTCAACCCAAACAACCCCTCCTTCCCTAAGCCTTTTAAACACGAAGTTCACAGCACCATCAACATCATCCCACGGGCTTAAACCCTCCCTATACTCCACCTCTGGGAGCTCCAGAGATTCCAAGCCTAGCAGCACCACAGCTTTCTCAGTAAAATCACTAGCGAAAGAAGACCACGTTACCTTAAATCCTCTACCCTTTAGCCACGTAGAAAGGAGTAATGAAACCCTCCTAAGCTTACCCATAACATTCTCCTCTGGTTTTCGAGAATAGCTGTTGCGACATATAACCATTAAAGCTGGGCCTAGGGCCTCTGGAACCCTCCTCCCCATGAAGTGGAAGTAGCCTAAATGGGGTTTTCTAAGATAGAGAGCTGAGGCTAAGATAAATAAAGCAAGCTTCTCCCTAGTCACAGAGGCGGCCGCATTCCTCTCAGGATCGACCGGGTCAACCACTATCATTGGGGAGTCAGAGTACTTAGCTCTAAGCTTTGCCTCAACACCCACACCCTCAGGATCTATGTAGATCTGGGGCTTCCAACCTAAAGCGGCTTTCAGCGTTTCCCTAAACCCGCCATAGTGTATTGCCAGGAGCTCCGCTAGATACCCGGAGAAACCCCCTATCCCCGTCTCAGCACCATAAACCCCTATACCCTCCATGAAAGACTTAAGTAACCTTATGTCATCCTCAAGACATGGTTCTTCATCAAGCTTCATCCTAACATACCTTGTATGAAATGGTGTTCTTTCAACTCCAAGCCCTCCACTTCCGGGTTTTTCAACCTTAACAGCTGGTATGAGTTCAACCTTCATCCCCATAAGGTTTACTGTAAGGTAAGGGTGTTCAGCGTATTTAACAATGTACGGTAGTGGTTTAATACACTCCTCTAATATAGGTAGGCTTCTGCTTTTAATCCATTCGCCTGTGACTCCATTGAATAAAATGAATACATCGACTTCCCACTTATCGGAAAGTAGTGTTCTCTTAGCGTAACTCCCTTCAGCTTCGATCTCCACTTTGAAGCTCTTCTCCGCTAAGCACCTATACAGCTTTCTCTCTAGGAGCTCGTAGAGTCTACTGAGTATCCCTAGCTGAGTACTACTAGGTCTTAGTTTCTCCAAAGCCTCTAGCTCTACGCTTGTTCTCTCACATCTCATGAAGCTTTAACCTCGACGAGAGTCTCGTAAACAGGGCCCTGCTTTGTTAAGGTGCTCTTCTTAAGTCTAATCCTATCGACAACCATGCTGCCGAACTCGTAATCCTTCATATCATTTAGTATCCTAACAAGAGATGCTATATTCCTAGTACCTTTAACCCTTGCTAGTGTAAGGTGCGGGGTGAACTCCTCCCTTTCAGCTGGGATCCCGGCCCGCCTTACTATCCTCTCAACCTCCACTCTTAAGCTGGATAGCTCCTTGTAGCCCTCGCTCACCCCTATCCATACAACTCGCGGGTTTAAGGTGTTAGGGAAAGCGCCTAAGCCTTTTAGAGTCATATTGAAGGCCTTAAACTTAACCTCTTTTAGAGCTCTAGCAATCTCCTCGACAACGCCTCTTCTAACCTCCCCTATGAACCTTAATGTTATGTGGAGGTTGTAGGGCTCAACGATCTTTAATGGAACCCCTATGCCGGCTAGGGTATCAGCGACTCTAGCAACCCGCGATACTAGAAGGTGATCCTCTACATCGACGGCCACGAAAACCCTTAGTATCTCGCTCATAGCCCTACCATCACCCTCCCTCCTTAAGAGTTCTGCTCTATGCTTTATAAGATTGAGGTAGAGCTCCATGGTGTCTAGGCGTGCCTTCGCTGAGACTTTGAGGATACTGCTCGATAGAGGTTTTAGGTTCACAGTTATAGGGGGGAGTGTAATAGAGTACACTATAGGGTCTAAAGATTTAGGGGATGACATAGACTTATTCGTCGAATCACCCAGTGCAGTATTCGAGGAGAGCTACTATAGAATTGTGGCGGAGGAGAACGGCTGGGCCCTAGGCTACACATGGCTAGGAACTCCAAGGATAATAGCTAGGATAGGGGATGAGGAGGTCCCAGTGGAGTTCTACGAGAACATACACGATTTCTACATACCCCCTACATTCATAGAGAGAAGCGTCAGGGTAGACGTTGAAGGCATTAGAGTTAGAATGATACAGCTGGAAGACCACATAGCCTTGAAGGCTAGTTCAGGTAGAGGTATCGATATGGAGAGATTGAAAGAGATAGGTAGGCTTATAAAGAGAGGAAAACTCGTAGTAAACAGGGAGAAGCTACTGGAAGCTGTGTCAGAGTTTGAGGATAGAGAAGTTATTATAAGAAGGCTTAAGGAAACATCTATAATATGAGAGCGAGGATCCTCGACCCCCACTCGATGGTAGAGAGCCTGGTGAGAGCGGAGAACTGCCATCTGCTGAGAGACGGCTTCCTGGCTTTCAGCTAATGATATTGAGGGCTAGCGAGACGGCTACTGGGAGTATTCTAATCTTACCACCAGGTCTCCACTCTAGTTGTTTGGGGTAATATGATACACCTTTTATCCTGCTCAACCCCTCCTCTTCTCTGCCCTGGTATATTAGCGCCCAAGCTTCTAGTATCCTTCTATCATTTACTTTTGATGGGGCACCTCCTCTTCCCACAATCTCTATGCCAATCGTTACATGAGCTCTAGATATGGGGGTTACCGGATCGCATGTATATGAGAGAATCAACCCCCCATAGGCTATGGTGTACACTAGTATCTTATCCTCCAAGCTCAGCTCCTCTAAAACTCTCGAATCTCCGTAGGTGTAGAGGTTTAGAACAGCCTTCTCCACCTCACCGGGAACCTCTAACTCCTCATACTCTATGGCAGCCGATACAGCTAGGCATTCGCCCACCGCTAGCACCAATGCCGGTCTTATCCTAGCATAGCTCAAAACCTACATCACCATACCTTCAGAGGGCCTTCTATAAAGGCCTTTCGAGGCTAAAGCCGAGTTTATATCAGTTACTATTAGAGTGAATATATTGGCCATTAATCTTAACATGCTCATCAAGCCCTCCTTGGTCAAAGAGCTAGTGTAAGCTAGCTTCGAGACGTTAATGAACTGAGGATCCTCCAGGCTAGGCTGTATAGCTATAGCACAATCACTACAAACCATTATCAAATCCCTCATCACATCCGAGGCCAAGACAATCCTATCCTCCCTACTAAGCTTTAGCATGGAATCCCTGTGCTCCGGGCCAACCATAACACCTAGTGAAACAACAATCACATCAACCCTACCCTTAGGCTGTTGAATAGCAACATTAACTCTAACAACACCAGGAATCTGAACGAGAACAACCCACTCCACAGGAACGCCAGGAGGCACCTGCTCAACCTTAACCTCTAAACCCTCCTCAGCAAGCCACAAAAGTATCCTATCCCTACTAGGCTCCAAACCAAAACCCCACAACCTCTAACAAAGCGCGGAAAACATATATAAACTCATAGAATACAACACTTAAACCACCGGGGGAACCCGCAGGTAAAGTGTAATAAGATCCTCGATTTAAACCTCAGAGAAGACACAGTCCCTAGTAGATGGCCGATTATAGCCTCTAACGTTTAATCCAACGAGATTACCTAAAACCTTTTATGGAACCCCCATGAGGGTTTTATGAGGGAGGCTAATAGTAGATTCAAGGCTGTAAAGGTTGTGTTAAGAGTTGCATATGTTGATGGTAGGGTTGTTGAGAGGGATGTTATTGGTGCTATAAACATCGGTCTTAAATACCTCTCCTCAGATGGGAGCCCAATGGCGTTAGGGCTCGACTGGGGCCCATGAGGTGTGGGTGAAGCTAGTGATCCCACAGTAAGGCCCAACCCGTTAAAGGAGATACCGTTAGCGGGGGAACGCTAGAGAGTCGTTATGGTAAGAGAGTTCTACGTTATATCGTTGGGGGATAAATGATTAGTCATAGAATATAGTGGTCGGCAGTTTGCTGGGAAACGATAATCTTAAGCTTAATAAGGGCTAAGACCATAGAATATATCCACGTTAGGGGTTATACTAAGATTGTATATTAGCGGGGGAGTAGCTTTTCTATTGTCACCTATAAGGTGAATGCTTAGGTTAGTCTTTTCATGTAGGCTTTCTCTAAAGCCCATATCATTGTATATGATGTTATTCCTAGGGTTGCTAGTGTTATGACATACGCGTATACCGCGGGGTAGTTGAGCCTATGCCAGCTATCCTCTATTAATGATCCAAGCCCTCCCGTTAGTACGAAGCTTTCGGCTATGAATACTACTGCGTAAGCGGTGCTCACAGATATCCTGAGTCCTGTTAATAGACCTGGTATAATGTATGGTATTACAACGTAGATTATTAGGTGCAACTTCGATCCACCCATGCTCTTGACTAGGTCCTCGTATTCTCTTGGCGTTCTTGTAGCCCACTCCATAGTTGATATCGCTATAGGGTAGTAGGTTATGATTGATATAACGGCAATCTTACTCCACTCAACTCCTAGGATCCAGATTAGTATGGGTATTAGGGTCACATGAGGTATGGGGTATGTAGCTAGTATGAGGGGTCTTAAGACTCTACTACCAATAATAGTTCTTGAGGCTAGAAGACCTGAGAGGAGCCCTAGTGTGAGAGCTAGCAGTAGTGCTGTAACCACCCTTCTTAAGGTTATTAAAGTGTTCTCCACTAAAACTCCGCTTATAAAACTCTTGTGGAGCTCCGCCACCACCTGTGCTGGTGTCGGTAGATATGGTTTCTCGAACGTAGTGGCAGCCACGTGCCATAGGGTTAATAGTAGTATTAAGGTGGCAGTCACTACTAGGAGAGCTTGTAGTATCCCATAACCCTCCTTAACCTGCTCCAAGCCTCCTCGCCACCCTCGAAGACCTCGACTACCCTAGCAGGTCTTCCAGTTAGAATGTGGATTAAACCACCTTCGAGGAGAGCTTCACCAAGATTATGTGTAACAACTAGAATGAGTCTACTCCTAGCTAGACTCTTAAGGTAACCCCATAGGAGCTTTCTGCTCCCAGGATCTAAGTTAGCTGTTGGCTCGTCGAGGAGCACTATTTTAGAGTTTGAGGCTAGAGCTCTAGCCAGAGCAACCCTCTTCCTCTCACCACCTGACAAGTGCTTAGGATACCTATTAGCGTAGCCTAGAACCTCCATAGACTTCAAAGCCTCTAAAACCCTAAGCCTCCTTTCATTCCCATTAACCCCAGCTATCCTAAGTGGGAGCTCTACGTTAGCATAGACTGAAAGCCATGGGAGGAGCTCGTTATCCTGTGGTACGTAGCTAACATCACCTCTACCCAGCAACCCACCCTCTAAGGATATAGAGCCTCTTAGAGGATTTAGAACACCAGCTACGAGCTTTAGGAGTGTTGTCTTACCAACCCCGTTCGGCCCTAGGATTACATGCAACCAGGAGCCCTCGAAGACGTGGTTAAAGGAATCAAATATGTAGATATCATCCCATCTATATTTGAACGTGAGATCCTCAATGTAGAGCTTCAACCCCACTGCACCACTAAAGCATTGTAATCCGGCTTACCGACTATAAGCCCTCTCAGGAGAAGCCATGAGCTTACAAGCTCGAAGTTACCCTTAGGGTGAACAGATATCCTACCCCTCCACTCCGGTAACCACTTGCCTCTAAGCTCCTCTGGTACGAATACCCTTTCCTCTATGACACCCCTGTACTTCTCAGGGCTTGCTTTATAAAGCTCTAGAGCTTCATTAAGCATGGAGACTAGCCTTAGAACCACTTCTCTATCCCCAGCTATACTAGATCTAGCTATGATCACCGACATAGTTATAGGCTCCTCAAACATGTCGTCTCTAGCGAGTAGTCTAGCGCCTTTAGCTAGTGCAAGGACACCCCAGGGGTCTGGGAGTACTGCAGCCTCCACCCTACCCTCCATGAGCATCTGGAATCTAAGAGGGATACTCGGGATATCAATTAACTCAACCCCCCTAGGATCTATTCCAAGACGTTCTAGCATAATCCATGTGGCGAACTCTATAATCGTATTCTTTGAGACAGCTATCTGCTTCAAACTCCTCACATCCACCTCGCTACCAGGTGGTGCAAGCAGGTAGAAGAGGCCATCACTAGGGTGCTCGCCTAAAAGGAGAGACACTATCTTGATATCTACACGTCTATCAGCTAAGATTAGGGATGTAATGGGGTCGTTTACAGCCACGTCTATGAGCCCAGATGTTAAGGCTGCATCTCTATCCCTAGCTGAACCAAAGAACCTTAGGGTAGCGTTAAAGCCGTATTTCGAGTATAGACCCTCAACATCGGCAACTATAAATGGAATAGAGTCTATTATAGGTAGCAATCCAATCCTCAATACAATAGGTTGGGGTACGCTGGGAGCGCCTTCTTCAACCAGCGGTCCTTCAGACCGTATAAGCACATAAGCTACTGAGGCTAGGATTAGCAACGAGATCAAACCTATAACGATTAATGTAATAGACCTCAAACCAGACACCCTGATAGTGTAAATATCGCACTCTTATAAGCTTTTCTATAGTTTAATAAACTAGTTTACATGTATATATAAGGTGAATATAAGGTTTCAAGATTTAACTCTAAGATGGTGTCTTAGTGGTGCTCAAGGATTTAAGGGACGCTATTATAGCCTTAGAGAAATGGGGGTTACTTAGGAGGGTTAAGGTTGAGGTAAACCCATTGCTAGAGGTTGCTGAGATAGCTAGAAGGACTATGTACAGGAGGGGTCCTACTCTGCTATTTGAGAACATTAAAGGCTATCCAGGCTGGAGGATGGCTACGAACCTTTTCAGAGACATTGATGCTATAAGACGACTTTTAGGTGTCGAAAGACTGGAAGATGTGGGGGAGAGGCTTGTCAAACCTCTTATGGGCCCTCCTCCTATAGGTTTAACTGATAAGCTATCGACACTCTTTGACGTTCTAAGGCTTGGTATGTACACTCCTAGGAAGGTTTCCAGGGGCTTATTCGAAGATAACGTTATAGAGTCTATGGGTTTTGATAAAACACCTATACCCAAAACTTGGCCTG
>Ga0080007_1055464_pt1 | contig 32750 bp, 28 predicted proteins | sample OctOCTMetagenome_FD_69210 | JGI IMG/M metagenome (GOLD analysis project Ga0080007, IMG submission 69210) | Hot spring and microbial mat streamer communities from Octopus Spring Streamers, Yellowstone National Park, USA - OCT_B (SPADES... | ecosystem: Environmental > Aquatic > Thermal springs >...
AGCAGGAATGAAAGCATTATTCATAGCCTGGTCTCCAAGCAAATCTCTAAATAAATTAGGAATTCTAAAAGCTACAAAAAATGCATCTGATTTACTACTTGCACCAAGTAAATAAGCAATAATAACTTCTCTTAATAATCCACTTATTCTACTTATAATTGTTCCAAGAGAAAATGAGAATATGTATTTTAGTTTAATTTGAAATTTTAAAGTTTATGCTTTATAATTTTCAAACTTTGGGAGGTAGAATATGATTTGTTTAATTATAAGTCAGCTTGTAAATGGCTCTTTTGAAAGTGGTATGACAGGTTGGACGCTAACCACCTATCAAGGATGTCCAATATACTACACTTTCGCAGAGCCAAGACAGGCAAGTGATGTTTCCCCTTCTATAAGTCCAAGTTTTGATATAAAAAGGAGGTGAAAATATGATTTTGCTTATAATATCACAAATAAATAAAATTATTTGGTTCGAGTATAGTCCTATCACCTGTCCACCATGTTATAATCATAAAACACCAATTCTAAAAATGGATGATAGTACATATATTCTTGGTTCTTTTCACTATTACAATAACAAATTAAGAATTATGCTTATTGGTATAAAGGTTAAAACGGGAATAACAGTTGAATGGTATAAAGCTTGGTTATCAAGTCCTAATCTAGATTTGAATGTTTCAACACTTACTAAAATTAATGATACACTAATAGCAGTAGGCGGTGGACATGAATGCGGATACTCATATTGCTCATTCTTTGGTTTATTTAATTTGAAGACACAGAATTTCGTATGGGCTAAATATCTTTCAGTTAGAGGAATGGTAAGTAGTATTGCTTATGATGGAAATAGCCTGGTTCTTGCTACTCAGGGTCATTATTTCGATCCACGAGGTGCTATAATAAAAACTGACTTAAATGGAAATGTAATATGGGCTAAACGAACCTCCTTTGGTTGCGCGTATAATGATAACTTTTCTATAATACCAGAGCAGAATGGTTATATTGTTATGGGTGTTGGTTGGGGGGGAGGGGGGTGTAGTGCTGATGGACAACCTGTTATATATAGAATAAGTCTTGATGGTTCAAGTGCAACACTTATTAGAGGTATATTAAACAACTATAGAGCTTATAACCTCATAAAAGATGGTGATGGTAATTACGTTCTAATAGGTTTCTATAATCCAGATGAAGGTACTTATCTATTGAAAATAGATTCTTCTGGTAATGTAATTACCTTAAAAAAGCGATATACTGCTAATAATGGACTTAGATTTTATAATATAGCTTTGGATTTAGATGGAAATTATCTGCTCGCTGGTGTTACAAAAATAGGATCTACTTATTACCCTATTGCTGTTAAAATAAATAAAAATGATAACTCTGTTATCTGGGCAAGAAGATGGTCAATAGATCCTATCGATTATCCTTATAGTCCAGCAAAAGGTATAATTCCAGTAAAACTAGGAAAAATTTTAGTTTCGGGTTATTTAGGAACTTCAACTAATAACTATAATGGTTTTTTTGCTATTCTTGATTCAGCTGATTGTATGACTCCATTTCAAGTAAATGTTAATGATACTTCGCTTTACATGTGGTACCCATCAATATCGTTATTAAACTATAGTGGTAGTGATATTAGTAATCTAACGTTAACTCCATACAACTTTTCTATATCTCAAACTGCATCCTGCTCACTAAGTGATAATGAATACAAAAGTTGTAATTATATTATTTATGGTTCAAAAGGATTCATAGCTATTAAATCTGAAAATGAGGTAAATCTAAAAATTTTCTCTATATCAGGTTATAAAGTTAAAGAAGTTAATATAAAAGAAGGTAAAATAAAAATTAATCCTGGCATTTATATTGTTCAAATAGGAAAAGATAAGGTTAAAATTATAGTAAAATAAAGCTTTGTCTAATAATTTTGAAATTGGGGGGTTCTTTGCCCTCTTAAAACTCCTAATAAAATTTAAAATTTCTTAGCAATAAAATGATAGTTTAATCCTTGATAATATAATCCAAAACTGATTCATCTATATTCGAACCACTCAAAATAAACATACCATTTCCTTGAATTTTCAATTTCTCAAAAATTAACACTGATAAACTAATAGCCCCTGCTCCTTCAAGAATTAAACCCAAATTATAATAAGCCCATTTAATAGTATATTTTATTTCATCTTCTTCTATCATAATAACATCTTCAAGAAGCTCCCTTAAAATTCTAAATGTTAAATTACTGGGATATTTTAATTTTATACCATCTGCAATTGTTTCTTTTGGCTCAATTTCCATAATTCTATTTTCTTTAAATGAATAATAAAAACTTGGAGCATTTTTTGAAACAACTCCATAAATTTTTACATTTGGTTTTTTTCTCTTTATATAAAGTGAAATACCACTAGCCAAACCTCCTCCTCCAATAGGAATAAATAAATAATCAAAATCATAATTTTCTATTTCTATTGCGATTGTGCTTTGACCTTCAATAATGTCTAAATCATCATAAGGATGAACGAAAAGCAAATTTTCAGATTCTGATATTTTTTTAGCATAATTTAAACTTTCATTTAAATGACTTCCATAGAAAATTGGCTCATAACCATAATTTCTTATTCTATTTACTTTTATTTGAGGAGTTCTTTCAGGAATTATAATTTTTACATTCTTTATTCCTAAATCTGAGCAAACCTTAGCAACTGCCTGAGCATGATTTCCACTTGAAGCACAAACAACACCATTTATATTATTTAAATTTTTTAAAATTTTATTATAAGCTCCACGAGGTTTAAATGAGCCTGATTTTTGTAAATTTTCAAGTTTTAAGAAATGATTTTTATATTTAATAACAGGTGTTTTTCTTATATAATTTTTTATTCTTTCATAGGCACTTTCAGAATCAATCATAATGGGTGCGCCCCGACTTGAACGGGGGACCTCCATCGTGTGAGGATGGCGCTCTCACCAACTGAGCTACGCACCCTCATTTAGTTCTTTTAAAAGTTCTTCCATTTCTTCTTTTATATGCCAAGGCATTTGAGCATAAACATCTTCAAATGTTGTCTCTGGTCCTGGCTCTGGTCTTTTTTCAGCTTCATCAATAGCTTTATTTAATTCATCTTCAATTTGTTCGTCTAATTCTTTTTCCCACTTTTCATTCCAAATTCCAATTCTTTGTAAATATAATTTTGCTCTTTTAATAGGGTCCCAAGTTTTTTGCCAATATTCAAGTTCTTTAACATCTCTATATCTATCAGCCTGATCGGCTGTTGAATGAGAGCCATATCTATAAGTTAAAGCTTCAATTAGGACAGGTTCTTTATTATGAGCTTTTTCAAAAGCTAATTTTGTTGTAGCATAAACAGCAAGAAAATCATTACCATCAACATAATAACCATCTATTCCATAAGCAATTGCTTTAATTGCGATATTTTTTGAGCCATATTGCCTTTTTATAGGAACTGATATAGCCCATTGATTATTTTGAACAAAAATTATTGTTGGCGTTTTAAAAACACTTGCAAATGTTAATGCGGTATGAAAATCACCTGTTGAGGAGCCACCATCACCAACATAAGCTATTATAGCTTCATCTTTCTTTAAATAATTTATAGCCATACCAATTCCAACTGCTTGTGGCAATTGATTTCCGACAGGACTTGAAATTGTTATAATTCTTAATTTTCTCATACCCCAATGAACAGGCATTTGTCTTGCCTTATTAACTTCCATTCTACCCATTATTTGAGCAAATAATTCAACGAGAGGATACCCCCTAACAATAAGAACGCCATGCTCTCTATGTGCAGGAAATATCCAATCATTTTCAGGAATAGCATAACCACTTGCAACTGTTGCTGCTTCTTGACCAGCAACTTCTACATAAAATAAAGCTTTTCCTGAACGAGTTAAGAACATTCCTTTTCTATCAAATGCTCTTGTCAATTTCATATAATAGTACATTGTTTTTAAATCTTCCTCACTAAGACCTATATCTTCAGGCTTAAAATCAAAGAGTGGCTCACCTTCACTACCTATGAATCTTATTGGCTCATCAGTAAATGGCTTTATGTAATCTATGGTTTTCTCCGTCATAATGAAAATTATAAAGCTGAAATGACATCCTCAAAAATTGTTATAAATTTCTTAACATCAAAATCAATTTTTTTTATGCTATCAAAATTAAGTTTAAACATACTTTTTATCAATTCTAATTCAAATGGCTCAAATTCAAAATCTCCACTTTTTTTACATGAAAAACAAAAACTCCCCTCATTAATTTTATATATTTTTATTGACGCACTTCCACAACCCTTACAAAACAAAATATGATTAATCTCATCTAATATCCACAGAATATTATAAATCCAAAGCACATATAATTTTTCAATACTCTCCTCCTCATTTAAAAGAGCATTAAGGTAATTTAAAGTAATTTCATAAATTTTTTTACTTTCAAAAAAACTTGGAAAAATTTCATTTATTATCCTAAAAACATTTGAAACTGCTTTATATTTTTGATAATTTTTTACAAGGGGATAAAACGAATATAAAAATTTACTTTCCTTAATTTTTACAAGGTCATTTGTATCGTTGAAGTAGAAATTTACTTTATAAACGGATAATGTTAATAGACTTTGAGAACCTATAAATTTAATTTTTCCGTTATTTTTTGAAAGAGCAACTGAAATTTTAGGTCCTATCTTACCAATTACAAGAATCTCATCATTTTTTAACATTATCTAAAACAGCACTTATAACCATTATCCAAGAACAAAACGCAGATAAAAGACACCACATACAAACTGCTTTTATAATAAATAGCTCAACAATTGTTAAATAAATTGAAAAAACTGCTCCTATTACTAAAATAAATAACAACAAATTTTCTAATTTTTTTATAAATGTTAGAATTATTACACTTAAATAGAATAAAAAACCCCAATAAGGCAAGGATATATTTAAAAATTTTGAATACGAGCTATTTGCTACAATTTCACAACCACTCCCTACACAAACGATATTCTTTGAAAAATCATAAGCGTAAATCAAATATAAACTTATCATTAAACCAATAATTGAAAAAATTCTAATTATCATTCTGGATTTATAAGTTGAATAAGTTTTTGCCTCCTAAGCTCATTATTCTTTATTTTAGCCATAGCTCTTGCTTCAATTTGTCTAACCCTTTCTCTTGAAATACCAAGTTCCATAGCAATATCCTCAAGCGTTCTTGGTGGTCTTCCATCCAAACCATATCTCATAATCAAAATTTTTCTTTCTCTTGATGTCAGGGTTTCCAAAACCTCCATTATCTTTTCTCTCATAAGTGTTCTTTTGGCATCCTCAAAAGGCGTTCCATAGATATTATCAGCAACAAAATCTCCTAAATAAGCGTCTTCATCTTTTCCAATAGGTTTATCCATACTTATAGGCTCTTTTGCAGCTTCAATAGCTTGTCTAACTTTTTCAATGGGCATATTTAAATATTCTGAAATTTCTTCATAAGTTGGCTCTCTACCAAATTCTTGAGTTAAAATTCTATTAGCTTTCGTAATTCTCATAATTGTTTCTATCATATGAATTGGTATTCTTATTGTTCTGGCATGGTCTGCTATCGCCCTCATTATTGATTGCTTTATCCACCAAGTAGCATATGTAGAAAATTTATATCCTTTCCTATAATCAAACTTTTCAACAGCTTTCATTAATCCAGCGTTTCCTTCTTGAACCAAGTCCATAAATTCAAGTCCCCTATTTAAAAACTTTTTAGCTACACCAATTACAAGCCTAAGATTTCCCTTTACCATCTTATTTTTTGCTTCTTCATATTGATTAAACAATTTGTTAATTTCTTCAATCAATTTTTTCATTTCTTCATAAGAATAACCAAAATAATTTTCATAATATTTAACCTCTTTTTCAAGCTTTTTTAGTTCTTCTTTTAATAAAAATACATCCTCTAATTCCTCTTCACTTAATAATGAGCTATTTTCTAATTCATTTATAGCAATTTCAATATCTTTTTTCCTTATATAAACTTCTTCAAATTTTTTAAACATTTCCTTCATCTTTTCAACAACTTCCATAACCTTTCTAAAATTAGGTTTCAATTCAAATATAATCTGGCTAATTTCTGAGAATTTTCTTTTCTCATAAAGTTGCTTTATTTTATCAAATGCATTTTTAACCCTCTCCTTTTCTTCTCTATTTTTCTTCTTACTTGTCCAATAGTTTGGATCTACACTGACAATTTCTTCAAGTGGTAATACACCATATTCAATTTGCTCAATCCATTTCAAAAACTTCTTTATTCCATATTTTGTTGAAAATAATAATTTTATAATTCCATTTCTTGCATCATCAATTTCCTTGGCATATTGAACTTCCTGCTCTTTTGTTAAAAGTCCTAAATTAGCTATTTGTTTAAGATAGATTTTAGCAGGGTCATCACCAATTTTTGATTCTTCATCATCTTCAGCTTCATAAAGTTGAGATAATTCCTTTCTATCATGATATTCAATTTCAATTCCACTATCAAGTAAAGCTGTAATTATGACATCAAATGCTTCCGTTCCTTCACTATATTCAGGTGGAATTCTCTTTATAAGCTCTTCATATTTTATCTTATTATTGTTTTCTTTTGCCTCTTTTATAAATCTTGTTATTAATTTATTTAGCCTTTGTACTCTATTTTTGACAAGCCCCTTTTGTCTTGGCATATTTATAACCTCCTTTTTATTTTTATTATATTTTCAAGCTCTTTTAAGCTCTTGCTGTTCTTTATGTTTTTTATTATCATTCTTTCCATCCATTTATTTATAAATTTACTTATGGTTTCATAAGAAAGCTCTTTATTTTGAAATTCAATTTTTGAAACTAATTCTAAATAGCTTTCATCATTTAATTTATTATTTCTAATAGCACGAAATAATTCTTTCGCACTATGGCTATAAAGAACATCTTCCTCAATTTCAAATAAAATTTTTCTCAAATTCTCATTCTTATAAACATTCCAAACAGCATAAACCTCATCATTAAATTGAATATTGCTAATATCTTTTAAATGAAATTTTAATTTTATTTTCTTCTCTAATTCATCAAGAATTGGTTTTAATTCTTCAAGAAAAATATAACCTATGCCTTCAAACTTAACATTAGCTAAATGATTTCTAAATTCATTTACAATTTCCATCTTTTCCTCTACACTTTTTGCCTTTTCGTAAATCATCTTAAAATAATCACCTATATTATAAGGATTTTTTATTAGTTTGTCAAGACCCCCCATAAGGGCAATTTCATCAGGGTCTTTATCCTCATCAGGATATAAGATATAAGGAATTAATCCATTATTTAAAAGAACTGGTAAATTTCTAATAATTGCTTTTTGCCCTGACTTGTCCTTATCAAAAAATAAAAATACTCTATCTGTGTATTTCTTTATAAGTTTTGCTTGATAATCGCTTATATTTGTTCCCATAAGAGAGATTGTATTTTCATAACCAAATTTATTTAAAATAATTACATCAAAAAAACCTTCAACAATAATAACAAATTTATTTTTTACAATTGAACTCTTAGCAAAATTAAAACCATATATTGCCTGACTTTTCTTAAAAATAGGGCTATCTACTGAATTTTTATATTTTGGCTCAGTTTCATCAACACTTCTTCCTGAAAAACCAATGATATTTTTTCCATTAGTTGTAAAGATAGGAAACATAATTCTATTTGTGAAAAATAGTTTTATATTGCCATTATAGTCTCTATAAGCAATACCAATTTTAAATAATTTATCAAGTCCAAATCCTTTATCTATAAGCTCTTTTAAAATTTCGTTTTTATCATCAGCAAATCCAATTCTAAATTTTAAAATTTGTTTATCATCAACACCTCTTGAATAAAGATAATTTAAAACATCTTTATTTTTCCTTAGATTTTCAAAATAATAATCAGACAAATAATCAAGAATTTTGTAAAATTCATAATTAACATCTTCAATTTCTTCTAATGGAATATTGAATTTCTTAGCAATATACTCAATTGCTTCTTCATAATCATAACCGTATATTTTCATAACGAATTTAATAGCATTACCACTCTCTCCACATCCAAAACAATGATAAACACCAATAGGACTAACATAAAATGAAGGATTTTTTTCATTATGGAAGGGGCAAAGCCCCCTATACTGATTGCCTACCTTTTTAAGTTGAACCTTTTCAGAGACAATTTCAATAATATCTATTTTTTCAAAAAAATTTTCAGGTATCTTCTTCATCGTAATAATCTTCTTCGTCAAACTCCCAGTAATCTTCCATCTCTCTTAATTTAACTATTTTCTCTTCAACATTTCTTAAAAATTCACCAACACTTCTAAACGTTTCCTCAACATCAATTGAGCTTATCTCACCATTTATAGCTTGCTTTATAACCTCTCTTAAATTCGCTCTCGTCATTTTAACATCCTCTATAAGAGCTTCTACTGAAATTTCATCTTCTTCAAAATCTTCTTCATATTTTTCCTCTTCCTCGTCAATAACCATATTCAGGCTTTCAAGCTCATCTAAAATTTCTGAGAACTTCGTTTCCCAATCTTCCACATATCCTGTTATATTTTGCCACATATCTAAAAGTTTTTCTTCTGTCATGGCTCAACCTCCTTTTAACCACCAAGTATAAATTTTAAAGCACTCTCTCACCTTTTTAAATCTATCTTTTTGAACTCAAATTTATTTTGTCTGTTTCCACAATACCAACAGAACGTAATAGGAACAAATACTCTTTTTCTGTCTTTTTCAATTGCTCCGCAATTTATACACTTTTTGACGATATTCCCTCCACAATCGCATTTCTGCCTAGGTTTAACATTTTCAGCATAGAGTTTTCCACAATTCTTATTTTCACAAACCCTCACACGAAAATATTTAGTTTTACAATAGAAGCACTCCTTCAACGAAGTATTCCAATACTTCTCACACTTTGAGCAAATTGGTTTAAACAGCAGGACATGGTCGGTACTTTGTAAGGGCAAGAAAACTTCCCAATTTTCCGTTGTTTCTTCAAAAATGCGATTTGCATCTTCTTGAGTCAGACGAATTAAATGTGCATCTATAATTCCCTCATCTTCTTCAGCTACCTCTTTGAGCAATTTTTTTGCTTTTTCATAAATATCAGGGTAATTTTTCAATATTTTTTCGGCTTTCTCATTATTTTTCTTCCATATATTGATAACTTCTTTATCTGCTTTCCTCCAAAATTCACATATTTCAGTCGCTTCAAAGCAATATTTATTGTAAGATTCTTCATTTATAACACTATCAAACTTTTCCCATTTATCTTTATATTCATTTATTTTAACTCCCTCGACTCTCCAATCATCTATTTTTTTATTATCCTCAATTTTAATAAAACGATGAGGATGTAATCTGTCAGTACCCCACCTCCACTCATCTCTCATAAGTAGTGAGGGATACTTCCTACGATTGCTCGGAGGAAGTTTATAATATCTAATATCTATGAAATCCTTGACATTAAGAATAAAGTAGTGAAATATTGAATTTGTATCTAAGAATACCCAAACGAAAAAGTGCCTAACATCATGAAATAAATCCTTAGGTTTCATTGTAAGACCGTAAGATTCATATCCATTATCTGTATTTTCTATCCTTGAACTTTTGACTTGTATAGTTCGGTAATTCTCATCTTTTACAGCGATTAAATCAATGTACCTATCTATCAAAGGTTGATAAACTTGCCATCCTCTTTCTTGAAGTTTAAAAGCAACCTGGAACTCACAAAAGAAAGAAAATTCCTTATTAGGAAACTTACGAGGATCCATGTTCATCTAAATTGCTCCTTGTTTTTTGTCTATTCATTTTTGGAAGATAAGAGAGATCATATTCAGCATAATTTATATTTCTACCAAATAGGTCTCTTTGTGATATTTCCCTTCTTAATCTCTTTATTATAGCTTCACGAAACAAATTTTTATTTAATTCAATTCCTACCCCTATTCTGTTATATTTTGCCGCAACAATAGCCGTTGTAAAACTTCCCGCAAACGGATCCAAAACAATCTCACCAGGATAGGAATAGAACAACACAGCCATCTCTGGTATATCCTCAGGGAAAGGGGCAGTATGACCTAAAATATTTTCACCTTTTGAATTTATTTTTATTACCGGTGGAAATGATACAATATCTCTTCGCCATTTTTTAATAAGATTCAATGGAATTTCACACTCTTTTTTTTGATGCCTTTGGATTATATTAGTTTTCAAGGAAAAACGCTTTCCTCTATTTGATTTACTTCTTACAAAACAATTTTCATTATCACATTCCCAGCTTTGAACTCCAATTTCTGTTTGGGAATTATCATTTACTTTTAGAGAACCGCAAACAGGACAAGGGTATCTTGTTTTATCTAACCTATGTTTATGAAAAATAAGTATATGCTCATAACAATTTACAGGATATTGATAAAATGGATAAGGCTTACTTATATGTTTGTGTCTTTGAGTTTGAACTTCACCCTTATCCCATATAAAATCATCTACGAAAGTAAAACCAACTTCCTCAAAAAGCTTAATAAAATATGCTCCAAGAGGAATACGTCTTTTACCCCAAGCGGATTTAGTAGTTAATCTATCATTATCGTAGATATCCCCCACATTAAATACAACTACTCTATGATTATCCAGAACTCTATAGCATTCCATAAGTATTTCTCTCATGTCAGAAAAATAATCATTTAGGTTTTCCCATGTAGAATATTCTCTTGCGTTATAATAGGGAGGTGAAGTAACTATAAGATGAACAGATTCGGATTTCATTCTCTTTAAAACTTGATAACAATCACCCCAAATAATCTTTATCTGAGACTTATTATCCTCAATAAATTCAGCTAAATCCCTATCATAATTAGGAGAAGTTTTCATTTGATATTGCTTTTTAACCAAAGAACAATAAATTTTATCAAAATAATCAACATATTCTTGTATTGAACTCCCTTGAAATTTTCTTAATGCTTCAAATAATTCCTTTATTTCTTCATCTGAAAATTGCTTTTTAAGATATGACCAGCTCGTTCTTATAATATTATCAAAATAATTATTAAACTTTTCTATTTTGTAATTGTCCATATCTAACCACCAAATATAAATTTTAAAGTATTAATTAAAACATTATGAAATTGATAAATAAATGGCAAAAATACTAATGAAACGATAGACATCATTTTTAAAAGGATATTTAATGAAGGACCAGCGGTATCTTTAAATGGATCTCCTACTGTATCACCTTCAACACTTGCTTTATGAGCTTGAGAACCCTTGCCACCAAAAGCACCAGATTGCTCAATGAATTTTTTAGCATTATCCCAAGCTGCACCTGCATTATTCATAGTTAAAGCAAGAGGAATTCCTGCTACCATTGCACCAACCAAAAATCCACCAAGGGCTTCAAGACCAAATAATATACCTACAATAATTGGCGATAAGAATGCAATCATTCCAGGAACTGTCATATTTTTAATAGCACCTTCGGTTGTTATATCAACTATTCTCGCATAATCTGCTTTAACACCAACTTTCCCTTCAAGCAATCCTGGAATTTCTCTCCATTGTCTTCTAACCTCTTCAACAACAATTTTAGCAGTTCTTCCAACAGCTCTCATAGCACCTGATGAGAAAAAGAATGGAATAATAGCACCTATTAATGCTGCTGCCACAACCTCAGGTTTCATTAAAGAAGGATTAAATGCTAAACCAAATCTTTGGGTAATCATATCAGAAAAAGCAGAAAATACTGCCATTACTGTAAAAATTGCCGAGCCAATAGCAAAACCCTTGCCAATAGCAGCAGTAGTATTTCCAGCAGCATCTAAAACATCAGTTATACTTCTAACTTCCTTTCCAAGTCCAGACATTTCAGCAATTCCACCTGCGTTATCAGCAATAGGACCAAATGCATCAACAGTAACAGTAATGCCCGTTATTGCAAGCATACCTATGCAGGCAATAGCAACACCATAAAATCCACCATAACCACTTGCCTCCCCCATCTTAAATGCAATTACAAATGATATGGCAACAGCAATACCAGGAATAACTGCACTTCTCATACCTAACGCAATACCCTCAATTATATTAACAGCAACACCTGAATTTGCAGCTTCTGCAAGCTCAACAATTCTTTTCCCTGTTGAGAAAAATTCAGCAATATATCCAATTAAAATTCCTGAAACAAGCCCAAAAACCAACGGCCAGAATAATGTTAAATTACCAAACAAAACTTTTGTTAAAATTAAAGAAAAAATGGCAAATAATGAGCCAACAATAAATACAGTTGAAAGCAAAATTCTTTCAGGTTTTAAGTTCTTTAAAAATCCAATAAAGAAATAACCAAAAATAGAAACTAATGTTCCAATAGCACCAAGTGCTAATGCATAACCTATACCCAGCATAGGATCAGCATTCTTAGCAAATGCTGCTATTACAATAGCAGAAACTGTTCCTGCTACAAGAGAATCATACAAATCAGCCCCCATTCCAGCAGTATCACCAACATTATCACCAACATTATCTGCTATTACAGCAGGATTTCTTGGATCATCCTCAGGAATACCCGCTTCAACCTTTCCAACCAAGTCCGCTCCAACATCAGCTGCCTTAGTATATATACCACCTCCAACTCTTGCAAAAAGTGCCACAAATGCTGCACCCATTGAAAATCCAGCTACTACACTTGCAGAAAGCTGAATATCTTTGCTTATCAAATAAAATAAAAAGAATAGTCCGGACATTCCAAGAATTGATAAGCTTGCCACTGAAATTCCCATAACTGAACCACCAAGATAAGCAATTTTAAATGCTTCAATTAATCCTTTATTTTTAGCAGCATTAGTTGTCCTAACATTTGATATTGTAGCAGTGTCCATTCCTATCCAACCAGCAAGCAGTGAAAAGAATGCTCCAAAAACAAAAGCTATAATTGTATATATAACATAACTTATACCCTCATAAGATAATCCAAAGGCAATTATCAAAATTACAATAAGAGAAAGAATAGCAATAGTCTTGTACTCCCTTTTTAAGAAAGCTCTTGCACCCTCACGAATGTATAAGGAAATAGATACCATGTCATCAGTTCCTGCATCTTTTCTTCTTACAACATAGGAATAAATAATAGCTACAATGAAAGATATAATCGCAGATACAAGCGAGAAAATAACTAGATTCATACCTTCACCTCCTTTGTATTTATAAATTGAAGGGCTTTTTGAATTTCACCCATTTGGTACACTAAAAGACCTTGATAAATTTTTTCAAACTTCTCATTTAAAATTTTTAATTCTTCATCTGTAAAGTCAGATAAAACCCAATCTTTGAGTGGTAAATTTTGAGGTTTTCCAATTCCAATTCTTATTCTTGGAATTTCATCAGTTCCTAAATAATATAAAACAGATTTCATACCATTATGAGTTCCAGCAGAGCCTCTTAATTTAAATTTAATTACTCCAAATGGTAAATCAGCATCATCATAAATAATAATGAGATTACTAAGGTTTAACTTGTAATAATCCACAATCTGTTTAACAGCAATTCCTGAAAGATTCATAAATGTTAAAGGTTTAAAAAGTTTAAATTTACCACAATCAGCAATAGCATAATCACCTTTCCCAGCTCTAAAAGAGCAATTTAATTTACTAGATAAATAATCCAAAAAAATCCATCCTACATTGTGTCTATTTCTCTTGTAAATTTCTCCATAATTACCAAGACCAACAATATAAAGCATTATTTTTGAGGTGGTTGTGTTTCTGTTTGTTGTTGTGTTTCAGTTTTTTCCTCTATTCTTGGAGCTATTATAGATAAAATAACCTCTTCTGGATCTTCTTCAAATTCTACATTTTCAATTTTTAAATCTTTTACATGAATAGTGTTTCCTATATCAAGGGTTGATATATCTATTTCTATATGCCCAGGAATATGTTCAGGAAGTGCTTTTATATCTATTGTATGTAAATGAATTTCAAGAATTCCACCTTTTTTCAAACCAGGTGAATTTTCCTGACCTTTCACAACAATAGGAACACTTACACTGACTTTCTCTTTCGCATGAATAATATGAAAATCAACATGAATAATTTCGCCTGTTATAATATCTCTTTGAATTTCCTGTATAAAAGCCTTCTTATTAGAATTATCATATTCAAGCTCAATAATAGCAGTTTCTTCACCTATTTCTTTAATAAGCTTATAAAATTCCTTCTTAGGAATAAGAATATGAACATTACTTTCATTTTTACCATAAGCAACAGCTGGAATATATCCTTCTTCTCTTTGCTTTTTAGCATAGGAAGTTCCTAAGTTTTCTCTTAATTTTGCTTTAAGTTTATAATTTTTCATAAGTCCGAAAATTTTAAAGCTTACAATTCCAAAATTATTTATTATTTCACTAAAAAGAAAATAATCATTTCGGCTAAAATCACAAGAATAATTATTATTTCAAGGAATTCTAATCTTCTATTGGAAACTTGGGTATTTAAGAAGTTGTATATTTCAAAGAGTGTTCTTTCTTTACTATCTATGCTTCTTTGCCAATTGTATGCTCCAAGGATTTCAAGCATTTTTGAATATATCCTTGCTAAATATGAGTCTTCAATAATTTTAAGACTATTTAAAATCATTTCCTTTGCCTCAGTAATTTCATTATAAAGCAAAAGTAATCGTTTTAAAATTTTTTGATATTTATAATATTCAAAAATTGAGCCTTTAAAACTTTCAATAGTAATATAAGTTTCTTCAAGAACTTTATCAAGATAGCTATCGTAATATCTTAGTTCAAGGATTTGGGCATTAGCGAACTCCAATAAGTCAGGAACATCCATAATTCCATCTGGCTCATATATAAAACAACTATCCCAATTTAAAACTATTAAATCCTCATCAGAATAAGAGAACTTATTTCTTAATAAATTATTTTCAATTTGCTCACTTAAATGATATTTTTCACCAAGTAAAAGCTTAGCTAAATCAATTTCTTTAAGAATTTCAAAACTTTTAAGGTTTCTATTGAATGATTGAATGTATATTATTGTGTAATCTTCGTAATCCTCATATATTGATGGCTTTTTCAAGTAAGAATGATATTGCGTAAAAACTTTGTTTAAATAGCTTTTTGATATTTCATCTATTTTTTCATCTTCAAGAACTTCTCTAAAAAATCTAAATAATTGCTTTATATCAAACCCATCAATTATTATTTTTAAAATGATACTTACTGCTCCAAATTCATAAAATTTAGCAAAAACTTGTGTTTTTAAATTTTTATAAATTCCTTCTTCAAGAAATATAATTATTGGGGGATTTCTTAAATAAACAAGTCTCTTACCAAATTTTTTTGACATTTCTATTCGCTTTGAATCTATTGAATTTGATAGTTTATTTAAATCAATTTCACTCGCTATATCGTAAATTCTATATGCTAAAATAAATCCCTTACTTATAATCAATTTAATCTATGCTTAATAAATGCTCTATTTTGTTTTCAAGGTAATTTATCAAGAACTTTGGATTTGTTCTTTCACCTGTTACTTTCTCAATAAGCTCCTGAGGTTTATATAAAGAACCTTTTTGATATATATTTTCAGATAACCATTCGTAAATAACCTTAAAATCTCCCTTCCTTACAAATTCATATATATTACCAAGCTCCTTGTTAATTTTATAAAAAATTTGAGCAGCATTTAAATTTCCAAGTGTATATGTTGGAAAATATCCCATTTCAGAAGACCAATGAACATCTTGAAGTATTCCATCTTTGTCATTCTTTGGTCTAAATCCAAAAAGTTTTTCAAACTTTTTATTCCAAGCATCTCTCAAATCATCAACTTCTAATTTACCATTTATTACATCCCTTTCAAGCTCAAATCTCAAAATAATATGTAAATTATAAGTTAATTCATCCGCTTCAACTCTAATAAAAGATGGTTTAATTTCATTTATTGCTAAATAAAAATGCTCCAATTTAACATTTTCAAAATGTGGGAAAAATCTCTTTAAATCATCATAAAACAATTCCCAAAATGCTAAACTTCTACCTATGAAATTTTCCCAAAATCTTGATTGTGATTCATGAATTCCAAGAGAAACAGATTCTCCAACAGGTGTTCCAAAAAATTCCTCCTTTAATCCCATTTCATAAAACGCATGTCCCATTTCATGAAGCGTTCCAAAAATACTTGAAATAATATTATCTTCATAAAATCTTGTTGTTATTCTTATATCCATAGGCAAAATTCTAGTGGCAAAAGGATGTGTTGTTTCATCAATTCTACCTTTATTAAAGTCAAAACCTATTTTTTCAAGTAAGAATTTACAAAATTCTTTTTGTTTTTCCTTTTCAAAATGTCCTTTAATTAAATCGGTTTTAAAATGTTTTTTAGAATTTAAAACTCTATTTAAAAGTCTTAATGTTTCAGTTTTTAGTTTTTCAAAAATTTTTGAGATTTCCTCTGCTGTCATTTCTGGCTCATATTTATCAATTAATGCATCATAAGGCTCATTCTTATAACCAAGAATTTTTGCCTCCTCTCTTAATATCTCTACAATTTCCTTTAAATAAGGTTTAAACATTTCAAAATCACTTTTCTCTCTTGCTTCTTTCCAAACTTGATAAGCAATTGTTGAAACTCTTACATGCTTTATTAAAAGTTCTTTTGGAATTTTCTTATTTCTTATATAGCTTCTTTCCCACCAATATAAATTTGCCTTTTGAATTTCATCTAAATCTCCTTCTTTCGCCTTGTTTATCAAATCACCAATATAATCTTTTGTCCATTCTTCATAAATATATTCACTTAATATCGCATGAAGTTCTGCTCTATGTTTATAACCAAGAGGTGGAATATAAGTTCTCTCATCCCAAGTAGATAATGAAAGTGCAGAAGATATATATGATAATTTTCTTGAGAGTTTATAAAGTTCATTATAGGCTTCTGATGGAGTTAAGTTGTTCATAATTGAAATTTTAAAGTGCGAAAATAATTAGCAAATACATTGTCTAATAATTCTGAAACTATCTGTTTTTCTTTATTTCGCCCACCAACCCTGAAAATAAGCCTACGGCTTATGAACTTCGCCCCCCTTAAATTCCCCCCACAAAACAATAATTTTCCGAAATTTTTATAAGTTCTTGATTATCAATTACTTAACACTATTTATTGGACAAAGCAATTACCAAATGCCTTGCCCAATAATTCTGAAATACAGATTATTTCTTATTTTGCTCCCCACCCTAAAAATAAGGCTTTGCCTTATAAATAACTATTTTTCGGCAGGGGGCTTTTGCCCCCTAACAAAACCCCGATAAATTCAGTAATTTCTCAAAATTTTTATAAGTTATTGATAGTCAATTATTTAACACTATTTATTAGACAAAGCGGCTTACTTTCGCACCCTTAAATAAACCCCCAATAAAATCAATAGTTTCCTGAAATTTTTAAAAGTTCTTGATTATCAATTACTTAACACTATTTATTGGACAAAGCAATTATTTTCTAATTGATAATCCTTTCATTAAATTCCGTTCTTTGCCTTTATAAATTCCCATTTTTCGGCTTGGGGGCTTCGCTCATAATAACCTCCGATAAAATTTACAAGTTTATTAAAAATTTCGTAAATTGCTGATAATCAATTATTTAATCCTATTTATTGGACAAAGGATGAAATTCGGCTTAAAACCAATTTATCTTATATATTGTAATTTCAAATCTTTTATCTTCTTGTAAAAATTTCAACAAATCCATAAGATAGCTATTTATATAACTTACGCTATTACTTAAACAGGCAAAACCTATCTTGCTTCTTTGCCATGCATCATGATAGTCAAGCTCTGCTATTGAAACATTATATTTAGATTTAACTTTATCTTTAATGCTTTTAACAATATAACGTTTTTCTTTTATTGAAGTGCTATAAGGTATAAAAATTTCAATTTCAAGAACACCAATAATCATTCTAATTTTGGTGTAATTTTTAAAACTCTATAAACTTCAATAATATCACCTTCCTTATAGTCATTCCAATTATTAAGCCTAATACCACATTCCATACCAGCACTAACCTCTTCAACATCAGTTTGAAAATGCTTCAAGCTTTCAATTTTACCTTCATATATTACATTATTTTCTCTTAAAAGTTTAACCTTTTCCGCATTTTTCAAAATTTTACCTTCAATAACATAACATCCAGCAACCTTACCAACTTTCGTTTTAAAGACAGCTTTTACTTCTGCTTTACCTATTAACTCTTCCTTATATTCAGGCTCTAAAATACCTTGCATAAACTTAATTAAATCATCTAATAAATGATAAATAATTCTATGAATTTTAACAGGTATTTTTTTGGATTCTGCATAACTTCTTGCTCTACTGTCAATTTTAACTGCAAATCCAATTACAATACCTTCACTTGCCTCTGCTAACATAACATCACTTTCCGTAATATCACCAATACCACTATGAATAATAACTGGTTTTACCTTTTCAAATTCCATTTTACTTATACTATCTTTTATTGCTTCAAGTGTTCCATAATTATCTGCCTTAATAACAATTGCTAATTCTTTCTTTTCACCTGCTAATATCTTCTCTTGAATTTTTTTGGTTAGTGATTGCATTTCACCCCTTGATATTTGAATTTTAAGTGTCTTTCTTCTTTCTTCAACGATTTCTCTTGCTTTGTTTATATCTTCTACTACTTCAAATTTATCACCAGCCCTTGGAAGTTCCTCAAATCCCTGAACAAGAACAGGGTCAGAAGGATAAGCCATATTGACTTTCATTCCAAAATCATTATACATAGCTCTAATTTTCGCATAAGTATAACCTGCAACAACAATATCACCAGGTTTTAAAATACCTCTTTGAACAATAAGCGTAGCAACAGGACCTCTACCCTTATCCATCTTTGATTCAAGAACAACACCCTTAGCATATCCCTTAGTTGTCGTTTTTAAATTCAATTCTTCACTTACAATAAGTATAGCTTCAAGCAAATCATTAATACCAATTCCTTTATATGCTGAAACTGGAATGAATAGTGTGCTACCACCCCAATCCTCGGGAATTAAACCATGTTCAGAAAGTTGTCTTTTTACCATATCAGGATTGGCGTCAGGTAAATCCATTTTTGTTATTGCAACAATTATTTTAACACCTGCTGCCTTGGCATGATTTAATGCTTCAATTGTTTGCTCCTTAACACCTTCCCTACCATCTACAACAAGGATTACAATATCTGTAATTTGAGCACCCCTTGCTCTCATAGCTGTAAATGCTTCATGACCAGGTGTATCTATAAATGTAATTTTCTTACCCATATATTCAACCTGATAAGCTCCAATTCTTTGAGTAATCCTTCCTTCTTCTTTTTCAGCAACATTAGTATTCCTAATTTTATCAAGAAGTGTAGTTTTTCCATGATCAACATGTCCCATTATCGTAACAATAGGTGGTCTAATATAATCATATTCTATTTCTTCATGAGCAATCTCCTCCTTAATTTCTTGCTTTTTTACTTTAAATCCAAAATGTTCAGCAACAATTTCAATTACATCAAGAGATAATGTTTGATTTATTGTAGCAATATAATCAAGGTCAAATAAGACCTTTATTATTTCAGATGGAGACTTTCCCATAATTTTTGACAATTCAGCAACTGTTAGAGGTCCAGGAATTTCTATAATTTTTTCCTCTTGAAATTCCTCAACTTTTTCTTTTACTTCTTTCTTAACTTTTGGTTTTGGTTTAACTACTTGCTTTATCGGTTTTTCTTCCTCTTCCTTAATCTCTTCCTTTACCTGCTTTTGCTGAAATCTTCTTGGAATTTTTTTCCTTGGTGGCTCTATCTTTTGATATATTTGCTTCTTTTTCTCTATATCTTCTTGAACTTCTTTTCTTTCCTCCTCCAATCTTCTTCTCAAATACTCTTCCATTTCCTTATTTACTTTATTAAATCCTGATCTAACATCATAACCACCTTCTCTAAGCAAAGCAATAGCAGTTTTTGTGGTTATTCCTAATTCTTTTGCTAATTCTCTAATTTGAATTGGTCCCTTTCTATTCATTTAACTTCTCCTCTATAAATTCTATAAGTTTTAAGGCAGTTTTTTCATCCAAACCTATATTATATAAACTTGCTAATGTTGGCTCTTCATTGAATGAATATAAGCCATTGCTTCTTAATAATTCTACTACACTGACAGGAAATTGCTTTTGAATTTCTATTATTGTAACTATATTCTTTGGTTTTGAATACTCTGACAAGCCAAGAATAACAATATCTTTTCCTATTAACTTTGAAGCTAAAATAACATTTAAACCTTCTGAGCCTTTAACTTCACCAATATGCTCATCTTCCACAACAACATAAATTTTATCTTCTAATTTGTAAGCTGTTATAATATGAGGATTTTGTAAAGCATTTACAGAAAATTTTACTATATCTGAATCCCACTTAACAATATCTATTTTCTCTCCTTCTAATTCTTTTTGTATAGGATTTAATCTTGTCCCCTTAATTCCAACAACAACAGCAACGGGGTCTATTCTCGTTTCTCTTGAAAATACAGCAACTTTTGACCTTTTACCAGGTATTCTTGCTACTTGCTTTATTTCAACTGTTCCATCTAAAATTTCAGCTATTTCTTCTTCTAATAATTTCTTCAAGAAATCAGGATGCGCCCTTGATAATAGAACATACTTTTCTTTTTCATCTATACCTATAACTACTGCTTTTTTAGTTTCTCCTTGTTTTATTTTCTCAAATTCAGAAGGCAACATTTCACTTAATGTGAGCTTTCCTTCTGCGTCAGTCCTTTCAATAGCCAAAATAACAGAATTATCTTTTCTATTTATCCTTTGAACTTTACCTCTGACAATTTGACCAATTTTCTTTGAAAAATCCATTAAAATAATTTGTTTTTCTCTATCCCTTAATTTTTCTAAAAATTTATCCCTTATTCTATAAACAACAGCTCTTGGCAAATTTTCTAAGGGAATAGGAACTTTAACTTCCGAACCTTCTATTGCTTGAAGATCATATTTTTTAGCCTCCTGAAGAGATATTTCATTTGCAGGGTCATTAACCTTTCTAACAACTTTCTTATATACAACAACTTTCATATCTTTATCCATTTGAAATTCAACATTCGTATTATAGTACTTTCTCACAGCATCCTCAACAACACTCTTAAAAACATTTAATACATCTTCTCTTTCAAGATTTCTTGTTCTTATAAGATTTTCTATCACCTTCTCAAAATCTGACATATTTTAAACCTCGTTTAGTTTTATCTTTAAAATCTCACTTCTTTTATATACATTTCCAGATATAACAATCTCATCATCATTAAAACTATTTAAAAAGCCTTCACAGGTAGTGCCATTTTTTAGAAAAATTTTAACCTTTTTAGAAATTGCCCACTTTAATTCTCTATCTTTAACTAAATCTCTATCAAGTCCAGGAGAAGAAACTTCAAGTGTATATGAATTTTCAATAGGGTCTTCAACATCAAGAGCTAATGATATTTTCTTACTAATCTCTTCAAGTTCCCTTATTGTAATACCACCTTCCTTCCTATCTATGAAAATTCTCAAAATACCAAATTTCCCACTTCTCTTATATTCAATATCAACAAGCACATAACCATCACTTTCAATAATGGGTTTTACAATTTCTTCTATTTTTTGCTCAATACTTGACATAGTTTGAAAATTTTAAAGGAAAGATAAAAAATCAATTCTTTATAATTTCAAGAGCTATATTTCTGAATATAGGGGCTGCTGATGTTCCCCCAAATTTATTTTTCTTTGGCTCATCAAGAACAACATAAATTAAATAATTTGGGTCATCCGCAGGGAAAAAACCAATAAATGATGTTATAACTTTATCATCACTATAACTACCATTTATAAATTTTTGAGATGTTCCTGTTTTTCCAGCAATTTTCAAATTTTCAATTTTAGCAAGTTTTCCAGAGCCATTTTCAACAACATCAATTAAAAGCTCCTTTAATTTTTCAGTAATTTTTTTTGAAAAGCACTTTCTAATAATATATGGCTTATTATAAAGACTATCTCCAATTTTTAAAACAATTTTTGGAGCGAGCAAATAGCCACCATTTGCTATACAACTATAAGCCATAGCCATTTGAAGTCCATTTATAGAAAACCCTTGTCCAATAGCAAAGTTCGCAACATCTATATTCCGAAATCTTCTTTTTAATATACCATTTGTCTCTCCATTTAATAAAACATCAGTTTTTATACCAAAACCTACTCTTCTTGCTATTTCAAATAATTGAATACCTCCAAGCTTAATTCCAATTTCAGCAAATACAGAATTTATTGAATAACTTAAAGCTTTTTTATAAGTTATATAACCTTCTGTCTTTTCAACATTCTTAATTCTATGATTATCAATTATTATTCCTTCTTTATTGACAAAAACACTATCATTATCATTTATTAGATTTAATTCAATTGCTTTTGCGAATGTAAAAATTTTAAATGTTGAGCCAGGTTCAAACATCAATTGAATAGCATAATTTTTATAACTATTGGGATAATTAGCCATTGCTAATATCTCACCAGTTTTAGGATTTAAAACAATAACAAAACCCCAATTAGCATTTTCAGAAATAACACCATTTTTTAAATTCCTATAAGCAATTTCCTGAATTCTCATATCCAAGGTTGTAATAATGTCTAAACCATTCTTAGGCTCATTTTTGCTTTCTCTTGGAAGAAAAAATCTTTTACCATCAGCACTTTGAAAAATCTCTTCATAGCCACTATAACCTTTTAAATAATTATCAAGTGCTTTTTCTAAACCTTCCATTCCACTTGTATCTATTACAAATCCTACAACATTTTGTGAAATTTCAAAAAATGGATAAATTCTTTTATAGTATTTAATAGCAAAAAATCCTTTTTGTTTTGGTGAAAGAATGAATTTTTTATATTCAATAGGAACATCCTTTGATATTAACTTTGGATAATTATTATTTTCCGAACTTTCAGATTTGATTATATTTAAAATTCCGTAATAATCAACAGCATCTTTTAGATATTGATAAACTTGAAGTCTTGGAATACTATAAGCGATTGGTCTTAAATTTCTATCGTAAATTGTTCCTCTTTTTGGAAATCTTTGAATTTTTAAAATAAATTGTTGATTTGCTATTTGCTTGTACTTATTGTTTAGAACTTGGATTTGAAATAGCTTTATTACCGCTATCAGATACCAAACCATCAGAAACAGAATTATTAAGACTATTCTTAATTTCATAATTCCATCTCCTTTTGTAGTAATCACTAATTGAATTCATATACTTTATATACCATATGTCTCTTTCATCTTTAAGCTCATCAATTTTCCTTGCTTTTATATAAACGATATTGTTTATCCATACATTCAAAATCCCAAGAATACCAATAATTGAAATAAAAATAAAAACTTTTAAATTTTTCAAAACCACCTTAAACCACTTATTGTTCTGACTTTATAGCTAACTTTCACTCTATATGTTGTATCATTTGAACTATCAACAGAAAAAATTAAAGTATCAATAGAAAACTTTATAAAATAATCATTTTGATTATCCCATCCCGTTGTATCAGGATTAAAATAAAGAATATAACTTTTCTTAAATTCCAAATTCAAACTATCATCATTTGGAAATGGAATAACATTCTCATTATTGTAAATTGATATTTTATGTCTTGAAAGTTTATTAAAAAACAAACTTGCGGAATAAATTTTTAAAGAATCTTTGTTAAATTCTGGTTTATTTATTTTAGAAGTGTCTTGTGCTAAAAATATAGCAAATTTTTGAAATTTTGTAGTATCAGTTATTGAGCTAACAAGTAATTTTGGAAATTCAAATATAATTGCTTCAAGTTGTGGAATTAAATAAATTGAATCTTGATAAAAAGCATTATCTAAATTATAAGATGTGCTTACTCTATCATTCAAGCCAATTGCTTCAATTTTGAATGTTTTAGTATAACCTAAAATAAAGCTTGTATCTTTATTTTCATAAACCAGTCCATTATCATTATAAATTCTATAATAATCTGCTCCTTCTATTTGATTAAAATACACTATTAAACTATCTCCATTAGCATATGCTTGAAGCCTTGAAACTTTTGGATTAGATGGAAGACCGGCGTCAGAGCAAGCAAACAAAAATGAAAATAAAAGAATTTTTCTCATTTTCAAAATTTTAAAGGAGATTTTAAATTTATTTTGCTTTGTCTAGTAATTCTGGAATTATTTTTTATTATATTTTCCCAACCACCCTAAAAATAAGGCTTCGCCTTAAAACTTCGCCCCCTAAATTCCCCCCATTAAATCAATAGTTTTAAAAAATTTTTTATAACTTATTGGTTATCAAGGACTTAACACTATTTATTGGACAAAGTAATTTATTTTAGCAGTGAGCTTTCTAATTCAAAAACATTTTTTCAACAATTTTTAATTTATCAAATTTAATTAGACAATTTAAGTTTAATAAATTATTCATTATCAATAACTTAAATTTTAAATTATTTTACCTCTATTGATTTTTCAATAAAAATTACTAATTTTTAAAATTTAATCTGTCATTTTAATAATTATAAACTCTTTATTTCCAATAACTTAAATTTTTGATAGAATTTTCGTTTAACCTAAAAATTTCTTCTTTTGAAGATTTTTTAATTGTTAAAAATTAAAAAAACTATATTTAAAATTAAATTTTTATAATCTGTCTATTTGTTAAACTTTTTCAATATACTTTCATAATTTGTCTGAATATTGAAAATTAGTTATAACCTTTAATACCGAAACCTATATTAAAGTTAATAAATACTTACCGAGCTTTAATTTGTCTGAATTAAAGATTTTCTATATCAGAGCTTCATTTGATAGTGTTCGGAAACCTACTTTCAAAAGTTTAAAAATTTTATAAGTTATTGATTATCAATAATTTAAGTTTTTGAGTTATTTTTATAAGTTGTTGATTATCAATAATTTGTAAAACATAATTTGGCTAATTATGAATAAGTAGTTCTTCATTTGAGAAGGTGGGGGTTAGGTTTCCGAACAAGAAGATTGAAAAATTAAAAATTTATGCTTTAAGATTTTGGCGTTGGACAACTTGCTATATACATTATCGTAAGGTGGTTAAGAAGTAAGGGACGAGGCACGGGTTTTTATCGTCCCTATAAGGGTTTGAAACTATTTCCTTGTTATCAAAATCTTTTATCCACAACAAAGTTTTTATCGTCCCTATAAGGGGTTGAAACATATTACTTGTATAAATAAAACTTGTATAAACAAATTGTTTTTATCGTCCCTATAAGGGATTGAAACAGCCCTCACAAGCATCGTAAATAAGGTAATAGATAAGTTTTTTATCGTCCCTATAAGGGATTGAAACAAAGGTTTTTCAGATTTTAGAATTTCAATTGATTGTTTTTATCGTCCCTATAAGGGGTTGAAACTACTCCTCTTTCGTTTTGATTGACCTATCAGGAATATAGGTTTTTATCGTCCCTATAAGGGATGGATTATTCAGAAGAATTTATCCACTCTTTCACAATTTGGGAAGTTTTTATCTTCCCTATAAGGGATGGAAGTCCTTAATAACAGCATTTATAAATTCTTCAATAAGAATGTTTTTATCGTCCCTATGAGGGATGGAAGACTACTTTGAGCAAAAGCTTTACTTATGAACAAGAGCAGTTTTTATCGTCCCTATAAGGGATGGAAGAATTACAAATGATAAGCCTTTTTCAGTAATATAGATTTTTATCGTTCCTATGAGGGTTTGAAACTTAATAAAGAAAAAATGGAAACTCTCTAAATGAGCAATTTTCAGATTTTTTGTATAAATCAATTAAATAATTGTAAATTTCACTATTTTTTGCTTGAAAAAACAACTTTTCATTAATTTGCTTAATTAGTCCATAAGCTTTTGGATTTTCAAAAACTAAATTGAATTTCTCATATTTCAATTGATTTTCAACTAATTTCAAATTCCAATCAAAAAAATAATTTATATCTTTTAGAGGACAAAAGCATTTAAAAAGGTATTCAGAATGCCACTTTAAATCTTTAATGATATTTTTAAGCTTATAAAACTCATCAAAACTTTTAATTTCAATATCCAAATTTAAAAACTTATCACCTGTAATAAGAAATTTTGGAGAAAGATTATCAAAAATCATTTCAATAATTTTATCATAACCATAACCACCCTTACCATGTAAAAATGCCCATCCATTTTTTCTAAAAAATAATGTTAATGTCCAAGCTCTTGGTCTAATTTCCAATTTATCCAAATTTTTCAAATCATTTCTATATAAAGGCTCTCTTTTATTATTAACAATTTTCCAAAATGGAAGCTCATCTTCATTAAGTAATCTAAATGGTTTTCTTTTTAATTTTAACAAAACTTCATTAAATTTCTTATTAAAATCACTATTTGAAATCTCAATAACAAAATTCTTAAATTCATCAGTTTTTGATATTTCTGAAACTTTCTTAACATTTAAATTTAAATTATGAAACTTAAAAGCCCAATTTATTATAAAATCACTATAATTGTCAATTTCCTTAATTAAACAAAATGCTAAATCAAATGCCATTTCCAATTTTTCAAAAAGCTTTTTACTACTTAAAGCTTTAAAATTTTTATAAAAATTAAATAGTAAATCTTTACTAACTTTTGGGAACTTTTCAAAAATTATTTTTTCATTAAGTTTTAAGAAAAAAACTTTATGGATTTTAAAATTATCATCTATTGTCCAAGTAAAAATTTCATCTTTCTCATCATGGTCTGCTATTAAAAAAATATGATGCTTATGTTTATTTAATAAAATTGCTTTTAAGAGAATTCCATAATAGAAAAAAATTGGCTGATGACCACTAACAACTTTTGGATAATTTAAAATTTCTTCAATTGAAGGTTTTACAATTATTCTTTCCATAATTTAAGCAGATTTTTAAATTCTTCTTCAAAATAATTAACCCTTCTAACAATAACCCTATGATTTAATCTAATATCATTTGGAATTTGATAAAGACTATAAACACCACCAAATTTTGGCTCTCTTAAAACATAAACTAATTCAGAAATTCTTGAAAGAACAATAGCAAAAGAACACATAATACAAGGCTCAACATTTACATAAATTTTATAACCATTTAAAAATTTTACTTTTAACTTCTTAATAGCTTTCTTAATAGCAATAATTTCAGCATGTCCTAAAACATCATTTTTTGTTTTATTAAATCCTTTTGAAATAATTTTTTCACCATCAGTAATAATAGCACAAATTGGAATTTCAGAATTTTTTAATAATTTCTTACAATCTTTTAACATTATCTTAAAAATTTTTTCATCACTTAACAATCAAATCTCCCTCCTTGTTCAAATCATTTATTTTAACTTCATAAATTTTTCCAAGTTTAAATGAGCCTTTTAGAATAACTCTACCATCTACATTTGGAGCATCATAAATTGTTCTACCATAAAAATAACCTCTTTCATAATCCTCAACTAAAACAGGAATTTTTTTATTTATTAAATGCTTTTGAAATTCTAAAAATTTTCTAAATGAAACTTCTCTTGCTATTTCATATCTTTCATTTTTTATGCTTTCATCTATTTGATTTTCAAAATAATAAGAAGGTGTTGAAAATTCTCTATAATATGGGAAAACACCAATTCTTGAAAATGGACTATCTAAAATAAAATCTACAAGTTCATTAAATTCATCTTCTGTTTCAGAAGGAAAACCAACGATAATTTCCGTTCTTAAAGCATAATTTTTTAAATACTTATCTATTATTTCAAGAGCCTTTAATATAGCACTTTTACCACCTGTTCTATTCATAAGTTTTAAAATCCTATCATTTATATGCTGAATTGGAACTTCAAGATAAGGAACAAATTTTGAATTACTTAGAGCTTTAATAAAATCCTCATTTTTTACAATTCCATAAGGATGAACATATAAAACTCTAAACCAATCAATTTCATCAATTTTATTTAATTCTTCAATTAAATCAACAATAGCACATCTCCCATATAAATCATATCCATAAAGTGTAAAATCTTGGGCAACTAAAATAATTTCCTTTACATTTAATTTTGAAAGCATTTTCACTTCATTTATAATATCTTCAATTGGTCTTGAGCGAAAGTTTCCTCTAATTGATGGAATTGTACAGAATGAGCATCTTCTTGAGCAACCTTCACCAATTTTAACATAAGCATAATAATTTGTTGTAATAATTCTTGGCAAATTTGAATTTGGAATATATCTTGGATTTTCAAAAATTTTTGGTTTTAATTTATTCTCAATTAAATCAACAATTCTTTCAATATCATCATGACCTACTATTAAATCAATATCAGGAAATTCTTCTAAAAGCTTTTGCTTTTTCCTTTGAACTAAACATCCTGCTACAATTAACTTTTCAATTTCACCATTTTTTTTCTTTTGAATATATTCTTCTATTTCATCTTCACTTTCTTTTATTGAGCTTTCAATAAAAGCACAAGTATTTATAATTACAATTTTTCCATTTTCCGAAAATTTATAATTAGCATTTTCCAACAAGCCCATAATAATTTCACTATCTACAACATTTTTTGGACAGCCTAAATTAACAATTTTGTAAGTTTTCATAACTTCAATAACCCCTCTTTATTTAAATAATAATTTATATTACTATCAAAGAAAAGCGGTCTGTAAATTAAAACATTATCAACAATACCTTCATTAATTTTTACTTCAAAAACTTCTTCACCAATTTTAATAGTTTTATCAATTCCAATTTGTTTTAATGTTTTTGAATTTGCTTCAATCGTTTTAATATAAGGCTTTATATAATCATAAAAAATTTCACTTCTACAAGCATAATAAGAGCTTTTATATATATGATTTGCTATTGTTAAAACATTTTCAATTGGCTTTTTAATTGGCTCAATAAAGTCAATTTTCTTATATGAAAGAATATAATTCGCCAAATCATATTCATAAAACTTTATAAGCTTTCTAATTGATGGAATAAAAGGTGGGTAATTTCTATAATTTGGCTTTTTATCAAAGCTAACACTATTATATTCAAACATTTCTTTTTTCATTAAATTCCTAATATCCTCTATTGAATTGATATTTAAATTTATTCCAAATCTCTTAATTAAACTCTTAAATATCCACCAAGCAGGCATACTATCTTCATAATTATTTAAAGCTTGTTTGTGAATTTGAACCCTTCCTTCGCAATTTGTTCTACTTCCATCTTCTTCAAAAATTGTTGTTTCAGGTAAAATGTACTTAGCATATTTTACAGAATAGTCAGCAAAAGGAGAAATATAAATAATTATAGGAATTTTGCTTAAAGCACTTTCAATTTCATTTCTACTTGGAAATTCTAAAATTAAATCAGTATGCCAAATGAATAATGCTTTAATTTTACCTTCATTTGCCTTTTGAATAATATCATAAATTGAAACATTATTTAATCCAACATCAATAAATCCTTGGGCATTTGGTCTTGTTCTTAAAATTAAAACTTTACAATTTTCTCTATAAACTGAGCCAATTAAAACATTTCTTATAACACTATAAGGCAAATTATCAGGTAGAATAATAATAGTTTTTCCTTGTTTTAATTCAATACCTTCAAATTTTTCTTCATCTTTAAGCAATTTTGAAAGCTTATAAGCATAAAATTCAATTTCATTTATATGAAATAAAATGCCCTTTGCCCAATTTTCACTTATATATCTTTCTTTATAAAAATTGAAAACATAAACATTAGCACCATTTCTTTTTGCTTTAATAATTCTAATTCCAAGAATTGGAAAGCTATTCTTAATATCACCAAAAATAATTATATTTTGAGCAGTATCAATATCAGTAATTTTAGCATTTCCAATAGAATATCCAAAAACCTCTTTTATTGGATCTATGTCATAATTCAAAAAGCTTATGTTTTCAGTAAATAAAAATTCCTTAAATAAAATTTTTGAAATGAAAGCACTTTCATTTGAGCTTCTTGCTCCACTAATTAAAGCAATTTCTTCACTTTTTAAATTTTTAATATCTTCATAAATGGCATCTAAAATATAATCCCAATTAACCTTTCTATAATTATTATTTTCTTTAATTGTTGGATAGGCAATCCTATTTTCAGCATTTACCCAACTATAAGAATATCTTTCTCTATCAGAAAGCCAAAAATCATTTACAGAAGGATTATCTCTTGAAGTAATTCTATAAACCTTAAATAAATCTTTCCTCCTTCCACCAATTTCAAATGGACCTCTACTTAAAGGTTTTTTCCTTCTTACTTCAACATATATATTAGAGCCAATAGAATCGTCAGGAGCAATACTTTCAACACTTTCAATTTCCCAAGGTCTTGCCTTAAATTTATAACTTCCATCATTTATTGCACCAAGAGGACAAATTTCCCACATATTTCCAGAAAATTCATTTTCAATAATTTCCTTTTCCCAAACCCCAAAAACCTCATACCAACCTCTATTATAAGTTCCCCATTCAGTTCCCCCTCCAATTAACCAAAAGAATCTACTACATCTATCACATTCAATACAACGATTAGGATATAAATCTAAAAATGGACTAACATTTTTTCTTTCAAATTCCCTCTTTGGGAATTCATATCTGCTTCTATCACTCCCAAATCTTAGTGTTAGCTCTTGTAAATCACATTCTCCTCCTGCATCACATGTAGGACAATCTAATGGATGATTTAATAATAAAAGCTCTAAAACACCTTTTTGAATATCATTTTTAACAACAGGACTATCTGTTATAACTTCCATATTATCTGAGCATAATGTAGCACATGCAGGCATAATTCTTTTATTAACTTCAACATTACATATTCTACAAGCAGCAACATAAGGCATTTTTGGATGATAACAAAAAACAGGAATAAAAATGTTATTTCTCCAAGCAACTTCTAATATCGTTTCACCTTGCTTAAATTCATATTCTTTGTTGTTTATGAGAATTTTAGGCATATTGAAAATTTTAAGGTTAGAATGAATATTTTTCAGCAAGGGGGCTTAAAAATCCCCCTTAAAACTACCTAACTACTAACTTTAAACGCTCTCCATTTACTTTTACAATATAAATGCCACTCTTTAAAGGAATTTTACCAGACTTTATAGTAACTTCCTTAACTTTATAACCATTAACATCATAAATAGAAACGATGATTTCCTTATTACTTTCAATTCCTATAAATCCCTTTGAACCATATATTTTAAAATTACAAGATTTATATTCATTATCACTCACTCCTTGTATAGAGCAGGAAGGTGTTTGAGATAGTGAAAAATTATAAGAAGTTAATGTTAAATTATTAATGCCTGAATAGTCAGAAAGTGATATATTAGGAGACCAAGTACCTAAGGTATAATCACTAACACTTATATTAAAAGAACTCATACAATCTGTGCTATCAAGTATTGCTATAAATCCATTATGAGATTCTACACCAGAACCTAAATAACCACTTGCTAAAATTTTACCTAATTTCACAGGAGCAATGCCCTTTGCCTGGTTGTGTGCCTGACCAGCAGGAGCATTAGGCCAGTATCTACTATATATAATACTTCCATTATCTTTATTGATTTTAGCAACCATTGGATAGGTTGTTCCTGAAATTTTAACAACCCCCGAAACAAGGTAGTGACCATCTAAATCGTTTGTTATATCATAAAACCTTAAATCTGAATTGGAGGTATATCGCTTTGAATATAAAATATTTCCATTAGGAGCAATTTTAGCAAGATAAGCAGCAGCGTCAGGTTCAAAAAATCCTATTATTACATAATTGCCATCTATATCTTTAATAAGTTTATAAGCTCTGTAATCATTCGATATGCCCCTTATTAGTGTAGCACTTGAACCATCAAGACTTATTCTATATATAACAGGTTGCCAATTATCACACCACCAACCAACACCCATGACAACATAACCATTCTGCTCTGGTATTATAGAATAATTATCATTAAGCCAGCAACCAAAGTAGGTTTCTTTAGCCCAAACCACATTACCATTTAAATCAAATTTTACAATTGCTCCACGACTACTGGCATCATAACCTTGAACCGCTACTAATATACTATTTCCGTCATAGGCTAAACCACTTGCTATACCCTTACTTGAAAAGTACTTAGCCCATAGGAAATTTTGAGTATTTATATTAAATAAACCCACAAATGAGCAGTTTGTACTCCCGCCACAACCTCCATGACCTCCACTAACTGCTATAAGTGTATCATTAATTCTTATAATATCGGAAACATCTAAATGTAGTGAAGGGTTAGAAGTAAAAGCCTTATACCATTGAACAGTTATACCTTGTTTTACTTTAATTTGCATAAGCATGGGTCTCAAAACATTATTATAATAATGAAGAGAACCAAGAATATATGTTGAATCATTCATCCTCAATATAGGAGTTTTGTGACAGGTCAAACATCCTGTGGAGTTGTACTGAAACCATATTACCCTGTTTATCTGAGAAAATCCCAAACTTACCCATACAAAAATTATTGTTATAATATATGCGAAGTTTTTCATAGTATAAAATTTTAAAGCATAAAATTTTTGCATTGTCTAGTAATTCTGAAATCAT